>Ga0075420_100000288_pt1 | contig 37828 bp, 71 predicted proteins | sample SoiMetdeltSBSDD4_FD_75296 | JGI IMG/M metagenome (GOLD analysis project Ga0075420, IMG submission 75296) | Bulk soil microbial communities from a Populus tree surrounding site in Tennessee, USA - Soil MetaG P. deltoides SBSDD4 | ecosystem: Environmental > Terrestrial > Soil > Tree plantation...
GTTCGCGGTGATCGCCGCCGAGTTGATGATCCGGTTGGCGCACGCGAGGCGATCGGACCATGCGTCGCCGTTCACCCACGACAGCGCGGTCATCGTGCATGCGGTCTGTTCGCCGTCGCCTGTCCCGGCGATGAGGTCGAACTTCGCGAGTGCTTCGTCGATGGTGTGAGCGGTCATCAGTTCGTCTCCTGGTGGTTCGGGGAGGTGAAGGACACACACATCGACGCGGTCACGGGCGCGTACCAATAGGGGCGCCCGCGGCAGTCGAAGCGAAGTCGGTAAGCAAACGCGACCGTCTGACCTTCTGCACCGGACGTCTGCCCCAACCAGCGCCGCGACGCGGTCACATGAGCGGTCTTCGCCTCGTCGAAGCGCGCGCTCACGATTCCCCTCCCATCGAATTCCCTGTGTTTGTGTCCGCACTTCCCCGAACAGCCACAAACACAGGGAGACCCCATTCCTCCTGCAACGAACCACCGACCGACGCGCGCTTCTTGCCGGTGCGCGCGAGGTGACGCTTCGCTCGCGTCCACGCGCTCGAGACGGTGTCGGAGCGGTAGCCGCGGGGCGCGAGCACCGCGACGACTTCGGCGAGGATGCGCGCCCGACCGTCGGCCATCAGCTCCCGGATCGCTGCTTCCGCACCGCCACGCAGGGCACGTTCACCCGCGGCGCGTGACGTCTCCGGGTCGTGGAGGTGGTAGGGCGCGTCGGGAAGTCCGGAGAGGGGCGCAGGAACTTCGTGCGCGGGCATCGGGACCCGAGCCGGGTATCGGGGAGTCTCCGGGTAGCACGACTCACAGAGAGACCGTGGGCGTCCGTGACCGCGGTACTCGACCGGGTTGCCGCACTCCCGGCAGGTCGTCGTCAACGCGAGCTCGGCCTGGCTCATGCCGCGTCGTCCGTCTCGGGAAGCGACGATCGCAACAGGCCGCGCTCACGGGCAGCGGCGGGGGCGACGTGGTGAATCCAGTCGTGACACGCACCACAGACCGCGATCAGGTTCTCGAGTACGTCGGGTCCACCGCGCCCTGACGGCCAGACGTGGTGAGCGTGGTGGGCAGTGCCGACACACACGCCTTCCACGCGGGCTTCGCACCGCCACGTTGCGCGAGCCATGACTACCGGACGCAGTTCGTCCATCCGGTCGCGGTGGGTACGGCCCTTCGATCCGACGACGCGGAGACGCTTGCGACGCTTCGGCTTCCAGTTGCCGACATCCTTGAACCGGGTGACGACCTCGCGCGACGTCATGCCGCACCTCGCGCCTTGGCCTTGAGGCGTTCACGCTTGCGGTGCGCTGATTCTTTGCGGCGCTTCGCGGTGCCGCCGAGCCGCGCGGTGCGGCGGTACTGGCGCGGGCGCCGTTCGTTGTGCTCGCGCTGCTGCTGTAGGCGGCGGTCGTAGGCGCACAGATCGGAGCACGTCACCGGCACGGCGCCAGCGCGGCGAGGGGCCACGAACGTCGCAGCGCACACGACGCACGTCAGCTCTCGCCATCCGACGTCGAACTGCGCCCGTTCCGTCGGAGTCATCCCGCCGCGGAACCCGTGCCTGTAGGAGAACCCGCGAGCGAACATCTCGCGTTCCTCGTCAAGCGCAGCGGCAAGACACGCCGCAACGACTGGACACCCGGCGCACGCTGCACGCGCGGCCGTGTACGGGCGACACCCGGAGCGCGATCCCTCCGGGTAGAAGTCGGTCACGGGCATGGACCGACACGCGGCCAGCTCACGCCAGCTCACGCCGGCACCCCGCGTGCTGCTGCGGCGAGAGCGGACAGCGCGGGATGCGTAGCGTCCTTGCGGTTCGCCACGAGCGCGCCGAGCACCACGTCGTCGATCACGGCCTCGTCGTCTCGGTCCGCGAGGCGCACGGAGACCACCGCTCCGCCTGGGTGGAAGCGGACCGAACGCGTCAGGTCGCGCCTCCGCGGTGGGACGCGGAACGCCGGAACGTGCAGGCCGTTCGCGAGGCAGGCCGCGCCAACTCGGCGCGCTACGGCAGAGAACTCGAGCGGCGTCACGTCGAGCCGATCGGGTGAGCGTCCAACCACACGGCGAGGCCGGCCGTCTGCTCGTCGGTGATGCCGACGAGGTCCATCGCGATGCCCGAGTCATTCAGGAACTCGTCGAGCTCGCGGTGCGCCTTCGTCGCCCCGGAGACCTTCGTGGCGCGGTACTCGGCGATGCGCTCCGGGACGGACAACTCGTCGGGCTCCGGCTCGACGTCGATGACGTTGGGGTCGTCGGTACGGGCGATCGGATCGTCGGTGTCATCGGGCCGGAAGTCGAAGACCCCTTCGTCGGCGGCGAGGGCCGCGGCGAACTCGGGCGACATGGGCAGGTAGGGGGACATGGCGCGGATCACCGTCTTGCGCGACATCGGTCCGGGGTCCGTCACCCACGGCCCGGACGACTTCGCCTTGGATCGGTTCCGCCGCTCTGCGATCTCGGCCAAGTCCATGACGTGCAGCAGTTGGCCCCCACCGGGGAACTTGGCGATGCCGTAGTACGCAATCGTCTCGCCGCGGTCGTTGAGCTTGGGGACGTGGCGCAGGAACTCGGCCGACCCGTACTCGAACGCGAAGTCGTCCTTGGTCCTGACTTCGCGCGCCACGATGTCGAGCAGTTGGCCCGACCGGCGAGCGAGGTCGATGTAGCCGCGATAGCCGATGATGAGCGAGACTTCGCCGTTGTAGGGAACGAGATACGCCTGGCCGAGCGGTCCCGGTTCGAGGCCGAGCTGTGCGGCCTGCATCATCGAGCCGAGCAGCGACGACGGCGTGCAGGTGAGCAGCTTCTTGGTGCGCTTGCACTCGGTGAGGACGATCCGGGCGAACCGCTCGGTCGTGAGGTGGCGCGGGAGGGCGCGAGCGATCTCGTGCTTCTGCACGTCGATCAGTTGAGCGACGGTGGGCTTGGGCTTCTCGACCTCGGTCGAGCTGGCGGCGACAGACTCCGCGAGGGTCATCGCGCCCCCTTCAAGAGGAAGGCGCGAGACGGCGGGCCGGCGGGGTGCTCGCAGTCCGGGCAGTTGTGGAGGTGGTCTCGCTGCTTCCCCGCCTTCCAGGTGACGACCTGCTCGCCGTCGAGCAGACCGATCTCGGCGTTGCCAAGCAGCGCCTTCAACTCGTTCTGCACGAGATCCACGTCCGCCTTCGCGTCCGTCGCCATCTGCTTGGCGAGACGCAGTTCCTCCACGAGTCGACGCGCGTCGTCGGGCAGGTCGACTTCCAGGTCGCGTTCGGAGAACGCGTAGAGCTGCGCGAGTGCCGTGGTGGTCGACTGGTGTCCGTCTACGGGGGGCGGGTCGCCGTCGAGCACGCGCTGCCAGAACCGTGTCTCGATCTCGACGAGGAGCGCGATGGTGTCCTCGTCGCGCTCGAACGTCCAGGTGTCGTAGTAGCGCCCGTCGAGCAGGCAGGCGAAGTGGACGCGCTCGCGGCCGGTGACGAGGAGTTGATGCTGACCCTGCACGAGCACGCGTTCGGGCGGGCCGTCGCGCCAGTCGTGACGCAAAGCGGAGGTCTTGATCTCCAGCAAAGCGACATCGCCGACGAGCCGGTCCGGCGAGCACAGCATGAACGGGTGCTCCGGGTGGCGGTACATGACGGTCGGCTTGGCTACCTCGAGGCCGGTGTCGTCGGCGAACTTCGCGGCGATCGGGTCCTCCAGGCGACGGCCCCACTCCATCGCCGGGTTCTCGGGCTCCTCGTCGAGCTCGCCGCGCTTGTCGAGGTAGACGACGAACGGGGAACGGAAGCGGTCCAGGCCGCAGATGGCAGGCGCGTCCGAGGAGCCGATGCCTTGGCGGCGCACATCGAGCCACTCGTCGCGGCTCATGCCGTCGATGTCGATGGTGGCGGTCACAGCATCTCTCCTTGGCCCGTGCACGCGGCGACCTCTGAGGCGAGGTACGAGTAGGCGTCGTGGACCTCCGGGGGGTCCGCATCGTCGAGCGTCGACGCGATGTAGTTCGCGAGCGCGTCGGCCAGCGCGAGCGGGAGGTCGACCGAGGTCGGATAGGCCATGCGTTACGCTCCTTGGTGTCGGGCGCTCCGACCGCTCTGCTTCCAAGGGCAGCGGTCGGAGCGTTCTCGCGTCAGGACTGGTCGTTCCGGAATCGGTGCGGGTACTTCTCGAGGTTCAACACCTGACCGGAGTCCGCGAGGAACCCGGCTCCGATCGCGACGCCGAACAGGAACCGGCCGCGGTACTCGACCCGCACGCGCGGCAGAGGCTCCGGGGTGACGGGCCGACCGAGGGCGTTCACGCGTCACCTTCGATGCGGACGTAGGCCGGTGCGGGCTTGCCGTGTTGACGGTTCGGACAGGACCCGTGGATCGCGGATGATCCGGGAAGAAGGCCGATGCGGTGACCGCACGCGGAGCAGGCGAACTCTTGGAGGCTCACGCGAGCGGCGCGATCGTCTGTCCGGATGGGAGGCCCGAGAGACGCCACATGAAGTGCGCGTCGTCTGCGTGGGCGCGGAGGGCGGCGAGCTTGCGTTCGTCGAGCTGGCTGAACTTCGCCTCCAACGCGACTCTCAGGTTCGCGACTCCACGCAGGAACGCGTCGCGGTCGCCTCTCACGACTGGTCCCTCGCGGCTTCTTCACGCGCGGCTTGGAGAGACCAGCGAGCGAGACGTGACCCCGGACGCATCGAGCGGAGCGGAACAGGAACGCTTCCGGTCGTACCGTCCGGGGCCACATCGAGACCAGCCGTCCCCGACACGGCGGAAGGAGCCGTCGGGGGTTCGCTGGTCTCCACGGGGGCCAGCGGCGACGCACTCGCCTGCACCCCCGCGTTCTTGTCGCGGTGCAGCCACAGGAACCCGGCCGCGATGGCGAGCAGCGCGAGAACACCGAGTGCCGCGACGAGGAAGTCGCCCGACGTGTACTGCTCGGCGGTCACCGGCCACGCCATTCGCGTCGAAGCTGCGCGCCCCGCTGCTCGCGTTCCACATCACGCCACCGACGCGAACGCCGGACCATCAACGCGAAGTCGATCGCCGCGACAAGCACGATCCCCGCGAAGATCACCCACGCGAGCGCGCGTCCGAAGCCGGTACCGGGAGCAGTCGCCAGGAAGATCACGACTGCCTCGACCGCAACTCGGAGAGCACGTCGTGGGCGCCGTCACGAACACCACGGTCGTAGAAGGTCATCGCGCCGGCAGCGAACCCGAGGCCGATGAGGAGGAGCAGGAAGGCGTACCCGTACAGGAACGAGAACGCGCAGACGAGGGTCAGGGCGAGGAACCCGAGCACCTTCACGACGCGGCCTCGGTGGGCTCAGGAGCCAGCAGCCGCTCGACCTCGACGCGGCGAACACGGATACCGCGACCCGGCGTCCGGACTGCGGTGACCATCTCGTCGCGCACCCAGCGGCGCACCGTTCCGGGATGGACCCGGTAGAGATCGGCGACTTCCTGCACCGTCAGGAGCTCGGGAGAGGCGTTGGTCACGAGCGAGAGCGTAGAACATTCAACGCTCGGTTGCAAGACCCTTCATCACCGACTTTCAGTGTTCATCCGGCCACGCCTTGCAACAGGAGCGCACAATCTGTACGCTCTCCGGAACAGAACCCCCCGCACGGTGGAGAGAGGAACGATGACGACAGCACAGGTCCTCCGAGTTGAGTGGACGATGGCCGACCGAATCAGCAAGGTTCGGCGCACCCTGGATCTCGAGCAGGAGGAGTTCGGCCAGAAGGTCGCAGGCGTGGGCTCGGCAGCGGTCTCGAAGTGGGAGCGCGACCGCGGCAAGCCGTCAGACCCGATCGGCACAGCGCGTCGCATCGAAGACCTCGCCATCGCCAGCGGGCACCCGGAGTTCACCGCAGCATGGGTGCTCGGACTCGACTCGTACGACGAACCACGAACCGGAGGCACAATGGGCATGTTCGACAAGATCAACGTCGAACGCCCGCAACGCTCGCGAGGCCAGAACCGCACCGGCGCAGGGCGCAACCGCGCTGGCGGAACCCGGCCCGCAGAACGCGGCCAACGCGCTGCCTGACCCGTCAGATCCAATCGACCCCTTGCACCCATCCCCACGGTGAGTGAACATTCGCCCACTCGGCACCGCACGCGAACAGGGCCGGGTGGGCGAGGCCCGATGGACGGAGCCGAGATCATTCGGCGGCACGTCGCGCACATGACAAGACGCGGCTTACGACCGACCACCGTCACCTACCGCATCCGCGCGCTACGACGGCTCGAGATCCACGCAAGTCGCTCCCTGCTCCACATCCACCTCGACGACCTCCGCGCCTACCTCGACGCGCTCCCCGACGCGGGCTACCGCTCCGCAGAGACCAGCCACTTCCGCGGGTTCTTCAAGTGGGCAACGATCGAGGGCTACGTCCACGAGGACCCGACATACCGGCTGGAACGCACCCGGCGGCGGAAGTACCTGCCGAACCCGATGCCCGTCGATGACGTCGCTCGCGCGCTCCAGAACCCGCCCGCTCGGATCGCGAATGCGATGTGGCTCGCAGCGTACGCGGGTCTACGCGCCTGCGACCTCGCGCCGCTCCGGCGTGAACACCTGATGATCGACGCTCGGGTCCCGACCGTGTTCGTCGAGGAATCCAAGGGCGGGAAACCTCGCACCGTGCCGCTCGCGCCGCTGCTCGTCGAGGCCCTGCGACTCCCCCGCTCCGGGTGGCTGTTCCCCTACCACGACGGGCGCAGCGGACACATCACCGCCCACTACATGTCGATGCTCTGCAACGCCTACCTTCACGATCTCGGCATCGACCACACGCTCCACACGCTGCGACACCGGTTCATCACGGACTGCTACGCCGTCGACAGGGATCTCGTCGTCACCCAGGAACTCGCCGGGCATGAGTCGATCGAGATGACCCGCCGCTACACCTGGACCGACCCTGGCGCCGCGGCGAACACTGTCGCTCAGCTCCCCGACCCACGGCGCGTGCTCACGTTCGCCTGATTCGGTGTACCCTCCGCGTCCATGCAGAAGGGAGCGCTCACCGAGACCGGCGCCCGGTTCTCGGACCGGAATCTCATCGCAGCCAACCTGTTCTCCGTCGCCCGCGTCACATGCAACATGCACGACGCACTTCTGATCGAACAGCGACGGACGAACCAGCTTCTCGAAACCCTGATCGAGCTCGGCGGGGGCGACGTGCCCGATGTTGAGCCAGCAGTTCTGGTGGAGCACCACTCGTTAGACCCGATGACCGGCGAACCCGTCCGGGATCGGGCCTGAGCAATCTCATCCGGTGAACGTTACGGTCCGTGATGCACTGCGCGACTCACACGGGAAGACAACCCGGCTCCAGTACGCAGCCGCAGCGAAGAAGTGCCGAGCCACCTAAGACAATTCGAGGCTCGAAGTGCAAGCACTCTGGAACGGTTTCTGGTACTACGGGATGTGGTTATTCCTGATCCCGTTCGGGGCAGGCGCAGGAGTGTGGATCGTTCGTCGAACGCGAAGAAGCCCCCGACCGAAGTCGGGGGCGCAACGCGTGAAGTGACGGGCTAGGTCAGGACGCGGCGAGCACGACCCTGCGTACCTCGAACATACCCTCGAACACGCGGTCCAGAGACCCGGTCGCGCGGGCGGTGAGCTCGAACACGTAGCTCTGCCCGGCGACCACGCTGGACGCGGCAATCTCACCCGCGCTCCACGTCACCGTGACGTTCGGGACGCCGGTCGGTTCCTTCCCGGAACCTGCCGCGCCCGTGATGCCCGAGGCCTTCGTGAGCTTCGCGGCGGAACCCTTGTCGCCGATCAGGAGCGTGAACGTGTAGCCCGTCGAGAAGTCGATGAGGGTGCCGTCGTCGTCTTCGAGCCAGAGCTTCGCGGCAGGACGATCCGCCGTGATGTGGTAGGCGAGCTTCTGGCTCATCGGCGCTGCTCCCGGAGGGTGGCGGTGTGGCCGCGGTCGCGGACCGTCACGGTGTGGCCGTCGTCGTCGATCGTGGCGGTGTGGGTTCGATCTCGCAGTGTCGCGGTGTGACCGTTGCCGTCGAGGGTTGCGGTGTGGCCGCGGTCGCGGAGGGTGAGCGTGATCGGGTTGGGGTCCGCGGTGGCGCCGAACGTGCCGTCCGCGTTGATGGTGCAGCCCGCGAGCAGCGCCGCGAGGGTGCCGACCACCGACGAACCCGACGCGGCACAGAGCGCATCCGCGAGGGTCGCAGCGAGGCTTCCCGCCGCGCCCACCCCACCAGACACGGAGCCCGTTGCGTCATCGAGCGTGGCGGCGCAGGACCCGGCGACACCATGCCCACCGGAGGCCGCGCCTGTGCAGTCCGAGAGGGTTGAGCCGAGAGCCCCGGTGACCGACGACCCGGAAGCTGCGCCGGTCGCGTCGTCGAGCGTGACGGCCAGGGTCCCAGCAGGGCCGGTGCCACCTGTCGCGGTGGAAGTCGCGTCGGCCAACGTCTGCGCGAGGGACCCGGACGGGCCATGCCCACCGGACGCGACGACGGTCGCTCCGGCGAGGGTCTGAGCAACCGTGCCGGTGACGCTCGAACCTGAGGCCGCGCACGTCGCGTCCGCCAGTGTGACCGCGACGGTGCCGGTGACGGTCGTTCCTTCGGAGTGGGTTTGGCCTGGCGCAACCCATCCGAACGCGTCGCCACCGAACATGCGTCAGGACCCGTTTCGTCCGGATGCCTCGATCAGATCGGCCATGCCGTCGAAGAACGTCCCGAGCCGGTTCACGACGACTTGAAGCGTCGCTACCGCGTTTCCCGCGGTGACGGTGGTACCTCGCGCGTCGCTCGCCCACTGACGCAACGTCGGCACGGAGGCTTTGATCCTAGCGTCGCGGAGGGCGGCGAGTCCGGCGTTGGAGCCGACTTTGGGGCGATGTTCGACGGTGCCGCCATTCGCGGTGCGAGTCGCCCACGTCTCATGGTCGGCGGTCTCGGAGACCTTGGTCGGCGTGTTGAGAGGCAGGCCGTCGTACTCCGCCATATCACGACACCTCCGCGTACACGATGCGGGTCGAGTTGGCGAACGTGAACGGGTTGGGACACGACGCCGGATTCGTCAGGCTGGTGTCGGCACTGCCCCCAACCTTCGGGTTCTGACCTCCCGCGTTGCCGAACAACACCAGACCTTCCAACGTTGGGACCGTCGTGGCTTTCACCATGATCCCCACGTAGTACAACCCTGCGTACGTCGTGACGAACGTCGACGACAAGTTGAGGGTCTTGGCCGAGTTCGCCGCCCACGCCGTTGACGTGTCATCTGCGGTGACTCGCAACATCGCGCCTGCGGAGTCGAACAGGGCGAACCACTGATTCGTGCCGACGCTGAGCGCGGTGGTCGCGGAACGGAACGTGATCGACGTGCAGGTCAAGCCCTTCGGCAAGAAGATCCGGTAGACGCTGAGCCGCCCGGTGGAGAGCTCCGCGGCGTTCGCTCCAGCGAACAGACCGCGGTCGTAGGTGGAGGCGATGGAACCCGTCGTGCCGCGTGTCGCGGCTTCGCCCGTGAGATAGCTCTCGATGTCGGTGAGGGTCTTCGCGGTGATCGTCGCTGCGATCTGATCCCCAACGACGACGGTGCGTGCGCTCGTCGATTCCTGTGTGCGGGTGATCGTGAGGGTGTCGGTGGAGATGTTCGTGACCCGGACGATCTCCGCGTTCGCGGGGGTTGGGATCGTGCCGGTCGGCCAGATCGTCGCGTTGAACGGCACCGCCGGGAACCGGGCACCTTCACCGGATGCGACGACGAGTGACGTCCCCGACGTCGCGGGGGACGGCGCGGTCGCGACGGTGGAGTACGCGAGGTTCGCGTGAGCGTCAACCGCCACAGCTACGCGTTGCCCGCGGTGATGACGAACGAACTCACCGCGACCGGGCCACCTGCGACGAGCGACGTGGTGTTGAGGTTCAGATCCGAGCCCGAGGTTCCCACGTTGCCGTCGATGACGAACGTCCCACCGGAGGTGACGACACGGAACCACGTCGCGGTGCCGGTCGCGTTGGCACTGGAGTCGTTCGTGATCGCGGAGAGCGTGAGGACACCCGACGACGCGCCAGGCGCAGCGGTGGCGGACAACGCCAGCTCCGCGAGGAGTGTCGTCGCCGAACCACCCGACGCGGGCCGCGACCCGTCGTAGATCCGCAGCAGACCATTCGATCCGATCGCAGTAGTGATCGCGTCCATCTGCGCGTTGCGGACGGTCGTCGAAAGTGCGAGGGCCATCAGGTCTCCCGTGTCACTTGTTCTCGGCGTTGGGGTGGTCGGTTGCCGCCGCGCGACATCCCGACCGCGGGGTCACAGCCGACCGGTAAGAAGGTTCGCGACGAACAACACCATCGCGATGACCAGCCCACACAGCTGCACGATCTGCCGCGTCCGGTTCGCGTCCATCTTCGCGTCAAGGCTGTCGAAGCGATCCTTGGTGTCCGTGCGGAAGTCGGCGACGTCGCTGCGGATCTGCACTTGATCGTTGCGGATGTGCTCCACGCGTTCAGCGAGGACCGCAACCCGGACAGTCTCCGGCTCATCACGCTTAGAGCCCACGACGCTCGATCACAGCGATGAACAAGCGTGGGGTGGCGTCCAAGGCACACAGCGTCAAGTTGATCGGCCGTTCCATACCGTCTCGACCCATCGCCGACAGCGCACGACGTTGACCTGCCGCGGGTGACACGCCCGTCGCCACCGTCCGCTCGAACGATTCTTCGTGGGTTGCCCGGTACTTGTCGGGAACGAATGCGAGGATTGGTTGACCGATCAACTGTGCCGGGGTCCACCCGATCACGTCTTCGGCGCCTGGTGTCACGTACAGCACTTGCCCTTGGCTGGTCGCCCACACCAGACATGCCCGTGTATCCGCTCTGGTCATCTGCACTCCGGAAGGTCGCGAAGCAAGCGGGGATCGAACGACAGGGAGTAGTCGTGAAGACGGGCGGAGAGAACGCGGTAGGCGTGCTCACACGACGGGGGTGCATCGCTGGAGAGAATCGCAACGATGACGATCACCGCGACCGCGAGGACAGCAAGGACCGGACTCCACCGGTGCATGTCATCGCCCCTGCATCAACGCGGTGAGCAGGATTCCCAACCCGAGCGCCATCAGCCCACCGACGCCGGCCGTGAGACGATCCAGTTTCCGGTTGACTTTCTCATCTCGACCAGTGGACTTCGCGTCGAGCTCCGCGAGACGTTCACCCACCCTGGTCTCGAACCGAGAGCGCCAGTCATCCATCTCGTCAGCGTGCTCACGCTGATACCGCTCCAGACGATCCAGGTCACTGACAGCAAGACTCACGCGCAGTGCATCCGTCCACGTTGAGTCCCGGTACCACGCTTCGATCCGCGGCGCTTCTCTGCGTTCAGACATCGCGTCACGCTGGCGGGATGCTGTCGAACCAACCGGCGGGCAACTTCCAGATCGGGTTCTGGAACGGCCAGTTCGTCCACCACGACAGCTCGTCCCATGACGTGACAGCGCGCCGCGTCTGCCACGAGTCCTGGTCGATGATCCACACCTGACCGTTGCCAGGGTCTCGCTGGTACAGCCCGATCGCCATGTCAGCTCTCTTTCGCTGGTTGCGACGCGTCGGGCCTCATCGCGCCACCTGCACGGGTTCGTCATCACGGTTACATTCCCTCACCGTCGGCACCTCCTGTTAGGTGTCGGCACAGGCCCCGCGGTCGGCCCTTGAAGTTGGCCGCGGGGCCGCTCCCTGCTCAGGCCGGTGCGCCTGCCCCAACGAGGGCGCGGTACTGCTCGACCGACAGAAACGCGGTCGGGATCGGACACGGCACCGACGGGTGCGTGTACTGCAACACCTCACTCGGCACGCCGAACTGTCCGTCGATCGCCCCGGCGAGCGCCCGGAGTGGACGGTCGTTCGGCGAGATCAAGTACGCCTTGCCCGACGCGACAGGCTGCGACTTCTCGTTCCAGATCATCTCGACAGCGCAGTACATGGTCTTCCCCTTCGGGGTCGGTGCGGGAGCGTCGACACTCGGGCGCGCCCCGGAGTTGAATCGGTCGATGAAGTCGCGCAGCCCGTCACCAGGACACGCGGTCGCGACGTAGGACGAGTGCGGACGGAGCGGCCAGTCGAGGCCGTGCTGCTCGACGGCTTCCGTCGCGAAGTCCGCGATGGCCCGCTCGAGCTCGGGTGTGATCGCATCGTCGGTGCCGACCAGCGCGCAGATCGCACGCGAGCCGGGGTTGTAGTTGATGCCGTCCTGCACGCCGTTCGCGGCGGAGTCGCGGTCCCAGCCGCGGCCGATGAACCGTTCGCCGTGGATGCACGCCCCGAAGTTGTACGCACCGTCAGGGCCGTACTCGTTGGAGCGTTCCGACTTGATCCGTTCCCACTGCGCGGCGCAGCGCGCGTGGTCCGCGTTGCCCGCGGTCCCGACGACACCGAGGTAGTGGACCGACGGGTTCGCCATCAGGTCTGGTTCGGGACCGTGTAGACGCCGAGCGCGATAGCGAGCGCGGTCGCGCCAGCGATCCACTCGGGACCCGTGATCGCCGACGGGTCCGACGCGACGACGAGCGTCGCCCAACCGATCGCGCCGACGACGATCGCGGTCACTGTCTTGCGGTACTTGGCAAGGACGGTCATGGTGGTGCTCCTCTCGGAGAGGTCAGGTGCGGTACCAGAAGGCGAACATGGACGGCGAACCTTCGGTGTCGATGATGTTCAAGGCGCCGCCGCTGTTCTGAAACGCCAACATCTCGAAGTAGTCCGCCGCGCTCATCGCCCGAACCGTCGACAACGTGTTCGTCAACGCAGCACCGGCGTACGCGACGAACGCTTGCACCGCGATGTACGGGGTGGTTCCGTTCAACTGGAACGTGAGCGCGCGGTGCCCGGAACCGTTGGCTGCGAAGCCGATGGTGGAGCCGCAGAGGTACTTGCCGCCACCGCCGGTCGGGACGGTGACACGCGACGGGTTGCTCGATGTCGAGTGCATCGCGGCGTTGTCGAAGCGTTCCGAGTTGAACGTGACCGCCTGGTTCGATCCGCTCGACGTGTGGGAGATCGGCGCGTTGTTGTAGATGCTGCACGATGGCGAGTCGGTCGCGATCCACGCGATGTTGTCGCGGCCGTAGGTGTTCCAGTCCGCGGCTTTCCAGGCGGTCCCCGCGACTGCGGTGAACGGCGTCCCGAACCCCATCAGGCAGCGTCCTTCGCTGCCTTCACCCTGCTGGTCACCATCCGGTCCAGGTACTCCTGCGGTGAGATCAGATCGTCCGGCATATCCACCCCTGCCGCGACGAGAAGGCCGTTGCGCAGCTCTGGGGCGACGCCTTGCATCAGCACGGCTTGCACCTTGAGCTCGTCGATCGTTTCGCCTTTGTGGGCATCCCACGACTGGTTGCTCGTCGGCCAGTCCGCGAGGACACGGATGACCGCGGCACGTTCTTTCGGGGGTTGCCATGAGACCTCGAACACGCGGCCACACGCGAGGCACACCATGTCCGGGTTGCGGTCCCACACTGCGTTCGCCGCGGCGCACTCCAGGCACTCCGCGATCCAACGTCCCGCGTTGATGTGCGGCACGACTTGGCGTTCGTCGCGGACCGGTTCGATCGCCGGGCGAGGGAAGGGGTGCGGCGGGCATTCCCCGGCGAGGAACGCGGCTTGCCAGGCGACCACCTCGTCGAACGTCGTGCAGTGGTAGGCGTGGCGTTGGTCTTCGATGATCGCCGGGTAGGCGTCGTCGGAGTAGGTGCGCGGGTTGTCCGGGTCTGGCGGTGAGGCGTCGAGGCGCGTCGAGAGGCCAGGGACTTCCACGAAGTGCGACACGTTGCAGCCTCCGTGGAGCTAGTACGCCAGCAGCCCAGAATCGAGCAGCCCGTAGGTGTCGTCGTCGAGGATCAGGTACGACCCGACGTTCGGATCGACGGGCGAGCAGCGGAAGGTCGTCTGCCACGACATCGGTGAGAAGCGGTGCTCGATGCCTTCGATGATCTGGTCCAGCACGATCTCGGCGTCGAGGCCGGCGGGGGTGCGTTGGATCGTGATGCGTTCGCCGATCTCGCGGTCGAGGGCTTGGGGCCAGAGCCGGTCGGGGTCTTTGCGGGGCTTGAACGCGAGGGTCTTGACGCGGGTCTGTTCGCGCTTGAAGCGGGCAAGGAGCCACATGCCGCGGTCGCGCACGGTGGCGTCGTCGCGGTCTTCGGAGTTCGGTGCGGACCAGGAGCGGTCGCCGTAGGTGTTCTGGATCAGGTCGTCGTCGCGGACGGTGACGGTGACGCCGTTCTCGCGGGACGTGATGACCGGGTTGCGGATCAGGGTCTCGGCACGTTCGTAGTCGAGGCCGTTGTTGTCGTACTTCAACTCTGCGGACGAATGCCCGTCGCCGAACGTCGCCTGCGAACGCGTGCTCGCGAGGTTGAGGAGCGGGTAGTGCCGGTTCCGCCAGACGACCTTGCCGTCTTTGCCCATGAAGAACTGGCCGAGTTCGGTGTCAGCCCAAGCTTGGAGGACGGAGAGGGCCGAGTTGCCCGTCGACCATTTCGCGGGACCGAGGATCGAGATACCCGTCTCGATGTCGCGCAGCTCCGCGGGCCAGTCGATCGCGTCGAGGAACCTGTCGACGCGGGTGCCGGTGTCGTCGTCAGCCCAGCCCGTCAACGCCGCGAGGGCGTGAGCCGCAGCACGGGCCGCGGGGACGACAGTGCCATTCCAGACGCACACCTCGTCGATCGTTCCGCGTTCGTCGATCTCGTACCATTCGCCGTCCGCGAACGGAGGCTGCGGCAACTGCCTATTCGTTCCGAAGCCGTAGTCGCCCACCGCGATGTCAGTGACATTCCCGATCGTCCACCCCGACGGCACAGAGGGCGGGAAGGACGGCAACCCCGTGCCGTTGGTCGCGACCGGACCGGACGAAATCGCGCCGTCCAGGTAAACCAGGAACGAGGACGCCGACTCCCACACACCAACGAAGTGATGCGGCGCGTCGTCATCGACCGGCACGGCGGTGAACGCGAACCGAGAGTTCGACGCCGCATCGCCCACGGCAACTCCGAGGCGACCCGAGCGCGAAGGGCTGACGTAGATTGTCACGCCCGGATCGTTGAAGTTCTCCGGGGAGTCCGAATAGCAGTTGAACACAATCGGAATGGACAGCGGATCCGATCGGATCTTGAACATCCCCGACACGGTGAACGGGTAGCCGGTGATGAGGTCCGGGTTCTGGATCGTGACGCGTTCTTCTTGCGAATGCGCGAACGCGACCCCACCATCGGCGTCGTTCACAACCAGGCCGGGGACTCCCTGCTGGCAGTTGTCGTAGACGCCGTAGTTCCCGCCCGGTGACGAGTCCGTGAGCCGAGGCGTGTCGGACTCCCCGAGGCGGAACCACGCGTCGGGGTTGTCCTTCTGGATCTCCAACGCCCACGCGGAGGACGGGAGCTTGATCTGGTTCAGTCGCTCGAAGCCGTCCTTGACGGTGATCGTCGTCACGAACATCACGTCGTCGGGGACGGTGTGACCCCACGACGTGATGTACCCGAAGAACACCGGGTAGGTGACGCCTGCCCACTTCGCGCGGATGCGGACCTGGCGCATCGGAGTGAGCTTCCCGAAGTACGGGCCTGCCGTGTTCTCCGGGTCGTACCGGCGGTCCTCCGTGCGGATCGTGAGGGTGGCGGTCCCGGCCTCGAAGCGGTCCTGTTCGATCTGCCTGCCGCGTTTCGTGGTCCCTTCCCACGTCACCGACGTGAGTGGGACCCATTCGCCGTTCGCGGAGTTCGGACCGGAGTCTGGCATCCAGTCGATGTACAGCTCCGGGTAGTCCTCCGACGCGGTGACCGTGATGTCCGGCGCGGGCGGGGCATCCGAGCCGCGTTGCGGGCGATGGAACCGCGGGTGACGCGGGGCCATCAGCCTGCAACGTCAGCGTTGAGGCCCTGCACCACCCACAGATGGTTCGTGATCGTGTTCGACGCGGACGACGCCGACCATGTCGCGGTGAGATCGAGCGACATCGCGGCGACGGTCGAGACCGTCACCGCGGCAGGAGACGACGCGGGGATGCTGAACGCGCCGACACCGCCGAGCGTCACGGAACCTTCGACGATGAGCGCACCAGACGAACCGATCGTGTCGCAGCGGACGAGCACGTCGATGAAGTAGGCGAGGTTCGCCGCGTTGTTCGAGCACGTCAACGCTGCGGACGACGCGAGCAACGTCCCGCCGGAGCCGTTCGCGAACAGACCGAACGTGAGCGTCGGGGTACCTGTCGTCGAGTGCCGACCTGCCGCGGTGACGCGCAGCACAGCGCCACGGAACAGGGCGCCGGCGCGGATCGTCAGCGGCGGGTTCGTCGTCGCGTTCGGGGAGATCGTCGCGATGGACGCCGACGACGCGAGTGGCGTGCCGTCCGTTGTGGATGCGACGCCGCCCGCGAGTGACGCCCAGGTCTGCAATGCCACGGTCGCGCTCCTAGTCGTTGAGTCCGAGAGACCCGGACCGTTGCTTCTTCAACAGGCCCTCATGGACCGCGTCGACGGTCTCTTGTGAGACCTTCGTCATCGCGCCTGTCACTTCGACCGTGCTGCCGTTCAGGGCTTCCAGCGTGGAGACCAGCTCGGCCAGATGCGGCCAGTGCTTCGCGACCAGATCAGTCATCGAACATCCCTCCCGCGACCTTCACCACCGCGTTCCAGGTCCGGCTCGTCACCCGGTTCAGGGCTTCTTCCACACCGTTGATCGCCTCCTGCGCTGACGCGGTGATGACATCCACTTCGATGCCCTTGTGTGTCGGGATCTGCGACGCGGTGAAGATGAGCCAGTTGATCTTGTCGATCTGCTCCTGCACCGCGCCCGTCGCGTCGCCGTACTTGTCCTTCGTCGCTTGCAAGTTGTTCCGCATGTCGACGAGCGCACCGACGCCCTCGTTCTTGAGCTTGTTCGCCAGCTCGGCTTCGTCGATCGTCAACTGGTTCGCCGCCGCAGAGGCTGCGATGCGCGCCTGCTCCACGTTCAGTTCAGCGGCGCGCACCTCCTCGGCGGTCGCGTTGCCATCTGCACGCTTCTCGGCCAGTGCCTGTTCAGCTTCGATGACGTTGAGTTGCGACTGCTGGTAGCCGACCGCTCCGCCCTGCGCGGCGAGGTACGCGTTCTGGAGTTGCTGGATGGACTGCTTCGCTTCGTCCGTCGCGGCTGCAACGTCGAGGGTGCCTGCCGCGATGGCGTCGAGGTCGGCCTTGCGGGCCTTCTCCGCGGCAGCCGCTTCCTGGACCTGGCGGCGCAGTTCCGCAATGCGCGGGTTCAGCTCGTCGTGGCGGGTACGAAGACCCAGGAGCTGCTTGTTGTTTTCCTCAACGGCAGCAGACCACTGCTGAGCAGTGGTCTTCGTGTTGTCGTTACCGCGACTGAGCCTCTCCTGCACCTCGACGAGTTCGGCGATCTTCGCCTTGAGGACATCCTGCGACCCGCGCAACGCGTCGATCTGTGCGCGTGCGTCGCCTGCCGCCTTCGCGCCCAGGATCTGCGAGTCGGCCCACCTGTGTGCGGCTTCCTTGATGCGGTCGTACTGACTCTCGCCCGCCTGGAACGCGAGCCACAGGGCTGCGAGCGCGCCAACGCCCACTGCGAGCGCGCCGCCGACGAGCACCGTGGAGAGCGACATGGCCTTGAGGGCTTCGACCGCGTACATGACCTTGAGCGCAAGGGTCTGCGCGCCACTGGCACCAGCGGCGAACCAGTCGGCAAGGCTGTTCCCGGCCTTCATCAGTTGGCCCACAACCGTGATGACCGGACCTACCGCCGCGGCAAAGAGGAGCGTCCCCCCGACGGCCTGCTTCGCGCCGGGGCCGAGTTCGTCGAGCCAACGCGCGAAGCCCTGCAACGCAGACGCACCTGAGCGGAGCGCGGGGGCAAACACGCCGATGATCGTCGCCCCCGCGTTCATGAGCGATTCCTTCGCTCGGCTGACCTGGCCCGCGAGGGTCTTGCCGTACGCTTCCGCGCTCCCGCCGACCTGAGTTTCGAGCTCCTTCAAGATGAGCTTCTGCGCGGAGAGGACATCGCCGCTCTCCACGAAGGACTGGATCTGTGCCTTCTGCTGATCGGTGAGCTGAACGCCAGCCTTCCCGAGGGCAGTGACACCAGCGATCGGGTCGTTGAGCGCCTTGCCGAGCATGATCGACGCGGCGTTCATGTCGGAGCCGAGAGCGACGGACAAGTCCAGGGCGATCTCAGTCGCCTGGGTGAAGATGTCGTTTCCCTTGCCCGCTTCGTTGCGAATCCGAGTGAAGGTCAACAGGAGGTTGGACCCCGACGCGATCGCTTCGTCGTCAATGCCGGACTTGGTCATCAGCGCCGACGACAGGTTCGCAACCTGCCCGGCCGTCACGTTCGCGGCGGAACCAGTCGAGCGGATCGCAGCCTCGGTCTGTGCAGCGACCTTGCCGGACTCGGCAAGCTCCCGGAACGCCAGGAACCCGAGGGCAGCGATGGGCAGCGTGACAGCCTTCGTGAGCGTCGAGCCCACCTGCGTCATCTTCTGAGCCGTGGATTCCCACTTCGATGAGAAGCTGTCCGCCGCAGCGGCGGACTGGCTGAGTGCGCGTTGTGCGCTGGTCGCGTCGCCGACGATCGTGATGGTGACGTTCTTCGCCATCACTCACCGCCCATCTTGTTTGCCGCTTCGATATAGCCATCGAGCTCGCGGCGCGACAGGCGATGAACATCCCAGGGCAGCAGCCCGAAGTGATACGAGAGCTTGGGCCAGTACGCCGCGCACCTGGCCCTCAGGATTCCGGGAGGTCGTCGTCCTCCCCGCCGAAGTCGACGGCGATCGTGTCGAGCTTCTCGAACTCCGGTTCCGCAATGAGGTACGGCAGGCGCGGTTCGCCGTTCGCTCGACGAGCGAGCCACCAGAGCACGCACACGGTGACGTCGGAAACGTCAGCCATCCAGGCCTCGAGCGACAACCCGGTCTCGATCTTGCACGCTCGCTTCTCGCCGAGCGACAAGTTGCCGTACACAAGCACCATCTCGTTGCCGTTAGCGGTAACGGTGAGCGCGGTCGGTTCCTCGCCTGCCATGGTGCTCCCTCAGTTGATGACGTGCAGACCGCGACGCGCTTGGACGCGGCCGCCCCCTGCGTTCTCGATGATGCGGACGAGGTCGCCGAGCATCTCGTCGTACTGCTCGGCCACCTCGGACTCGTGACGACGCGCTGCGTCCCACAGGAAGGGGCGGGCGCGGATCGGGTTGCGCCCCATTCGGTTCCCTGGCGGCGAACCGACATTCCCCGTCGTGCGACCCCAATGGATCGCGCCCGCGTAACCGACTCGCGCTTGACCGGCTACGGCGCGACCGGAACGCTGCGAGCCGAGAGCGCGAAGCGACCGGCTCAGCGCGCCGGAGCGCACAGGGACGGCGGGGAGCGCTCGATCGACGACGATCTGAGCCGCGCTCTTGTTCGCGCCCCCAAGCAGGGAGGGCAAGCCGTCGCCGGCAGAACGCAGTGCCGAGCGCAGTTCCTTGCCGCCCTCGACGCGAACCCCAAGGGAGGCCACGGTCAGGCCGTGGTGGTCGTCACGTCACCCGTGACGGTGAGCTCCACCGTGACCGCGTTCGGGTTGCCGACATCCGAGTCGACGTTCAGGCCGGACAGGAAGCACTCTCCGGTCATCTTCGGGTACGTCGAGGTCGTGCCCGCCGGGTAGTACTCGAACGAGAGCGACCCATTGCCGGACGTGAGTCCGCCGCCGTTGCCCCAGATCGTCGCGAAGTGGGCGTACAGCGCGCCGTCGAAGGGGCCAGCGAGGGGAATCTTGTCGCCGTCCTTCAAGCCGGGGATGCGGGTCTTGGCCGCAGCACCGAACGTCGTGGTGTCGAGCATGTCGACCTTGAGTCCGACACCACCCTTGTTGAGGTACGCGGACAGGTCGACGAGCGAACCTGCGCCGCTGTCGACCTTGATGACCGCGTTCTTGCCGGCGGAGAAAGCCACAGGGGACTCCTTGGATCAGCCCGCGAGCGGGCAAGGGTGAAGGGCCGAACGAGGGGGTAACGGGGGATGTCAGCGACGAGCGAAGGACATCTGGAACGTCACAGACCCGGAGCCCGTGACATCCGCGAACGCACGCAGGTACCGGTTGACGGTGCCTGTCGCGGTCTTGCGTTCCGAGCCGACCGCGGTGACGGACGCGAAGCTCACCAGGTCGCTCCACGACGAGTTGTCCGTCGAGTGCTGCACCTTGAACGCCACGCTCGTCAGGCCCGAATAGGCGGTGACGTGCAACGCGCCGGCGCCGCCGCGTGCGGAGCTGCCCGCGTTGTCGACACCGGTACCGTTCGTGTCGGTGGTGATCGCAGCAAGATCGGCGAGGGACACCCCGGTGAGGTCGAGCACGTCATCGGCTTGGAGGTCGAGGGTCCAGCCAACGACCCCGCCCACATCGGCGTCGATCGGGTAGGACTCCTCGCGGGGCGTGCCGAGAATCACCGGGTTCCCGCGGGCGAAGCCGGTCGGCGCGTAGGAGAACACGTCCGCGGTCGCGACGCCGAGCATGTCGAACATCTGCCGGTGTTGCGCTGTCGCGTCGGTGTCGGTGTCGAGGTAGCCAGCGACGGACACCTTGCCATCGGAATGTCCAGGAATCCGCGTGCGCGACGAGTTGACCATCGTTGTCGTCTCGAGCATGTCGATCGTGCCGGCGACACCGACCTTCGTCGCGTAGCCAGAGAGAGCGAAGTCGCCGAGGATCACCCGCGCGGCCTGAGCCGATGAAGCCGACATCAGCCCTCCACTTCTTCGAGCACGCCGTCAGCGAGCCACTGCTTCGCGACCTTCACGGGAACATCGGTGACGATCTCGCCAGGCTCGCCGCGCACTTCGGCGCCCTTGACGAGATAGTTGACCCCGACGAGTACGCGGTACGAGTCAGCCATTCGCCATCATCTCCAACTCGAAACGCGCGCCGAGGTAGGTGACGCCAGTGATCTCCAGCCAGCCGTAATCCACGATGCGCTTCACGGTCAGCCAATCGAGCACGGCTGCGATCGGGTTCTCGGTCGGGTTTGCAGGGTCGAACCGTTCGAGCGTCGCCTTCACCGACAAACTTCCAGACGACGCGCAGTAGGCGTCGAGGTTCTCCTGCGAGGTGCGATCCATCGCGGTCGACACGCAGACGGTGAGTCCGAGCGTGTAGTAGTCCGCTCCGCGCGCCATCGTGGTGTCGAAGTCGATCGCGAGTGGATGAACGAACCCGGTCGGTGGCGTGATCTTGTTCGGGACGTACGCACGTGCGCGCGTACCCAGCACGGGGATCGGTGCAAGGCTCGCTGCGATCGCTGTGCGGATCTCTGCGAGCTCGGCCATCAGCCGATCGCCACTGACCGCGCGACGCGCCGGTACCCACTCAAGGGGCGGACGAAGTCGGGATCATCGAAGTGCGAGACGCGCACCGGACCGAACGCCTCGAACCCCCCAAGGATGCCTTCGGGTGAGTCCTTGCGGCGGAACAGACGCGCACCTTCGATCAACGTCGCGGTACGGATCGGGGCCGGGATGCTCGACCATCCCCACGCCGCGGTGACTTGCACCGCGGCACGGTTCGTCATCGTCGGGAACCGACGAAGCCCGACCGCGATGATCTCCTCGTACGGCCACGGACGTCCGCGCTTGAGGCCGTTCGATGGCCGCAACGCGAAGTCGGTGCCGTACGTCCAGGTCGTCTCGTACGTGCCGTCGTCGTTGTCGTCGGTCTTCACGACGAGACCGGTCGTCGACCAGAAGTCGTGGACCATCAGGTAGCCCGACGTGTCCGCGTGGTACGTCCGTGCGGACGCGTCGACGATCTCGGTCTTGTCGAAGCTCCGACCGGCCCATCCGACCGCGACGTCGCATGCGGTGTCGGCGGCAAGGTCGAACTCGGTGGAGTCCTCCGTGTCGTTGACGCCCATGTACGCGGCGAGGTCGTTCCCGGTGATGATCGGCAAGGGTCAGCCTTCGACGTCGGGGTCTTCGTCAGGGTCCGGGTCGTCGCCGGTCGCGGTCAGGGGGGTGAGCCTCTCGACGATCGCGGCGCGGGACTTCGCGGTATCGAGGTCGATGCCGCGTTCCTCCGCGAGTGCTCGCAGCGCCTTGACGTTCAGCCCCGCGAACGGGTCGCCACCTTCCGGTTCGGACTCGACCGCCTTGCGTACCCAGCGGGTCGTCTCGACCGTCTCGAACCCGCCGCCGGGCACGGCGACACGATCGGTCGCGGTGACGACCTGCTCGCAGGAGTCGGGGTCGATCGGCTGGATGTCGCCCTTGGAGAGCTGCTCCTGGAACCGTTCGGCGGCGAACCCCGAGTCTGGGATGTCCAGCTCGAGGATGTCGCCGCCGACGGTCAGGAACAGGCCAGTTGCGGGCATCAGCGGGGCACCCGCACCGCGGAGACGGTGCCGGCGAACGACGCGGCCAGGTCGATCAGCAGCGTGCCGTCGTTCTGGGCGAACCGTGCCGACTCCAAGCCGGCGACGGTGATGTCGCCCGTGGTGGCGGGGACGGTGATGTCGAGGTTGCCTTGTCCGGCAGAGAGCGCCGGGGGGTTGTCGCCTGCGACGATCGTCGCGACCCGGTCGGAGCCGTTCGTGTTCGTGAAGCGGAACACGTACTCCTCCAGCGGGTAGCCGGCGAGGTCGACGATGTGGTCGTTGGTGGTGTCGGCAGTGACACCCGCGTTGGTGGTGGCACCGGTGCGGGAGAGAACGCCGACGGTGACTGCGGTACGAGCCATGAGGGTTGCTCCTTGACTGGAACGGAACGTGGACGACAAGCAGCCCCGCCCGCGGGGAACGGGCGGGGCCTACTGGTCAGGTGATGCTCGCGACGACCGTGGCGATCGCGTCGGGACGGACGAGCTTGGCGCCGTAGACGTGCAGCCCACGGACACCGGTGCCGAAGGTCGTCTGGAGGCGCAGGTTCTCCACCTCGACGATCTGCTCGGCGTAGCTGATCGCCATCGGATGACCGGCGATGACGGCGTAGTCGTCGCCGGTGACGAGCGGCGCGTTGTTCGACATCAGCACGTCGAAACCGAGACCTCGACCGATGATGCCGTTGCGCAGCGCCTGGTCGGTGCCGGACGCGTCGACTCGCACGAACCGGTCGTCTTCGAGCAGCAGGCCCTCGTACCAGGACGGCACGACGGCGTAGCGGCCTTCGAGCGGCACGTTCGCCTCGTCGAGCTTCGTCTTGAGCTTGCGGAGCTGCGTGTACGCCAGCGCTGCGGTCGTCACGGAGACGGTGCCGATCGCGTTGGCCGACTGCGCGCCGGTGTAGAGCGACGCGACGTACTGGTCTGCGAGGTCACGCAGCCCGTAGGTCGCCTCCGACAGCGCGCCGTCGAGTTCACCGCCAGGGCTCTGTGCCGTGTCGATGTCGTCGACCACGAACGAGAAGCTCTTGGCCTGGTCGATCCGCAGCACACGGTCGGCGTCGGTCAGGGTCTCGTAGGTGAGCGTGCCGTTCTTCGCGTACGTCGAGATCGTCGGACGCGAGATCGACCGGATGTGGACGGTGTCGCCCTGGTTGGCGATGTCTCCCTCGTAGTTGCGGTTCACCACGGTGGGCTGGCCGTACACGAGGTTCTTCTTGAGGGACTCCAGGATCTGGGCGGCCCAGATTTCCGGGATGAACGTGAGTGGCATCGGGTTCTCCTTGACGTGAGCCGGCTACGTGATGCCCTGCATCTCGTCGAGTTGGCCCTTCGAGCGGGCCTCGACGATCTGCTCGGGCGTCATGGTCTTGAGGTCGTCCCGGCGGAGCTGCGCGGGGCGGTCGCCGCGTGCGCCTCCATCGGGGCTACCGGGGCCAGTCGGCTTCGCGCCTGCGGCCAGGTAGGGCTTGTGCTTCACCAGGTCCGCGATCGCCGCGTCGATGGTCTTGTCGTCCACCGATCCGTCGTCACCCTTCGCGAGTGCAGACGCGTCGATGAGCTTGGTGGCATCGCTCGGGTCCGCGAGTTTCCCGGCGGCTCGGGCGAGGAGTTGCGCGTCGAGCAGTCGCTGCTCGTACGCGGTGGTGACTTCGGACCGTGCAGCGTCCGCGGCTTCCTTACGGGCCGCTGCGATCGCGCGTTCGGTCTCGGACTTGTTCGCGTTCTCGAACTCGTCGAGGCGCGTCTTCAACGCATCGCGCTCAGAGGCTGCGTCGCGTGCGGCACGTTCGGCGCTCGACCGTGCGGCACGTTCGGCGTCGAGGGCACGCTTGCCTGCGTCGCCGAGCACGTCCGGCGGCGGGTCGGCCGGGGGTGCGGGGGGTGGTGCAGGCAGAGCGGGCGGCTCGTCGGGCGCGTAGAGGTACAGGGGGTTGCGGAGCATCGCGCTCCTCCTTGATGACAGGCCGAGGCGTCGCGCCCCGACGAGGGTCAGTCGGCGTCGTCGAATGCGGTCCAGGCCGGTTGGGCCTTGGTCCCGCTGTTGCGATGCCACACGCCGGTGTCGAGTCGAACGACGAGGCTTCCCTTGCCGTAGACGCCTTCGCCCGTCGCGGGCGGTGAGCCGTCCGTGTAGTCGACGGGCGCGCCTGCGGTGGTCGCGACGTACAGGTCGTTGCCGAGGTACAGCGGCGTGGACAGCGCGCCACTCACACCGGAAGCGACCGCGGCTGCCACGGTGGACGCGGACACCCACGACACGACACCGTCGACGACCGAGAGGTACTTCGCCTCGCCGTCCACGGCTGGCGTCGGGATGGATGCGAGTGCCGCGACGGTTGCCGCGTTGCGAGGTTCGGCCATCGGGCGCTCCTACTCGGTTGGTGCGGGTCGCGCGTCTTGGGATTGCGTGGCGTACGCGGTCGGGTCGATGCCGAGCTCGCGCATCTCGGCCATCTGCGCCTTGAACCGTTCGATCTCCGTCGGCGAGTAGCCGGCGCGTTCCCACAGCGCGGGAAGCGGAACCCCGAGAGAGCGCTGCTTCACGATGGCGTCGATGTGTTCGGCCTCGGACCGCGATTCGGGGTCGCGCCAGATCGTCTCGATGTGCGCGCCCGCGGCGCGCTTCTTGTCGCCCGCGGCGAGGAACGCGAGTCGTACGGTCGCTTCGTGTGCTTCGCCGAAGTGGCGCATCTTGCGGCGGGCCTTCGCGACCAGTCCGGTCTCGGCGCTCTTGATGCTCTCGCCGGAGGGGAACTGGCCGGACAGGTAGAAGTAGTGCGGCGGGGTGCGGGTCTGTGACGCGATGTGCTGGACGATCAACTCGATCGCGGTCGTGTAGTTGCCCAGCTCGGTGACGTCGAAGTTGCCGAACTGCGTGTCCTTGTCGGGCGACGTCCACAGCCGGTTGATCGCATGCTGGAACGACTCTGACGGCCCCTTCTCGTCGGGGTCCTCGGGGATCTCCAGGCCGGTTGCCCACCGTTGACGGAACGCCGCGAACTCCGAGGCGACCATCATGTCGGCGAGGAGCTTGTTGGTGGCGTCCTGCATCGGGATCACGTTCTTGATCTCCGACACGCCTGTCCCGCGGATGCGGGGCTTGTTGTACAGCGGCACGACGGGGACGACACCGAGCGGGTTCGGCAACGGCCACGGCTCATCGGCGACGAGACGGGCGGTCCATCCCCCGAACGCGGTCGACGTCCAGCCCGACACGCCACCCTGCGACGCCATCGCGCCGAGGCGACGTTCGTACTTCCACACCGCGCCCGGCAGGTACAGCGTCGCGTACAGCATCGCGGCGTCCGAATCCCGCCACACCTTCAACGCCGCGAGTCGTTCACGTCGCGCGCCGGCGGCGTGCTGGACGATCATCTCCTGCGGGTCCTCGACGCAGATCAGCGGCGTCTTCTCACCCGGCCACACCAACGTGTAGGCCATGCCGTTGACGAGCGCCTCGGTGTGGACGAGCTGCGAATCGGCGTCGAGCTGGTTCGCCTGCCAGAACTCCCACGCGCGCTTCTCGCCGGTCTTGTCGTTCGGGAGTCGGAATCCTTCGACATCCAGGCGTTCCTCGACCGCGTCGACGACGAGCTCGGTCCAGTTGTCGGCGAACTCGGTGAACAGCCCGGCGAACGCTTCACGGAACTTCCCGGTGGCGAACAGCAACGGGTGGTCCCCGGTGTAGTACCGGTCGTACTTAGCGATGGTCCGGTTGCGATCCGCAAGGGCTCGTTCGAGCTTCACGACCCACGCGAGCGCCACCCTCGCATCGCTCGCCATCGAGACGTTCGAGTACTCGGCGAGGGAGGTCACGGTCACCGTTGCCTCCAGGCCGTTCAGAACGAGACGAGACGCGCCGGCTTCTTCGCTTCACGCGTCGTTGCCCACAAGTGCCGGGCGACGGTCGCCGCGACGAGCGGGCTGATGTCCACCGCCGAATCGCGCCGTGACCACTTCCACGAGTCGCCAACCTGACGGCGACCCGCACCCTCCACCGCGGCGTTCAACGCGAGCTCGCCACGATGCACGAGGGTGTGACCTACCGCGTCACGCAGGAACGCCTCGCATGCCTGCGCCGACTCACGACCGTCGAGCAGCACGAGCTTCCCGTTCGGGGTCTTCGGTCCCCGGATGACGAACCCGGCCTTCTCGAGGTCGGGAATCAACGCGCCCGCCGGGCCTGTCGGGTCCATCCCGATCGCGGAGACGTCGTGTTCGGCGTCCAGTTCAACGAGACGCGGGACGATCCACCCGGTGCCCGGCTGATGCGCGGTGACGTGCAACGCGCCACCACAGGTGACGATCCCGCCCGACATGTGACCAGGCGCGACATCGAAGCCGAGGGTGCAGGGCTCGTCGATCGTCGCTGTCGCGTTGGTGCATGCGGCCCACGCGTCCGCCGGGATTCCACCGCCGCCGAGGGCAGGTTCGTCCCACCATCCGAGGAACTCGCGGGCGAACTCCTCCGGTGGGAGGGAGCGGCGCATCGCGGCGACGAACTCGATCGAGATACGCCGGCCGAGCGCAAGGTTGGCCTCTTGCCACAGGGCACGGTCGTCGAGGACACAGCCGACTGAGCCGAAACGGTGGTCACAGTTCGGCGCATCACATGGTCGTTCCGTCGCGCACCATTCGATCCAGACGAGACCAGGGTCACCGCCTGGCCGACCCCGATCACGGAGGCGTCGCAGCATCTCGGAGTAGATCAGCCCGGCCGACGAGCCGTACCGGACTTGCGGGTCGCCGGTCATCGACATCGCCGCCATGGTCGGCAGCAACGAACCGAGGTGGGTGGCTTGCCCGGCGAACCACTCGTCCATGAACAACCGTGGCGCAGTGAGTCCTCGACCGCCGCCCTTCGTGCGGGCCTTGAACCGGAGGCGCTGGCCGGACATGAACTCGATGCCTTCGTCGCCGTTCGCGTGGTTGATCTTCTTCACCCGACGGGAGATCAACGGCGAACCCTCGACGAGGTGCTCCATGTCGAGGAACGCTTCCATCGCGGTGTTGAACTCGTGCGCCGACCACACGACGAGCGGCTGATCGAACAGCAGCAGGTCGCCCCAGGCTTGCGCCTTGAAAACGTGGGTCTTGATGTTCTGGCGAGGTGCGACGATCGCAGCTTCCAACGCGGCGAGCTTGCCGTCCGCGCCGATAGCGTTGATGGCGTCGAGGGCCAGTTCCTGCTCCGGGTCGAGAGGCAACCCGATCTCGTGGGCGAGGCCAACCACTTCCGGCCCGTACGTCGAGACGTGCTCCGGCACCCACAGATGGGCGGGACGGACGAGCGTGTCAGCGGACGACACTGAGCCGACGTTCGCCAGTCTTCATGCGGAGCTGGTCGATCGGATCAGCAGCACGTTCCGCGTCCTTCAACGCGAGCTCCATCGCCGCTCGGTACTCCCTGTGCAGCGCGGCAACACTCGACCCGGAATCGCGAGCTCCGCGCATCAGACGCTCAGCGAGGAACATCGCGCTGTGCCCTTCCGGGGAACCGAGACGCCCAGCATCCTCGAGACGCTTGCGGGTCGCGGCAGCCAGATCATCCGTCTCGCCATCAGGCGCCGGTAGCGGCAACACGACTCCGCCAGCGCGCCGTTCAGCGCGCCACACCCGATCGCGTTCACGCTTGCACTCGATCCGATCACAGAACCGCGACCGCTTCGTCTTCGCCTCGTACGGCTCGGCGCACGCATCGCACGGACGCTCCATCGCGCGGCCTCCCGCGGTCACCACCCAGGCGGTGGCGGTGGGTCGAATCGGTCAGCACGACGACGGTTCGTCACCCGCGCACCAGCAGCCCGGTTGCACGACGCGTGCTCCGGTCCCGTCCACGACTTCCGATCATCGGAATGCCCGAGGTCCCACGGATCGTCCGGCTGAATCCGATCACCACACCGCGCGCACGACGCCTGCCCTGAACGGACCAGCGGCTCGATCGACTCCCGCATCCGGCGGTGATCCGGCCCGTAACCCCTCGCAGCCGGAGACAGCTTCCGCTTCACGAACGACCGACCCCAACACCTCGGGGAGGGAGACGAAAAGAGCGGGGTGCTGCGTTCGCGCGCTCGGCTTGTGGTTGTACCCCCCTTCCCGTTGAGGGGTCGTGCGCGTTTCGCGTTCGCGTTTCGATCGCGATGTGCGAGTGACGGTGCATCGCGTCACCGCCTGAGCTGCGATGGAGGCAGGGCGCAGAGTCGAACTGCGCTGTGCTCGGGGTATGAACCCGGCCGGTTCCCGGACACCCTGCACGGGCTGGTGTTCTGACCTTGCGGTGGGCGCAGGTCTCAGAACTAGAACGGGAGATTACACGACTGTCATTCGACACGCAAGGATGGTCAATGGGAGTAGGGCTAGGTGTCTGTCCCCGTGTCCCCAAGCACTGCTGGACCCGTCGGACTCGTGCTGGACATGAACGGATCGCCTGCAACCAGATCCAGCAGGTCTGCGGCGGCCCTGTCCCATGCCCGGGCGAACTGATCGAGCTGACCGACGAGGTCACGCCAGCCGCCGGTGGCGCGGACCTCGTGGGGGAGGTTCATGCTGCCTTCCACAGTTCTTGGGGTCGTTCCTGCCCGTCGTTGCGTTCACGGTACTTGCGGCATGGGTCACACCTCGGGCCGGTCGGGGTGCCTCGCAGCCTGTCGTCTCCGACACCAGTGCAGTAGTCGTTGCAGTTCCCGCAGTGGCCTTCACCCGCAGCACGCTGGGATTGGGCCGCGATGGAGGCTTGCTCACGGCGGGCTTCGTCTCGGAGGTCGTGAAGGAAGTTCTCCTGCGCCCTGCGTGCCGCGACTGCTGCCTCGTTGAGATCCTTCACGGCTCGGAGATACCGCGCCCACTGGACGTCGATCTCGTCGCTACCGGCGAGGGCGCGTTCCATCCGCTGCTCGGGACCCGTGAGCTCTTGACCGCCGCGTCCGTCGCCTTCGTAGTTCCTTCCCTTCCTGCCGTCATCGACCCAGGCTTGATGGGTTGCTGACGCGCGGGCCGCGTTCGCTTCCAGGGTCGCGGCGTCACCTTGGATCGCCCGACACACCGCCTCGATCTGACGGACAGACCTGCTCATGTTGATGTCTCCTCGGTATCGGGATCACAGGGCCGCCAGGTCACCTCGCAGTTGCGGGACACACGGGTTTGCCGACCCTTCGGTCTCGGCTCACCAGATGCGTAGAAGAACTGCGCAAGGAGCGCATCGCCAACAGGGCGATACCGCGCGATGACGTCGGTCGGTCGATCGCTCACAGCTCGACTCCTTCGGGGCTCAGATGGTCATCGGGGAAGGCAGTGCCAAGTACACGCTCGAGCTCGGCGGGCGAGTCAAGGACGAGTACCTGTCGGTCATCACCGAGCCCGACGACCGAGGGCAGGCGCCCGTGTCCGCAGCACGACCACCGCGTGAGGAGCCCACCCGCGTTGAGCGCAGCGACAAGCGGCACCAAGCACGGGTCGCACCAGACCAACGGTCTGCCCGCGTCGTCGCGTTCGACGATGACCATCGCTGCTTCACGGTTGGCGTGGTCACACATCAGCGTCAGCCCCTTGGTGGTCACACACAGCCATGCCGGTCTCAGTGAGATACCAGCCGTTGTCTTCGATGCAACGCGGGCAGCGTTTCCCGTTCGGTGTTGATGGCACGGGATCGAAGTCGATTGTGGCGGGCTTGAGATCGAGATACTCCGACCAGGACCCGTCCGGTCCGCTCAGGAACGTGGCGCCGTACTTGAGGTAGCCAGGCTCGATCCCAGCCGCAGCTTGGGCGGCGAGGTACGCGTCGCGTGCTTCGATCAGGCGTTCGTGAGGAATGCCTTGTCGGCGCCGAGCCTGGTAGTGCTTCCGTGCGTCGGCTTTGTCGGTCTTGCGTGGATACCCCGACCACCATGCTTCGAAGTCGGACGTGTACGGCTCAGCCGCCGGCTGAGGACTTCCTACTCCCTCTCCTACACCAACTCCGCCGTCCCCCTCCGGCGTCTCGTCGCGTTCCGCCGTACCGTTACGGCGATCCGCCGTAGAGCTACCGCGAGGCTCCGGCGGATCGGGGATCTTCGACGGCGACGGGTGACGCGGCTTCTGCTTCTCCGTGAACGCGACGACCTCCAAGAACGAACGGCCCTCAACCTCGTAGCGGACGATCAACCCGACCTTGTCGAGTTCCGCGAGCCACTCGTCCACGTCGCGGGGCAACACGTCGTCATGGAGCGGGAACAGCGCCGCCCAGATCAGCCTCGGGTGGTCCTCGCAGCGGCCCGCGTCGTCGCAGTGGGTTTGGAGACGCCAGTAGCACCGTTCGGCGTTGCCAGACGTGTGGGCGAGCTTCTCTGAGGTGCATGCCTCGGGGTGGATGGAGCGAATACGGGGCATCAGACGTTCGCCATTCCACGCATGGCATCGGTCCAGAACTCGAGCAGTTCGTCTTCAGCGGAGGCCCTAGCCCAACGGTCGACCTCGAGACCGCGATCGAACCCGAGCCGACGACCCTGGTCGAACGCACATGGCGAACAGACGGCAGGCGGATCCGGAGCACCGCATTCCGCACATCGCCACATCGGAGAGGGAGACGCTTCGACAACATCACCAAGAGCCGCGAGCTCGCGCGCATGCTCCTGGAGCTCGGACAACATGTTCCAACCGATGCCGCAGAAGTACCGCCATTCGTTGCCGCCCTTGATCTTGTCGTTCATCGCGGCGGGGATGTTGTAGACGAGCTCGTCGATCGTCAGACCACCTACCAGCCATCGCTCAACGGTCTGCCGCCAGTCGTTTGCACGCTCGACCTCGACGCGCTGCTCGCCCGCGCCGTAACCCCAGCGCGCCCACGCCGCGCCGAACCGGTCGATCTCTCCGACAAGATCGGAGAACTTCTCGGAACGTTCCTCCATGGCGCGGCGAAGCGCACTCGAGTAGCGCAAGGCGTCGGCCGCGACGTCGTCAACCAGGGCCGAGTCGGGAGCGATGCTCGCCTTCCCGGCGTTGCACGACGTGCAAGCCGCTACGAGGTTCGACGGGGCGTCGCTGCCACCGAGTGACTCTGGGACGACATGGTCGACCGTGAGTTTGACGTCAGGCGCCGCTGCACCGCAGTAGCGGCACTGATGGTTGTCGCGACGCAGGATCTCGAACCGAAGCCGACCCTTGACTGCCATCTAGCTCCCTCCTTGGGAAACCGGGACAGGCGCCCAGAAGTCACGGTGGTAGGTGCCGACAGTGCGGTTCCCCGACGGGATCACCCAGACGCGCAAACCCTCGGCGTGGACGAGAATCCCGGTCCTACCGGGAGTCAACGCCCCGGAGCGAACGGCAAGCTCCGTTGCGACAACACGCTCACCCCACCGCGCGCTCATGGGGTGTGCTCCCCACCAGAACCACAGATCGCCTCGTAGAGACGCTTCGCCCAACGCGCATCACCAAGCGCGGTGTGTCGATCATCGTCAGAGGGAGGCATCGCGCCACACTCGACGGAGAGATCGTCCGAACGCCACGGCAGAGGCGGCGTGTAGGCGGACGCCATGCCGCGCAGGTAGCCGACAGCGAGGGCTTCCACGTCGATCAGGTGGTAGTGCCACTCCGGGCAGGCGCCATTCGCTCGGAGCAACTTCCGCAGGCGTTCCTCATCGAACGACGGGACCGCACCAACAAGGTGCCGACCACGCGTCAACCGTGCGAACGCCTCGGCGTATGTGGGCAACGACACCAGTTGAGTGGCGTCGACACGCCGCTCGTGGTACCCACTGATCCGCAACGCGACAGGGTCAGCGCGTCCGAGATCGACCGGCAACTGCCAGACATGCTCGCGCTCATCGACGATCAGCGCCACCTCCCAAACCTCGTGCCGATCCGGGTCGAGCCCCGTCGTCTCCGTGTCGACGAACGCAAGTCCGCTCATCTTTCATTGCTCCTGTTCTTCGGTTGGGTTGAGAACCCCACCAGACGCGGGCGCGGCAAGGACTTCGACGCGACGGAGCAGCGCGGCCTGCATCTCCGAGTCATGCAGCAACGCGACACCCCACGCGTCGCGTTCTTCGGTGAGGGTGGCTACACGACCAAGGAGGTACGGGATGTCAGCACGCGCGTGTGCGGCGAACTCGACATCGTCAGCCAACGACAAGTGCAGGACGCAGCGCGGGTCCCACGGGCCAGGCGATGCGGCTTGATGGCGCGCCTGAATCTCTGTTTCGCGGTCAGTCATGGGACACCTCAGGGAACACGAACAGAGGACGACCACGCTCGAAGGGTCCGCGGTCGAGCTGCTCACCGACCCGCTCCCCGCCCATTGCGGCTATCAACGTCTCAGGATGGGCAAGCAACGCATCCACCACCGTTCGAGCGTCGTCACGGAACTCGACGTGAGGTTGTCCCTCTGGCCCGAGAGCGGGCATGCCATCTGACGCCACAGTGCGGTCGCTGGCGATGGCCTTCGCCACCACTACTTCCAGTTCTGCTCTTGCTGTTTCGCGGCTGTCACCCACGGTCAGACTCCGCGACGGGCTCCCAGCCCCACTCGAACATGCCGCTGTCGAACACTTCGGCCTGGGCGTACTCGTTGACGAGCTGCGCGCGTTCGGCATCCGTCAGGCCATCCAGGTCCTCGTCGGGAACGTCGATGACCTCCTCGACCTTGGAACCGATGCGGTTGGTAGCGACGTACACCTTGACCTTCATTGGTTGGTTCCTCCTTCCTGACGTACAGGGAGCGCGCCCCACGACGCGTCCCAATCCGCTTGGGTGTCGAGTGGGACGCCGCGGTCGCAGAACCCGCACGCGCCACCCGCTGAGCTGTTGCCCTTGCCGTCGCAGTAGCGGCACTCCTTCACGCGCTCGGACACCTCGTCCAACTCGCGGGCTATCGCCCGCAGATGCTCGACGTAATCCACACGGTTCGAGTCATTGGCGAAGTCATCGGCCATCTCGCGCAGTTCGCGAATCGTTGATTCCAAACTCACGGCGCCTCCCCCGTTTCGTTCTTCAAGCGAAAGACGCTGACGCCATGCCGAGCGTCAAGCTCTTGGCCAACGTGCCCCGACTGCGTGACCAAACCGTCCTTGACGCGCACACCAACGACGCGCTCCATCGTTTCTGTGATGTGGAGTGGCAGGGTGCTCTCACCAGAACCACCACGGACATCGCACGGTGCGTCGCTGATCCCACAGGCGTCGGTGCCGCTTCCTTCGCACGTTTCGCATTTGGCTTTGACCGCGAACACGGCACGAAGCACGGCCTCGCCTTCCTCCATCGCCAACTCGTGCAACTCTTCATGGTCGAAGTCGTACAACGCTTTTGCGGCTGCTTCGATGAGTGCAGGGTGAATGTCCATCACGCGATCTCCTGTGCTCACCTGGACTCCTCAAGACAAAGAGACGCGAGAAGCTGCGCGCCGATGAACTCCGTGTACGCCGGAGGGATCGCCTCCTGGAGTTCGACCAGGGTCATCCAGTCGATGCCCATCGCCTCGTCTTGCAACTTCTTGGGGATTCGCCACTCACCAATCACGGGCACTCGGCGGCGCTGCCTGCCCGTCGCGTGCTTGTACGCCGGGTTCCACGGGTTGCGGGCGTGTTGACACGCGACTCCCCAAAGGGCGACGCTCGACTCGAACCAGCGGTGTCGCTGCACTCCCGTATCGAGGCCCGTCCCGCACACCTGCACGGCTCCCGGCATCGGCGCACCGGGGACGTTCTCGATCACCCACACCCGGCCGCGGTCGCGCAGAAGCTCACGGGTCGGTCCGATGAGATCCGGCTGACCGTCCTTCGACCCAGGCCGACAGTCACGCATCTTCGACCAGAGGTAACAGACCGGCGACGCGTGGATCGCGTCGTACTCGTGGCCGTGCGCGGCGATGAACTCGAGCGCGTCTCCCTGATGGAACGCGTCGCCGACGTACCGCGGTTGCGGGTTGATGTCGACCCCGGTGACGTGGAAGCCGGCTCGCTGGTAGCCGCGGGTTGCGCCCCCGGCGCCACAGAACGCGTCGAGGAGCTTCATGTCGCGTCCTCTGGCGTCCAGTCCTTCTCGGTGGGATACCAGATCACGACCCGTCTCCTGACGGGGAGAGAGCCGCGAGGGCGGCGTCATGAGCGACACCGATGGGGACCGTCACGTCGTCCTGGTTGATGCCTTCGAGGCCCGCGACGATTCCAGGCCACGCCAACTTCAACGCGTGACGCAGCGCGTCTCGCTCTTCGCGGAGTCGGGTGACCTCGGCCTCCGCGGCGACGGCGCTCTCGTTCGCTGCGATAGCACGGTCAGCCATCTCATCGGCGTGAGAGGACTGCAACGCCGCTGCCTCGCGTGCGCCGTCTCTCTCGGCCTCCGCGGCTTCCAACGCGTCGAGAACCCACAGGATGCGGCGCGGAGGCAAGCGACGATTCCCCACCCAGAAGTCCAAGTCCACGCGCTCCGCGCGCTCGGCGAGGTCGCGCAGTTCATCCGCCGCTTCTCTGTCGGGGTGCTCAGGCATTGGAAACCTCCTCCACGTGCTCGGCGTGGATAGACCGCATCGCTCGCGGCTCGTCGCGCTGCTCGGCGGTCGGGTTCCAACCACAGGAACACACCGACTCATCACCCTTGGGCCAGCCGTTGTAGACATGCTCGGTGTCGGGGTGCTCAGGCACGGTCGTCCTCCCACTTCGGATACCAGAGACCGGAGTGGCCTCGCATCGGGATCGGCGGGCATGTGCCACGCCCGTCGCACGTCGGGCAGGCCATCCATGAGTGCAGATGCCCGTGCAGCCCTCGCGGCGATCCGGGACGATCATCGGGCTGTCGCTTGCCGCCCCAGCAGTGGGGGCATCGATGAGACGTCGGCTCCACATCCGACAGAATCCAGGCGAAGTTCCCCGGCGAGAAGTCCCCGAACGGAAGCTGGTCGTCGATGTTGACGTTCTCGCGTGCATAGCTGCGTTGCAGGAGCAGCAGCGGTGAAGTTGTGTACCGCCGAATCCATCGTCCAGTACGTGCTCGCTGTACCCCATCCAGGATCGGGATGCAGTCCTCTACGACGCAGGACGCCACCACCGCACCAAGCGAGAGGCGCACGTAGTCCTCCAGCGGACGGTCGGGCCATCCCGGCTCGCCATCGCGCATCCACCACGCCGCGGCACTCGCGGTGCAGACCCACGTGCCAACCCGATCGTGCTCGCGCGGAGGGCGCTGCGCCGCGTGGAGGATGAGTCGTCCCCCGATCAACTCCGCAGGACACGCCGACGACCGAGTGAGCATCGAGACGACACCCGCCTCGACGAGCGCCGGGGTCGGCTGCGTGAGAGTGAGCGCAGGAACGGTCACGACGGTCCCCCGACCTGCTCGTAGCCGTAGCCCCAGGAGTCCCAACCGAGACGATCGCGACGAGCGAACAGCTCGACACGGGGTGCAGGAGCGACCTCTTCGATGATGTCGAGGAACACTTCGGGCTTGCGTGAGTGCTCGTACGGCTTCGGCGCAGCGATCACAGATCCGGCCTTGTGGCGTCCCTCGACCTTCGGGCGGCCGTGCGCGCCGACCAGCAGGAACTCTGCGTGATTCGGCGCGACCGAACCGCCGAACGGCGATGGGTTCCCGGTCTTGTGCCAGACCAGCGTCTGCCGGTAGTGGAAGCCCCACGCCTCCATCACCGTGAATGCGTCCGGCAGGTAGGCGTTCGTCGTCCACAGGAACAGCCACGCGTCGGGAGCGGCCAACTCTTCGACCGGGACCGACCGGATTTCGGTCAAGCTCATCGTCGAGTACGGCAACGCTTCGCGCTTGACCGCGTGGCCCTTCTTGTTCGCGCTCCCCGGCATCGTGGCGTGGCTGTCGTAGTGCCACGGCGGGTCTGCGACGATCGTCGAGTACGGCGGCGTCAGCCCCGTCCACGTCTCAGTGAGCGCAGGAACGAGGGTCATCGGTCCTCGTCCTTCAAGTCGCTCGGCCACTCCGGGCGAACTTCATCCCACGAGTAGCGATAGCGACGCTCGCCCGGTCCCGGCCGCACGCCGACGACCATGAGCCACGGCACCACGAGCCACGCCGCCACGTACAGGACGAGACGACGCGCAGGCGGGGCGACCGTGTACTGCTCCGGCGGCTCGTCGTAGGAGCGGTAGTCGTCCCGGTCGTCGAAGCCCCATCGGAGCCACCCCTGACCAGGCTCGAACAGCAGCGTGCGGAGTCGCTCACCCATTGGTGGGTTCCCCACCAGAATGCGCGGCGGCGCGGGTCCGCTCGATCTCGGCGCGAATCTCGTCTCGATGGTCGCCCCACAGCACCACCACTGCGTTAGCGAACTCGTCGCCCCACCGCTTCCAATCGTCCGCCTCGCGACGCACCTGAACGAGTCGTTCGCGTACCGTGAGTGGGTCGAACCCGAGACGCCACAGCAGGCGCTTCCACTTCCCCCGCAGACCACGGACGTGCTCCGGGTACGCATAGAACGCACCGGGCTGCTTCCTTCGGTACCTCACTGTTCCTCCTCTGTGTCGTACCGATCCCCGAACGCGTACGCGACTGCCACACCTACCGCCGCGCCGAACACGAGGACCGCAACCGCGACCACCACACGACGCATCACGACGCCGCCCGCAGAGCGCGACGACGGCCAGTGCGCGTGAACCGATCCGGGAACAACACGCGCTCGTGCTCCTCGTACAGGCCCGACTCGCGCAGGAGACCAACGACGAACTCGCCCGCAGCGGTCAGCTCGTAGTACCAACCGAGTGGCCTGTTCTCGCGCTCGTGCCGCAGCAGCGAGGCACGGTCAGCGCGGTGAACGACGAGACCGCGCCGCATCGCCCCATGAATCGAGCTCACGTAATGCGAAGGTCCCCGCCCTCCATACCGCAAGGACTCGCGCATCTCGCACAACCACACCAACGACTCGACCTGCCGCTTCGACAACGAGAGATCGAACCCGGTGCGAGTGACGTGCTCGCGCAGCAAATCGTTCACTGTCCCCATGCTCCTGGTCCGAGACGCGATGCACACTCCGTCTGGCCCTCACGCGTTGACGGGTCCAACCCGAGGCACGAACCCGAGACGTTGCCGTTCCAGGGCGACACCTCCGCGAAGTGACCAGCGTCAAGCTGGTAGAAGCCGAGGCACCCACGGCCACCACACCCCGTCGGGTTGTACGCGTCCCACCGGCAGCCCGACTCGCCCCGCGCGACGGACTCCGGGATGATCGGATTCGCGCACTCACCATCACCCGCGGCAGGAAGAGCCGGCGCGCTCGGTACCACAACCGGCGGGGCTGGTGTCTCGATCTCTGGTGGGGCTACAGGCATGGGTTCCGGTTCCGGCGCAAGCGTCGTTGTTGTTGAACTTGACGTGGTGGTCGAACTCGACGTGGTGGGAGTCGCGACAGTCCGTTCAGACGACGGCTCGTGAACGGACACGACCGCGATGACAGCCACGCACACCACGCAACCGATGACGATGGACTTCCAAGGTGAAAAGGACACGGGTCACGGCGACTCCTGAGAGACGATGGG
>Ga0075420_100000289_pt1 | contig 37783 bp, 29 predicted proteins | sample SoiMetdeltSBSDD4_FD_75296 | JGI IMG/M metagenome (GOLD analysis project Ga0075420, IMG submission 75296) | Bulk soil microbial communities from a Populus tree surrounding site in Tennessee, USA - Soil MetaG P. deltoides SBSDD4 | ecosystem: Environmental > Terrestrial > Soil > Tree plantation...
CAGCAACCAGCAACCAGCAACCAGCAACCAGCAACCAGCAACCAGCAACCAGCAACCAGCAACCAGTGTGTTTGTCAACCAGCGTCGCCGAGCCACCAGCCCGAGCATTGCAGCCACCAGCCGCCGATTCCCGATTCCCGATTCCCGATTCCCGACGCTAGCCAGTGACGCCGAGCCGTTTTTCGAGCTCTTCACGGCGCGAGCGGCTCACGCGGAGTCGCGCGCCGCTCTTCAGTTGCACCTCGTAATCGCCACCGGCACCGCGGTGGAACGTGTCGATGAGGTCCACGCGGACGATGATCGAGCGGTGAATCCTGAGGAACCGATCGGGATCGAGCTTCTCCTCGAGCAGGTGAATCGCCTCGCGGATGAGGTACGCACGCTCGGGCGTATGCAGCTCGACGTAAGGACCGCTGGCCGTGATGTACTCGATCTGGGAGACCGGTACGACGCGAACCTTGCCGCGCATCTCCACGGCGATGCGCTCGAGGTACGGCGACGTCGCACGGTGAGTCGTTGCCGAAGGGGTCTCGGTCGGCGACGACGCGGGCGCCGCTGTGCCGCGCCTGCCCGTATCGAGAACAGCCAGCAGCTTCTCACGAAGGTCGCCCATCTCCTGAAGCGCGACGAGACGGCGCGCTCGGCGGAACGCCTGCTCGAAGCGCTCGTCGTCGAACGGCTTCACGAGATAGTCCACGGCGGCGAGGTCGAACGCCTGCAGGGCGTACCGGTCGTAGGCCGTGACGAAGATGGTCGGCGGCATATGGTCCGGACCGATCTCGCGAACGACGTCGAGCCCCGTCTTGCCGGGCATCTGCACGTCGAGAAACACGAGATCGGGGTGGAGCGAGCGGATGGCGTCGATGGCGGCGGCGCCGTTGTCGGCGGTGCCGATGATGGTCACGCCGTTTTCGAGGCGGAGGAGATCCTCGAGCCGCTGTCGGGCGAGGGGCTCGTCGTCGACGATCAACACGCGCACCGGGGCCCGGGCTCCCGCGTTAGGCGTCACGCGTAGGTCGTCGCCGCTTCGACGTGGAGATCCGCTGCGGTGTGGTACGGCAGCACGACCTCGGCGATCGTTCCACCCCCATCGGCAGCGCGGAGCGACAGCTTCTTCTCACTACCGTAGAGCTGCTCGAGTCGTGCCCGTGCGCTCCGGAGCCCGACACCGCCGCTCGTCCCGCGCGGGTGATCATCGACATCTCGCGGTTGAGACGTCTGACCGATCCCGGGGCCGTTGTCGCGAACGGTGAGCACGAGATCGTTGCCGACGCGACGCGCCCGCAGCTCGATGCGCCCTTCTCCCTCGACCTTGCTCACGCCGTGCATCACCGCGTTCTCCACGAGCGGCTGCATCACGAAGCTCGGGACGAGCGCGTCCATGACGTCGGGATCCGGCTCGATGTCGACCGAGAGCTTTCCCTGGAAGCGCACCTGCATGATGTCGAGGTAGAGCCTGAGCAGCTCGAGCTCGCGCGACAACGGGATCTCCTGGTCGGCGGTGCCCTCGAGCGTGACGCGGAGCAACTCGCTGAGCCGGGCGATCATGCGGCGGACGCCGCGCGGGTCGCGCTCGACGAGCGACGACACGGCGTGCAGCGTGTTGAACAGGAAGTGCGGGTTGAGCTGGGCGCTGAGCACGGCGAGCCGCGCCTCCGCGAGCTGCGCCTGCAGCTGCGCCGCCTGCGCCGTTAGGCGCACCGTCTCGTCGTGGCGTGCCCGGTAGCGCGCGAAGATGTCCCGCGCGATGCCCGCCGCGAGCACGGCGAAGTAGGCGATCAGGTCATCGAGGAACCACAGGCGCATGAGACCCGTGCGCCACGTCACGGGCGGTCCTCGGCGGCCGCGCGGCGACGGAAAGTCCATCATCGACTCGCGGAAGAAGTGCGTCGCGACGTCGACGAACATCGCCGTCAGGATACCGACGCCGATGAACAACAGGACGCGGCCGAACCGATTCCCGCGGGGCTCCAGGCTCACGCGGCTGCTCATCCAGAAGATCAGCACCGTGAGGAGCGCCCACAGATACGACTCGGCGAACGCGAGCGTGATGGGCGTGGACGGCGCCATGCGGAGCATCGGGCCACGCGGGTCGATGAGCCGGCTTGCCGCCGTCAGGACGGCGAGCACCGTCCAGAACGCGAAGATGAGCAACAGCTCGGTCCGCTGCAGCGGGAAGCCGCCACGGTGACCGTCGCTCGTCGGCTCGGCATCCGAAGGGATCACGGTCGCGCTCGCCCTTCCGTCGTCCGTTCGCATGAGACGAACGATATGCACGCCACGGCCCAGCCGTCAGACAGGTCGGCACGAACGGCACGCGCGTGTGCACGGGCGGCACGATGCCCCACCAGTGCCGTGGTGGCGATCTGTCCGAGCCGGTTGTTCGCTCCAGGTGCCGTTCGTAACACGCTCGTGCATCTCGCCATGAACGACCGCACGGAACGACTGCCTCCACGTATTCCTGTCACAGAGGATCGCGAGGGGCCGTTCGAGGCGCCGGGACGTCGATCCTCAATGACATCCGTGAGGATCACATGACGAAGAAAACGCGGTTCGCGGTTGGCGCCATCGTGGCGACGGCGGCTGCGGCCGGCCTTTGGATCTACCGGAACGCCGAAGCGTCTGAAGGGCCGGCGTATCGCTTCGCGGCCATCACACGGGGCGACCTCGAGTCGACCGTGTCGGCCACCGGCGCCCTGAGCGCGGTGACGACGGTCCAGGTCGGCACACAGGTGTCTGGCCAGGTCTCGCAGATCTACGTCGACTTCAACAATCGCGTGAAAAAGGGTCAGCTGCTCGCGCGCATCGACCCGACGCTGCAGCAACAGGCCGTTCTGGAAGCGCAGGCCGGGCTCGTCCGCGCTCAGGCCGACCTCGAGCGCACGAAAGCGGAGTACGATCGGAACAAGACGCTGTTCGACGCGAAGGTCCTGACGGCCACCGAGTTCAGCAACGCGCAGTACAACTATACGGTTGCGCAGTCGAGCGTGAAGTCGGCGCAAGTCGCGCTCGATCGTGCTCGAAAGAATCTCGGCTATACCGAGATCTACGCGCCGATCGACGGCGTGGTCGTCGAGCGCAACGTGGACGTCGGCCAGACCGTCGCCGCGAGCCTCTCGGCCCCACAGCTCTTTCTGATCGCGAACGATCTGGCGCAGATGCAAATCCTCGCCTCGGTCGACGAGAGCGATATCGGTCTCATTCGCGACGGGCAGGACGTGCGGTTCACCGTGCAGGCGTACCCGAACCAGACGTTCACGGGCAGCGTGCGTCAGGTGCGGTTGCAGTCGGCGACGACCGAGAACGTCGTGAACTACACAGTCGTCGTGTCGGTCGCGAACCCGAAGGGGGCACTCCTCCCGGGCATGACCGCGACGGTCGACTTCCTCACCGGCTCGGCCGACAACGCGCTCATCGCGCCTAACGCGGCGCTGCGGTTCCGCGCCACGCCCGAGATGCTCGCCGCGGCGGGCGTGTCGGCGAGCGGCGCCCCTGCCGCGCGAACGGCGGTTGATTCGGCGGCGCTCGCGGCGCGGCGCGACAGCGTGCGTCAGGCGCGGGCAGCGGCTGGCGGTCAGGCGGGTGCTGGACAGAGCGGTGCCGGGAGTGCGACGCGCACGAGCGGCACGGGACGCGGCAGCGTCGCGCAGCTCTGGTATCTCGATGCGGCCGGCAAGCCCGCCGTGGCTCGCGTCCGCACCGGGCTCACCGATGGTCAGAACACCGAAGTCATCGGCCAGGACCTGAAGGAAGGCATGCAGGTGATCATCGGAACAGCAACGACGACGGCCGCGACTTCAGCGGCGACGACGAGTCCGTTCCAGCAGCAGCGCCGCGGTCCGGCTGGACCGGGAGGGTTCTGACCATGGCCGACATCAACACGCTCGAGACGAAGCTCGCGACGCCGGTCATTCGCATCGACGGCGTTCGCAAGACCTACACGATGGGCGACAACGACGTGCACGCGCTTCGCGGCGTGGATCTCCTGGCGGAGCGCGGCGAGATGATCGCGATCATGGGCGCATCGGGATCGGGCAAGTCGACGCTCATGAACATGCTCGGTTGCCTCGACACGCCGACGTCGGGCTCGTACTGGCTCGACGGCACGCAGGTGGACGGGTTGAGCCGCAACGAGCTCGCCGATCTTCGAAACCAGAAGCTCGGATTCGTCTTCCAGGGATTCAACCTGCTCGGGCGGACGTCGGCGCTCGATAACGTCGAGCTGCCACTGCTCTACGACCGCACCGGTCGGTGGAAGAACACGAAAGCGGTTGCCATTGAGGCGCTGCGGCGCGTCGGCCTCGGTGATCGGCTGGATCACCAGCCGAGCGAGCTGTCCGGTGGTCAGCAGCAGCGCGTCGCGATTGCACGCGCGCTCGTGACGGAGCCCACGCTGCTCCTCGCCGACGAGCCCACGGGCAATCTCGACAGCCACATGACGGTGGAGATCATGGCGCTCTTCCAGGAGCTGAACGACCAGGGCATCACCATCGTGCTGGTGACGCACGAGCCGGACGTTGCCCAGTACTGCAAGCGTATCATCGAGGTGCGCGACGGACGCATCAGGCGCGACCACGCCGTGGAAGATCGGCACAACGCGGCCGAGGACCTGCGGGTGCTGGCGGAGACGGAGCCCGAGGAGGACGCGGAGCTCGTCACCGAGGAGGCTGCATGAAAAGCTCGGTATTGATCCGGGTGGCTGGCGACAGCATCCGGAAGAACAAGATGCGCACGCTGCTCACGATGCTCGGCATCGTGATCGGCGTCGGGGCGGTGATCATCATGGTGGCGGTGGGTCAGGGCGCGCAGCGCGGGATCGCGAACCAGATCAACGCGTTAGGCACGAACCTGCTCGTCATCACCGCCGGCTCGAGCAACCAGGGCGGCGTGAGCCAGGGCGCGCAGGCGTTCAACCGGCTGACCGTCGAGGACGCCGAGAAGCTGAAGCGCGAGGGGACGCTGTTCGCCGGTGTGACGCCGGTCGTCAACACGCGCACCCAGGTCATCGGCGGGGGCGCGAACTGGCGCACGACGATCAACGGCGTCAGCACCGACTTCCAAACCATCCGTGACTGGCAGGTCGAGTCGGGCACGTTCTTCACCGACAGCGACGTGCGGAGCACGCGAAAGGTCGCAGTCATCGGCGCGACGGTGGCCGAGAATCTGTTTCCGGGCACCGATCCGGTCGGGTCGCAGATACAGGTTCGTAACGTGCCGTTCGATGTCATCGGCGTGCTGCCGAAGAAGGGTCAGAACGCCGGCGGCCAGGATCAGGACGACATCGTCGTCATCCCGTACACGACCGCTCAGAGTCGGTTGAGCGGAGGCACGCGGATCTGGCAGATCCTCGTGAGCGCGAGCTCGGCGGAGGACCTCACCGCCGCGCAGCAGGAAGTCTCCGCGATCATGCGCGAGTCGCACAGGATCACGGATGGCGAGGACGACTTCACGGTCCGCAATCAGACCGAGATCGCGAACGCGGCGCAAGGGACCACGAAGATCATGACGTGGCTGCTCGCGTCGATCGCGTCGGTGTCGCTGATCGTCGGCGGCATCGGGATCATGAACATCATGCTCGTGTCGGTGACCGAGCGGACGCGCGAGATCGGGATCCGGATGGCGATCGGCGCGCGTGGCTCCGACGTGCTCACGCAGTTCCTCGTCGAGAGCATCGTGATGAGCGTGCTCGGCGGCGCGGTCGGGCTGGCGGTTGGAGTTGGCGGAGCGAAGGTGCTCGCGCACTTCACCGGTTGGAGCACGGCGGTGCCGGTGCAGGCGGTCGCGCTCGCGATCGGCTTCTCGGCGGCGGTAGGCGTGTTCTTCGGGTACTACCCGGCGCGCAAGGCCGCGGCGCTCGATCCAATTCAGGCGCTCAGGTACGAGTAACCGAGAGGGACCAGGGACTGGGGACAAGGGACTAGGGAAACGACGCGTTGTATCGTCGACCCACGTCGCCGTTACCCCTCGTCCCTCGTCCCCAGTCCCTAGTCCCCATTTGAAGGTATAGATCAATGGTACGCACTCTACGCACTCTACTGTCCTTGCTCATCGCGGCTCCCGTCGCGCTCGGCGCGCAGTCCGCGCCGGCACGGGCGGGACTGACCATCACGTTCGACGAGGCGATTCGCGTCGCGCTCCGGCAGAACACCACGCTCCAGCAAGCGAACAACGCGTCGGCGCTCGACGCGGCGGCCGTTAGGCAGCAGCGGCTCGCGCTCCTGCCGGACCTGCGCCTGTCCACGAATACCGGGCAGAACTACGGCCGCAGCTTCAGCGAGGAGGAAGGCCGCATCATCGACCAGACGACACGGTCGATGAACGCCGGCGTCTCGTCCAGCGTGACGCTGTTCAACGGCTTCACGAACATCGCGTCGCTGCGCAGCGCCGAGCTGGCGCAGAATGCTGGTGATTACGATGTGAAGCGCGCGGAGCAGACCGTCGCATTCACGGTTGCGTCGAACTTCCTGACGCTCGTGCAGCAGCAGGAGCAGCTCCGCGTCCAGCGCGAGAATCTCGCCGCGCAGGAGGCGCAGGAGCGGCAGATCAAGGCGTTCGTCGATGCCGGCTCGCGGCCGATCTCGGATCTCTATCAGCAGCAAGCGAGCGTCGCCGCGACGCGCGCGACGCTCGTGAGCGCCGAGCGCGCACTCGAGCTCGCGAAGGTCGACCTGATGCAGACGTTGCAGCTCGACCCACGCGGTGAGTACACGTTTGCGCCTCCTGCGCTCGACACGACGTCGCGAGCCGCCGCGACGTACAGCCTCGACAGCCTCCTCACGCGCGCGCTCGGCCAGCGATCCGATCTCGACGCGCAGGAGTCGCTCGTGAGCGCGGCGTCGCAGGACCTGCGCGCGGCGAAAGGCAGCCGGTGGCCGTCGCTGTCGCTCTCGGCGGGCTACAACACGGCGTTCAACAGCGCGACTCCGGCCGGCTTCGTCGATCAGCTCGATCAGCGGCGCGGTGGCTCGGTCGGCATTGGGGTTTCGATCCCGCTGTTCGATCGCGGCAGCACCGACCTCGCGGCGCAGCGTGCGCGGATCGCCGAGGACAACGCGCGGCTCGCGCTGAAGGATCGCCGGCAGCAGGTGGGCCTCGAGGTGCGTCGCGCGTATCTCGACCACCAGGCGGCGACCCAACAGCTCGAGGCGGCGCAGGCTCAGCTCCGTGCAGCACAGCTGGCGCTGGAGGCGTCGCAACAGCGGTACAACGTGGGCGCGGCGACGTTGCTCGAGGTCACGCAGGCTCGCGCCGCTCAGACAGAAGCGGCGAGCGCACTGATCTCGGCCCGCTACGGCCTGCTCTTCCAGCGCACGCTCATCGGGTACTATGTCGGAGACCTCAATCCACGGGCGCTATCGATGGGATAGGCCCGGAGGGCGCCTGCGTTGGGGCGTTGGGGGCGCCGGATCCGCAACGCCGATTACCCTTAGGGGTACGCATCCCCGATTCCGGTGACTGATCCCATCATTTCGAGAGGCTTTCGCGGTCGCCGCAGCACCAGCGACCGGCAGAGCCGAATCCCACCCGGACAATACGAGGAGCGCGGGTTCCCCGTGCTCTCGGCCGGGCCGACGCCGCGTACGCCACTGTCGCAATGGGACTTCACGCTCACGGGCGTGGACGGCGCGACGGCGAAGTGGACATGGGACGAGCTCCAGGCACTCCCTCGCCAAACCGTCACGAAGGACATCCACTGCGTGACGAAGTGGTCGAAGCTCGACACCGTCTGGGAAGGCGTCTCGGTCGACACGCTCATCGCCGAGGCGGCGAAGCGTGGCGTCGCGACCGCGCCGTTCATTGTCGCGCACTCGGACGGTGGATACACGACAAACATGCCGCTCGAGGACGTCACGGTCGGCAAGGCGTGGATCGCGTTCGGCTACGACGGCAAGCCGCTGGATCCGGAGCACGGTGGGCCGGCGCGGCTGCTCGTGCCGCACCTCTACTTCTGGAAGAGCGCGAAGTGGGTGCGCGGCATCCAGTTCACGGCGCATAACGAGCCGGGCTTCTGGGAAGTAAACGGCTATCACGACCGCGGCGACCCGTGGCGCGAGCAGCGCTACCAGGGCGATCCGTGACGGACGTCCGGCCGGTCGCGCAGCCACCGCGTATCGAGTGGCGCGCTGCCACGGTGATGGACGTGATTCCCGAAACGCCACGAGCGAAGACGATCGTCTTCGACGTGCCCGGTTGGCCCGGCCATCGCGCCGGCCAGCACGTCGACGTCAGGCTCACGGCCGAGGATGGCTATCAGGCGCAGCGAAGTTATTCGATTGCGTCGGAGCCGAGTCGATCGACGCTCGCCATTACCATCGAGCGATTGGATGACGGCGAGGTTTCGCCGTATCTCACCGATGGGCTGCACGTGGGTGATCGCATCGAGCTACGCGGTCCGATCGGCGGATATTTCGTGTGGGAGCCGTCGGATGTCGGACCGCTGTTTCTGGTCGCTGGCGGATCTGGAGTGGTCCCGCTCATGGCGATGCTTCGGACGCGCGCGGTCGCGAGCGACTCGGTGCGTGCAGCGAGCCCGGCGACACTCCTCTACTCGGCACGCTCGTGGGGAGAGCTGATCTATCGTGACGAGCTCGCGGCGATTGCGGATGACCCGACTACGCGGATCGAATACACACTGACGCGATCCCAGCCTCCTGGCTGGACAGGATTCTCGCGGCGGATCGATTCGGCGATGCTGGCCGCGCTCGCGCCGGTGCCGGATCGCCGGCCACACATCTATGTATGCGGCCCGACTGGGCTGGTCGAATCGGCGGCGGAGATCCTCGTAGACCTCGGCCACGATGCTGCGCGGATCAAGACCGAGCGATTCGGGCCGACGGGCGGGTGACCGATTGCGGCGGATGGTCGATCCATGCGGACGTCGTTCGAATTCGGTGTCCTGAGAACTCGTCCATCACCTTGTTCGAGTTTCGAGCGAGGGAATACGGAGTAATGGATTTGACTGATTGAACGGATCGCTTCGCGACGGGTGAAAGCGTATCGGCGCGTTGAGCGATGAGAGGGGTAACGGCTAACCGTAGACACGAGCATCCCGAAGCAGTTCCCCTCCATTTCTAACTCTCGTGCGATCAACTGCTTGCCGCGCGAGACCCATCCGTTTGATCGCGTTCGATCCCTTGATCCGCATTCCAGGGGGCGAAGCGTCTCAGGTCGTTATGGGTACGCCGGCGCGACGACGCCTGGAATTCGGGGTCAGACGCATGCTAAGTGGCTGTCATTCTGAGTGTTAGCGATTAGGCGCAGTCGCCCCGAAAGAGAGGGAGCCTTCTACCGGATGGACAGCGGCTCCTCGCTGCGCTCGGAATGGCATTGCTCCGAGCCCTTGACAGAATCGCTTCATTGCTGAAAATTCAACACAGTTGAAAAATCAGCACTCCTGTACCATTCGCCATCCTCTGGCTCGGCATCCTATGACCAAGAAGTCCACCGACGACCTCTCCCGGCGCGAACGGCAGGTGATGGAGATCCTGCACCGTCGCGGTGAGTCCACCGTCGCCGAGATCATGGCAGAGCTGCCGGACCCGCCAACCTACTCCGCGGTTCGGTCCATTCTCCGCATCCTCAGCGAAAACCAGCTGATCCAGTACAAGGAAGACGGACCGCGGTACGTCTATTATCCAGCCGAGCCGACAGAGGAAGCCCGGGATGACGCGCTCGAGCATGTCGTCCGGACGTATTTCGGCGGCTCCACCGAGCAGGCCGTCACCGCCCTCCTCCGTATCTCGGACGCCGACATGAGCGACACCGAAGTCGAGCGCCTCCGCGACAGGATCCGACGCGCACGCCTCAGCGGGAGATAACAGGACACCATGCCCGCCCTATTCTCAGGCGAGACCGCCTCTGCTGGTCTCTCGGTGCTGATCATTCTCGCGAAGGCGACGATCGTTCTCGTCGCTGCGCTTGGCGTTACCCGCGCGCTCGACCGGAGCTCGGCGGTGTCGCGCCACCTCGTCTGGTTCGTTGCGCTGGCCGCGGTCCTCCTGATTCCCGCGCTCGCGTCGTGGGGACCGCTTCGCGTCGCGATCCTTCCGGCGCCGGCCGCCGGCGTCACCCCCGTGAACGCTCCGACTGACTTCGGCCCGTCGATCGGTGCTCCGTCTGGTGGAGTATCGACTGTGGCGCCGCCAGTTTCGATCTCGCCAAATGTCGAGGCGACAGTCGGCACCGTCAGGGATCTGGTATCACCTAACACGCTGTGGTACGGCATCTTGAGTGACCCCGAGGTCCTCTTCTGGCTGTGGCTCACTGTCGCGGTGCTGTTCGCTGGCTGGCTGGCGTGGGGCGCGTTCATGGTACACCGCATCGTCCGTCGCTCTCGCCCGCTCGATACCGCCGAGTGGCAGAATCCACTCTTCGAGGTCGCTGACCGGCTTGGGCTGGACGAGGCGCCACGCCTCGTTCGGAGCGACGATGCGAAGATGCCGTTCGCGTGCGGACTGCTCCGGCCGACCATCGTCCTTCCCGCCGAGTGTGACGGGTGGACGCTCGACCGTCGTCGCGCCGTGCTGCTCCACGAGCTCGCCCACGTTCGCCGGCGGGACCTGGTCGGTCACACGGTCGGCCGGTTCGCCTGCGCCTTGTACTGGTTCCACCCACTCGTCTGGACCGCCGCCAAGCGGCTGCGCTCCGAGAGCGAGCGCGCGTGCGACGACCTGGCGCTCAATTGCGGTGCGAGGGCGAGCGATTACGCCGAGCACCTGCTCGACATCGTGACGGGCGTCCGTCATCACGCGACGCCCGCGGTTGCCCTGGCCATGGCGCGGCGGAAGGAGTTCGAGGGGCGGATGCTCGCCATCCTCGACCCCGAGCTTCGCCGCAGCGCGCCGAGCCGGAAGCAGACGGTCGGACTGGTTGGTGCCCTGGCCGTGATGTCGCTCGTGGTTGGCGCGGCGGTCCCGGTCGCTCGTGCCGCCGATGCGTCACCGATGCCGGTGATCGCGACCGAGCCAACCGAACCGACTGAGCCAACGGAACCGGCGGAACCGGCGGAACCGGCGGAACCGGGCGCCCTCATCGATCGCGAGATCGCGAAGGCCGTTCGGACGATCGAGAACAAACAGCTGTCCGAGACGGCAGCGCAGATCGCCGATTCGGCGCGTCGTCGTCGTGCTGAGATCGGCAGTGTGGTCGGACGCGCGGTAGGCAGCGTGCTCGGTCCGGCGATCGGTCAGATCGCGGGCAACGCAGCCGGCGCCGCCATCGACTCCGCCGTCAAGGCGTCGACGACGGGCATCGAGAGGTCGGCCGCCGAGCTCGCGGCATCGATTACCGCGTCGGCTTCGACCCAGAGCCGGAACGATGATCGTCCGGCGCTGCTCGCGCAGGTGCTTCGCACCGATACGAGTGCTGCGCTCCGTCGCGTCGCCGCCTGGGGGCTGTCGAACTTCGCAGATCAGACGGTCGCGATCGAAGCGCTGACGCGCGCCGTCACGAGCGATCGCGACGCGGGCGTTCGCGAGATGGCGGCCTGGTCGCTCGCCGACTCGCATCGCAGCAGCGCGGTCATCGAGGCGCTCTCCACCGCGCTCCGTCGTGACACGGACTCGAAGGTTCGCTCGACGGCGGCGTGGGCGCTTGGCAACGTCGGCGACGAGGATGCGACCGAAGCGCTCACGGCGGCGTTAGGCGACACGAGCCGCGGCGTGAAGCTCCGCGCCGCCTGGGCGCTCGGCAACGTCGAGCCGAAGTCGGCGCCGCAGCCGCTGCTCGCGCTGCTCTCGGACTCGGATGCCGATGTTCGGCGGCTCGCGGCGTGGGCGCTGTTCAACATTCAGGATCCCGAAGCGGTGGACGAACTGGACGCGGCCATGCGCCGGGAGAAGGACAAGGATGTACAGCGAGCGTTCATTCGTGCGCTCGCCGCCACCGGCGAGCGGTCGGTGGAGGCGATCAAGCGGCTGATCGACTCGAGCGACCCTGACGTTCGTGCTGCGGCCATTCGCGCACTCGCGGGCGGTGGGGGATCGGGACCGTGGCCGTGGCCCTGGCCGCAGCCGCGCCCGCAGCCGTGACACGTCGCCCGAGCTAGCTCTCCCCCCCCTCGGACAACGGGCGCTGCCTAACGATTCATCGGCCGGCACGCCCGTTTCCTCGATTCAGAAGTGCTGAAAAATCAACAGCATCGACGCGCTCGCCGCATCCGGAGGATTCAATGCTTCGCACCGCTGCATTCGTGATCGCTGGCGTGTTCATCGCGCTCGCCACCGAAGGACGTTCCGCCCGCGTTACCGTATCCGTGCTGCCCGACGAGGCGGCAGCGCAATCGCCGACGATCGATCGGGCAGTACGGACCGCGACGGACGCCGCTGTGCGTTCCGCTACGAACGCCGCGGTTCGCGCTGCGACCGCGGCAGCGTCGATGGCTGCCATTCAGGGCGGTGGGGAGCGGACTACCATGGCGGCGCAGGACGTCGCGAGCGTCCTCTCGGCGGCTCGCGGCGTACCGCCGATCATGTGCTCGCTGGCGGCGCAATCGGTATGGGGCGGCGGATGGGGGTGGTACGACGCGCCGTCGTCGCCCGTCGCCTCGGAGGTGACCGCGCGCATTCGCGACATGGGGCGCCAGGTTCTCGCGGCGACCGAGGTGCGGCTCGTGATGGACAGCCTCGCGAGCAGCGACGCGTGCGTACGTGAAATGTCCGTGCGGCTGCTCGCGCGTCAGCGGGGCGAAGGTGGCCAGCGCGACGAGACGGTGGTGAACGGACTCATCGAGCGGCTCGGCTCGCGGTCTCCAGAGCTCCGCGAGGTGGCCGCGTTAGGGCTCGGCTTCATCGAGCCGCGGGCCGCCGTGGAGCCACTGATGCGGACGCTGCGTGACGAAACCGCGGGCGTACGCGCGAACTCGGCCTGGGCGCTCGGGCACATCGACGATGGCCGCGCGTTGCGTCCGCTCGTGGATCTTCTCCGCGACAACGAGCCGCGCGTCCGCGAGGCAGCGTCGATCGCGATCGGACGTCTCGACTCGCTGAGCTCCGTCGAAGCGCTCGTGCGGGTGGTGCGCGAGGATGCGAGCCCGTCGGTGCGTCGCGCGGCCGCGTGGGCGCTCGGCCAGCTCGAGGCCCGCAGCGCGGTGGACGTGCTGATCGCCGCGCTTCGCCAGGACTCGGATTCGCGCGTTCGCGAGATGGCCGCGTGGGCGCTCGGCAGCATGGAGACGCGCAGCGCGGCGCCGGGGCTCATCGGCGCGGTTCGCCGCGACTCGAGCGATGCGGTGCGCGAAACGTCGGCCTGGGCGTTAGGCAGCGTCGGCGACCGGACTGCGGTGGATATCCTCGGCGACGCGGTGCGGAGTGATCGCAACGCCCGTGTACGCGGGACGGCCGCGTGGGCGCTCGGCCAGCTCGACCCGCGCGACGCGCCACGCGGCCTGATCGATGGTCTCACGGACCAGGACGATGACGTCCGGATCAAAGCGGCCTGGGCGCTCGGCCAGATCGGCGACTCGAGTGCAGTCTCCGCGATTCAGGGCGCCCTTCGCGTCGAGAAGAACGATCGCGCGCGTAAGGCGCAGATCCGTGCGCTGCTCAAGTCCGGCGGGCGTTCGGAGGCGATGTTGACGGACCTCCTGCGGTCGAGCGAACCCGAGGTCCGCGAGGCGGCGGTGCGTGGGCTCGCGGGGAGCAACTCGCTCAATCCGTGGCCGTGGCCATGGCCGAGACCTCGGCCGACGCCGTAATCGGGAATCGGGAATCAGGAATCAGGAATCACTGATTACTGAGAACTGACGACTGAAAACTGAGGACTGATCACTGGGCTTCCTCCGATGTCGCAGTCGAGGACAACATCGAGGGCCGAACCAGTAATCAGTCGTCAGTTTTCAGTAACCAGTTTTCAGTAATCAGTTTTCAGGGTCAGTTTTGGTCAGTTTCAGTAATCAGTTGGTCCGATTCCCGAGTCGGTTACCGCATGGGCCACCACGTCACTCCGATGTTGAGCCGGGTGGACGTCGCATCGAGCTCGAACCCATCGACGCTCACGTTGTTGATTTTCACCGTGCTGAACTCGCCCACGGTGAAGCGCAGGCTCGCGCCGAAGGACACCGATGGGGCGACATGGTATTGAAGGCCGCCGCCGAACGTGAAGCCGCCGCCGGAGATCTCGAGATCGACCTCCTGAGTTCCATTCTCGTCAACGATGGCGATGTCATCCTGCCCCGCGACTCTGGCGGAAATGCCGCCCTCGATGAACGGGACGAGCGGGCGCTGGGGGTTCACGAAGTTGAACCGGCCAAGAAGATCGAAGTGTACGAGCACGAACTCCTCGTCGTCGGAACCGAGCACCGCTCCGCTCGCATCGGCAAGGAGCGTGAAGCGAGGCGTGAAGCCCCATCCGAGTTGAGCCGAGAAGCCGCCGCCTGATTCGCGTTCGTTCTCGAATTCGTCCGAGCGTATCGACACGCCGCCGAGCGCAAACGAGAGCATCAGCTTCTCTGTCTTCGCGCGCACGGGGGCGGCGGCCTGCTGGGCGATGACGGTCGCTGGCAGCACGACAAGCCCTGCGCAGCCCAGCACGATCGGCGCGAAGCGATGGCGAATCAGGTTCACGTACCCTCCCGGGTGATGGCAGCGGGTGACGAACGCCACGGCCACCGCCGGTAACGCGACGAAGCGAGTGGTATGGACAGCGGTAGCCGCGCGTGGTGATGATGTGCTGCACCTGCCTACTCACGCTACTCGACTCGTCACCATGACCATTCGTCTATCACGCCGCGCCGTCGTTGCGATCGCGCTTTCAGTCGCGAGCTCTGGTGCCGCGCACACCCGCCTGCTGGCCCAGGCCGCTCAGGCGAGAACGACACGGTTCGAGGTGACGGTCGACCCCGCGACGCGGTCGACGCCGCTCACCGGGCGTCTGGTGGTCGTCGTGACGAAGACGGCGCAGCCGGAGCCGCGACTGCAGATCACCCCTCAGGGGCCGGCGCTGTTCGCCATCGATCTCAACCAGCTACACGCCGGCCAGCCGGCGGTGGTCGACGAGAAGTCGGCACTCGGCTATCCGGTTCCGCTCGCATCGCTCCCCGCCGGGGAGTACTCCGTACAGGCGATCGTGAACGTCTATGAGCAAATCAAGCGCGCCGACGGCAGGACGATCTGGGTGCACTTCCCACACGAGGGGACGCAGGAAGTCGTGCAGATCGCGGCGGGCAACGTGTACAGCGAGCCGCAGCGCGTGCGAGTCGGGGACGGCGGGACCGTCAAGCTCACGATCAACAAGGTGATCGCGCCGGCACCGCGCCCCGTCGATACGGAGTGGGTCAAACGCGTGCGCATTCAGAGTCAGAAGCTCTCGACGTTCTGGGGCCGGCCGGTCTACGTGCACGCCACCGTGCTCCTGCCGAAGGGCTATAACGAGCGCACGAACGTGCGGTATCCGACGGTCTTCACGTTCGGGCATAACGTGCCGTTCGGCCTCAACCCCGATTCGACGCGCTTTCGAAATCTCGGCCAGATAAATCCCGTAACGGGCGTCGAGACGGGTTACGACTTCTACAAGTCGTGGGTCTCCGACGGCTTCCCGCGGTTCATCGCGGTGAGCTTCGAGCAGGCGACGCCGTTCTTCCTCGACTCCTACTCGGTGAACTCCGCGAGCAACGGCCCGTACGGCGACGCGATGGTCGAGGAGATCATTCCCGCGCTCGAGCGGCAGTTCCGCATGATCGGGAAGCCGTACGCGCGACTCGCCGAGGGGGCATCGACGGGCGGCTGGCAGACGCTGGCGCTGCAGCTCAAGCACCCGGACTTCTTCGGCGGCGCATACGTGCTGCAGCCGGACCCGATCGACTTCCAGCGTTATCAGCTCGTGAACATCTACACGGACACGAACGCGTTCGTGATGCCTAACACGCAGTTCACGACGACGGAGCGTCCGTTCCGGCGGACGGTGGAGGGACAGGTCACGTGGTCGCTACGTCAGCTCAGCCTGTTCGAAGAGGTCCTCGGCACGCGGGGCCGGTCGAACTACCAGCTCGAGGGGTGGGAAGCGATCTACGGCCCGCTCGACGCCGAGGGCTACCCGAAGCCGCTCTGGAACAAGATCACGGGGACGATCGACCGCGACGTTGCGAGCTACATGCGCGAGAATGGCTACGATCTTCGCGCATACGCCGAGAAGAACTGGGGCACGTTAGGCCCGAAGGTGGCGAACAAGCTGCACTTCTTCTCGGGCGACATGGATGATTTCTACCTGAATCTCGCGGTCTACAAGTTCGAGGAGTTCCTGAAGGGCACGGAGCTCGGGAAGAACGTCCCGTTCGTGTACGGCCGTCCCATGAAGGGGCACAGCTGGCACGTCATGACGTGGGCGGATCTCGTCAGGCAGATGGGCGCGTACGTCCGGAAGAACACACCGCCGGGCGACAATGCGAATGCCTGGTGGTACTGACCCTACGCTCCCAGGAGCCCGGTGAAGCCTGAGGTGCAGCGTTGTCGACGCGACGCCAGGCATAGCATCAGATGACGACGAGTAATGAGTCGTCAGTGGTCAGGGTCAGTAGGGGTCAGTAATCAGTTCGGATCAACTCCCGTAAGTCACGGTTGTGAGCCGGTAGTTCATCAACACCTCAGCGGCCGATCCGAACCGTCCCCTCGCGCACCTCACATCGCGCGCTCAGGACCGCACAGACGACGTTCACGACTTCCTCGACAGGACGGTCGGTGAACGTCGCCGTGATGGTCTCGACCGCGAGCGCCGAGTCGCTGATGGTCACGGCCGTGCGGTAGACGCGCTCGATGTCGCGCGCGGCGTCACGCAGCGGTGTCGCCTGGAACGCGAGGAACGTCCCGGCCCACGACGCCACCGCCGTTGGCGCCCGCAGGGGCGTCGGTTTCGTCGCTGCACCGGCCCGAACGCCGCTCTCCTGCCCGGCCCCGACCTCGACCTCACCGCGCGTCGTCGTCAACGCCACACGGCCCTCGAGCACTTTCACGTGAAGCTCGCCCGCACCCACCGCGAGCTCGAAGCGCGTACCGAGCACGCGAGCTTCGCCGGCGTGTGTGTGAACGCGCAGCGGACGGCTCGGAATCCGCTGGACGGCGAAGAACGCGCGTCCCTCGAGACTGACCGCGCGTCCGCGTCCGGCGAGCATACGCAGGCGACTCGATGGCGCGAGCCTGACGACACTGCCCTCACCGAGCTGCACCGTCGCGAGCTCGTTGGCTCCCGTGACGACCTCGGCGGCACGCCAGTCTCCCGCCGCCACGGTTTCACCTGCGCTGCGAGCGCGCAATGCGACCGCGGCCACGATCGCCGCGGCGGCAGCGATGGCCCATGGAACCCAGCGAAGGGCCGTGAAGCGTCGCTGCAGCCGGCGAGAGTTTGCGCGCGCGATGATCTCGCGTGCGGTGGGACGCGTCGCGTCAGGCACGGCCGCCGCGGTGCCGAGCGCGCGGGCAGCGACCAGGATCCGCAGCGCGTCGTCATGGTGACGCGCGTTCGCGCTCGACACGCGTCGCCACGCGTCGAGCTGCGCGAGCTCGTCGGCCGTCGCTTCGCCGCGACGTGCGCGATCGATCAGCTCGTCCATGCGTCCATACCTTGCTGAACCGCTATGTCATTCCGAGCCCCAGGCGAGGAATCGCAGTCGTCCCCGACGAGAGACCCCTCTACCCGGAGAACCGCGATTCCTCGCTGCGCTCGGAATGACAAGAGGCTACCTCGCACTCGGCAGACGCGACGTCACCGCGCCGGTCGCGTCGAGGAACTCGAGGCTCGGCGTCCCGAGCGAATCGACCGTCAGGCGAATGCGCGGTTTGCCATCGCGATCGTGGAGGTTCAGCGTGGCCGCCTTCGTCACGTCGCGGCCGAGGTAGATGCGCTGCGCCGCCATCTGCACGCCGTTGCGCGGCTCCGCCCACTTCCGCAGCGCTGCGTTGCGGGCAGGCCCCTCGGGATGCACACGTATGATCGAGTCGCGTTCAGCCACGAGGTCGTAGATGTCGAGGTCGATGCGGTCGGCGATCGTGAAGCCCATGTTCCGCCGGCCGTTGTTGTCGTTGTACTGGAAGTAGAGGACCTGATCCTGATTGAACTGATCGAACGAGAACCCGCTCGACGCGCTGTACGTTCCGTCAGGCTGGCGCTGACCGGTGAACGTGAGCCCGCCGTTCTCCGTCCCTTCGTCGTTGAAGAAGATGATCCCGGGACGCGTGCCGCCCGCATACCCGAACGGCTTCCCCTTGTAGATGGGCCCGATCGAGCGTTCGCGGTTGGAGATCACCATTCGCAGGTTGCCGTTCTTCTCGACGACGTTGATGCGCTCGACGTCGATCTCCGTGAATCGCTGCTTCTGCGTCGCCTGCTGAAACGCGGTGAGCGAGATGGTGCCGAGCAGCAGCGTGACCACGATGGCGTATCCCTTCAGAATCCGAAGCTCACGACGAATCTGGGCGTCCATGCTGTTACTCCCGTCGGGTGTTGGTGACGAATATCCACGCCCGTGCAGCCGGGCGTATACCATCGACTATCCCCTCTATCGAGGTAGTTGCCAAAAGCTTTAGACGCGGAGGGACGCAGAGGAACTGCTCGCAGAGGGTCGCGGAGAGGCCCGTCGAGGCGGTCACTCGACAGCGGAGTGTTGAAGGGGATCTGGGGGAACGGCTCTCGGGGACGGTGGCGTCCCGAGAGGCTGTTCCCCCTGATCGATCAGATCGGGACCGGCCAGGCGCGGCGCAGCCGCCCTCTGCGACCCTCTGCGTTGCAGTTCCTCTGGCGTCCTCTGCGTCCAAGGCTGTTACGCAACTGTCCCGGTAGAGGGCCCAGTCTGATTGCGCCGCTCGAGCCAGAGGCCGTATTGCGACGTGATCGTGCTGCCGAGGAAGTAGAGAAGACCGACGAACACGAACGCTTCGGTGTGAAACCCGAGCCACTGCGGATCCTGCGCCGCCACGCGTGCCGTGTTCAACAAATCGAACAACCCGATGATCACCACCAGGCTCGTGTCCTGGAAGAATCCGACTGCGATCGAGACGAACGACGGCACCACGATGCGGAGCGCTTGCGGCAGAATCACGAGCCGGTTCACCTGCCACGTGCCGAGACCGAGCGCGCGGGCAGCGTCGCGCTGTCCACGCGGAACCATCTGCAATCCTGAACGGACGGCCTCCGCGAGGTACGCGGACGCGAACACGATCACCGCGCCCTGCGCGAGGAAGAGCTTGTCGATCTCCACGCCGGGCGGCAGCGCAAGCGGCACAACGAGCGCGGCGACGTAGAGCACCGCGATCAGCGGCACGCCACGCACGATCTCCACGAACGCCGTGCACACCATTCGCGGCAGCGCCATCGAGGACCGTCGACCGAGCGCGAGCAGAATCGCCAGCGGGAAGCCTAACGCGAGCCCGACCGCGGTGAGTGACAGCGTGATCGGGAGCCCGCCCCAGAGACGCGACGGCACGGGTGTGAGGCCGGCCCCGCCGCGCATGAGCCAGAACGCGAGGGCGAGACCGACGGCCCACGCGACGATGAGCCTCCGGCGCCACGCCCGCGGCCATGCCGTGAGCATCGTCAGTCCGACCATCACGGCCACGGCCAGCCCCGCGCGCCACCGCTCCGCCGGCGGATAGAGGCCGAACATGATGAACTCCAGCTTCTGCCGCACGAACGCCCAGCACGCGCCTCCGGCCGCTCGGCACGTCTCGGCGGTGCCGGTCCACACGGCGTCTAGGAACGCCCACCGAACGAGGGGGAAGGCGAGCGCGACGATGATGGCAGCGACGACGACGGTGAGTACCACGTCGAGCGGAGAAGACACACTCCGCTTGAGCGCGGCGGCGAATCGCCCGCTCCCCACCGCACGGACGGCAGACGCCATCATGTCGCTAGCCAGCCGGACGCAACACGCGCCGGTTGTAGGCGTTCATCCCGGCTGCCACGGCGAGGCTCAGCGTGAGATACACCGCGATCATGATGAGCATCGTCTCGATCGCGTGGCCGGTCTGGTTGGCGGTCGTGTTGAGGATGCTCACGAGATCCGGGAAGCCGATCGCGACGGCAAGGCTCGAGTTCTTCGTGAGGCTCACGCAGTTGGCGGCCAACAACGGAACCATCGCCCGCAACGCTTGCGGCACGACGACGAACCGGAGGGTCTGCCCGCGCGACAGTCCGAGCGCGAACGCGGCATCGCGCTGTCGGCTCGGCACGCCCAGAATGGCGCCACGGACGACCTCCGAGATGTGTGCAGCATGATGGAGCGTCAGCGCGGCGATGAGCGCGGTGAGCTCCGGCGACAACGTGATGCCACCGATGAAGTTGAACCCCTGAAGTCTGGGGATGTCCGTCGCCGGAGGACTCGCCGCGAGCGCAACGGCGAACGCGAGACCCGACGCTACCGCGACATACCACCACCGAGCGCCACGCCGCGCAGCCAGCGCCAGCGTGGCGATCGACACGATGCCAGCCAGCCAGTGTACCGCCCCGAGCCCGAGCGACGGCATCACGAGCCCCCGACCGGAGATGAACACGTTAGGCAGCGGCTCCAGGGCCGCGCGCGCCGGCGGGAGCGCGTGCATCGTCGCCGCCAGAAAGAGCAGGAGCAGCAGCAACGGTACGTTGCGGACGACCTCGACGACACCGCGAGCGATGCCGCGCACCGCCGGGTTGTCCGCGAGCCGGAGGATCCCGAGCCCGAACCCCATCACGATCGACAACCCCCACCCGACCACCGACACCCGCAGCGTGTTCACGAGCCCGACGCCGATCGCCCGCAGGAAGCTGTCAGCGGGCGAATAGGCCATCGGCGAGTCGCCGATGTCGAAGTTCGCGGGTTGTCTCAGGAACGCGAAGCCGAGCGGGATGCCGTTCTGCTCCAGCGTCAGGGCAGTATTGCGGGCGAGCCACCAGAGCACCGCGGCAGCGAGCCCCAGGCCGAGCCCCTGGAGTGCGGCCGACCGCAGCCTCACCGGAACGGTGGAGCGTACATCAGTCCGCCGTCGGTCCACAGCGCGTTCAGGCCACGCGTCATCGCGAGCGGCGTCTTGGGCCCAAGGTTACGGTCGAAGATCTCGCCGTAGTTGCCAACGCGCTCGATGACGCGCGATGTCCACCGCGCATCGAGACCAAAGCCGTCGGTGATCCCGGCCTCCAGGCCGAGGAAGCGACGAACCGACGGATCGGTGCTCGTCAGGTGCTGCGCGACCGTCGCCTGCGTTATGCCCAACTCCTCGGCCTGCACCGGCACGCGGAACACCCAGTTGACGAGCTCGAGCCACTGGTCGTCGCCGTAGCGAACCACCGGCGCAATCGGCTCCTTCGAGATGCGATCCGGTAAAACGACGTAGTCGTCGGGATTGCGGAGCATCGTGCGCGTCGTCGCGAGCCCCGCGCCGTCCTGCGTGATGACGTCGCACCGCCCGCCCGCGAGCGCGGCGACCGCCCCGCGATGGTCCTCGATCACGACCGGGCGGAACGTGATGTTGTTGCGCCGGGCGAAATCCGCGAGGTTGAGCTCCGTCGTCGTGCCCTGCTGCACGCACACGGTCGCGCCATCGAGCCCGGACGCCTTCGCGACGTTGAGCGCTTTCGGGACGAGGAATGCCTGACCGTCGTAGAGGTACACGGGCCCGAAGTGGAACCCGCGTTGCATGGTGCGCGAGATGGTGAGCGACGTCCCGTTCACCAGCACGTCGACCTCGCCCGACTGCAGTCCGGAGAACCGCTGCGACTGCGTGTACGGTACGAGCTCGACCTTCGTCGGGTCGTTGAGCACCGCGACCGCAATCGCCCGGCAGAAATCGACGTCGAAGCCCTGCCACTCACCTGCGTCGTTAGGTGTCGCGAAGCCGGTGGCCTGGGAGATTCCGCACTTCACAGCGCCGCGTGACCGCACCGCCCGCAAGGTCGCGCCGGACGCCGCCCCGGCTGCGGGAGCACTCACGCCACGCGCCGCGCCGGTGTCGGCCTCGGATCCCGAGCCCGACGAGCAGGCGGCGAGTCCGATCAGCCCGGCGCACCATAGCCTGACGGGGATCACCGCGCCTCCGCGGCGACGGTCGCCATCGTGGCAAAGCCGCGCTCGAGATCGGCGATGAGATCGTCCGCATCCTCGAGACCGACGTGGATCCGGACATACGGTCCATCTGACGGCCACCGCCTCACCGCACGCAATGGCGCCGGATCGAAAGGCACCGCCAGACTCTCGAATCCACCGAAGCTCGCGCCCATGCCGAACAGCTCGAGCGAGTTGAGGAACGCATCGACCGCGCTTTTCGGGACATCGTTCAACACGATGCCGAGCAGCCCGCTCGCTCCCCGAAAGTCCCGCTTCCACAGTGCGTACCCCGGGTCGCTCGGCAGCGCGGGAAACAACACGCGCTTCACCTCCGTCCGCCCTTCCAGCCACTCGGCAACCCGGAGCGCGCTCCGGTGGTGCCGCTCGAGCCGGAGCCCTAACGTGCGCAACCCACGCAGGGCGAGGAACGCGTCGTCGGGGCTCACGCAATAGCCGAGCTCCGCGACCATCGAGCGCACGGGATCGTACAGCGCTTCGGTCGTCGTGATCGTGCCGATCATGACATCCGCATGGCCACCGATGTATTTCGTCGCGGCGATGATCGAGACATCGACGCCGAGCTGCATCCCGGGAAAGAAGTACGGAGTGGCCCAGGTATTGTCCATCACGACGACGGCGCCAGCCGCGTGCGCCGCGGCAGCGATCGCCGGAATGTCCTGCACCTCGAACGTCAGCGAGCCTGGCGACTCCGTGAACACGACCTTCGTCTCGGGACGGATGAGCGACGCGATGTCCGCACCGATGCACGGGTCGTAGAATGTCGTCGTGATGCCATATCGCGGCAGGATCGCCTTGCAGAAGTGGCGTGTCGGCGCGTAGGCGGCATCGACCATCAGGAGATGGTCTCCACTCCGCAGCAGGGCGAGCAGTGCCGTCGTCGCCGCTGCGAGCCCCGACGGCAGCAGCATCGCGCGGTACCCGCCCTCGAGCGCGGCGATCGCCTCCTCGAGGGCGAACGTCGTCGGTGTGCCGAGCTGACCGTAGCGGATCACGTCGAACCGCCGCGAATGCTCCCGCGACGCCTCCCACTCCGCCACCGTGGGAAAGAGGATGGTCGACGCGCGATAGACCGGCGGATTCACCGCGCCGTGTCGATCGGCGGGCGTCCCACCCGTGTGCGTGAGCAGCGTGTCGGGGCGAAAGCGGTGTCGCCCGTTAGGCGCCGAGTTGCCGTCGGGTCCGTCGGTCGGCTTCGCCATCTCAGTCCGCGTGCCTGTCGTGCGAGCGTACCGCGGCGCCACGCGCCTCGCGGACGGCCTGCTGGTGCCTGATCCCCCACCGGTTTCGGGGACGCCACGCGAGCCGTTCGCCAAGGAGCTCGTCGGCCTCGGCGAGCCGGCCGCCGCGCCAGGCAGCGTCGATCAGCAGCTGATCGAACAGGTCACGCTGCGCGTGGCTCGCGCCGATGCGCCGGATACGACGCCTGACGGGCATCAGCCGATCGACAACTGTCGAGTAGTCGCCGGTCCGATGCGCGACGACTGCCTGCGCGAGTGGAAGACCGACATCCGCCATCACCTCGGCCTCCGTGCCCTGCCCGGTCGCCGCGAACCGCTCACACGACGCGAGAAACTCGGCGACAGCCTTCGTGTCATCCACGGCCGCGAGCGCCATGAGATAATGCAGGTCCACGAACACGAGAGCGTGATCGTCGAGATGCGAAGTCGCGCGACCCGCCAGCTCGCGCCACCGCGGTCCGACATCCACGTTCGCCTGCTCGAGACGCCACAGCAGCGAGACGGCGTTCGCGACGTCGAGGTATTCGTCGGTCGACTCGGCACGCACCTCGCGATCGTACAACGCGAGCACGTTCGGAAACTGCTCGAGCTCGAGGTGATAGAGGCTCTCGTGCCACTTGAGGTGCAGCGCGAAATTCGTGCACCCGTTCCACTCGGGCGCGAGCGTCGAGATCCAGTCGATGCCGTCGCCCAGTCGTCCCTGCATCTCGGCCACGTGAGCGACGGCGTGTGCGGCCCAGATGTCCGCCTTGTCGATCGCCACGGCGCGACGCCCCATCTCCTCCGCGCGTGCGTAGTCGCCCGATTCCTCGAGCGCGTACGCGTAGCAGCCGAGCACGTAGCCATAGCCCGGCATGTCCTCGGTCCACGACGGGAGCACGCGCGCGACACGGTCGCGCATCCGCTCGCTCTCGCCGAGGTACGACAGAACGAACTGCGAGACCTTGAGCGCTACGAGATCGCGCGGATGCTCGTCGAGCAGCGTGTCCCAGACGCCCGCTGCGCTCCGCATGTCGCCACGCGACCACGTGTCGAGCGCCGTGCAATGTAGCCGCTCGGCCGGCGTCATCACACGCCCGCCACTCTCCGCTCTCGCGAGCGCCTGACGAGCATGCGTCACCGTATCGCGCTTGCTCGCGAGCATGAACAGGTAGCCGTCGAGACAGTGCGCCATCACGCACCCCGGGTCGGCGGCGAACACGGTGGCGAGCCGGTCGCGCGTGTCGCGTCGCGCGCCCGCGTACGCCATCACGACGTCATCGAGCAGCGCCCTGGTCTCTTCGCTCGTGGTTCCGGACGACTGGGGATTCATCTCACGGCAAGTTGGATCGGTGCGCGGTCATCTCACAAGCCTGTCATCCCGAGCGAAGGCGCGAAGCGCCGAAGTCGAGGAATCGCGGTCATCCCGGTAGAGAGGTCCCACTTTCGGGAGGAGCGCGATTCGTCGACCGCGCGGCCTGCGGCCGCTCCGCTCGGAATGACATCAGACAATCCAGTACCGCACGATAGGATCGCCGGTGTTGACGACCTTGTGCGCCCACACGAGCCCGGCGATGCCGTCGCCCGTCGATCGCACGCGCTCGACGACCTCACCGAACACGTTGCAGATCTCGGCGACCTCCTGGCCGGCGACGACGTCGTCGCCAATGCCGACCCGCAGCCGCAGCAGCCCTGCACGTGTCGCGCGGATGACCTTGCGATCGCGTGCCGAGAGGCGTACGCCCGGTTGCGGCGGCTGCCCCTCGATCATGCCGAGATGCCGCATGACGTTGGCCACGCCGTCGAGGTGCACCTGGACATCGCTCTCCTCCAGTGTGCCGTTCCCTCCCGACTCCGCGAAGATCGAGACGATGCCCTTACGCGTCGCCGCGTAGCAGATGCCGTCCGCAAACGGCGGGATGGTTCCCGTGGGCGTGGACAACGAGATCAACCTCGGCGAGTAGAGCCGAGCGAGGGTCTCGCCCTGCCGATCGAGATCGGCGTTGCCGGTGAGCGCGAACCCGGCAAACGGCATGAGCATCTCGCCGAGGTCGCCGGCGTGGAGATCGATGTGGTACTGCGCGAGACCGATCACCTCGTCGAGTAGCACACGCGCGAGAATTTCCGATGCGGATCCGTCGTGACGGCCGGGGGCGACCTTGTTGAGGTTGAGCCCGTCGAGCGGGGACACGAATCCGGTGCGGCTGTCGAACATGCGCAGGTTCACGACCGGCACGGCGATCACGGCACCGCGAAGCGTTGCCGGATCGAGCGACTGAACGATGCGCATCACCGCATCGATCGGCGCATACTCGGTGGCGTGCACGCCGGCGGTGAGGCAGAGCACCGGACCGTCGTGTGCGCCGTTGATGATCACGACGGGCATCTGCATTGGTGCGGATGCAGTCTCGCCAATCGTGATGAAGCCGTGCGCACGCTCCCCCCGATCTGCGGCGACGCCACGCACGTGCAGCGATGCCGTCATCGCGCCGGCGCCATCAGCGGACGCTTGCTACGGTCGAACTTGCGCCGGCAGTCGCGGTGATCGTGCGAAACGCGGCGGCGAGCCGGCGGATTCCGTCGTCGATCTCGTCAGGCGTGGCGTGACTGTACGCGACCCGCATGTGATTCTTCGGATGCGCAGTATCACTCGGCGCGAAGAACTTGCTGCCGGGAATCACCGTTACGCCGGCTTCGCTTGCGACACGCGCCAGGAGATCGCCGTCGGCGTCCTCGGGAAGGGTGAGCCACACGTAGTAGCCGCCGGCCGGCGTCTCGAAGCGTGCCTCCGGGAGCTCGCGACGGAGCGCGGCAACCATCGCGTCGCGGTTCTCGCGATACGTCGCCTGGACGCGCGCGATGTGGTCGCCCAGCCGGCCACCGCTCAGGAACTCGACGATGATGCGCTGCGTGAGCGGGCACGAGCCGCCGTCGGACTTGAGCTGAATCATGCGCGCGATCATCTCCGGCGAGGCAGCCGCCCAGCCCACTCGAAGCCCGGGCGCCATCAGCTTCGAGAACGTGCCGACGTAGATGACCGTGTTTTCGGAGTCGAGCGCCTTGAGCGACGGGATGCTCTGCCCCTCGAAGCGGACCTTGCGGTACGGACTGTCCTCGACGATGTGGATGCCCCGTGCGGCCGCCACGTCGATGAGCGCGTGGCGGCGTTCGAGCGACATCGTTAGGCCCGTCGGGTTGTGGAAGTCGGGGACGTTGTAGATGAACTTCGGCGGCCGGAGCCCCTGTCGCTCCCGCAGCTCGAGTGTCGTCAGCAGCTCGGCGACGTCGATGCCGTCGCGGTCCTGGCCCACTTCGATGAAGTGAACGCCGAAGCTTCGGAAGATCGGGATCGCCGTGAAGTACGTGGGGCGGGTGACGACGATCGCGTCACCTTCATCGAGCATCACTCGGCAGACGAGCTCGATCGCGTGCTTCGCTCCGTTCGTGACGAGGACGTTGTCGCGCGTCAGGGCGACGCCGTCGGTCGCCATCTGGTCCACGATGTTGGCGCGAAGCTCGGGCAACCCGGGACGCGGTGCATACTGCAGCGTCTCCAACCGGAATGCGGTGAGCGCTCGCTGCGCCTCGGCCGTGAGGTCGGGGAGGACGCTGTTGGCCGCGTGCCCCGAGTCGAAGGCGAGGTTCGAGGCCGGCGCGCCGGCTGGGAGCACCGACGCGAGGTGTGCGGCACGGCGCGAGAGAAGATCAGGGCGCACGAGGATCCGTCCTCCGAATGAATCGAGCGTCGTCAATCAACGTACGGCGGGCTCGGGCGACGCGCATGCTAGCGGCGTTGGTCGGGGAGCCGAGTGGTGACACGACCGGAGTCGTCGAGAAATTCGAGCTGCGGGGCACCTAGCGAGTCCACTCGCAACACGAGTCGCGGGCGGCCCATCGGGTCGGAAAGTCGCAGCATCGACGACTTCGCACGATCGCGACCGATCCAGACGCGTTGCGCGTTCGCGACGACGCCGTTCTGGATCGGTTGCCGGAGGCGAGCCATCGCTTCGGTCTTCGCCGGCCCGTCGGGCATCTTGTTCACCGAGTCGAGCTCGGCCGCGAAGAGGTTGATGGGCTTGTCCCATCGATCCCGGAACTCGAGCCCGGCCTGACGCACGCCGTTATTGTCGGAGTAGTTCAGCACGACGATCTGGTCCTGGTCGAACTGATCGAACGCCATGTGAGTGCCTGCTTCGTACCTGCCGTCGGCAGCACGCGACCCTCGCAGCGTGAGCCCACCGTTCTCGGTCCCTTCATCGTTGAAGAAGATGATCCCTGGGCGCGTCCCGCCGGCATAGGCGAAAGGCTTCCCCTTGTAGATCGGTCCAATGGACCGCGGCCGGTTCGCGATCACCATGCGAAGGTGGCCGTTCGGCTCGACGATGTTGATGCGCTCGACGTCGATCTCGGTGAACTTCTGCTTCTGCGGCTGGCGCACGAACGCAGTCACCGCCATGAACAGGATCACGGTCGTCGAGCCGATCGCGTAGCGCTTGAGAAAGCGGATGTCTCTATCGCGAGTGTCCATGTGACGGTGCCGTGTGAAGTGGATCATCTTGAGCGAGCTTCTTGTCATCCTGAGCGAACTGCTTTGTCATCCTGAGCGAACTCCTTTGTCATCCTGAGCGAAGCGAAGGATCTTCGGCTTCCCGTCAGAGGGCTCTCGCTCGGGAGGCTGAGGATTCTTCCCTTCGTCGGTGGCGCTTCTCGATGGCAGGCGCCTCACGGCTCAGGGTGACATCAGGACTTCGGGAAGTTCGGGTTCGCGTTCACTTCTGCCAGCGGCACGGGGAGACAGGTTGCCGTCCCGTAGTTGCCCTGCGCCGCCTTGTAGAACGGCGTGCCCGCGACGCCAACGAACGGCGTCGCGGCCGGATTGCGGTTCATGTCCCCCGTATGCTTCGCTTCGAGCCAGAAATCACGCGCGCGCTGGTTCATGAGTTCCGCGAGAATGGCTGCGTTACCGGTACCCGTAAAGGGTGCCTGGGCGCCCGCCGCGCGCCGTGTCGCGATCAAGGCGAGCGCAGGTGCGGCATCGCCCGTCTGTAACCGAGCCTCGGCCGCGATGTAGCTCGCCTCGAGCCCCGACGCGATGCGGATCGGCGAGGCCCAGCCCGTGTACTTGAGGTTCTGGTAATACCGGAACTGCGTGTCCTGTGCGTTCCGTCCCGCATCCCGCCAAGCGACCCGCGGATCGTTCAGCGCGCGGTAGGCCTCAGGCACCAGAACAACGGCAAGCTGGTCGGTGCCGAACACGCCGTTGCCGAGGGCGCGGTTGCTCGGATCGTCGACCGTGACGACGTTGTAGACAAACGCGGCTGGGACGAGCGCGGCAGCCGTCGCGGCCGGAGCGTACGCCTTCTTGCCGAGGTTCGCCCGCGCGAGCCCGACGTTCGACGCGTTGACGATCTTCGTCGCCTCGGCGCCCGTCGCGGCCGCGCCGATCGCAACGGCTCGTGTGAACCGCACAACCGCCGTGTCGAACACCTGCTCGGGCGTCAGCGGCGGCCCAACGAGGAACGTCCCGGTGCAGAAGTGCTCGGCCATCAGGACGAGCGCGAACCCGGAGTTCATGTAGGCCCGGGCGAGGTTGATGTCGCTTGCCGCGTTAGGCCCGGCGGCGAGGATCTCGACCGCCTGTTCGTTCGTGGCGATCGCCCGCTGAAGCGGTAACCAGATCGTCGTGTTGATGTCGGGGTTCCCCGCGGTCGCGATGCGCCGCCCGATGTCGTTGGTCTCCTGACGGACGGCGCCGACCCACGCTTCCTGCGACCAGTACGCACTTGCGGGAACGATGGCGTGAATCGCGCGATACAGGTTGGACTGCGCCGACAGCGAGAGTGTCGCTGCGTCCTGCGTCGGATCGAACTCCGCCGCGTCGATGACGGACGGATATTTCACATCCAGCGAGCATCCCGTGAGAAACGCGATCGTCGCGCCCACAACGAGAACACGGGTCACCGACCGAGTTGGATTTGTCATGTGAGTGGTCTCCCGGTCAGAACTGGATGTTGAGACGAGCGAACGCGCGCCGCGACTGCGGCAGCGTGAAGACGTCCCCGAGGAACGGCGTCGTGATGTCCACGGTGCCGAGCACTTCGGGGTCCCACCCGCTGTAGTCGGACCAGAGCGCGAGGTTTCGGCCGCCGATCGACAGGGACGCACCGGCCAGGCGCGCCGAGCGTGTCAGTGTCTCGGGCAGCGTGAATGTCGCCGAGATCTCGCGGAAGCGGACATAGTCGCCTTCCTCGATGTAGGGACCGCGCACGAGCGTGTTGCCGATCGTCGCGCCACTGTTCGCCGCTCTGAAGGGACCGAGACGGCGGAGGCGCTCGTAGGCGCTGTAGCCTCCCTGATCCGCCGGCAACCGGACCTCGGCCGAGTTGCTGATCGAACGGTCGCGGAAGTCCTTCGTCAGGTTGTAGACGTAGTAGTCGAACTTGCCGTCGAACAGCGCGTACAGCCGCAAGCGGCGGAAGAGGGTCAGCGTCGTGCCGACGCTCCCGCCCCACTTGGGCAGGTTGCCGCCGACGAACTGTGCGGTGTCCGAGACCGTCGCGCGGCCGGCGGCTTCATCGACGCTCAGCACCTGCGGGACGCACCACGCCGCGACCTCGACGCCCGGCTTGAAGCACTGGTTGTTGCTGATGAACGGAGTGATCTCACCCATGCTCACGATCTCGTTCTTCAGCGTATTGATGTTGACGTTCGCGTCCCAGGTCACGTTCCGCAGGTTGACCGGCGTGGCGCGCAATCCGATCTCGAACCCCTTGTTCGTCACCTCGCCGATGTTGACGAGAGGGTTCCCTGCGAAGCCCGACGACGGCGGCAGCGGGAGCGTGAGAAGCAGGTCCTTCGTTCGCTTGTCGAAGTAGGTGAGCTCGAGTCCGACGCGGTCGTTGAAGAAGCCGGCGTCGAAGCCCGCCTCGAACTCCGTCCCCCGCTCGGGGTCCAGATCGGGATTGCCGGGGTTGCCGGGCGTGACGCCCGGCTGCACGACGCCCGCGTCGGTGATGAACGGCGCGCGGGTGTAGGTCTGCAGCGACTGGGTTCCGCTGGGCGAGCGGCCGGTTGCCCCGTACGCCGCGCGCAGCCGCAGCGTCGGCACCGTGCTCGTTAGGCCTCGCCAGAACCGCTCCTCGGATACGACCCAGGACACGCCGGCCTTGGGAAGGAAGAACGTGCCGCTCGTCTCCTCGAACGCGGAGTTACGGTCGGCTCGGCCGCCGAGCTGAATGAAGAACCGGTCGTTGAACCCGATCTGCTCCTGGAGGAAGAGGCCGAACGAGATCTGCTGGCCGTAGGACTGGCTCGCGGTGGTCGTCGTCGCGGCCGAGACGATGTTGTTGGAGTTCGTGACGAATCCCTGGCCTGTCGCGCCGACGGATTCGCTCAGCGTGTTGATCCACTGCGTTCCGAACGACAGGTTCGAGGAGATCCATCCGTTGCGCCCGAACGTGTTGTTGAGATTGCCCAGATAGTCCGCGGTGTAAATCGACGTGTACTGCTCCGTGACGCCGATCGAGCCGGTGTTCGCGATCGCGCTGTACCAGTTGCGGTCGTTCTTGGGGAAGAACTGCGACGCGTTCGTGCGCACGAGGTCGGCGCCAAGCGTCAGGCGGTTCGTGAAGCCCTCGAACGGCGTGTAGCTCGCCTGGACCGACGGCGTCGTGCGAAGGGTGAGGTTCGTCGTGTTGATCGCGCCGATCGCGTCGACGGTCGCGTTGTTGTTGAACATGCCACCGGTCAGCGTTCCGCCCTGATCGGTCACGGTGAGGGGCGAGCCGAGGAGGCCGGCGAGCAGAAAGCCGAGGCTGGACTGGTCACCTTGTGGGAGCCGATCCTCGTTACGATTCAGCGGCGCGCTCACTTCGAGCCGAAGCTCCGGTGTCGCGGTCCACGTCGCGTTCACGCGTCCGCTGCGGTGCTTCAGGTAGCTGCTCGGCGTCGTGCCGCGCTCGTAGTCGGCACCGAACGAACCGTAGAAGCCGAAGCTGTCCGTCCCGCCCTGCGCGGCGTACTGCAGCGACGCGGCGAGACCGTCGTCGATGACGCCCAGGCGATCGAGCACGTTGTCCGAGACGATTGTACCGACCGCCTGCCCACGACAGAGTGGATTCGGGCTGTTCGCCGCGACGAGCGCCTGGGTGCAGACACCGTAGGCCGGAATCGGCGAGAAGTTCGGATCGATCCGGTTGTACTCGGTCGTAACCGTCTGCGTGAACCGCCGCGATCCGAGCCGGCCCTTCTTGGTGAGGATCTGAATGACGCCGGCCGATGCGTCCGACCCGTACAGCGTGGACGCCGCTGGCCCCTTCACGATCTCGATGCTCTCGATGTCGTCGGGATTCAGGTCGTTCAGCGCGCTGAACTGCTGTCCACCGGCACCGGCTGTCGTTCCGCCCGGCGCCGCCATCACGCCGCGAGGTCCGGCCAGAACGCGAACACCATCGATGAACACGAGCGGGTAGTTGCTGAGCGAGATCGACGCCTGGCCGCGAATGTCGATGCGGGTGTTGGCGCCGCTCGTTCCCGAGCCCTTGGTCATCGAGACGCCCGGCGTGCGCGCATAGAGCAACTCGTTGACGTCGAGCACCGGCGCTTTCGCAGCGATCTCGGTTGCATCGATCGTCGAGACGACCGCCGCCTGCGCGCGACGCTCCTGGTTCCCCGCGGTACCGGTGACGACGATCTGCTCGAGCGACACGGCCTGCGACGAGAGCGTCGCGTTGACCTCGACGCGGCCCGCCGCCAGCGTGAACCGAACGGTCGCCGGGCGGTACCCGAGTCGCGTGACGCGGAGCGAGTCGGCACGGGCGACGAAGCGATCGGGCGGGACGTTGATGCGATAGATGCCGGCGTCGTTCGTCACGCTGTTGAGGCGCAAGCTCGCAATCGAGACCGTTGCACCGGCGATGGGCGTGCCGGCATCGCTCGTGACGCGACCGGTCACGGTCGCCGAGTCGACGCGCTGTACGGTTTCCGGAATCACGATGCCGAGCGCTCCAGTCGGTTCGCCTGGAAGACGCGTCGCGCCACTCGCCGCGGCGGCGATGCCGTCGGGCGGGGCTGGTCGTGCTGCGGGCACGACCAGGATCTGGCCGTGTGCCTCGCGGAACGTGAACGGCACGGATGCGAGCAGCTTCTCGAGCGCTTCACCGACGGTCGCGTCGTCGCACTCACAGCGGAGTGAGCGCTCGCGCGGCAGCAGGCTCGGGCTGAACGCGAGTGACACGCCCGACCGGCGCTCGAGCTCCGCCAGCGCGTCGGCGAGCGAGACGTCGCGCACGTCGAGTCTGGCCGGGCGATCGAGCACTGCCGCGGCGGGCGTCGGACGCGGTGCCGCCTGCGCCGTCGCTGCGCCTCCGGTGATCGGACTGAGGGCGCCGGCGGTGACGGCGGCGAACGCCAGGACCGGCACGAGCCACGCGGATCGCGGGGCGAGGGACGGTGTCGTGCTCATAGCAGGCTCCTCGAGGGATCTCTGGTCACGGGGACCGCCTAACGGGACGACCGGGGCACCGGCATCGGCGGCGCGCCCATATGTACGGACAAACCACGCTCCATATGTACGGACAAGTACCCGAGGGGTCAAGCAGTCGGGGACGAACGGTGGGATGGGCCGGCGTCGCGACCAACGCGACCAGCCGCCGGGCACGCGGCCGCTAGCGACTACCGACTACCGACGGACGTCCTGCGACTCGCCAGCGCGATCGCGCTACGAGCGAACCAGGCTCGTCGTATACGTGAAGCGATCGCCTGGGTGGATGGCGTTCGACAGCTCGATGAGCCGCCCCCGCTCGTCGTAATACCGACGGATCGCGCGCAGCGCCGGACCGCCATCCGACGCGCGCAACAACTTCGCCTGGCGCTTCCCGAGCCGCACCGCCTGGATGCTCTGCTCGATGCGCGCGATGCGGATACCGTAGACCTTCTCCAGCATCGCCGAAATCGGACCGGTGAGATGCTCGAGATTTTCCTCGAGATTCGGCAGACGCAGGTCGAGATACGCCGTCGTCATGCACACCGGGCGCGCGTCACCCGGAACCGCGCGCAGGCTGTTCACGCGCAGCCACTCCGCCCCCTCGCGACTCTCGAGCATCTCGGCGAGCGCGGCGTCGCACACCACTCGCTTCGCCTCGATGATCGACAGCTGTGTCTCCTCGGCGTACTGCAGCAGATCGCCGATCGAGTTCGTCGGCTGACGGTAGCTCGGCTTCGGAATCCGGGCGACGACCTCCGTGCCCACACGCCGGCGGCGCGCGATCAGCCCCGCGTCGCGCAGCTGCCGCAGTGCCTCGCGCACGGTATGGCGGCTGATGCCGTACTGGTCGCAGAGCTCCATCTCCGTCGGGAGATTCGCGCCGACAGGATACTTGCCGGAGCCGATGCGCTTCGTGAGGTCATCGGCCACCCGCTGGTAGCGCGGCGTGACGGCGGCCTGACGCCGCGACGCCCCGTTCCTAGACGACGCCATGACCGTCGTGGTGCAGGATCTTCGACAGAAACTCCCTCGCGCGTTCGGTATGTGGTTCCGTGAAGAACGCGTCGGTGTCGCGGTCCTCGACGATCCGGCCGGCGTCCATGAACAGGATGCGATCGGCCACACGCCGCGCGAACGCCATCTCGTGCGTGACGACCATCATCGTCATGCCATCGTCCGCCAGCGTCACCATGACGTCGAGCACCTCGTTGATCATCTCCGGATCGAGTGCCGACGTCGGCTCATCGAATAACATAGCCACGGGGTCCATCGCCAGCGCGCGCGCGATCGCCACGCGCTGCTGTTGACCGCCCGAGAGCGCCGACGGGTACTTCGCCGCCTGGTCGGCGAGTCCGACCCGCTCGAGCAGCGCCATGGAGCGCTCACCCGCCGCACGAGGCTCGCGTCGCAATACCTCCACCTGGGCGAGGTCGAGGTTCTGAAGCACGGTGCGGTGCGGAAAGAGCTCGAAGCTCTGGAAGACCATGCCGATCCGTGAGCGAAGCAGGGCGAGGTTCGTGTTCGGCGCGGTCACGACGACGCCGTCCACGACGATCGTCCCGCTATCGACCCGCTCGAGACCGTTCACGCACCGAATGAGCGTGCTCTTGCCCGAGCCCGACGGACCGCAGAGCACGACCACGCTCCCCTTCGCTACCGACGTCGAACACCCGTCGAGCGCGCGAAAGGAGCCGTAGGTCTTCGAGACGTCACGAATCTCGATCATGCCGCGGTGATCGGTCGAGGGGTTTTCGTTGCCAGGCGAGCGTTCGGGCTGCCGGGCGCGCCTCAGCTTCGGACCGACGGCATCGCGTGTCAAGACACGGGCGGGATCAATGGTTCGAATGGTACATTCGTGCGGTCGCGAACGTGTCCACTTCGACTGCTAGACGGCGGAACGGCCGACACGTTGGTTTTGTAGTTCCTTGCTGGCTCGACATCAGACTGCAGCCAGTAACGGGTCGTCAGTAATCAGTAATCAGTTCTGCGTTGGCTCTCTCCCCGGACAGTGTATGCGAGCCGCCCAACGAACCGCCATCGCCGCGATCGGACTCACGATCGTTCTCGCGTCCTCGCTCGCTGCCCAGCAGCCCGTCGAACGACGCGTGCTCGTTCGGGCCGGGCGACTGATCGACGTCGCCTCCGACGCGGCGAAGACCGACCAGGCCATTCTCATCACCGGCGACCGCATAACGCGAGTCGGTCCGTACGCCGAGCTCGCCGCGAGCGCCGGCAACGCGGAGGCCATTGACCTCTCGCGCTACACGGTGATGCCCGGACTCATCGACGCGCATACGCACGTCTTCCTCGACGGCACGCCATACGCGGACCAGGTCCTCAAGCAGTCGATTCCCTACCGTACGATCCAGGCGGTGACGGCTGCGAAGAAAGCGCTCGACTACGGGTTCACGACGGTCCGCGACCTCGAGACCGAGGGCGCCATGTACGCCGACGTGGACGTGAAGACGGCCATCGACCGCGGCGTCATCCCGGGCCCGCGCATGCTCGTCGCGACGCGCGCGCTCGCCCCGACCGGGATGTATCCGCTCACGGGCTACTCCTGGGAGATCGAGGTTCCAGCCGGCGCGCAGCTCGTCGATGGCGCGGACAATCTGCGACGGGCCGTTCGCGAACAGGTGAAATACGGCGCCGACTGGATCAAGCTCTACGCCGACCGGGATTCGTACGTCGGCGACGACGGGCGTCTGCACAGCTGGCCGAACTGGACCGAAGAGGAGCTCGAGGCGATCGTCGACGAAACGAAGCGACTCGGCCGCCGTGTGTCCGCGCACGCGACGGGGTGGGAAGGCATCGACGCCGCGCTGCGCGCCGGCGTACACTCCATCGAGCACGGCGACGGCCTAACGCCGGATCTCATGGACCGGATGATCAAGCAGCGGGTGTACTGGTGTCCGACGATCTACGTCGGTGCGCGTCCGCTCAGCGGCCGGCCGCCGATCCGTGCGACGATGGCCGAGTTCAAGCGGAGGGCGATGGGTGAAGCCGTGCGACGCGGGATGGCCGACTTCGTCGCGTTCGGCACCGACGCGGGCGGCTTTGCGTGGACGGAGAACCCGGCGCAGGAGTTCGCGTACCTCGTGCGGTACGGGATGACGCCGGCACAGGCGATCCGCACCGCGACGACGAACGCCGCCCGCCTGCTCGGCCGCGAGGCGGATCTCGGAACGGTCGCGGCGGGAAAGCTCGCGGATCTGGTGGCGGTCGAAGGCGATCCGCTCACAGATCCTGGCGCGTTTACGCGAGCGCGGTGGGTCATGAGATCAGGAGTCGTACAAACTCGGTAGTCGTTGGGGTCGGAGTCCAACGTCCATCGTTCAACCGCACCTGAAGCGGAGTGTGGACGTTGGACTCTGACCCCAATGTACGCAGCGTCGTTCAATGTTTGATCCCACCGAGTTGTACCCGTAGTGCAGCCAGGGCGTGGCTCAACTGATTCGCAACGGTTTGTGTGGACGTGCCGGTGATCGAGGCGATCTCCTTGTACGAGAGGTCGTGCACCACGCGAAGCAGCAGCACTTCACGCCGCCGCGGAGACAGCGCCGCGATAGCGCGCTCGAGCGCCGCGCGGAACTCGGTCTCCGGTAAGTCCGGGATGTCGTGGTGAAGCGGCGCTGACTCCGCAGCGGTGTCCGCCGCGCGCTCCTGCGCGCGCAGGTGGCGATGGTCGGAGATCGCGATGTTCCGCGCGAGACGAAATATCAGCCCCGTGACGGAACCGGTCTCACGCCATGAGCGCCGTCGCTCCCACAGGCGACAGAACGTCTCCTGCGCAGCGTCCTCCGCGGCGTCCTCCGAACCCGTGAGCCGGGCGAGGAAGAGCGTCAGCGGCGACCAGTAGCGCGCGAGCAGCGCGTCGAGCGCAGACGCGTCGTCCGCCGCCAGGCGTGCGAGCAGAGTTGCATCGGACGGCTGATCGTCATGCGCCATTCCGAGCAAAGGATTCTTCCCTTCGCCCGGAATGACAAGAGCCTACCGTCGCTTCGACGACCGCCTGACCCATTTCTGCCATTCGGCCTCGAGGCCGGCGAGGTCGTGCGGCAGCGTGATGCTGGTCGAGAGCACGTCGCTCACCGAGCGGCCTCGAGAGAGCTCATCGGCGAGCCGTCCCACGAACGACGGATCGTGCTCACGCATGAACGCGAGCACCGACACCGACTGCGCGACGAAGATCGGCGGAACTCCCGGAAGGCTCCTGCGGTCACGGCCCTGCCTCGGCCCCTCGACGCGCGCGCCCATCATGACGTCGTCGTCGAGTGCGTCGCGGCCGATGCCGGTGATCTGATCCGCGTTAGGCGGCGACGGCCAGCGCACGGCGAACAGCGTCACCAGCGGCAGTACTGCTTTCGAGCTCCCCTGAACTTCCGCCGTCGAGCGCGCGGCCGCGCCCGGTGACGCGAGCAGCCGAATCGCGCCTGCCTCGACCCAGGCCGGCAGCGGGACCGGAACACTCGAGCGCGACGGCCCGCTAGGTTGACTGTCCGCCGTTCGCTCGGGATCGGTCACACGCGCGCGGACCCACGTTTCGGCCGCGGTCGCGGCAAGCAGCGGCCTCGCGAGCAGCCGCGCCGCCACCGGATCGGGATCGCGCTGACTCCGGCGCTCGTCCCCCGATCGTTCTCGCCGAGCCGGGTACAGCGCCAGGGTGGCGAGCGGGACACCCCGCCATGTGGTCGAGTCGCGTCGCCGGGTCGTCGAATCGATCCGCACCGCGACGAGCGGCGGTGCGTCACCAAACAGCTCGCGATACCGCCACGCGACATCATCCATCACATCCCGGCTCCAGAGCACGGCCCGATGCTCTGCAAGCAGGTAGTAGGACGAGCCGCGCAGCACGAAGGTGGTGTCACCGTTCGCCGACGTGACGATCTCGCTCGTCGGTGCGGGATCGGGCGTGAACGATTCTTCCTTCCAGACGAAGCGCGAGCAGCCGGCGAGGAGCGTCGCTGCCAGCGCCAGTATGATCCGATATCTGGTCGTTAGGCTCATAGTGGTTGATTCATTTGCTTTGGGTCGCAGACGAAGGATCTTCGTCATTCCGAT
>Ga0075420_100000290_pt1 | contig 37735 bp, 38 predicted proteins | sample SoiMetdeltSBSDD4_FD_75296 | JGI IMG/M metagenome (GOLD analysis project Ga0075420, IMG submission 75296) | Bulk soil microbial communities from a Populus tree surrounding site in Tennessee, USA - Soil MetaG P. deltoides SBSDD4 | ecosystem: Environmental > Terrestrial > Soil > Tree plantation...
CGACGGAGAGAACCAGCGTGTGAGCCGTTTCGAGGATCCCTGCATCGTCACCTGCTCGATCTCGGGAGCGGTGGCGAGCCGCGAGCAGTGCCCGGCGATCCCCTACACGCCGGAGGAGTACGCGGCGGAGGCGGCCCGCGCGGTGGACGAGGGCTGCTCGATGATCCACATCCACGCCCGTACCCCGGACGGCGTGCCGAGCTACGAGGTCGAGGACTTCCGAGCCATCACCGGGGCGATCCTCGGCGCCGTGGACGACGTGATCGTGAACTACTCGACCGGCGCGATCGGGGTGCCGATCGAGAAGCGGATCGAGTACCTGCGCGCGCTGCGTCCCGACGTGGCCGCGCTCAACATGAGCTCGATGAACTACGCGAAGTACTCGCGCTCGCGCAGGGACTTCGTCTTCAAGGCGGTATTCGAGAACTCGTTCGACACGATCATCGAGTTCCTCCGGGCCATGAACGAGCTGGACATCCGGCCCGAGCACGAGTGCTTCGACACGGGGCACGTGGCGAACCTCGACCCGCTGATCGACATGGAGCTGCTGTCGGCGCCGCTGCAGATCTCCTGCGTGATGGGCGTGACCGGGGGCGTGCGCCCGACGCCCCGCAACCTCGCGCACATGGCCGATCAGGTGCCGGGCGGCGCGGAGGGCCCGAACAACTGGGGCGTGATCGGCATCTCGCGCGACCAGTGGCGGCTCGTGGCCAGCGCGGCGGCGCTCGGCGGCAACGTGCGCGTCGGCCTCGAGGACAACTTCTACCTGCCGGACGGCGAGATGGCGCGCTCGAACGGCGACCTGATCGCGCGGGCGCGCCGCATCGTGGAGGACACCGGCAGGCGGGTGGCCGGCGTGGCCGAGGCGCGCGAGCTGCTCGGCACTCCAAAGCGGGTGGGCGCGTGAGCGGCGCGCTTTCGGGCATCCGCGTGCTCGACCTGTCGCGGCTCCTGCCGGGCGGCTTCTGCTCGCTGCTACTGGCCGACTTCGGCGCCGACGTGCTGAAGGTCGAGGACACCGGGATGGGCGACTACGTGCGCTGGTCGGCGCCCGGCTACGAGGGCGCCGAGGACTCCGCCAAGTCCGCACCCTTCCTCTCGCTCAACCGCGGCAAGCGCTCGATCCGGCTGAACCTCAAGGAGGAGGCCGGGCGCGAGGTGCTGATCCGGCTCGCGCGCGAGTCCGACGTGCTGCTCGAGTCGTTTCGCCCAGGTGTGATGGAGCGGCTCGGGGTGGGCTACGAGCGCATGCAGGAGGAGAACCCGCGCCTCGTGTACTGCGCGATCAGCGGCTACGGGCAGGACGGCCCCTACACCGCGCGCTCCGGCCACGACATGAACTACCTGGGCCTGAACGGGCTGCTCGGGCTGACCGGCGACGCCGGCGGACCGCCGGTGCAGTCGGCCGGCCAGATCGCCGACCTGGGCGGCGGTGCCCTGATGGCGGCGTTCGGCATCCTCGCCGCGCTCCGCGAGCGGGAGAGGAGCGGCGAGGGGCAGTTCGTGGACGTGTCGATGTTCGACGGGTCGCTGGCGTGGCTCGCGATGGTGGCCGCCAAGTACCTGTGCGACGGGCACTCGCCGGCGCGCGGCGACGGCGAGCTCAGCGGGCGGCTGATCTGCTACCGCCCGTACGCCTGCCGCGACGGCTGGGTCACGCTCGGCGCCCTCGAGCCCAAGTTCTGGCAGGCCTGGTGCCGCGGGGTCGGGCGCGAGGATCTGATCGAGCGGCAGTTCGACCCGCCGGGCTCGGATGCCCACGCGGAGGTGGAGGAGATATTCGCGGAGCGGAGCCGCGACGAGTGGCTCGCGTTCGCCGAGCAGCACGACTGCTGCCTCGAGCCGGTGCTCGACCTCGGCGAGGCGCTCGACTCGGAGCTGGTGCGGGCCCGCGAGATGGTGGTGGAGGTCGAGCAGCCCGGCACCGGCGGCGTGCGGCTGCTGGGCGTGCCGATCAAACTCTCGCGAACGCCCGGCGCGCCGGCCGGCCCCGGACCCGCCCTCGGCGAGCACACGCGCGAGGTGCTCGCCGGCCTCGGCTACTCGCCCGGCGAGGTCGAGGCGATGGAGGCGGAGGGGGCGGTGGCGTGACCGAGAACGGCCTGCTGAAGATGAAGGAGCTGGCCGAGGCGAGCGGCGTGAGCGCTGGCACGATCAAGCACTACCTGCGCGAGGGCCTGCTGCCGGAGCCGGTCAAGACCTCGCGCAACATGGCCTACTACCCGCCCGAGTTCGTGGAGCGGATCCGCCTGATCAAGCAGCTCCAGGAGGACCGCTTCATGCCCCTGAAGGTGATCAAGTCGATGCTCGACGACGATCCCGAGCGGGCGCGGGCGCTCGTCGAGCTCGAGGACCGCATTCTCGAGCGGGCGCTTGCGGGCGACCAGGCGCGCGTGTCGGCCGCCGAGCTGCGCCGGCGCTACGAGTTGCCCCAGGAGGTGCTCGACCGCCTCGGCGAGCTCGAGGTGCTGTCGCCGAGCTCACGGGGCTACGGGCAGCGCGACGTGGAGATCGTGGAGGCGATCAGCCGCTTCCGGGCGGGCGGCTACGACGAGCGGATCGGCTTCACGGTCTATGACACGCTGCGCTACAAGCGGGCGCTCGAGGAGCTCGTGAAGGAGGAGGTCCAGGTGCTGATGGACCGGCTCGCCGGCGAGCTCGACCCCGACCGCGCCGCCGAGCTGATCGCGTCCGGCGCGGAGCCGCTCAACGAGCTGATCGCGGCGCTGCACCAGAAGGCGCTCGTGGCGGAGCTGCGCCGCCAGCGGGCCGCGCGGGGCTAGCCAGGGCCGGCTCGCAGCACGAACGTCCCTGAGTACCCCCTATGCCCACCAGTCCGGGACGTTCATCTGGCCGAGGGGGTGCAGCTAGCGCAGGGGGCGGATGCCGCCGCGCCGTCCCGCGACGCTCACCGTGCGGTTCCACGACGCCGTGCCGGGGGCCGCCGGTACCACCGTGTAGTCCGGGTGGCGCACCCAGGTGGGCACGTAGCGGATCCGGATGGCGCGCACGCGCCGGTCAGGCGCGACGGCGAAGTCGAGCAGGGCGATCAGGCCGTCCTGGGCGGCCGCCGGGCAGCAGCCGGCGGTCTGGTTCGACACCAGGTTGCCCTCGCCGAACACCACCGGCTTGCCGTTCACGCGCCGGATCGGCTGCACCACGTGAGCGTGCTGTCCCACGATCGCGTCGATCGCCGGCGAGCGGGTGAGGCGGCGCGCGAGCGCTCGCTGCTCCGGCGTCACCGCGTGGAGGTACTCGGCGCCCCAGTGCAGGTTGGCGATCACGAGCTGGGCGCCGCGCTCGCGCGCCCGGCGCGCGTCGGCCAGGATGCGGCCGGCGGAGGCCCAGTTGACCGACCACGGATGCGGCACCGCCTGGCCGTTCGAGATCGCGGTGTAGGCGAGCAGCGCGACCTTCACGCCCTTCACCTCGACCATCGTCGTGCGCCCCCGCTCCGCCGGCGATCGTGCGCTGCCGGTGTGGGGCACACCCGCGCGGTCGAGCGCCGCCAGCGTGGTGCCGATCCCGTACTGCCCGGCGTCGAGCGAGTGGTTCGAGGCGGTGCTGCACGCGTCCCAGCCCACGCGCTTGATGGCGCCGGCCAGCGCGGGCGGCGTGCGGAAGCTCGGGTAGCCCTGCACCGGGCCGGGCACGAGCGGCGTCTCCACGTGGCAGATGGCGAAGTCGGCGCCCGCGATGTGACCGCGCACGGGGTCGAACAGCGGGGCGAACGCGTAGCGGCGCCCCCCGCCGAGCGCGAGCGCGCGCGAGGCCACCGGCGCGTGGATCAGGAAGTCACCCGAGGCCGCCACGCGCACGCGTACGGTGTCCTGCGATGCCGCGGGCGCCGGCAGGATGCCGAGCGCGGCCATCCAGACGACGAACAGCTTGGTCACCAGCGCACATCATGCTCCTCCATCACGCCGTAGGCCTCCGCGAGGCGGATGCCGCCCGGCAGCTCGCCGCCGAACTCGCCGAACGGCTGGCGGTACCAGCTGCGCGCGAAGCCGCGCGACATGCGCTGCTCGCGCACCGACCAGGCCCGGAAGGAGAGCCCGCCGACGGCGCTCAGGTCGGCCGCGAACGGCTGCGGCTCCACCTCGCGCGGCTCGCCGTCGACCCACACCGTGCGCTCGCTCCCGGACGCCGCATCGTGCACGCCGTCCACGAAGTTCCAGGCCACGCGGCGTCCGTCGGCCGCCCGCCCGACGCCGGCCGACCAGCGCCACGCGGTGTGGCGCGCGTGGTAGCCGGCGGACTCGTCGATGAAGCCGTGCTCGCAGTCGACGTCGAAGCTTCCGCGCGGGGTCTCCACGCGCCCGCGCACGAGCACCGGGGCGCGCTTCGCCGTCCAGATCCACGAACGGCCATGCGGCGAGACGACCTCCACCGGCGGGGGCTCCTCCAGCGCGAGGTCGATCGACACATCCCGCGCGCGCACGCGCACGACCCCCGGCTCGAGCACCACGCCGCCGCGGCCGTGCGTCGTGCGCTCGAGCAGCGTGCCGTCCGGTAGCGCCACCGCCCACCAGCGCTGCGGCACGCCGCCGACGCGCGCGTCGCCGGCGCAGAGCATCACGTCGGGCCTGTACACGCCGACATAGCGCCAGCGCTTGAGCGGCCGCCCGCGGCTCATCGCCGGCATGGGCAGCGGGGGCAGCGGCAGGCCGAGCCGGCGCACCGCGGGGCCACGGGTGGGGAGATCCCGCATCGCGGCGCAGTACACTCCAGATTGACTGGTCAGTCAATTCGGTCCCTACCAGCCGCCGAGTCGGCTGCTTCGGGCCTCGCTGGGAGGAGCGATGAGGGTCGCCGCGGTCCAACTCGAGTCGACCGACAGCAAGGAGCGCAACCTCGAAGCCGCGGAGCGGCTCGTGCGCCACGCCGCGGCGGACGGCTGCGAGCTGGTGGTGCTCCCCGAGCGGCTCGACATCCGCGGCAACGCGGCGGACTACGCCGCGGGCGCCGAGGATCTCGACGGGGGGCCGGTGCGCTGGGCGCGCGGGCTCGCCGGCGAGCTCGGCATCGACCTGGTGGCCGGCTCGGTGGCCGAGCGCCGCGAGGGCCGCGAGCGGGTGTCGAACACCTCCGTGCACGCGGGCCCAGACGGCGAGCTCCGCGCCGTCTACCGCAAGATCCACATGTTCGACGTGGAGGTGGGCGGCGTCGAGTACCGCGAGTCGGAGCACTCGGAGCCCGCCGGCGAGATCGTGCTGTCCGAGACCGCCGACGGCACCCGGCTCGGACTGTCCATCTGCTACGACCTGCGCTTTCCCGAGCTGTACCGGATCCTGGCGCTGCGCGGCGCGCGCATCGTGACCATCCCGGCCAACTTCACGCGCGTGACGGGCGAGGCCCACTGGGAGGTGCTCGTGCGCGCCCGGGCGATCGAGAACCAGGTGTTCGTCGTGGCGCCGGGCCAGGGCCGCCGGCCCGGCCCCGAGGGCGACAGCTACGGCAACTCGATGATCGTGGACCCGTGGGGCGAGGTGCTCGGCCGCGCGCCGGGCGAGGGCGAGCACGTGATCGCGGCGGACCTCGACCTGGCCCGCCAGGAGGAGCTCCGCCAGAAGCTGCCGAGCCTGGCCAACCGGGTGGATGACGCATACGCCTGGCCAAGGGCGGTACGCGCGTAATGGCCACCGCCCCCAAGGCCAGCGCGGTCGACAAGCGGCGCCTGATCCTCGACGCCGGGGTGCGGGTGTTCGCGCGTCGCGGCTTCCACCACTGCCGGGTCTCCGACGTGGCCGACGAGGCGGGCGTGGCCTACGGCCTCGTGTACCACTACTTCGACTCCAAGGAGGAGATCCTCAACACGCTCTTCCTCGAGCGCTGGCAAGTGATGCTCGACGCGATCGCGGAGATCGACTCCCGCGACCTGCCTGCCAGGGAGAAGCTCCACGGCGTGGCCGGCTTCATCATCGACTCCTACCGCCACGACCCCGACCTGATGAAGGTGATCATCGTCGAGGTCACGCGCGCGGCCAACTCGTTCGGGCGCCTGCACCTCGAGAAGATCCGCGAGGCGTACGCCGGGATCGCCCGGATCGTCGAGACCGCGCGCGACGAGGGCTCGTTCAAATCGGACATCCCGGCGGAGTTCGCGGCGATGTGCTTCTACGGCGCTATCGAGCAGCTCCTGACCGGCTGGATCTTCGGAGTGCTCCCGAGGACCGACGCGGACTACGAGCGCGCGAAGGGCCTCGTGGTCGAGGCCATCTGCGGCGGCCTCGAGTCGTCTGCTTGAATCCGCCGCTCATGCACCACGATCTCTCGAAGCGGCTGATGTGGAGCGGACTGCTCGCCGGCATCGGCGCACTCAGCTCGATCATCGCCAACAGGATCGCGACTCAGATCTGGCTGCGGGTCTTCAACGAGGACCCGCCGGTCGACTGATGGCCGACCAGACCGGGGTCCAGGGCGCGGCCGAAGCGGCCGAGGCGCAGCCCAACCAGGGCGCCACCGGCGGTCGCCCGCTCGGCGAGTCCCCGCTCACCGTGGACACCGAGAGCGACGCCTTCGCGGAGCGTCCCGAGCTGTTCGTCGGCGCCGCGTTCGTGGGCGGCGTCGCGCTGGCCGTGATCCTGCGACGATTCGGCCCATGAGCCCCGGCGACGGCATGCCCCCGCCCGACAACGCCGAGAAGTCACTCGGCGAGATCGTCTCGGAAGTCTCCGAGAAGGCGTCGCTGCTCGTCCGCCAGGAGATCGACCTCGCCAAGGCCGAGGTCACCGACAAGTTCCAGAAGCTCGGCAAGGGAGCCGCCGTGGGCGCGGCGGCGGGCGTGTTCCTCGTATTCGGCATCACCATGCTCTTCCACACCCTCGCCTGGTTCCTCGACGACATCTTCAACTGGGAAGGCAGCATCTGGGCGGGCTTCCTCGTGGTCACGGTGCTGCTCTTCATCCTGGCCGCGATCGCGGCGTTCGTGGCGCAGCAGTTCTTCAAGCGCGGCGCGCCGCCCACGCCGGACCTCGCGATCGAGGAGGCGAAGAAGATGCGCGCCGAGCTGGAGGCGCAGGCGATCCATCACGACCAGGTGCCGCGAACGCTCGAGAAGGGCGAGGAGGTGAAGGGTTAGTGCCCGAAGGCACGAGCAGCCCGGAGGTGATTCGGGCCTCGATCGAGGAGACACGGCGCGAGCTCGCCTTCTCCGTCGACGACCTGCGCTCGAAGGTCACGGAGCTGACCGACTGGCGCCGCCAGCTGTCCGAGAACCGCAAGACGGCTCTGATCGGAGCGGCCGTGGCCGGCTTCGTCGTCGGCGGCGGCGTGGCCGCCACGATCTCGCTTTTCTCCCGCCGGCGGCGCTGACCGCTCCGCGGGTCACGCTTCGCCACGCACGGCCCGCCGACGGCCCGGAGTACACCGCGCTCATGCGCGCGAGCCGCGACCATCTGCGGCCCTGGTTCTTCGCGGCGGAGACCCTCGAGGCCTGGGACGAGCTGATCGAGCGCTCGCGCGACGAGTCGAACGAGGTGCTGCTGGCGGTGCTAAGGGAGGGCGGAGCCGTCATCGGCTCGTTCCACCTCTCGCAGATCTTCCGGGGCGGCTTCCAGAACGCGTACCTCGGCTTCGCCGTCGGAGCGCCCTACGCCGGGCAGGGCTACATGACCGAGGCGCTCCGGCTGACGCTCCGCCATGTGTTCACCGCACTGCGACTGCACCGCGTCGAAGCCAATGTGCAGCCCGCCAACGAGCGCTCGAGACGACTCGTGCTGCGCTGCGGCTTCCGGCTCGAAGGCTTCTCGCCTCGCTACCTGAAGATCGGCGGCCGCTGGCGCGACCACGAGCGCTACGCGCTCACCGCCGAAGACCATGGCCGGTCCTAGGCCCTAAGGCGGAGGCGGCGGAGCTGACCCTGCAGCCGGCGCGCTCGGCCTCTCGCCGGGCCGCGAGCGGGGGCGCAGGTTCGTGACGATCAGCGCCACGACGGTCACGAGGTACACCTGGCCGGTCAGCGCCTGCGCCACCGCCAGCATGCGCGCGACGTCCGTGACCGGCACGATGTCCCCGTAGCCGACCGTCGCCTGCGTGATGTAGCTGAAGTAGAGGAAGTCGGAGCGCTGCGCTTCGACCGCGCCCGAGAAGGTCTCGCTGTCCGAGAGCCCGTCGACCGCCCCGTACAGGAACGAGAAGAACATCCCGAGCAGCAGGTAGATCGCCAGGACCCCCGCGAGCGCGTGCACGGTGACCACGCCCTCCCTGCGCATGTCGCCCAGGATCCCGCGCACGATGAGGAGTGGGGCGAACGCGACCAGCAGGCCGTTGGCGATCGCAGCCTCGCCCTTGGGGATCGAGCCGGTCAGGAGCCAGAACACCCCGGAGAGCGCCGCCAGACCGAGCGCCGCCGCGGCAGCGGCCCTGCCGAGCCCGTGATGGGTGTTCGTGGCCACCATGGCCGCGAGCAGGGTTGCCGCCCCGAGCATGATCGTCACGAACTGCGACCAGCTGGCCGCCGGAGCGGCCACCTGGAAGCACGCCGAGGCGAGCACGAGCAGTAGGACCAGTCCGTAGCCGTGCCGAGGGTTCCCCCGGTGCAGGCGGTCGAGTGGTCGGGCCACTCAGATCAATTCGACGGCCGCGGGTGCGTGCCTGCCGCGCGAGGATCTAGCATGGCGCGGGGATGCCCGAGGCTCAAGCGCCGCCGCCGTCGAGCGCTCCCGCGATCGAGCCGCGGGACTACCTGCGACTCGTCGGCCTGGGGGCCCTGATCGGCGTGCCGGCCGGGCTGGTCGCGGCCGGCTTCCTCGCGCTCGTGCACATCGTCGAGAACCTCCTGTGGACCGACCTGCCCGACTGGCTCGGCCACTCCTCGCCCCCGTGGTACCTCGTGATCGGCGTGCCGGTGGTGGGCGCCCTCGTGGTGTTCGCGGCCCGGACGCTGCTGCCCGGAGACGGCGGGCACTCACCGATCGGCGGGCTCTCGGTAAAGCCCTCGCCTCTGGCGTACGGGCCGGGCGTCCTGCTCGCCGCTGTGGCCACGCTCTCGTTCGGCGCGGTGCTCGGGCCCGAGGCGCCGCTGATCGCCCTCGGCTCCGTGGTCGGCGTTGCCGTAGCCACGCTCGCGCGCGTCGGCGAGCGCGAGCGCATGGTGCTCGGCCTCGCCGGGTCGTTCTCCGCCGTGTCGGCGCTGTTCGGCGGTCCGCTGGTGGCGGGCATGCTCCTGATCGAGGCGGGCGTGGGACTCGGTGCCGCTCTCATCCCGACGCTGCTGCCAGGCCTAGTGGCCGCGGCCTGCGGCTACACGCTCTTCATCGGGCTCGGCAACTGGGAGGGCATCCAGACCGCGGGGCTGGAGCTGACCGGGCTTCCGGCCTACGACGGCACGAGCGTCGGGGATCTGCTCCTCGGAGTGGCGGTCGGCCTGGTCACGGCGCTCCTGATCGCAGGCGTGCGGGTGCTCGCGGTCCGCACCGACGCGCTGCGCGGACGCGGCGTGGGTATGGCGCCGCTGCTGCTGGCCGGCGGCCTCGCGGTCGGCCTGCTCGCCTGGAGCGCCGATTTGCTCGGCGCCGACTCGCAGGACGTGCTCTTCTCGGGTCAGGCGGCGCTTCCCAACCTGGTAGCCGAGGGCTCGCTCGGCGTGGTGGTGGTGCTCATCGTGGCCAAGGGCCTCGCCTACGCGATCAGCCTCGGCTCGGGCTTCCGCGGCGGCCCCGTCTTCCCGGCCGTGTTCCTCGGCATCGCGGTGGCGATGGTCGCGGTCGAGCTCGTCGACCTGTCGATCACCGCCGCGGTGGCCATCGGCACCGCCGCCGGCATGGCGGCGATGACCAAGCTGCTGTTCTCGTCGGTGCTGCTGGCCGCGCTGCTGGTCGGCTCGCCAGGCTTCGACGCGCTTCCGGCGGCGGTGCTCGCCGCCTCCACCGCATGGATGGTGCGCATGGCGATCGACCGGCGCTCCGGCGATGCCGTCAGTCCCGCCGCCGGCCCACCGTGACCGAGCGCGAGGCTCGCCCGAGGTCCGACTCCGGGATCGACTCGATCTCCTCGAGCGCGCTCTCGCCGTACCTGCGCCGGTGCACGACCGCGGCCACGGCGCCGGCGGGGATCGGCAGCCAGAACGACACGAGGCGGTACGCGAGCGTGGCCACCAGCGCGGCGCCGGCGGCCACGCCCGCGAGCGCGAGCATTCCCGTGAGGCCCGCCTCCACGAAGCCGAGGCCGCCGGGCGTGAGCGGCAACTGGCCCAGGAACTGGGCGGCGCAGAAGGCGAGCAGCACGGTGGACGGCCGCGGATCGGCGTTCACCGCCGTGAGCGCGGCAAGCAGGGTCAGGTAGTCGAGCACCCAGCGCCCGGCTGCGAACAGGAGCGCCTCCCACCAGCGCCGGCCGAGCACCTGCCGCACCTCGTTGCGCTCGGCCACGAGGCGTTCGGGCAGCCCGCTGAGCGGGGCACGCCCGCGCAGCACGCGGTTGCGGACGGCCTGCGCCGCGCGGCCGATCACGACGAGCGGTCCGTCCCGGACGATCGCCGCCGCCCCGAGCGCGACCGTCGCCACGAACACCACGCCGCCGATCACGGCCGCCCGGCCCAGGCCGGGGTCGACCGGTGCGCCGAACAGGATCGCGGGCAGCGCCAGCAGCGGCAGAGCGAGGAGGATCCCGAACACGAGCACCGAGGAGGCGGCCATGCCCGAGGCCGCTGCCGCGGCCGGCACGCCGGCGCGCGTGAGCATCGCGTACTGCAACGCCCCCGCCGCGGCCACGCCGCCCGGCACAACCCGGCCGAAGGCCGTCGAGGCGAGCTGCGAGGTCACGACCGGTGCGATGTGCTCGGCGCGCACGGAGAGCTTCTGCACGGCCCACATGCAGGCGAAGCTGCCCACCTGGAGCGCGATCATCGCCACGTACCAGAGCGGGTTGAAGTCGTCGAGGCGATCGAACGCCCCGAACACCTGGAGTAGCGCCGGCGCGAGGAGGTACAGCGAGATCGCGGTCACCGCGAGCAGCAGTCCACGCTTGGCTAGGCCGCCGGCGCTCATATGGGAAGGAGGCTACGCAGGCGCCGGGTCGGGGGACGGCGGCGCCACCGGTGGCGGTTCGTCCTCCGGCTCTTCCGGCTTGATCGACAGCGTGCGAAGGTCCACGTACTCCCGCATCAGGATCTGTATCGACGCCGCCACGGGGATCGCCACGAGCGCCCCGATCACGCCGAGCAGCACGCTGCCGAACAGCACGGCCACGATCGTGATGAACGGGTGGACGTTCACCGTTCGCTTCTGGATCTGCGGCTGGATCACGTGGTTCTCGAACTGCTGGTAGACGATCGCCCAGATCACCCAGATGATCGTGGCGGTCGGGAAGTTCTCGAACAGCGTGACGATCCCGATCAGGAACGCCGCGATCGTGGCTCCGATCAGCGGGATCAGGGAGAACAGCCCGGCGATCACCGCGAGTGGCGCCCGGAACGGCACGCCCAGGATCGTCAGCACGATGTAGGTGGCCACGCCGGCGATCACCGCGATCGTGAGCGCGCCCGCAACGTAGCCGCCCACCGCGCCTGCCATATGGTCGAGCGAGCGCCGGAGGCGCGTGCGTTCGTCCTCGGGCCGGTTGGCGATGATGGCGTCCGTCCAGGTGCGCCCGTTCGAGAGCAGGAACGCCGTGAGCACGAGGATCGTGATAAGCGCGAACAGCGAGTTCACGACCCCGAAGCCCACGTCGCGCAGCGTGCCGGCCGCCCCGCCGAGCTTGTCGGGCAGCTTGGCCGCCTCCTTCTCGAGCTGCCCGGTGATGTCGTAGTCCTCGTTCAGCTTGCGCAGCTGGTTGTTCTCCTCGACGAAGCGGGTCACGTCGTCGGCGTACTCCGGCACGTTCTTCGCGAAGTTGTCGGCCTCCGTGATCAGGGGCGGCACGATCAGGGCGGCCAGGAGGAGCGGCACGGCCAGCAGCACCAGGTAGACGATCGTGATCGCGAACCCCCGCCTCATCCGGCGCGCCACCCAGTTCACCGGGGGCGACAGGGCCAGCGCCAGGAAGATGGCGATCAGGAGCCAGCCGATCGGCCGGCGGAGCAGATAGAGCAGGTAGAGGGCAATCGCCACGCAGACGACGATCAGCACGATCCGGACCACGCTCCTGGCGGTGGGCATCGGGCGAGCCTTCGCCCTTGCGCTGGGCGCTCCTGCTACTGCACGAAATGCGCCGGGAGCCCGCCCATCCCGAGCAGCCCCGGGCCGGTGTGTGCGGAGAGCACTGGGCCGATCTCACTCACGATCGTGGGGGGTGTGCCGAACACCTCGGAGCAGCGCTCGATCAGCGCGGCACACTGCTGCGGAGCGTTGATGTGCTGGGCCGACCAGGCGTCGGCGCCCGAGTCGTGGCGCTGGCGCGCGTAGTCGACCATGCGCTCGAACGCGCGGGAGGAGGTGCGAACCCGCTCGATCGGGGTCATCTCGTTCTCCACCGTCAGGATCGGCTTCACGCGCAGCGTGGAGCCGATCCAGGCGCTGGCCGCCCCGATGCGCCCGCCGCGCTTGAGGAACTCGAGCGTGTCGACGGCGAACCAGAGCTTGAGCTCGGAGCGGGCCTCCGCCACGTGATCCACGATCTGCGCCGCGCTGGCGCCCTCGCCCGCGGCCTTGGCGGCCGCGAGCACCATGAAGCCGAGCCCCCCGGCCGCGGTGGTCGAGTCGATCACGTGAACGCGCTCGCCGCCCTTGCCGTCGCGTTCGAGCGCGGCGCGTGCCTGGCGGGCGGCGTCGGGCGTGCCCGACAGCCCGCCCGAGATGTGCACCGAGACCACCTCCCGGCCGTCCGCCAGAAGCGGCTCGAACACGGACGTGAAGTCCCCGATCGACGGCTGCGAGGTGGTGGGCAGCGTCTCGGCGCCACGCAGCTCCTCGATGAAGGCCTCGTAGTCGGTGATGTCGACTTCGGGCACCGTGCGGTCGCCCCCGAAGACCACGTAGAGGGAAACGACCCGTATCCCGTACCGATCGATCATCTCCGGCGGCAGGTAGGAGGTGCTGTCGGTCACGATCGCGACGTCCGCCATGAGCGGGCCAGCCTACTCAGATGGTTGATCTCGAACCGGCGCGCCCTCGGGGACACGCGGATTCGGAATCAGCCATCCACCCACGGCGTACACTCGCCCCTGGCTTGGGCAAGGTGCTCGTAACCGGCGCCACGGGGTTCATTGGCTCCCACGTGGCGCGCCTCTGTGCCGAACGCGGCGACGACGTGCGACTGGCGGTCGAGGAGGGCTCCCCCGACGCCGCGATCGCCGACCTGGGCGAGCTCCAGCGGGTGCGCTGCGAGGTGCGCGACCGGCGCTCGGTGCGGCGCGCGCTGAAGGGAATCGAGCGCGTGTTCCACTGCGCCGGCGTGACCTCGGTGCGCCCGGCGGACTCGGAGCGCGTCTTCGACGTGAACGTGGGCGGCACGAAGGTCGTGATGCAGGAGTGCCTACGGGCCGAGGTGGAGCGGGTCGTGTACACCTCGAGCGCCGCGGTGGTCGGTCCCGCGGCGGCGGGCAAGACCGCCGACGAGAGGCAGCTGTTCACGGCCGGCGGGCTCGGCATTCCGTACGTCAACGCGGTTCACGAGGCCGAGGTGGAGGCGATGCGGGTGGCGGCGCGGGGGCTGCCGCTCGTGTGTGTGAACCCGGCGGTGTGCTTCGGCGCCGGGGACTATCTGCTGAGCTCGACCCGGCTGGCGCGAAGCTTCCTGCTCGGGCGCATTCCCGTCTACACCGACGGCGCGGCCGGGATCGTAGACGTGCGCGACGCGGCCGAGGGGCACCTGCTCGCCGACGTCCGCGGCGGGATCGGGGAGCGCTACCTGCTGTGCGCGCGCAACTTCACCTTCGACCGGCTGTTCGCCGACCTCGGGCGGCTCTCGGGCATCGACCCGCCGGTGAAGCTCGCCCCGGCCGCGGCGGCCCTGGCGGCCTCGCTGCTCGCGGCGCGGCGGCGCTCGTGGCCGCTCACGCCGCTCGAGGTGCGCGCCGCGTCCGAGCGCTGGACCTACCGGGCCACGAAGGCGCGCCGCGAGCTCGGCTGGCGCCCACGACCGCACGAGGAGACGCTCGAGGCCACCGTGACCTGGCACCTCGAGCGCGAGCACGACCGCATCGCCCGCACCCGCCGCTCACAGCAGGTCCAGTACCGGCTGGCCGGCGCGGCGCTGGGGGCGGCGGAGGAGGCGTTCGAGCTCGTGCGCCGGGCCGCGGGGCGGGGTTCGCGCTAGGCCGTCGACTACCCTGCCCAATACCTCCGATGGCTCGATCCGACCAGAAGCACATAGGCCCCGGACGCGGCGCCAAGGCCATGTCGAACGTCAAGCGGCTGTGGCCGCTGGTCCTGATGGCGTGGGAGCGCTGGCAGTCGCTCCCACCCGAGCAGCGGGAGCGCTACCTGCGCCAGGCGCGCACCTACGCCGAGCGCGGCAAGAAGAGCTTCGACGAGCGTCGCCGACGCAAGCCGAGCTGAGCGCGCGAGCGCCTCAGCCCCGGGGCGGCTCGAACAACTCGATCGGATTGCCCGAGGGGTCCTCCAGGAGGATCTGCCGGCCTCCCCGGCCGCTCACGATCTCGTTGCGAAACTCGGCCCCCGCCGCTCCGAGCGCCCGAACTTCCTCCTCGAGATCCGCCACCTCGACCTGAATGCGGTTCCAGCCGCCCGGCTCGGGGCGCCTGCCGTCGGCCACGGCCTGCCCAGCCCCGCCCGCGCCCGGTTCGTTCACAAGCAGCTCGAGCGCGCCACGGCGCAGCATGGCGAAGCCGGGGCCGGGCTGGAAGGCCACCTCGAAGCCCAACCGCTCCCCGTAGAACGCGACCGCCTCGTCGACGTCGCGCACGATGTACCGGACGCGGACCCGATCGGCCGGTGCCACGGACGACCGCGCCTAGTTCAGCCGGTTCTCGAGCCCGATCGGCGCCTGGCTCTGCTGGACGTCGGGCTTCGGCACCTGCACGTCGTCGGGCTGCGCGACGCCGAGCAGCGCCGCCAGCTCGCCCGACTCGTACATCTCGAGCACGATGTCGGACCCGCCAACCAGCTCGCCGTTCACGAACAGCTGCGGGATCGTCGGCCAGCCGGAGAGCTCCGAGAGCTCTTGGCGGATGCGCGGGTCGGGGAGGATGTCGAGCGCCGCGTACTGCACGCCGAGCTCGTTGAGCGCGCCCGAGGCGCGCATGGAGAACCCGCAGGCCGGCTGCTCCGGTGTGCCCTTCATGAAGAGCATCACCTTGTTCTCCTTGATGGCGTTGTCGATGAAGGTGCGGATCTCGTCGTTGGTCATCGTCCGTCTCCAGGGGTCTGGGTCTTGATGGAGAGCGCGTGGATGGCGCCGCCGACCTCGTCGCCGAATACGTCGTAGATCAGCTTGTGCTGCTGGATGCGGGTGAGGCCCTCGAAGCGGTCCGAGACGACCTCGGCCCGGAAGTGGTCGCCGCCGCCGGTCAGGTCCTCGACCGCGGCGACGGAGCCGGGAAGGGCCTCCTCGATGCGCTGCTTGAGCTCGTTCGCGCTGGGCATCCGAATCTTCAGGGTACCGACGAAAGCGCCGATACAATGGGGGCAGCTCAATGGTCACTCTCACCAACATCGCCGCGCAGAAGGTCCATGAGTTCATGAACGGGCAGGCCGCCGAGGGCGAGGTCGGCCTACGGGTCGGCGTTCGCGGTGGCGGCTGCTCGGGCTTCCAGTACGCACTGGCGCTCGACGAGAAGCGCGACGACGACCATGTGTTCGACGCGTCCGGGATCCGCGTGCTCGTGGATCCGGCGAGCCTCCGCTACGTGGACGGCTCGACCGTCGACTTCACCGAGAGCTTCCAGGGCTCGGGCTTCGAGGTCTCGAACCCGAACGTCGTGGCCTCGTGCGGCTGCGGCTCCTCGTTCCGCGTGGCGGACGAAGAGCCGAGCTGCGGCAGCGCCGTCTGAGCAGCTCCGCCTACACGGGCTTGTTGTCCAGCGAGCTCCAGAGGAACAGGCACGCCAGCGTCCGATAGGGGCGCCACGGGCGGGCGAGCCGCTCGAGCCGCTTCGCGTCCGGCAGCTTGCGCAGCCGGTACTCGACCTTCGCCGCGTTCCTGATCCCCTGGTCGCCCACGGGAAGCACGTCCGGCCGGCCCAGGTGGAACATCAGGAACATGTCGGCCGTCCAGGGTCCGAGCCCCTTGATGGCCGTCAGCTGGGCACTCACCTCCTCGTCGGGCAGCTCGGGGAGCCGTTCCAGCTCGAGGGTGCCCTCCTCGACGTGCAGCGCGAGGTCGCGCAGGTAGGCGATCTTGGGTCGTGACAGGCCGGCCGCCCGGATCGCGTCGGGGTCGGCCTCGAGCAGCTGGCGGGGGGTGGGCGCGTGGCCGCCGAAGATGTCGATCATGCGGCCGTAGATCGTGGCCGCGGCCTTCGTCGAGAGCTGCTGCCCCACGATCGAGCGCAGCAGCGCGCCGTAGGCGTCGCCGCGCCGCTCTTCGCGGAGCTCGCGCCGCACCAGAGTGCCGTGCTCCTCTATCAGCCGGGCCATCACCGGGTCGCCCTCGCGCAGCGTCGCAAGGGCCTTGGGGGTGGCCCGCACCGGCTTCGTGCGCGATCCGGCGCTCGGACGTGGCATGGGCGGGCAGCCTACGCGGCCGCGCGCGTGTGGAAGGGCTCCTCGAGCGCTCCGAGCTCGGTGGATGGCGGGTCGCCGAACAGCCACTCGCGCGCGATCCGGTGCCAGTTGGCGGTGGCCTCGAGCTGGCCGAGCACGCCGAGCGTGAGCGCCTCCATGCGCCGGGCCAGCATCGCCTGCGGCGGCATCGTCTCACGCTTCATCAGCTGCCAGTGCCGCGAGCGCGGGTCGCCGAAGTCGATCAGCACCTGCCCCACGAGGCCTCGGTCGATCGTGACCTCGCCGTCCTCGATGTACCAGGCGGTCACGTCGTGGAAGTGGTCGTACACCGCCTCGGGAGTCACCTGGTCGTCGTCCGGGTCGAAGAATCCCATCGCTCCGAGGCGGCGGTGCAGGTCGTCGGGGTCTCCGTCCATGGCCGCCCGGATCGCGCCCACCTCCGCGTCGATGTCCGCGCGGTCCACGCGCTTGGTCATCCCGAAGTCGATGAACGCCACCCGCCCGTCCGGCATCAGCCGGTAGTTGCCCGGGTGGGGGTCACCCGAGAAGTGACCGTTGCGGTAGAGCGAGCCGAAGAAGAAGCGGAAGACGATCTCGCCGAAGCGGTCGCGCGTGGCCGCATCGAGCTCCCTCACCTCCTCGAAGCCGATGCCGTCGACCCACTCGGTCACGAGCACGTGCTCCGAGCACAGCTCCGTGACCACCGGCGGGACGTAGATGAACGGGTGCCCGCGCCAGGTGCGAGCGAAGGCGCGGTGCTGCTGGGCCTCGTGCTCGTAGTCCAGCTCGTCGGTGAGGCGCTCGCGGATCTCAGCGGTCATGGCCTTGGCGTCCATCCCGGGCGCGATCCGCTTCGCCACGCGCATGATCAGCCCCAGGTTCTGGAGGTCGGCGCGCACGGCACTGTCCACGCCGGGGTACTGGACCTTGACGGCCACGTCGCGACCGTCCTCCCGCAGGCGCGCGCGGTAGACCTGGCCGATCGAGGCGGCGGCCTCCGCCTCCTCGCCGAACTCGGAGAACACGTGGCCGAGCTTCTCGCCGAGGCCGTCCTCCACGACCTTCCGCATGCGCTCGAAAGGCACGCGCGGGGCCGCGTCGCGCAGCTCGGCCAGCTTGGACTGGATGCGCTCCTGGAACTCGGGGGGAAACGCGCCGGTGTCGATGAACGAGGCCACCTGGCCCACCTTCATCGCGGCGCCCTTCATCTGGCCGAGCACGTCGAAGATCTGCTCGGCGGCCTCCATCTGCCGGCGCTCGGCGGCGGCGCGCCGGCCCTCCTCGTCGCGGGTCAGGTTGGCGGCCTTCGTGGCGTAGCCGCGCGCGGTCTGCGTGCCGGCCAGGCGGCCGACCTTGGCGGCCCTGCGCACCCTGCCCTTGGGGAGATCCTTGGCCATCGCGTCCAGAGTAGTTGCGGGCGCCCGCGCGGGATCCGCCATAGGGTGTGCGGCGGGATGAGGTTGGTCACGATCCAGGGAGGCGCCGGACCGTGCGCCGCGCTCCTCAGCGACGGGCGGGTCTACGACATCTGGGGCGACGCCTTCCGCCGCGGACGCGCCGACGACCGCACGCTCGAGGCGATCCTCGAAGGCGGGCTGCTCCACGAGGTCGAGGCGATCGAGGACGACGGCGTGCCGGTCGAGGGGGTCACGCTGCTCCCGCCGGTCACCCGCCCGGGCAAGATCATCTGCATCGGCCACAACTACCACGCACACGCCGAGGAGGGGGGCGCCGAGGCGCCCGCGATGCCCACGTTCTTCGCCAAGTTCAGGAACGCCCTCGCGCGGCCGGGGGAGACCGTGAAGCTGCCGGACTGGAGCCGGGTCGACTACGAGGCCGAGGTGGCCTTCGTGATCGGCGACCGCTGCCAGGACGTGGCGGAGGAGGACGCCCTGCGGCACGTGGCCGGCTACACCCTGCTGAACGACCTGTCCGCGCGGGACTACCAGTTCAAGACCTCGCAGTGGATGCCCGGGAAGGTGTTCGACGGCTCGGCGCCGTGCGGCCCGGCGCTCGTGACACCGGACGAGGCCGGCCCACACGACGCGATCGAGTTCGAGCTGACCCTCAACGGCGAGCCGATGCAGCACGGCTCGACCGCCGACCTCGTGCACTCGGTGCCCGCGCTCGTGGCCTACCTGTCGAAGCTGATGACACTGGAGCCCGGCGACGTTGTGTCCACCGGCACCCCCGCGGGGGTGGGGAGCCTGCGCGACCCGCGGGTGTGGCTGAAGGCGGCGGACGAGGTGCTGATTCGTTCCCCGCAGCTCGGCGAGCTCAGCACCCGCCTGGCCTGAGCGGCTCAGAGGTGGAAGTGGCGGTGCCGGTGGTGCTCGTGCGGCTCGCCCGGCGCGGAGCGGATGAAGATCGCCGTCATCACCGTGCCGAGCAGGAGCACGGCCGCGACCACGAACATCCCTCCGGACAGCGCGTGGCCAAGCGCCTGCGGAAGGGCGTCCCCGTCGGCGCGGCTCTCGATCTCCACGTGCTGGTAGACCGCTCCGCACACCGCGAGCAGCAGGGCACCCCCGACCGTGCGGGACATCGAGAGCACGCCGGCGGCCACGCCGGCCTTTTCCACAGGGAGAGCCGACATCGCGGCGGCGGCCAGTGGCGCGTAGACCAGGCCGAGCGCCACCCCGAACAGCAGTAGCCCGGGGAGCAGGTTCACGTAGTCGCCGCCGTCGTCGGCGAGTGCGACCAGCAGCGCGCCGAGCGCCGAGAGCGCCATCCCCGCGGTCATCAGGGCGCGAGCGCCGAGCCGGCCGACGAGCTTCCCTGCCAGCGGTGAGATCACCACCATAGGCGCCGTGACGGGCAGGATCAGCAGACCGCTCGCGAAGGTGGAGTAGTCGAGCCCGAGCTCCAGGTACTGCGGGATGAAGAACATGAACGTCCAGTAGGAGCCGACCAGCGCGAAGGCCGCTGCGGTGGCGCCGAAGTAGGGGCCGCTGCGAAAGAGGTGCAGGTCCATGATCGGCTCCCTCACCCGCAGCTCGACGTACGCGAACAGGGCAAGGAAGGCGATCCCCGCGGCGAGCACGCCGAGCGTCGTCGGCGACTCCCAGCCCCACTGCTTGCCCTGCACGAGCGCAAGCACGACCGCGGTCAGCCCGAGCGTGATCGTGACCAGGCCGGGGATGTCGAGCCTGTGCCCCGCCGTCTCGTCGCGGGTCTCGGGAGTGGCGGCGGCCACGATCGCGACCGCGACGGCGAGCAGCGGCACGTTCAGCCAGAAGATCCAGCGCCAGCTGGCCAGCTCGATGATCGTTCCTCCCACGAGCGGCCCGATGGCGAGGGCGATGCTCGACACCGCCGCCCAGATCCCCAGCGCCCGGTCGCGCTGCTCGGCCGGGAACGCGACGGTTGCGATCGCGAGCGAGAGGCCGAGCAGCGCAGCGGCGCCGACTCCCTGCAGCGCCCGGCCGGCGATCAGCTGAATCATCTGGCCGGCCGTGGCCGACACGACCGAGCCGAGGCCGAAGGTCAGGAGGCCCGCCACGAACAGGCGGCGGCGCCCGAACAGGTCGCCGCTGCGGGCGAGCGTCACGACGAGGGCCGCCATGGCCAGCAGGTAGACGTTCTGGACCCACTGCAGCTCCGAGGTCGACGCGCCCAGATCCACCCGGATCGAGGGCAGCGCCAGCGCCACCACGGTCGAGTCGAGCATGAGGACGAAGAGGCCGGTGGAGGCGCCCGTGAGGACCCACCAGCGACGGTTCGCCTCGGTGATCACGGGCGGGCATCTTTCCGGAACCGCTCGTCCATTGCGCCCCGCCCGGCGGTAAAGCCGACTCGCGCGATGCCGATGTTGTTCCAATGAACGCGATCGCCCACGCCTCCGCCGTTCCCGTCACCGGACCGAAGCTCGACGGCCGTCGTGTCCGCGCCGGGATCATCGACCTCGTGGTCGTCCTCGCGGGCGCGTTGGGTCTCGGCGTGGTCGTGGGAGCGCTCGGCTCCGACCAGCCGAGGGACATGCCCGGCTTCGACTTCGTGGTCCTGGGCTGGGCGCTCTACTACTACTTCGCGTGCGAGTCCAGCAGCGGTCAGACGCTCGGCAAGCGGCTGATGAAGCTGCGCGTCGTGCGCCTCGACGGCTCGCCGGCCGGCATGGGCGAGGTGGCCGTGCGGACCGTGCTGCGGGTGATCGACGGGATCGCCTTCTACCTCGTCGGCCTGATCGTCATGTTGGTGACCGGAGAGCGGCGCGGGCGCCTCGGCGATCTCGCCGCCAGAACGATGGTCGTTGACGCGTCGGCGCCCGTCGCGCCGGCCGCCGCCCCAGCCGCCGTCGAGGAGCCGGCCCGCGAGGAGCCGGCCGTGCCGTCCTCGACGATCACGCTTCCGCCGCGGCCCGTCGTGGAGGAGCCCCAGCCCGTCGTGGAGGAGCCCCAGCCCGAGCCGGTCAAGCCCGAGCTGCCGCTCGCGAACATGGCGTCGCCCTCGCTCCAGGAGCTCGCCCAGGACGTGGCCGAGCTGCGCGCCACGGAGCCGCAGCCCGAGCAGGAGCCGCAGCCCGAGCCGGAGCCCGTCGCCGAGGAGCCCGTGACCGTCACGTCCGTCGAGACCGTCTCCGCGATCGACCTGGTGATGGGCGCGGACGACGACGACGACGCCTCGGACTTGCCCTCTTCGCCTCAGCGCTGAGTCCCCGGCGGCCGCGCCGGGAGGCGCACGCCGCTCGGTAGCCTTGCCTGTCCGCTTGGCTCCGATCGGCACATCCGAGAACCCCCTGCGCGTAGCCATCGTCGGCTCCGGGCCGGCGGGCTTCTACGCCGCGGGTCACCTCCAGAAGGCCAAGTCGCATCCCGATCTCGAGGTCCAGGTCGACGTGTTCGACCGCCTGCCCACGCCCTGGGGGCTGGTCCGCGCCGGGGTGGCCCCCGACCATCCGAACATCAAGGCGGTCAGCCGCGTCTACGAGAAGACGGCCGAGCACTCCGGCTTCCGCTTCTTCGGCAACGTCGAGCTCGGCCGCGACATCAGCCACGACGAGCTGCTCGATCGCTACCACGCCGTGGTGTACGCGGTGGGGGCGCAGACCGACAAGCGCATGGGGATCCCGGGCGAGGACCTGCCCGGCAGCTGGGCGGCCACCGAGTTCGTGGCCTGGTACAACGGCCACCCGGACTACTGCGAGCTCGAGTTCGACCTCTCGGTCGAGACCGCGGTGGTGGTGGGCAACGGGAACGTGGCCGCCGACGTGGCCCGGATGCTCGCGCTCACCCGCGACGAGCTGGCCCGGACCGACGTGGCGGACCACGCGCTGGAGGTGCTCGCCGAGTCGAAGGTCCGCGAGATCGTGGTGCTCGGCCGGCGCGGCCCCGCGCAGGCCGCCTTCACGAACCCCGAGCTGCTCGAGCTGGGCGACATGACCGACGCCGACGTGCTCGTGGATCCCGGCGACGCCGAGCTCGACCCGCTCTCACGCGCGTTCATCGAGAGCGAGGCCGCGCACGCCACGGCGAAGAAAAACGTGACGATCGTGCACGGCTACGCCGCGCGCGAGCCGGAGGGCAAGCGGCGCCAGATCGTGTTGCGCTTCCTCGCCTCGCCGGTTGAGATCGTGGGAGGCGAGCGCGTGGAGGCGATCCGCATCGCGCGCAACGAGCTGGTGGCGGACGACTCGGGCGCCATCCGCGCCCGCGCCACGGACGCCGAGGAGCTGATCCCCTGCGGCCTCGTGTTCCGCTCGATCGGCTACCGCGGGACCGCGCTCGCCGGCGTTCCGTTCGACGAGGCCCGCGCGGTGATCCCGAACGACCGCGGCCGCGTGCTCGCCGACGGAGAGCCCGTGCGCGGGGAGTACGCCGTGGGCTGGATCAAGCGAGGCCCGACGGGGATCATCGGCACCAACAAGCGCGACGCGCAGGAGACCGTGAACCTCCTGCTCGAGGACCTCGACGCCGGCCGCCTGCTCGAGCCCGCCGACCCGGACCGCGCCTCGCTCGAGGCGCTGATCGCCGAGCGCCGGCCGGACGCGGTGTCCTACGCCGGCTGGCAGGCCATCGACGAGGCCGAGCGCGCGGCCGGCGAGCCGCACGGCCGCCCGCGCGTGAAGCTCAGCAGCTTCGAGGAGCTGCTGGAGGCGGCCCGCGGCTCGGCGCCGGTGAGCAGCTAGCCGTCGACCTTCGGTGGAGGCTTGAGCGTGGTGGGGGCGCCGGCGACCTGGTTCTGGAAGCGCTGATAGCGCCGTGTGTGGCGCGCGGCGCGCGCCTGCGACTTGGCCAGCTTGCGGCTGCCCTCCTTGTAGAAGCGGCGCGCCCACGGTGAGTTCGGCTTCGCGATCCTGATCGAGCCGATCAGCCCGACGATCGGGACCAGCACGCCCACGACCCCCATCACGACCTTCCCCTTGAAGATGGCGATCCCGCTGATGGTCAGGTTGATCAGCACGGTCAGGAGGATCGTGGGGATGGTCTCGTCGGTCGAGACCGGCAGGAAGCCCACGAGCACGAGGCCGCCGAGCAGCACCGCGATCACCACCGCGTCCACCGACCGGCGCCCCTCCTCGGACCAGTAGACGTCCTCCAGGTGGAGCCAGAGGGCGAACTCGTCGAGCGTGAGGCCCGCCCCGATGCCGAACAGCCCGGCCATGATCTCGCCCCCCGGGCTGGCCGGCTGGAGAGCGAGGACGAAGCCGGAGATCAGCATCAACACGATCCCGAACACGAGGTGGTGGACGTGCAGGCCGCCCTCCGTCTCGATGCTCCCCGGCCACCACGGGACCTTCGGGCTGCGCATCAGGCGGGCGCTCGTCCTGATGAACAGGAACGAGAGCAGCATCGTGGTGAGGAGGATGAGGCCGCTGCGCGCCCCGTCCTCGGAGAGAAACGTCTCTCCTCCATCGATCTCCAGCACGAATTGCGCGAGCGGCCAGTCCACATCACGTACCGTACCGGCGGCGATGAAGATTCTCTACGGGGTGAACGGCGAAGGAATGGGGCACGCCACCCGGTCCGAGGTCGTGATCAAGTATCTCCTCGAGCGCCACGACGTGCGGGTGGTCGCCTCGGGCAGGGCGCTCGAGCACCTGAGCGGACGACTGCCCCGGGTGCAGGAGGTCTTTGGACCGACCTTCGCAATGAAGGACGGGCAGATCGACCGCTGGCACACGGTGCAGCAGAGCCTGCGCCTGGCGCGACAGCAGCTGCCGGCGTCGGCCCGTCTCTGGGTCTCGAGCGTGCGCGATTGGAAGCCGGACGTGGCGATCACGGACTTCGAGCCGCTCACCGCCGCCTACGCGCGCTGGACTCGCACACCGCTCGTGGCCGTCGACAACATCAACATGATCGACCGCTGCCGGCACGACCGCGAGATCGTCGGCCCGCAGCGCGACGACTACCGCGTCGCCCGCACGGTGGTGCGGGCGATGGTGCCGAACGCGCGCGAGTACCTGGTCACGACCTTCTTCCGCCCGCCGCTCGCCCGCCGCCGCACCACGCTGATCCCGCCGATCGTGCGTCCCGAGATCGCGGCGGCCACGTGCGAGCCGGGCGACCACCTGGTGGTCTATGCGAGCGGCGCGAAGCGGCAGATCGAGGCGCTCAAGGCCACCGGCGTGCCCTGCTTCGTCTATGGCATGCGCGGCGGCCCCGACGAGCCGGTGAGCGACGGCAAGCTCGAGCTGCGGCCGCCCTCGAACGAGGGCTTCGTCGAGGCGCTGCGGACCTGCCGGGGGGTGGTGGCCGGGGGCGGCTTCTCGCTGATGAGCGAGGCGGTGTACCTTGGCAAGCCGCTGCTGGCGATCCCCCTGCGCGGCCAGTTCGAGCAGGTCATGAACGCCCGCTATCTCCAGCGCAGCGGCTACGGCATGTGCGTGGAACGGACCTCGAAGGCCGCCTTGCAGCTCTTCCTCGACGGCATGGGCACGTTCGAGGATGCGCTGTCGCGCTACGAGCAGGTGGGCAACTCGGTGGCCCTGCGCGCCGTCGAGCAGACGGCCGAGACGGCCGCCGAGGAAGGACCGGGCGAGCGCCGGCGCGCGCAGCGCCAGGCCCACCGGGCGGTGCGGGGATGAAGCGCGCGGCCATCGCGGGCGCCGCCGCGGGCGGCTTCGCCTACTACCACGCCCAGGCGCCGCTCTCCCAGCTCTACGGGAAGACGATTCCGCGCGCCCCGGACGCGCCGGCGGGCAACCGGATCGCGCTCACCTACGACGACGGGCCGAACCCGATCTACACGCCCCGGCTGCTCGAGCTGTTCGAGCGCCACGGCGCGAAGGCCACCTTCTTCCAGGTCGGGCGCTGGATCGAGCGCGAGCCGGCGCTGGCCCGCGACGTGCAGGCGGCGGGCCACGCGCTCGGCAACCACACCCACACGCATCCGACGCTCGCGCTCTGCTCCAGCGCGCGCGTGAAGGAGGAGCTGGCCCGCTGCCGTGCCGCCGCCGAGGCCGCGGAGCTGCGCTTCTCCCAGGTCGACGGCAGCGATCTCATGCGCTGCCCCTGGGGGCGCCGGCGCCCGGGCACGCTCAGAGCCGTGCGCGAGGAGGGCTACGTGGCCGTCCAGTGGTCGATCACCTGCTGGGACTGGCGCACGCGCGAGGACTGGCAGGACTTCGCCCGACGGGGCCTCAAGGCGAAGGGCGGCGACGTGATCCTGCTGCACGACGGCATCCACACCGAGCCCGCCGGCGACCGCTCCAACTCGGTCCGGGCCACGCAGGAGATCCTCGAGCGGCTCGGGGCCGAGGGCTACGAGTTCGTGACGATTCCGGAGCTCGTCAAGCCGGCTGCCTGACGGTCAGCCGCTCACCATCCAGCGCGTCAAGCGCGCGCTCCAGGCTCGTGCGGATGCAGGTGAAGATCGGCGTCTCCGACTCGGTGTAGGCGCTCGACTCGGTGGAGCGAAGCTCCTGCACGAGGTCGAGGAACTGGGCGGGGTCGTCGGCGTCGAAGGCCACCACGAACTCCTGGTCGTCGAGCCCGAACGAGTAGGCCGTGTTCGTCTCGATGCCTGGAAAGCGCCGCGCCACCGCGATGTGGTCGCGCATCACGCGCATGCGCTCCTCCGCTGAGAGCCCGTACCAGGAGCGCTTCTTCCACATCGGGTAGACGATCAGGTACTTGGCGTCGGCTCCCTCCCGCGGCGCCAGCGGCTGGTCGGGCTGATCGGAGTAGGGCGACTCCTTCGTCATCGCGAGATAGGAGTGGGGGATCTCGGCGAAGCGCAGCAGGCCGCTCTGGTTGAGCAGCACGTGCAGCTCGTGGATCGGCTCGAGCGAGCGCGCGAGAGCGCGGATCATCAGGTCGCAGTCCCCGCGGGTGCCCACGAGCGAGTAGGCGCGCAGGTAGTGGCCCTCGGCGAAGTCCCGGCAGGCGGCGGCGAACTCCTCCTTGTCGGCGGCGCGCTCCTCGGCCGAGCGCCGCCGCCAGGCGGGATCGACCTTGAGAAAGGTGTATTTCACGTAGTTGCGCGCGTCGGTCACCCGTCAAGTGTGGCCGATAGGATGGGCCGGGTGCGACTAGCCCTGGTATCGCCCTACTCGTACACATATCCGGGCGGTGTCGGGCGCCACGTGGAGGCTCTGGCCGAGGAGCTTCTCGAGCAGGGCCACGACGTTCGGCTACTGGCGCCCTACGACCCCGACGACCGGATCTCGCGAGCGATGCATCGCGGCGCTCCGCCGCAGCCCCGCCCGCTCCCCGAGTACGGCATCTCGCTCGGAAGAACGGTCGGCCTGCCGATGAACGGCGCGGTCTCCAACCTGAGCATCTTCCCCGAGGCGGTGGGCATCCTCGGGCGTGAGCTGCGCGGCGGCGGCTACGACCTCGTGCACGTCCACGAGCCCAACGCCCCGTTGGTGTCCTGGTACGCCGCCGAGACCACCCGCGTCCCCACCGTCGCGACGTTCCACACCTACTCCACGAGCCGCATCGTGGGCGGACTCACGGCCAACGTGCTCGGCGCGCGCCGCCTCTACTCGAAGCTGAGCGCCCGGATCGCGGTATCCGAGGCCGCGAGCTGGACCGCCCAGCGCTTCTACGGCGGCCGCTACCGGATCGTGCCCAACGGGGTCGACCTGGGCGCCGCGGTGCCCGACCCCGAGCGTCCTCACGACGAGCTTCGCATCCTGTTCGTCGGCCGCGCCGAGGAGCGCAAGGGCCTGCCCGTGCTGCTGCGCGCCTTCGAGGCGCTGCGCGGGGCCGAGGTCAAGGCGCGCCTGATCGTGGCCGGCCCCGAGCCCGCGGAGGTCGAGCCGCTGCTGCTCGAGCCCGCCGGCGTGGAGCTGGCCGGGCGCGTGGACGACGCGGAGAAGTGGCGCCTGCTCGGCCAGGCCGACCTGCTCTGCGCCCCGTCGCTCGGCGGCGAGAGCTTCGGGATGGTGCTCACCGAGGCGTTCGCCTCGGGCACGCCCGTGGTGGCCTCGAACATCGCGGGCTACCGCGACGTTGTGCGCGAGGGGCGCGACGGCCTCCTGGTGCCGGTCGGCGACCCGGTGGAGCTCGGCGAGGCGCTGCGGGCGCTCGCCTTCGATCCCGTCAGGCGCCAGGCGATGGCCGCCTCGGCGCGCGAGCGGGCGGAGCGCTTCGCCTGGCCGCACGTGGCGGCGGAGGTCACCGACGTCTACGAGGAGGCCCTCGCGCTGCCGCAGCCATCAGGCCGGGTCGCGCGAATTGCGCGCCGGGCCGGAGCGCTCCCGGCCGAGCCCGGCCCGCGCGTGCCACCTCAGCGGCTGCCCTCGCTCGAGCCCAAGTCCGCCGCTCCCACCGGGCCGCGCCGCGCCGCGCGCCTGGCGCGCCGCGCGGTCCTCGCCGCGGGAATCCTGGTCGGCGTGGGCCTCACGGCGCTCGCGCTGCAGCGGCTCGGCGTCGAACCGATCGCTCGCGCGATGCTGGCCGCCACGCCCGTCTGGGTGCTGGCGGCGTTCGCGCTGATGTGCAGCTCGATGCTCCTGCGTGCCGAGGCGTGGCACGCCATCCTGCGCGCCGCCCTGCCGGGCACGCGCGTCCGCCGGCGCGACACCGCGCGCGGCACGATGATCGGCGTGCTCATGTCGGCCACGCTGCCGGCGCGTCTCGGCGAGCCGTCGAGGGCGTTGATCGTCGCCCGCCGAACTGGCCGCGTGCGCGACCGCTTCCCGGTCGTGCTCGGCACGCTCGTCTCCCAGACCCTGCTCAACATCCTCGCCCTGATGATTCTCGGAGGCGTGATGTTCGCCACCGTCGGGCTCTTCCAGGGCAACGAGGACGCGCTCGTGATCGCCACGCTCGTGCCGGTCGTGCTGCTGGTGCTGGTGCTCTGCGCGCCCTGGATCCTGCGTCGCGGCACTCCGTCGCGCTTCCAGCGCGTGCAGCAGGCGGCCGCCCACGCCCGGCGCGCCATGGTCCAGGTGCGCCGCGGGCTCGAGGTCTTCCGCAAGCCAAAGCTCGGCGGATGGGCGGCCCTCATGCAGCTCAGCGCCTGGGGGATCCAGTGGCTCGCCTGCTATGCGCTGCTCGTGGCGCTCGGTCTCGACGAGCGCGCCGGGCTCGGCGCCGCCGCCGCCGTGCTGTTCGCCGTGAACGTGACGGCTGCGCTGCCCGCCACCCCGTCGAACCTGGGCGTCTTCCAGGCGGCCTGCGTTGCGGTGCTCTCCGCGTACGGGGTGAGCAAGACGAACGCGTTTGCCTACGGGGTGATCCTGCAGGCGGTGGAGATGGCCACGGCGGTCGCCATGGGCATGCCGGCGCTGGTGCGCGAGGGCATGACCTGGCGTGACCTGCGCCTGCGTGCCCTGCACGCGGCGCCCGTCGAGCTGAGCGCGATGGGCAACCCTCGCGGCCGCGGCGAGGCCGCCGAAGCCGAGGCTTGATGAGCCGCGGGGCGGGGGCGGGGGCGCTGGCTCTTGCCCTGCTCGCGGGGGCCGTTCTGGCGCCGCCGGCGAGCGCGTACCGGATTGCCGGGCAGCGCTGGCCCAACGAGGAGATCTCGGTGGCGAACACGGCGCCGCGCTACGCGCTCGCCGTGCGCCAGGCGATAAGAGCCTGGAACCGCGCCGACGTGGGCGTCCGCTTCACGCGCGCGCCCGCCAACCGCGCGCGCGTTGTCTTCAGCTACTCCCGCTCCGGTGGCTCCGGACGCTATGGCTGCGAGGGGGTCGCGGGGGCGGCCGGGGCCGGCTACCCGTCGCCGTTCGTGACCGCCACCGTGAGGGTGATCCGCAACTGCCTCGATCCCGGCCTCCGCCGCCTGACCGCGATGCACGAGCTCGGCCACGTGCTCGGCCTCGGCCACGAGACGCGCCGCTGCGCGCTGATGAACCCGACAGGCGACGTGGAGAGGCGCCTCCCCTCCCTGTGCCCGTCCGGCACCCGCGTGCCGACCCGGGACGACGTGCGCGGGACGCGCTCGCTCTACCGCCGGCGGCCGCCCCGCGTGAGCTCCGCCATCGGGCTGTTCAACCCGGGCCACGGCTCGCGCCTGCCGTTCAGCGGGGGCGTCCTGCGGCTCTCCGCTGCCGCGCGCAACCCCGCGCTCGAGTACCGCTGGGACTTCGGCGACCCGGCGTCCGGCGCCGACAATCGCGCCACCGGCCTCGACGCCATCCACACCTACGCGCTGCCCGGCGTGTACACCATCACGCTCACCGTCTACGACGGCGGCGCGCTGATCGCCACGACCCGCAACCGGGTCGAACTCTTCTAACGATGAACGTCCCGGAGTATGTGCTCTGGCAGCCAGTCCGGGACGTTCATGGTGGATCGGGCGTGTGCTTTTCGATGAACGTCCCGGAGTATGTGCTCTGGCAGCCAGTCCGGGACGTTCATGGTGGAGCGGGCCGGACCGGCGGCACCCGTCTGACAAGCGGCGCGTAACCGGGCGACGGGCGGCTACCTTTCAGGGGGCGTATGCGAGGCCTCCGTGTACTGGCCCTGGGTGCTCCGGCTGCTGCCCTTCTCGTCGCGGCACCCGCTGCTGCCGCGGCTCCTCCGCTGCGCCTGGCGGACAGCACGGACGGGACGTTCGCCTCCGGCGAGGCGATCGTGCGCTTCGAGCCCGGCACGTCCGCTTCCGATCGGGGCGCAACCCGCCGTGCCGCGAACGTCGCGTTCGAGCGCTCGCTGTCGGTGGCCAGAACGCAGGTGGTGAGCTTCGACGGGTCCGTTCACGGCGCCGCGGCCCGGCTCGAGCAGCAACCGAAGGTCGCGTATGCGCAACCGAACTACCGCTACCGCGCGCAGGCCGCGCCGCCCCCGGACGACCCGTTCTTCACGCAGCTGTGGGGCCTTGGCGGGACGCCGGGAGTCGGCGTCCTGAGTGCCTGGGACGTGACCCGCGGCGCGGGCCAGGTGATCGCGGTGGCCGACACTGGAGTCGACCTCACTCACGACGACCTGGCCGCGGGCCTGTGGTCGAACCCCGGCGAGGTGGCCGGCAACGGCATCGACGACGACGGGAACGGCAAGACCGACGACGCACGCGGCTACGACTTCGTGGACGAGGACCCCACGCCCGACGACTACGAGTTCCACGGCACGCACGTGGCCGGCACGGCGGCCGCCAGAGCCGGCAACGCACACGGGGTGGCCGGTGTGGCACCCGACGCGCGGGTCATGGCGGTGCGCGTCCTCAACAGCCGGGGATTCGGTCTCAGCTCGGACATCGGAGAGGGAATCTCGTACGCCGCGCGAGAGGGCGCGGGCGTGGTCAACCTGAGCCTCAGCGGGCCGGCCGGCGGCTCGGGCGACCAGTTCCTGGCGAGTGCCGTGAATGAGGCCCGTACCTTCAACACGGTCGTGGTGGCAGCGGCCGGGAACGATGGCACCAACAACGACACGGCCCCCGTCACGCCGTGCACACTGCCCGCCGACAACCTGATCTGCGTGACCGCCGTGAACCAGTCGGGTGGGATGCCGAGCTTCGCGAACACCGGCCGGACCACCGTCGACGTCGCCGCGCCCGGGGTCGGCGTCCTCAGCACCAAGACGGACTACGTGCGGATGTTCGAGGACGACTTCAACACCGGGCTCGGAAAATGGGCGCAGTTCGCGGGCAACACCAGCAACTGGGGGATCGAGGGCGGCGCAGCGAGCGACAGCCCCGGCGTCAACTACGTGAAGAACGCGTACTCGGAGCTGGACGCGGCCGCGAACGTCGACCTCTCAAACCGCAGGGGCTGCCGGCTGCATTTCTCCTCCACCTTCAGCCTGGCGTCGAACGACTTCTTCTTCGCCGGTGTGTTCGACCAGAGCAACCCGTCGGAGGGAGACGGCCTGCGGTTCACCGGAAGCTCCGGAACGCTGGAGCCGTTCGAGGCCCCGGTCAACGACCTCGACGGGCGAGCGGACGTGCGGCCCTTCCTCGCCGTGCAAGCGGACGCGAACAGCGCCGTCGCGCAGGGGGCGATCGTCGACGATCTTCGGCTGCTCTGTCGCGATAACACCTACCTCGACGCCACTACTTCGGAGTCGACCATGGACGCGAACGGCGCCGGCAACTACGTGCAGTTCAGCGGCACCTCGATGGCGACGCCGCACGTCGCGGGCATCGCCGCGCTCGTGAAGGCGGCCGCTCCCGGTCTCTCCGCCGCCGAGGTGATCGCGGCGATCAGGACGGGCGCGCAGCCGCTGTCGTCGCTCGCCGGGCGAACCGTTTCGGGAGGTACCGCCAGCGCCCCCGGCGCGCTCTCGGTCGCCCTGGGGCAGCCGATCGGGCAGCAGGGCACGACTACGCAGCCCGCGCCGGGTGCGACGGCGCCACCGGGAGGCAGCACGACCACCCCCACGCCGACGGCCGTCCGCCCCGGCCCCGCGGGCTTCGGGCGGCGCTTCGCGGTCGACCGCCGTGGGCGGCTGCGGATGCGGATCGCCGGCGAGGCGCGGCTGGCCGGCGTCGTGAGCCTCAGCGCCACCACGAAGGCGCTCGCGGCGCGGCGCGTGCGGATCGCCCGCGCTCGCTTCACCCTCGACGCGCGCGGTCGCGCCACCGTGCGCCTGCTCGTGACGCGCCGGGCCCGGCGCGCGCTGCGGCGGGGGGGCACGCTGCGGGCGCGAGCCGCCGTCGAGCTCCGAAACGCCGCGGGACTGCGCAGCATGACCTTCGGGAGGATCGTGCTCGTGCGCAAGCGCTGAGCGGCGGCCTGTCGACAGGGCAACCTTCACACAATCGTGTCAAGGTTTGCTATCCTCGCGCCCGTGGCTGCGCGTGACTACATCGAGGCTGTTCGCTCCCGTGTCGTCGTCTTCGACGGCGGCATGGGCGCCACGCTCGAGCAGTTCGACCTGACCTCCGAGGACTACGGCGGTCTGGCCGGCAAGTGCCACGAGGCGCTCGTGCTCAACCGGCCCGACGTGATCCAGGGCGTGCACGAGTCGATGCTGGAGGCCGGCGCCGACGTCGTCGAGACAGACACATTCCAGGGCAGCCGGCTGAAGCTCGAAGAGTGGGGTCTCGGCGAGCACACGCTCGAGATCAACAGGCGAGCGGCCGAGATCGCCCGCGCCGCCGCGGGCGAGGACCGCTTCGTGGCCGGCTCGATCGGCCCGACCGGGCACCTCCCAGCCAGCGACGACCCGACCCTCGGCAAGATCACGTTCCGCGAGCTGGTCGAGGTCTTCACCGAGCAGGCGCGCGGGCTCGTGGACGGCGGCTCGGACCTCATCATCGTCGAGACCGCGCAGGACATCCTCGAGGTCAAGGCGGCCATCTTCGGCGCCCGCGAGGCGTTCAAGCTGAGCGGCAGGAGCGTGCCGATCCAAGCCAGCGTGTCGTTGCTGCCGAACGGCGGCAAGATGCTGCTCGGCACCGACATCGAGGCCGTGCTCACGACCTTGATCGCCCTCGACGTCGACGCGATTGGCCTCAACTGCTCGACCGGCCCCGAGGACATGCGCGACGCGATCCGCTACCTGGGCGAGTTCAGCCCGGTGCCGGTGCACTGCATCCCGAACGCCGGGCTGCCGCTGCAGGGTCCGGACGGCGAGACGATCTTCCCCGAGGAGCCCGATCCGCTCGCCAACACGCTGCAGGAGTTCGTCGAGCGCCACGGCGTGTCGGTCGTGGGCGGCTGCTGCGGCACCACGCCCGACCACATCGCCGCGATCGTCGACCGGGTGGGCGGCCGCGACGCCACGACGCGCCCCGACACCCGCCGGGCGCTCGTCTCCTCGATGATGACCGCCACCCCGCTCGTGCAGGAGCCGCGCCCCACGCTGGTGGGCGAGCGCGTGAACTCGCAGGGCTCACGCAAGGCCAAGGAGCTGCTCCTCGCCGACGACTACGACGGCATCCTGCGGATCGCCGAGGACCAGGTGACCGGCGGCGCGCACGTGCTCGACGTCTGCGTCGCGCTCACCGAGCGCCAGGACGAGGACGAGCAGATGCGGGAGGTGGTGAAGCGCATCTCGCTCACCCAGCCCGCGCCGATCCAGGTCGACTCCACCGAGCCGGACGTGATCCAGGCGGCGCTCGAGGCGATCCCCGGTCGCGCGATCGTGAACTCGGTGAACCTCGAGGCGGGCCGCGACAAGCTCGACCTGCTCGCTCCGCTCGTCAAGGCCCACGGCGCCGCGCTGATCGCGCTCACGATCGACGAGGTCGGGATGGCCAAAACGGCCGAGCGCAAGCTCGAGGTGGCCAGGCGGATCGTCGAGCTGGCCTGCGACGAGCACGGGCTCGAGCGCGAGGCGCTGATCTTCGACGCGCTCACGTTCACTCTCACCACCGGCGACGAGGAGTGGAAGCCGAGCGCCGTCGAGACGATCGCGGGCATCAAACTGATCAAGGCCGAGCTGCCCGGCGTGAAGACATCGCTTGGCGTGTCGAATGTGTCGTTCGGCGTCTCGCCGATCGGCCGGGCGGTGCTCAACTCCGTGTTCCTTCACCACTGCGTGGAGGCGGGGCTCGACCTGGCGATGGTCAACCCCAACCACATCACCCCGTACGGCGAGATCTCCGAGGCCGAGCGCCAGCTGGCCGACGACCTCGTGTTCAACCGCAAGGACGACGCGCTCGAGCGCTTCATCGCCCACTTCGAGCAGAAGGGCGAGTCCGAGGAGGAGGCGGGCGGGGCCGACCCGACCGAGGGCATGGAGCCCGAGGAGGCGCTCCACTTCCAGATCCTGCGCCGCAAGAAGGACGGCGTGGAGGACTGGATCGACCGCTCCGTCGACAAGATCGGCGCGGTGCCAACGCTCAACCAGGTGCTGCTGCCCGCGATGAAGGAGGTGGGCGACAAGTTCGGCGCCGGCGAGCTGATCCTGCCGTTCGTGCTCCAGTCGGCCGAGGTGATGAAGCGCGCCGTGGCGCAGCTCGAGAACTACCTCGACCGCATCGAGGGCCACACCAAGGGCAAGGTCGTGATCGCCACCGTGTTCGGCGACGTGCACGACATCGGCAAGTCGCTCGTGAACACGATCCTCACGAACAACGGCTACACGGTGATCGACCTCGGCAAGCAGGTGCCGGTGGACACCATCATCAACGCCGCCGTGGAGCACGAGGCGGACGCGATCGGGCTCTCGGCGCTGCTCGTGTCGACCTCGAAGCAGATGCCCACGTGCGTCCAGGAGCTGCACGAGCGCGGGCTCGAGTTCCCGGTGCTCGTGGGCGGCGCCGCGATCAACCGCGACTTCGGCCGCCGCATCCTCTACCCCAAGGGCAAGGACTCCGACGAGGTCTACGAGCCCGGCGTCTACTACTGCAAGGACGCGTTCGCGGGCCTCGCGACCGTCGACAAGCTCGTCGACGAGGAGGAGCGCGGCCCGCTCGTGGAGCGCATCCGCTCCGAGGCCAAGGCGCTGCGCGAGAAGCCCGTGGTGGACGACAACGCGCCGCCGGTCACCGACAGCTCCGTGCGCTCGAGCGCGAGCACCGACGTCCCGATCCCCGAGCCGCCCTACTGGGGGGCCCGCGAGGTCGACGTCGACCTCGACGACGTGTACCCCTACCTCGACCGGCACGTGCTGTTCAAGCTCCACTGGGGCGGACGCGGGGTGAAGGGCGAGGACTGGGAGCGGCTCGTGCACGGCGACGGCGACGAGGAGGGCTTCGCCGCGAAGCTCGAGCGCATGTGGCGCGAGCAGGACTACCTGCGCCCGCGCGCGAAGCTCGGCTACTTCCCCTGCGCGGCGGACGGCAACGAGCTCGTGGTGTTCGACCCGGAGGACTCCTCGCGCGAGCTCGAGCGCCTGAGCTTCCCGCGCCAGCCGAAGCACGACCGCATCTGCCTGTCGGACTTCTTCCGCCCGATCGATTCCGATTCCCAGCGGGACGTGGTGGCCCTCCAGGGCGTGACCGTCGGCCCCGAGGTCACCGACCTGATGGCGCAGCTCGAGCGCGACGGCGAGTTCGCCGAGCAGCTCTACACCCACGGGCTCGGCGTGCAGGCGGCTGAGGGCCTCGCCGAGTGGCTGCACTCGGAGGTACGGCGCGGTCTCGGAGTCGACCTCGACCAGGGCCGGCGCTATTCGTGGGGCTACCCGGCCTGCCCGGACCAGTCCGAGCACGAGAAGGTCTGGCGCCTCCTCGGGCTCGACGACATCGGGATGTACCTCTCCGACGGGTTCGCGGTGATGCCCGAGCAGTCCACCGTGGCGATCGTGGCCCACCACCCGCAGGCCGTGTACTTCGGCATGAAGTCGGGCTTCATCCCGAAGGAACGCTCGCCCGACGAGCTGATCGCGGGCACCGAGCGGGGCGGCGAGGTCCCGTCCGTCCCCGCGTAGAGGCAAGCGCTGACCACTTCATGAGTGCGTCGGGGGCCGGGCGCCGCCGTCCCCCTTCTGGCAGATGACGAGGGCCTCGATGTAGTCCCACCGGTAGCGGTCGGGGGCATCCGCGACGCGTTCCTCGAGCTCTGCGAGAAAGTCGGCGAGGAGACCGTAGGCGCGGTCCTCGCCCTCGTTCGCGAAGGCGCGGAGGAGGAGCGGGTTGCCCCACGCGGTCACGCTCTGCACATACTCCCGCGCGAAGACGACGGGATCGTCGTGCCAGTAGGGATTGTCCAGCCGGAAGAGCTCGGCGCTCTCCAGCTCGAGGCCGGCGATGCTCCCGCCGCGTTCCTCGAAGGGGCGTCGGATCTCGTCGAGCGTGCGCATCCACACTGGAACGACGACGGCCGCAACGGTGGCCGCGCCGATGCGGCCCGTGCGGCGCCAGTCGGCGAGCAACCGGTTCATGTCCCCGATGAGCTCCACGTAGAGCCCCCTCCTCTCGGGACACGGAGCCGGCGAAGCCGGGAGCGCGGCGACGAGCCGGCCGCCCTCGGCGAGCTCCGTGGCGCGCATCTCGAGCAGCCGTTCCCACTGGCGCTCCGCGGCCACGCGCCAGGCTCGCCGCTCGGCTTCGTCAGTGTGATCCGGGTAGCCCGGGAAGACCGACCCGGTCGAGGCCAGGCCGGACGCGTCCGCGACCCAGTGCATCGCCGTCCCGCTGACCGCAACGTGCACGTTGCCCGGCGGCAGGCAGGGCGCCCGGTGGAGGGGAATCCCCGCCATGCTGACCACCACGCCTGGGGGCGGGTCGTGCTCGACCGCTCGGCGGCAGGCCTCGCCGTGGGCCTCAGGCGAGGTGTAGTGGGCCCCCGTGCCGGGGTCGGCGATCCCCGGGCCGGCGTCGCCCGGTGCGGGGATGACCACGACCCCGGGCCCGTCCTCAGCCCCACCGAAAGCGTGCCGCAGGTGCTCGGCGGCGACTCCCCAGACGTTCGTGGGCAGATCCACGAGCGCGTAGATCAGCGGCCGGCCGGCCCGCTCCTCCGCGAACTTGCCGATGAGGCCATGGGAGTTGACCCCGTCGGCGGCGCCGAGATCGACCACGCGGAGCACCGGCTCGTCCGCAAACAGCCGTCCGGCGTCCAGAGCGGCGGAGTGGGTCGCCTCGAACGCGGCGCGCTGCGAGAGCGCGTGCCGCGCGTAGTCGTCTGCCATGCTCGCGAAATCGGGGCGATCGGACGCCGTGACGCCTCCCTTCCAGATAGCAACGCCCGGTCTCCTGGCTGCGACGGCATCGTCCCACACGATCGCCGTCCCGATCCAAGCGCGAGCCCCGAGATCCTGGCGCAGCGCCGCGGGTCGTGATGCCTCAGACGGCAGGGGGTCGCCACGGCTCGTGCTCGTGCGCGAGCCAGACCAGCTCGGGGTCGAGCGCGAGCACGCGCTGCCGGCCTTCGGTGGGCGGCTCGTCGAACTCGCCGTGCCACACCGCGACGTCGCCGCCGACGACGACCGGACGCCCGCCGGTCTCTACGACGACCACCTGCATGCCGCGTGTGTGGCCCGGCGCCGGGAGGAGTCGGAGCCCGGGAAGCAGCTCGAGCTCGCCTTCGACCGGCACGTACCGCACGCCGGGCGCATCGACCCACTCGCGAACGGTGTAGCCGCCCTCGCTGCGCGCGTCGTCGAGCTCCCGGCGCTGGACGTAGATCGGCCTCCCGGCGAATAGATGGTTGCCGCCGCAGTGGTCCCCGTGCAGGTGTGTGTTGACGACGATGTCGATGCCGGCGAGATCGAAGTCCTGCTCGCTCAGCGGCCGGAGGCGGGGCTCGAGCTCGGCCGCGAAGGGGTGGAGCTCCGTCATGCCGGTGTCGACCAGCACGCGCGCATCGGGATGGTCGATGACGTGCACGTAGAGCGGCATCGGCTCGCCCTCGGCAACCAGGTCGGCAACGAGGACCGGCGTAACGGTGATCGAGGCGGGGGCGGTCATCTCGTACCGACCGTCGCGCTGAGCGTGGCCGGCAGGTCGAAGTGCTCGAACAGCGCGCCGTCGAAGGTCACGATCTCGGTCACGACCCCGTCCTGCACCCGTAGGACGTCGATCGCCAGCGGTTCGTACGCGGCGTCGCCCGGCTTGCGCACATAGGCCGCGACCGCGGGCTGACCGTTGGCGCGGGTGATCACGCAGCGCATGCTGCCGAACGCCTCCGATCCGAACCCGCCGTCGATCCAGCTCTGCACGACCGTGCTTCGGCCGGTCCAGACGCCGGGCGTCGGCGGCATCGAGAAGCGGACGTCCTCGTGCAGGAGCGCGGCCAGGCCCTCGGCGTCGGCGCGCTCGCTGCACTCGACGTAGCGGGCGAGCAGCTTCCGCTCGGCGGCGGTCGGCTCGGCGGCGACTTGCCACGCCTCGCGGTCCTCGGGCAGGCTCTCCCGCAACCCGGCCCGCGCGCGCTGCAGCGCGGAGTTCACCGACGCCTCTGTCGTCTCGAGCAGCCGCGCGGTCTCCTTCGCCGAGCAGCCGAG
>Ga0075420_100000292_pt1 | contig 37576 bp, 41 predicted proteins | sample SoiMetdeltSBSDD4_FD_75296 | JGI IMG/M metagenome (GOLD analysis project Ga0075420, IMG submission 75296) | Bulk soil microbial communities from a Populus tree surrounding site in Tennessee, USA - Soil MetaG P. deltoides SBSDD4 | ecosystem: Environmental > Terrestrial > Soil > Tree plantation...
GCGGAACGCGGTCAGCGTCACGCGCAGCGCGATGCGGTCCTTGGTCAGCATCTCCTGCGCCGTGATCTCGAGCGCCTGCGGACGCAGGTCGAGGCGCTTCACCTCGATCTTGCGGCCCGCAGTCCAGAACGCGTGCCGGCCCGCTGCGAGGCGCTCCACCAGCCGGCCCTCGACATAGAGCAGGCCCGCCTCGTGGTTCTCGACCACGTGCTCGGCGACCAGCGTGTTGCGCTCGCGCACGACCATCGCCAGGTGCCGCGGCGCGACCTTCGGATCGCCGGCCACGTCGATGCGCTCGGCGTCGACCGCGGTCGCGACCTTCCAGAACACGCGGGTCTGCCACGGGCCCATCAGGTGCGTCGGCCGGCCATCGAGACGCACGATCGCGACCTCGTCGGCCTTGGTCTCGACCGCCTCGAACAGTTGCGCGGCGAGGTCCGGCCGTGCCGCCTTGAGCACGGCGAAACGCTCCGCCGGGAATTCGGCGCGAACGACATGATGCGGCTCGGCGGAGAGCTCGCGCCGCGGGTCGAACAGCGAATGGCGGCCCGGCTCGAGCACGCGCTCGAGGCGGCCGTTACGCGTGAGGAAGGCGCGCTCGCCATCCTTCACCGTCACGCGCTTAACAAACAGATGCCACATGGCACATCTCCTTCGTTGGCCGCCCCGGATTGGCGACGGCCGTTGCGTCTTGAGGAAAGTGGAGACCGGACGCGACTTCCCGTGCGATCAGCGGGCCGTGGCTTTAGTCCGCGTGAACGGCAGGCGTACGCATCCGCCCGCCGCGCCGAAGCACGGTGGCCGAATGGACGACCTGACGTTCGCGCGGGCGGTATCCGCCGCGGCGCAAAGCCGGTCTTACGGTGTCGAGATACGAGCGAGGAGCCTTTCGGCGCGACGACCGGACCGCGACTGAAGTGCGCGTCCGGTCCCCTTCATTGGGTCAATCAGCGTGCAAGGCTGATGGTATCGGTGTTTCAAACCGAACCGGAGCGTTTGGAGCGGGAGTCGAACCCGCGACAGCATGATTACAAGTCATGTGCTCTCACCACTGAGCTATCCTCGCATGGAGAAGACGACGGGAATCGAACCCATACCTCCGGGTCACCCCGGTGCTCTGCCATGAGCTACATCCTCAATCCTTCGTTTTGCGGAACACGAAGCCGCAGAGCGGCCCGCGCCAGCCGGATCAGAAATCCGGACACAAGGCGTCCCGAAGGAGCGCGGGCGAATAGAGGTCGAGCAAGGCGGAAAAAAGGCCGCGTTGAATCGTTGCGGCGATTTAATCGAAGATTGCAAACCGGCTGATACCGCCGCAGCTTTATTCCGCCGGCTGCGGGACTGACGCACGTTCCTTCTCGACGCCGTTGACCAGCATCGCGATGATCGCGGTGGCGATGACGAAGCCGAGCGCGATGACAGCGGTGACGGCGAGCACGAGATCAAAACCGCCGCGTCCGTGCAGGAATGCGATCAGCGACACTGCGGCGCCCGACACCAGGAAGGTCAGGAAGTAGCGCACCGCGAACACCCGACCGCGCCAGGCGTCGGCGGTGTAGCGCGCGATCACCATGTCGTTGACGGTCACCTGCGCGTAGATGCCGACAATGGCGGCTGCCAAGGCGAAAAGGATGGTGATGCCGGTGGCATACGCCGCCCACAGCACGCCGGCGAACTGCAGGAATGCGACCGCGGCAAACAGGATGTGCAGCGGAAATTTCTCGACCAGCCGCCCCATCGCGAACTGCGCCAGCGCGCCGCAAACGAAAATAAGGGTGGCGAGCCCCCCGACCAGGATCAGCGGCACGTCACCAAGCCGCTCGTCGACGATCTTCGGCAGCGCCACGGTCACGATGTGAAACACGAGGCCGGCGGTGAGCGCGATGACGATGAACAGGCCGAACACGGTGACGGCGATCCAGGCGGCGAGCCGGACGTCCGGCGTCTGGTCGCGCTTGATCGACCGGTGGTGATTGTCCGGGACCAGCCGCAGATAGGCGATGCCGGTCAGGATGCAGATCGCCGCCGGCACCATGAAGGCGCCGCGCCATCCGATCGCCCACGCCAGCGCCGCGGTGATGCCGGCCGCAAACGCCACGCCGAGATTGCCGCACACGCCATTGAAGGCCAGCGAGCGCCCGCGCGTGGTCGCCTGCTCGATCAGCATCGCGGTGCCGACCGGATGATAGATCGCGGCGAACATGCCGAGCGCCGCCAGCGCGACCGCGAGCCAAATCAGGTTCGGCGCCAGCGCCGCGCCGAACAGCGACACGCCGCAGCCGAAATAGAACACCGCCATCATGTTGCGCCGGCTCCAGCGGTCGGCGAGCCAGCCGGCCGGCAGCGAAAACACACCGAACGTGACGAAGGACGCGGTGCCGAGCGCGATCAGCTCGGCATAACTACGGCCATAGACGGCCTCGAGCCCGATCACCACGGTCGGGAAGATCAGGACAACGTAATGGTCGATCGCATGCGCGAAATTGATGAAGCCGATGGAAGTCCGCCGCGCCTGATCGGACATTGTTGCAGCGGCATCCGCCATGGTTTCCACCCGGTTCTTATCGGCCGCCCAGGAGCGGCTTCTAGAACTCGTTTTTATGGCGTAGACGGCCGAAAGTCGAGCCGGCCCCTCAGCGTCATGCGCGGGCCTGACCCGCGCATCCATCATCTCACGAAAGAGATGGATTGCCGGGTCTCGCCGCGTTGCGGCGGCCCGGCAATGACGACCCAAATACTACGCTGTGGACCGTTTACACATCAGTCCAGCGTGCGCCGGAACCGGGTAACGGCCACCGCCATGGCGAAGAGCATCAGCCCGGTCAGCGCCGCCGTATCGAAATAAAGATCAGGCAGCGTCGCGCCCTTGAGCATGATCGAGCGCACGATGCGCAGATAGTGCGTCAGCGGCAGCGCTTCGCCGATCCATTGCGCCCAAACCGGCATGCCGGCGAACGGGAACATGAAGCCGGACAAAAGGATGTTCGGCAGGAAGAACATCAGCGACATCTGCATCGCCTGAAGCTGGTTCTGCGCCAGCGTCGAGAACGTATAGCCGATCGCGAGGTTGGCGGTGATGAACAACGTCGAGAGCACCGCGAGCAACGTGAGGCTGCCGAGCAGCGGCACGCCGAACAGCAGAATCCCCATGCTCAGGATCAGCGTCGCCTGGATAAAGCCGACCATGACGTAAGGCACGATCTTGCCCAGCATGATCTCGACCGGCCGGATCGGCATCGACAGCAGGCTCTCCATGGTGCCGCGCTCGATCTCGCGTGTGACCGAGAGCGCGGTGAAGATCAGCATGGTCATGGTGAGGATGGTGCCGACCAGCCCAGGCACGATGTTGAGCGAGGTTTCGGCGGCCGGATTGTAACGGGCGTGGGTGCGGAACTCGAACGGGGCCATCACGGTCTCGGGGATGCCGTGGTCGTAGCGCAGCGCGGTCTGCAGAACGCCGTTGAGCGCCGCGAGCGCCGAGCCCGACGCTACCGGATCGGTCGCGTCGCTGGCGATCAGGATCGCCGGGCGGTCGCCGCGGCGCAGGTCGCGCTCGAAGCCAGCCGGGATTTCGATGGCGAACAGCACCGCCCCCTTGGCGAGCAGGCGGTTGAACTCGGCCTCGTCGCGCACGATGTGCGTGACCTTGAAATACTGGGTGTTCTCGAGCGCGCGCAGGATCGAGCGCCCGACGTCGCTGCTTTCCTGAAGCAGCACCGCCGTCGGCAGGTGGCGCGGATTGGTGTTGATCGCATAGCCAAACAGCAGGAGCTGGATCAGCGGGATCATGATGATCATCGCGAACGAGACGCGGTCGCGCTTGAGCTGGATGAACTCCTTCACCAGCATCGCGTAGCTGCGCCGCCAGAACTCGCCGCGGCGGGACGCCCTGTCCGGCTCGGTTTGCGCGACGGTCATTGGAAATTGTCCTGCGCCCGGCTCATCAGGTCGATGAACACGTCTTCGAGCGTCGCGTCCGAGCGCGTCCAGGTGAGCTCAGGGCGCTCACGATAGGGCGCGATCGCGGCATCAAGTGTGGCCTGGTCGCGGCCGGACACGTGCAAGCTCGATCCGAACGGCGCCACCATGTCGACGCCGGGACGATCGGCCAGCTCGTCGCCCAACTTGTTCAGCGTCTGGGTATCCGGCGCGCTGACGGTGTAGGTGACGAGATGCGCCGCGGCGATCACCTCCGGCACGGTGCCGTGAGCGAGCAGCACGCCGTAGGCGATATAAGCGATCTCATGACAGCGCTCGGCCTCGTCCATGTAGTGGGTCGAGACCAGCACGGTCAGCCCCGTCGCGGCGAGTGCATGGATCTCGTTCCAGAATTCGCGGCGCGCCTTCGGATCGACGCCGGCGGTGGGCTCGTCTAGCAACAGCAATTGCGGGTTCGGCAAGGTGCAGGCGCCGAGCGCGAGCCGCTGTTTCCACCCGCCCGACAGCTCGCCGGCGAGTTGCTCCTCGCGGCCGGTGAGCCCGAGCCGCTCGACCATCGCGCGCGCCGCCGCGACCGGATTGTTGATTCCATAAAGCCGCGCGACGAATTCGAGATTCTCGCGCACCGAGAGGTCCTGATAGAGGCTGAAACGCTGCGTCATGTAGCCGACATGGCGCTTGATCTCGTCAGCCTGGGTGCGGATGTTGTAGCCCAGACACGTGCCCTCGCCTTCATCCGGTGTCAGCAGACCCGTGAGCATGCGGATCGTGGTGGTCTTGCCGGAGCCGTTGGGCCCGAGGAACCCGTAGATCGTCCCGCGCTTCACCTGCATCGACAGATCGCGCACGACCTTGCGGTTGCCGAACGACTTCGACAGGCCGCGCACGTCGATGGCGATGTCGGACGCAGGAATCGTGGACACAGGGATCGTGGAAGCAGGTATCGTGGAAGCTTGCGTCATTTGCGCGGCTCCCGCGGCGCGACCGTCACGCTGACCGGCTGCCCGACCCGCAGGCTCTCCGGCTTTTCCGGCAAGGCCTCCACCATGAACACGAGCTTGTTGCGCTCCTCCAGGCTGTAGATGACCGGCGGCGTGAATTCGGCGGTGCGGGCGATGAAGCTCACGCGTGCGGTCAGGTTGCCCGGGCAGCCGTCGCACTGAATGTTGATGGTGTCGCCGAGTGCGATACTTGGCAGCGTCGCCTCGCTGACGAAGAAGCGCACCTTCATGTTGCCCGGTGGCAGCAGCGCGATCACCGGGCGTCCGGCGGGAACCAGCTCGCCGACCCGGAAATAGATCTGCTGCACCGTCCCGGCGGCGGGGCTGAAGGCTTTGCGGCGCGCGAGCTTGGTTTGCGACGAATTGAGCCGTGCCTGCGCGGAGCGCATGGCGGCCTCGGCCTCCTCGTACGCCTTCTGGGTGCCGGCCGCCTTCTTCAGCAGCGCGACCGCACGATCGTAGGCTTGCCTGGTGTTCTCGAGCGCGGCCTCACGCTCCGCGACCTCGGCGCGCTGGAGGTCGTCGTCGAGCGTGAACAGGAGCGTGCGGGCCTCGACCCGGTCGCCCTCGCGCACCGGCTGGGTTTCGATCCGGCCGATCTCGTCGGGGCTGACGAAGATCAGATTGGCCTCGATCCAGCCCTGGTAGGTCTGCTCGACGTTCTTGGCACAGCCGGCAAGGACGACCAGGCACACCAGCGAGGCACGCAGTGCGAGGCGGATCATGACGAGGCCCTTTCGGCGAACAGCATATCGAGATGCGCGCGCATCAGCTCGCGAATGTCGAGGGGCGCGAAGCGGTCGAACATGCTGTTCCAGACCAGCGCGACCAACGCCGGCGCGACCAGCAACTGCGGAAAGCGCGCAAGCGCGTCGCTCGACAATTCACCGCGCGCCGCCGCGCGGCTCATGATCGCACGCAGCGCCGCGGTCACGCGTTCGATGACCTCGTGATAGTAGAACTCGGCGATCTTCGGAAACCGCGCGCCTTCGGTGATGATCAACCGGATCACGTCCTTGCGGCGGGTGCCGAAAATCTCGCGCACGAAAAGGTCGGCGATGGTTTCCGCGATGGCGCGGGCCGGAAGATCGGCGATCCGCGCGGTCTCGATGGCGCCGACCATCGGGCTCAGCGACGCGCGCACGAGCTCCTGGAACAGGCTCTCCTTGTCGCGGAAGTAGAGATAGATCGTGCCTTTGGCGACGCCGGCGCGCCGGGCCACGTCATCGAGCCGGGTCGCAGCAAATCCTGAAGCCGCGAATTCTTCGAGCGCCGCCGCAAGGATCGCATCCCGCCGCTCAGCCTGGCGGGCGGCGCGGACCTTGCCGGCCGGCGCTGGAGCGGGCGCGATCTTCCGCGCGGGGCGCAGCGCCCTCTCCGTTCGCTTCGCTGCTTGTTTGCGAGCCATGTTCGCCAATCCAAAAATGACTGACTGGTCAGTCATAAAATACGCGTCCAGGATGTCAGTTGCAAGAGCAGACAAAAGGTTCAATCGGGCTGGCGACGCTCGCCTGATCGCTCAATTGCGACGGCCAAGTAACTCCGGCTGAATTCGAATGGCCATCATGCGATCTACTGCAACAGCGCACGTCTAAGGCGAATATTATCAGTATAATACTCGTACCAGTAAATTGTATCTAGGTACCGCTAGGCCCCTCTTCCTATAATGGGACCGACCACCGTACCCATATACAGTCGTTCGCAGTGAATGTAGTTGACGAATTCTTAGCGCTTAACCGCTCGTTAACCATTTGCGCCCCTACTGGTCACACATCGCCTTTCAATAAAAATCGAAGGCCGCGCCGTGAACAGCACAAGCGTTGTCGAAGCGAACAATTCGATCCGGTTCTGTATCCGCTCGTATATCGCCTTCGTGTTGGCGCCTCAGGCGCCGGTCATCGAATGGCTCGCCCAGCTCGACAATTGGACGCGCAATTCACCCGGGTTCTTTGCCGGCCGGCCGGTCGTGCTCGACCTCAGCATCGTCAAATTGGGCCGCCCTGGGATCAGCCATCTCCTCGCGCAGCTCGCTGATCGCGGCATCAGCGTGATCGGGCTTGAAGGCGCCGACGCGTCGCAACTCGACTCGTCGTTACCGCCGCTGCTGACCAGCGGACGTTCGTCAGAACGGCAAGAGGTCTCCGCCGCAGCCCCTCCTGACGCGCCGGCTGACACGGCTGTTGCCGAAGGCGCGGCTGCGGCCCTGCCCGCGCCGGACGAGCCGACCTCGTTGCTGATCGAGACGCCGGTCCGTTCCGGTCAAACCGTGTTCTTCCCGAACGGTGACGTCACGGTGCTGGGTTCGGTGGCTTCGGGATCGGAAATCATCGCCGGGGGATCCATTCACGTCTACGGCACGCTCAGAGGCCGCGCGATGGCCGGCGCGAGAGGCAACGCCCGCGCACGCATATTCTGCAGGAAGAACGAGGCCGAGCTGCTTGCAATCAATGGCTATTACCGCACGGCAGAGGAATGGAACGCGGCAATCCGCTCCCAGCCTATCCACTCTTGGCTTGAAGACGGCGTGTTGAGGGTCGCCCCGTTGGGGTGAGCAGGAGGATTACAAGCATGAGCAAAGTCATCGTCGTTACTTCCGGCAAGGGAGGCGTCGGCAAGACCACCACGACCGCCGCCCTCGGCGCCGCACTCGCCGCCGCCGGCCAGAACGTCGTCGTCGTCGATTTCGACGTCGGCCTGCGAAATCTCGACCTGGTGATGGGAGCGGAGCGCCGGGTCGTCTACGACCTGATCAATGTCGTGCAAGGCGCCGCAAAACTTCCGCAGGCGCTAATCCGCGACAAGCGGATCGACACGCTGTCACTGCTTCCAGCGTCGCAGACGCGGGACAAGGACGCCCTCACCGAAGAAGGCGTAGGTCGCGTCATCCAGGAGCTGCGTGCGAAATTCGACTGGGTCATCTGTGACAGCCCCGCCGGCATCGAGCGTGGCGCCACCCTCGCCATGCGCTTCGTCGACGAGGCGATCATCGTCACCAATCCCGAGGTATCGTCGGTCCGCGACTCCGACCGGATCATCGGCCTGCTCGATTCCAAGACCGAAAAGGCCGAAAAGGGCGAGCGCATCGAAAAGCACATCCTCATCACGCGCTACGATGCCGCGCGGGCGGCGCGCGGCGAGATGCTCAACATCGCGGACGTGCTCGACATCCTGTCGTTGCCGCTGCTCGGGATCATCCCGGAGAGCGAGGAAGTGCTGCGCGCATCCAACCTCGGCTCGCCAGTGACGCTCAACGATGTGACCAGCGCGCCGGCCCGCGCCTACACCGATGCTGCACGCAGACTGAAAGGTCATGACGTGCCCATGACCATCCCGAGTGACCGCAAGGGCTTCCTCGACAAGCTGTTCGGACGGAGAGCGGCATGAGCCTGATGAACCTGTTCCGGCGCCGCGGCAGCGCGCCGGTTGCGCGCGAGCGGCTGCAGATCCTGCTTTCGCATGAACGGTCCAGCCGCGGCCAGCCCGACCTGCTGACCATTCTGCGTGACGAAATCCTGGAGGTCGTCGCCAAGCACGTAAATGTGGAACGGGACCAGGTCCGCGTCACGATGGACCGCGGCGACAATGTCTCGATGCTCGAAATCGATGTCGAAGTCCCGCACGCGGCCGGTACGCTGGCCGCTGTCGGATAGAAAAAGCCCGCGTTCGTCGCGCGTTGGCCCGTCGCTCGTTCCTCCGGGGTGGCTGGCGCCAAGCAAAAAATATGGGCTCGACTGTGAGGCAGCTCACACCGGCCGATCGTCCTCGTGCGCTATCGACATCCTCACGGATGCCAACACGGAGGACCCGCCATGTACCTGATCCGACTGATTATGGCCGCCCAGGAGCGCAAGGCCGACCGCGAAATCCTGCGGGTCCTGCGCCGCGACACCCACCACGACTCGTTCAGGATCGAGCTCGAGCGGCGGCTGTTGGGGCAGTAAAAGCCACGCCTCTAGCGGCGCTGCTTCGCTGCGATCGAAATGAAGCGGCCGAGTTGGACTCAGCCTTTAGCGTCGCAGACAAAGGCGCGGATCACGCAGTCCTTGCCGCCGTTGCTGTAGCACTGCTTCAGCGCCGTGTTCTGTGCCGGCCCGAGCCGGTTGGCGGAGGCGAAGCCGTACGAACCGCAAGCGTTGCGCATGTCGACCGCGAAGGCCGCGCAATTCAGCTTCATCGACGCGACCACCTTGCAGTCTTTGCCGGCGCATTTGCGCATCGCCTCGGCCCGCGCCGCATCGTGGCGGGTGTAGTCGTAGGCAAAGCCATAGGCGCCGCACGGCCCGACCGCGAGCGCGCCCGCGGCATGCACGACACCAATCCATGAAAGAACGAGGGCTCCCGCGAACGCAAAGCGCGCGAAAGCCCGGCCGAAGGTCACCATGAACCCTCCCCCGAGGATGGTACGACCTTACGCTGCAACGGTTTCGACTTGGTGAATTTGGAACCGAGTCCGGGGCGGATCGACTATTCGAATTTGACGAAACGGTCGGGCCTGCCGTCGCCGCCCGTGGCGATCAGGACATTGCCTTCCCGTTTGATCCTCACGGCAATCGGCCCGGCCGCGAACTTGATCGTCAGCATGTCGTTCTCGATCCGGTAAGGCCCGAGGGCCGAACTGAGCTTCATCATCGTCTGCAACGCCCCGCTGGGGGCAAACCTCAGCACCGCCGGAAGGCCGACCGGATGCTGGTAGGTCCAGGCGCCGACGATCGGATGCACATCGGCACGGCTTTCGTCGGGACGGAATTCGTCAACCCGCGTCAGCACAATGGGATGCCCGGGCGTGCGCGTAATTGTCAGCGTGGCGCCATCGATCGAAAACGGCACCGGCGTCAGGAGTTGCACCGGCTGTCCCGGCTGCGGGACCGGGCCGAAGGCGATCGTGTTTCCGTCGATCTCGTACCGGCTGTCTGACAGTCTTCCGACGACGAGAGTCACCTCGGTCGGTGTGATGACCAACTGGACATGGTTGTTCTGGCTGTTCGCTGTTTCGCTCGACCAGACGCCGATGATGTCCTCCGCCGCATGAGCGCGAATGCCGCTGAGGCAGAACGCGGCCATAGCCAGGAAGGTGCGTCGTTGGATCTGCATCGCCAATCTCCCCAGATTGTCGCCGGAAATCCCGGCGCTCGACGGGGGATGCTAGGCAGGCGTTGCGGCGGCGGCTGTGACGGCCATCACGTTCGGAACGAATGTTGAAGTATGGAACAGTTCGCGCCGCTAGCCGCGCTCGATCTCGGCCTTGACGCCGCGCAGCGCCTCCGGCGTGTCGACATCGACCAGCGCGCCGTTGCCGGTGACCGGCACCTCGACCACCGCTTCGCTGTAGCGGCCGATCATGTGGCGCGCACCGACGTCGCCCTCGATCGCCATGAGATCAGGGAAAAACCGCCGCGACCACAACACCGGATTGCCGCGCCGGCCGTCGAACACCGGCACCACCGCGAGCGCACCCTTCACCGGGTCAAAGGCGGCGATCAATTGGTTGATCAGCGCGGCGTCGACCTGCGGCATGTCGCCGAGGCAGACCACGGCACCGTCGGCTTCCGCCGGAATGGCGGCAATACCGGTCTTGAGCGAGCCACCGAGCCCCTCGGCGAAGTCGGGATTGTGCACGATCTTCACCGGCAGGCCCGCGAGCGCCGCGGCCACCTTCTCGTGCTGATGCCCGGTGACGACCACGACCGGCGACGCGCGGGACGCCAGCGCCTGCTCGGCGGCGATGCGCACCAGCGGCTTGCCGCCGATCTCGGCCAGGAGTTTGTTCGGCCCGCCCATACGGGTCGAGCGGCCGGCCGCCAGCACGATGGCCGCGATGTGATGGTCGGCCTCGACCACCGGCTCGTCGCGCGGCTGCGGCCGGGTCACAATTTCCATCAGCAGGCCGCCGACGCCCAGGCCGGTGATCGCCTCCCGCGGCACCTCAAGCCCCGCCAGCAAGCGCATCAAAACCCAGTCGAATCCGTTTTCCTTGGGCGAGCGCGCACAGCCCGGCGCGCCGAGCAGCGGGCGGCCGCGCGCCTCCGCCAGCAGCATCAGATTGCCGGGGTCGACCGGCATGCCGAAGTGCTCGACCCGGCCGCCGATCGCCTCGACCGCGGCGGGGATCACGTCGCGGCGGTCGGCGATCGCAGAAGCGCCGAATACGATGACGAGTTCGGCGCCCTCGCGGAGCACCTCCTCCAGCGCCTTCGCCAGTGCGTCCTTGTCGTGCGGGATGCGGCGGTCGGCGACGATGACGGCGCCGGCCGGCGCAAGCCGCTCGGCTGTCACCTTCATGGTCTTCTCGATGACCTTGGTGGCGAGCCCCGGCAGCATGGTCGAGATCACGCCGACCTTGCGGATCTTGTACGGCGCGACCTTGACCAGCGGCGCGGCGGTGCGCGCCACCGCCACGGCGGCGTCGCGTAAGGCCCCAGCGACGGCAAATGGAATGATCTTCACCGTCGCGATCATCTCGCCGGCGACGACCGGCTTGTACGCGGGCAAGGTCGCGAACGTGACCGCCTCGTCGATCAGATTGAGCGCATCGATCGCCGTCTTGTTGACCACGAGGATGCCGGGCACCTCGGAGAACAAATTGGCGCGGCCGGTGAAGGCGCGATCGAGCCGCACCCCCTCGCCCGCGACCGCCGCGGCGATGTCGCCGGCCGCCGTGTCCTCCGATACGTCGCCGGGCTCGAGCCGCGCCACCACGACCTCGGCAATGCCCGCGGCTTGCAACGCGTCAATATGTGAGCGGCCGATCACCGTGCCCTTCCTGAGCACCAGCGACCCCTGGCGGATCGAATGGACGGCGACGCCGCCCTCCGCCTCGGCGATCGGGACCGCTCCGAACTTCACGATGCCTTCTCCGCCTTCTCCGGCGACAGCCGCAGCCGCGCGGTGATCTCGCCCATGATCGAGACCGCGATCTCGGCCGGCGACACCGCGCCGATCGGCAGCCCGATCGGGGCATGGATGCGCCCGAGGTCGGCATCGGAAAAGCCCTGCTCTTTCAAGCGGTCAAGGCGACGGCCGTGAGTCTTTCGTGAGCCGAGCGCGCCGATATAGAAGCAGTCGCGCGCCAGCGCATGGCTCAGCGCCGGGTCGTCGATCTTGGGATCATGCGTGAGCGCGATGAACGCGGTGTAGCGGTCGACGCCGAGCGGCGGCAGCGCGACATCGGGCCATTCCGCGATCACCTTCACGTCCGGGAAACGATCCTGGGTGGCGAAGGCGGTGCGCGGGTCGACGATGGTGACGTCATAGCCGAGCAGCTTGGCGATCGGCGCCAGTGCCTGGCTGATATGGACCGCGCCGGTGACGACGATACGCGGCGCCGGCACATGCACGGTCAGGAAGAACTTGCCCTGCGGCGTCTCCTCCATCCCGCTCTTGCCGGAGCGGATGTGCTTCTCGATCAGCTCCTTGAGCGGATCGCTCGCCACGGCGGCGGCCTTGACCAGCCGCTGCTCGCCGGTCGCCTGATCGGTGACGACCACGGCGGCGCGGCGCGCGGTGCGCTCGGCATTCAGCGATTTGAGGATGTCGAGTTTCACCTAGTCCACCTTTTCGACGTAGACGCGGATGGTGCCGCCGCAGGACAGCCCGACCTTCCAGGCGGTCTCGTCGGCGACGCCGAACTCCAGCGTCTTGGGCTTGCCGCTCTCGATCACGTCGAGCGCCTCGGTGACCACCGCGCCCTCGACGCAGCCGCCGGAGACGCTGCCCAGGAAGTTGCCCTCGCTGTCGATCACTAGGTTGGAGCCGACCGGCCGCGGCGCCGAGCCCCAGGTCTCCACCACAGTCGCGAGCGCCACGCCGCGCCCCTGCTTGCGCCAGTCTTCGGCCGCCTTGAGGATATCGTCGTCGGTTGCGAGTGTGGTCATGGTCGTGCCCTTTCCGCATCTCACTATGTAGGGTGGGTTAGGCGCGAAAGCGCCGTAAGCCACCATCAGGACCTACGGTATGTTCAACTGGTGGGTTACGCGCCCAGAGGCGCTAACCCACCCTACGCTGCTCTTTCCAGCCATTCCTTCGGATTCCCAGCCCGTCCGCCATGGGTCGACAGCGCGCGGACCAGATCGCCGATAGCCTCCAGATTGTGAATCGGACGCAATTCGTCAACATGCGGCAGCATCGACCGGATGCCGCGCGCCTTGGCCTCGAAGCCGGCGAACCGCAGCAGCGGGTTGAGCCAGATCAGCCGCCGGCACGAGCGGTGCAGACGGTCGATCTCGAATTCGAGTTCCTCGGCGCCGTCGCGCTCCAGCCCGTCGGTGATCAGCAACACGATCGCGCCCTGGGTCAGCACCCGGCGGGCCCAGAGCTTGTTGAAGTCATGGAGCGAGGTCGCAATGCGCGTGCCACCCGACCAGTCGTCGACGCTGGCGGTGACCGCGGCGAGCGCCTCGTCGGGATCCTTCTGCTTGAGCGCGCGGGTGACGTTGGTCAGCCGGGTCCCGAACATGAAGGTATGCACGCGCTTCCTGGCGTCGGTGACCGCGTGCAGGAAATGCAGGAACAGCCGCGTGTACTGGCTCATCGAGCCGGAAATATCGAGCAATGCAACGATCGGCGGCTGGCGGGTCTTCGGCCCGAGGAATTTGAGATCGATCAACGCGCCACCGGCCTTGAGGCTGGCGCGCAGCGTCCGGCGCATGTCAATGAGGTGACCGCGCGGATGCGGCGCCAGACGCCGGGTCTTGATCTCGTCGAGCGACAGCATCAGCCGCTTGATCGCGGCCTTGGCGGCGGCGATCTCAGCGGCCGACATCTGCGCGAAATCCTTCTTCTGCAGCAGCTCGCGATCTGACACCGTCAGCCGCGCGTCGATCTCGACGTCGCGGGCGTCGCGTTCGAGTTCGCGTAGACCCGAAAAAAGCGCGTCCTCGATGCGCTGCGCGCCGGGCCGCGGCTTCTCCTCCTCGCGCGGTGGCACCTCCGACACTAGCGAGGCCATCAGCTTGTCGAGATAGTCGCGGCGGCGGAAGAAGATGCGGAATGCCTGATCGAACAGCTCGGTGTGCTCGTGCCGCTTCACGAACACCGCGTGCAGCGTCCAGTAGAAATCCTCGCGGGCGCCGACGCCGGCAACGCGCAACGCGTCGAGTGCATCGAGCACCGAGCCGGGACCGACCGGAATCCCGGCGGCACGCAGCGCGCGCGCGAAATAGACGACGTTTTCGGCCAAGCGGCCGTTTTCTGCGGACTCAAAGTCCATCCAAGACGCCAAGCACTGCACCAACCACGTTCCCGGCCGCGTCGGCGACATCGCCTACGGCACCGGCCACATCGGCGGCGTCACCGACGGTGCCGGCCGCATCCACCACGGCACCGGATGCCGCGGCCGCCTCGACGCTGGCGGAGGCCGTTGCGTCGCTTGCCGCTCCCGGCGACGGCACTGACGCTCTGGGACCGGCCATGATGTTGACGCCATCCACGACCAGCTGCGCGATGTCCGCAGAAGATCCTGATTTCTTGTCCTTGTTCTCGTCGTCGGTGGCAGCAGGATCATCGACCATCGAGGTCCTCCTTGGCAGCTACTCCGCAGCGCGAAGGTGTGTCCGCACTTCGTCGAGCAATTCCTTCGCCCTTGTGCCCTCGATGCGGGCAATATCATCCTGATATTTCAGGAGCACGCCGAGGGTGTCCGACACGGTGGTCGGATCGAGCGCAGCCACGTCGAGCTCGGCGAGCGCACCGGCCCAGTCGAGCGTCTCGGCGACGCCTGGCGACTTGAACAGGTCCTGCTTGCGCAGCGCCTGCACGAAATGCACGACCTGCTCGGACAGCGCCTTGCTGATGCCGGGCACCTTGGCGTGCACGATCTGCAATTCGCGTTCGGCGGTCGGGTAGCCGACCCAGTGATAGAGGCAGCGGCGCTTGAGCGCGTCGTGGATCTCGCGGGTGCGGTTCGAGGTGATGATCACGATCGGCGGCTGTGCGGCCTTGACCGTGCCGAGCTCCGGGATCGTCACCTGGAAATCGGCGAGTATTTCGAGCAGGAACGCTTCGAACGCCTCGTCGGCGCGGTCGAGTTCGTCGATCAGCAGCACCGGCGCGCCGGCGGCGTCGGGCTCGAGCGCCTGGAGCAGCGGCCGCTTGATCAGGAAGCGTTCGGAAAAGACGTCGTGCTCGATGCGGTCACGGTCGTGGTCGCCCTGGGCTTCGGCAACACGGATCGCGATCATCTGCGCGGCGTAGTTCCACTCATAGACCGCCGCCGCGACGTCGAGTCCCTCGTAGCATTGCAGACGGATCAGCCGGCGCCCGAGCGTCGCCGACAGCACCTTGGCGATCTCGGTCTTGCCGACGCCGGCCTCGCCTTCGAGAAACAGCGGCCGGCCCATGCGCAGCGCCAGGAACAGCACCGTGCTGAGCGAACGGTCGGCGAGGTAATCCGCCGCCGACAGGAGTTCGAGCGTTTGGTCGATGGTCGCGGGCAGCGCCCGGGGCGAAACTTGCTTCATCGTGGGCAAAACTTGTTCATCGTGGGCATGTGTATCGTGTCTGGAACCGGTGGGCCACCGCAAACGAGGCGCGGGCGGAAGCTTCCTGCCTCACCCTTGTTCTTGGCGGGTTCGGGCTTGGTGGATAGTTAACGTTGGCTCGGCAAATTCGTTCGTAACCTCAACCGGGGCCGTCCAAATTTCCGCGCAATATGCAGCGCAGCTACCAGAAACGACAGTCCGTCCAGCAGCATGCCAGCAATGCGTCATCCCCCTCGCCCACCGCTCCGCCGGACCCTGCGCCAGCGGTTCGAATTCCGTGCAGCGCGGCTGCTGTTTTCCCTGCCGGCGGCGGTCCAGGTGCGCCTGTCCGGCCGGCCACCCGTGGTCGTCGACGACTGCAGGCTGCACCCGCAGATGCAGCTCCTGCTGGCGCTCCGCAATCGCTGGCGCGGCCCATCGATCGCGGAGCAGCCCCTCGACGCGGCGCGCGCGAACTTCCGCAACGACACCGCGACCATTGCCGGCCGGCCGATCGCGGTCGGGGCGGTCACCGACCTCACGATCGAGGCTGATCATGGCCCGATCGCCGCACGCCACTACGCACCGGCGGGAAGCGGCGCGCGGCCGCTGCTGGTTTACTATCACGGCGGCGGCTTCGTGCTCGGCGACCTCGACGGCCACGACAGCCTGTGCCGGCGCATCTGCCGCGATGCCGACATCCATGTGCTCTCGGTCGACTATCGGCTCGCGCCCGAGCACCGCTTCCCCGCCGCCGTCGATGACGCGCTCACGGCCTTCCACTGGGCATGCGCGCACGCAAGCGAACTCGGCGCCCTCGCCGACCGGATGGCGGTCGGCGGCGACAGCGCCGGCGGCAACCTCGCGGCGGTGGTGGCACAGAAGGCGATTGTCGCGGACGGTCCCGCGCCGTGCGCACAGATGCTGCTCTATCCGGCGCTCGACCGCACCGTCGATCGGCGGTCGCTGGAGCTGTTCCGCGAAGGCTATCTCATCGGCCGCGCGGACATCGCGTGGTATCATCTTCAGTACACCGGCTCGGCCGTGCCGCAGCCGGACCCGGCGCAAAATCCGCTGCTCGCCAAGGACCTCGCCGGCGTTGCACCGGCGCTGATCGTCACCGCCGGCTTCGATCCCCTGCGCGACGAGGGCGAAGCCTATGCCGACGCGCTGCGTCAGGCCGGCGTGCCGGTGGTGCTGAAGCGCTACGAAGGGATGCTGCACGGCTTCTGCAGCATGGCGACGATCAGCCCGGCCTGCGACACCGCCGTCAGCGAGATCACGGCGGCGCTGCGCGGCGTGGTTGCGGCCTGAACGCCTGGCGAGGCCGAGGCGCTACGCCAGCCTGTCCTGCAAAGCGCGGCATTGTCGCCTGAGCTTCTCGGAGCCGAGTTCGTCCGCCGCCGCCAGCGCCGCGCGCATCTCGGTGGCGGCACCGTTTTTGTCGCCGAGTTCCAACTGCAAATCGGCGACCGTCAGGCGCAGCTTCGCTGCATTGAGCCGCGAGTCGATGCTGGACCAGAGCTGCCGCGCCAGGTGCAAGCGGCGCAGCGCCTCGTTTCCATCGCCGCGCTTGCGCGCCAGCACGGCCGCAGCCTCATTGGTCAGTGCGCGGATCGACGGCATCGGCCAACGGTCCTGCTGACCCGCGAGATCATCGATCAGCGCCTGCGCCTTTGCATGCCGGCCGGCATGGGCCGCAACGAGCGCGAGATGCGCAAGCAGCATTCCCTGCCGCTGCAAGGTCCACCAGCTCTTGTCGATCAGGCTGCGTTCCAGCGCGGCGTATGCCGCCTCCGGTTCACCCAGCTCCAACAGCAGGAGCGCGTAACCGGGCTCCGGGCTCCAACCGAGCGCATAGGCCTTCTCGTAGGTGGCGCGCGCCGCATCGATATCGCCGAGCGCGGCCTGAATATCGCCGAGCACGCGATGGGCGTCGCCCAGAGCCCAGGGCGCATCGTTGGCAAGCAGGGACACCGCGTCATTGATGTGTGCCAGCGCGTCACGCAGCGAGCCGTGAATTCCCAGAACCTCGGCACGGTGCAGCTGGCACGAGCCTGAGAATTGCATGCCGCTGTCGGCGCAGAATTGCCGGTAGCCTAGCGTCCACTGGCTGGCGCGGGCCCAGTCGCCGAAGCTGCGGCAGGCCCACAGGATATTGCAATAGAGCGTGCCGCCCGTGACCGGGTCCAGTTTATTGGAAAGGGACAGCGCGGCGGCATGATCCTGATCCGCCAGGCCGCCGCTGGTATCGCCCAGGCTGAGCTTGAAGAAACCGCGATACATCAGACCCAACGTCTCGGACCTGATGTCGCCGCGCGTGCGGCCGAGATCGTAAGCGGCCTGCGCCAGTTCGAGGGCCTGATGCAGATCGCCTTCGAGCAGAGCGATGCGCGACCGCATCCAGGAAACCTGTCCGGCAATCGGCGAATCCGGTGCCGACGCGACCAGATCCTGCGCACGGGCAATCCAGCCCTTGGCGAGGGCGCCCTCGCCGCGCTCGAAGTGAATCACCGAAAGGGAGACCGCGCTCACCGCCGCCAGATCGTTCCCGCCGGCTTGCGTGTGTGCTGCAACCGTGCGGACCAGCACCGGGATCGCATCCGAAGGATGGCCGGAGCACTGCAACGCAAGCGCCCAGCCATCCAAGTCTTCACCCCGAAGGTCTTCGCCCTCTGGCGTGCCGGTCTTATCGAGCTTCTGGTAGAGCGTTGTCGCGTCGCTCCAGCGCTGCTCGGCCACGGCCTGCCGGGCGGCCGCAACGTCGCCGCCGGCGGAATCGGCCTTGGCGTCCGCGCGCGCCACCTCTTCCGGCTTATTTTCGACGAAGAAGCGATAGCCGTTGCGCGGGAAACTGCGGATTGCGTCTTCCATGCCGCCTTCGCGCAATGCCCCGCGCAGGGTGCTGACCGCGCGCTGCAGGGAGTTGTCGGTGACGGTAACGCCGGGCCACAGCGCATCGAGCAGTTCGTCCTTGGCGACGACGCGGGCCCGGCTGCGCACGAGATAGACCAGGAGATCGAAGACGCGCGGCTGCAGCGGCACCTCGCGTTCCGCCAGCCGGAGAACACGGCCCGGTTCGTCGAGCTGAAACGGGCCGAACTCAAACGTCACCCGGACGGACTCCCGTTGCTGGGGGCAAGATCAGGAAATGCTCAGGCCGGCGTAAGGACGACCAACGCGCGCCTCTATAGCACAGAAACAGCAGCGGAAAATTCCGCGGCCAGCGGCGACACGCCGTTGTGAAGCCCCCCGAAGATCAAGGAAAACAACCATGGACCTGTACGTCATCCGCCGGCCCAGTGCCTGGGCCGACCTCCCGGAACTCGAAAAGGCCGGCGCGAAGTCGGCCCGGATCGGCGACACGGAGATGTCCGATCGCGTCCGCTGGATCCGCAGCTATGTGGTGCACGAGCCGGACGGCCGGATCGGCACCTTCTGCGTCTACGAGGCGCGCGACGGCGAGTCGATCCGCGAGCACGCGCGACGCGTCGGCATGCCCGGCGACGAGTTCTACAAGGTGGCCACGACGGTGGTCGTGCGTGAGGACCCGGCCGAAAAGCAGGCTGCGGCATAATCGAAAACGTGCTGGTGCATCCGCACCACAGCGCGACGAAATGAAGCGAGGCCGTGCTCCATCGAGCGCGGCCTCGTCGTCTGTTTCATGGCGAATGTGGTCGTTGCCCGCGAGCGCGTCCATGCTAGGCTTGGCGCGCTGTGCATGAGACCAGCCCGCCGCATCACAAAAAATGGCGGATGCGTCTCGACCGTTGATCGGGAGGAAATCCGCACATGCCGACACGACCCAAGACGCGTGCCATGCTCAAGACGCGTGCCATGCTCAAGACGCGTGCCATGCTCAAGACGCGTGCCATGCTCACCCGGCGTTCGATCATCGCTGCCGGGCTGTTTGCGCCGATCGCAGCGCGCGCACAAACCACCTCCGGCAACATCGTGCGGATCATCAATCCATTTGCCGCCGGCGGCAGCTCCGACGCCATGGCGCGCCTGCTCCAGCCTGCCCTGCAACAAAGCCTCGGCGCGACCGTCATCGTCGAGAACAGGCCGGGCGCCTCCGCATCGATCGGCGCCGCGGTGGTGGCGAAATCGCCGCCCGACGGCACCACCTGGCTGCTGACGTCGGAGACATTCCTGGTCTCCACGCTGCTGCTGCCCAATCTGCCGTTCGATGTGCAGAAGGATTTCGAGCCGGTGACGATGATCGCGCGCGGTCCGATGGTGCTGTGCGTTCATCCCTCGCGGCCTTACCGAACGTTGCCGGAGCTGGTCGCCGCGGCGAAGGCCAATCCCGGCGGCATAACCTACGGGACCACCGGCATCGGCAGTAACGGGCATCTCACGATGGCCGCCTTGGGCCAGCTCACGGGCACCAAGATGGTGCAAGTGCCCTACCGCGGCGCCGCGCCGCTGTTGAACGACGGTACCGCCGGTCACGTCGACATGGTCATCAGCTCGAGCGCGACGGTTGCGCCCCAGGTCGAGGCCGGACAACTGCGCGCGCTGATCCAGTTCGGCGAGCAGCGGGCTTCGTTCATTCCCGATACGCCGACGGCAGTCGAACAGGGCATCACCAGCCTGCGGGCCTATTCATGGTTCGGCTTCTTTGGTCCGGCCGGAACGCCGAAGCCCCTGATCGACCGGTTCTACAAAGAGGTCGTGGCGGCGGTGCGCGAGGAAAAAACCCACGGCATCTTCATCAACAAGTTCCGGGTCGACGTGCCGCTCCCGACGCCGGAGGAATTGCGCCAGTCGATCGTCGAGGGGATGCCGTTCTGGGCCAAGATCATCCGGGACAACAACATCAAGGGTGACTCGTAAGCGCCCGCCGGGGCGCAGGAATGCGCGCGGGGCCGTGGATGGCCCCCCGGAATCCTGCTAAGAGCAGGCCAATAGGGTGGAAATCGCAGAGATTGGACTGACGTGCTCGACCGCATAAAGAACGAGAACATCAAAGAGCTTGCCACCGACAAGCTGTTTGCCCTCCAGAACACCATGGTGCTTGACGGCCGCATGAGCTCCTATCCGGCGAGCGCGCGCGGCTATTCGGTCTCGAATTGCTACCTGCTGAAGCAGCCCGATGCCGCATGGCTGATCGACACCGGCTTCGGCGGACACGAGGTGGCGCTGCGCACGCAGATCGAATCGCTCATTCCGCGCACGCTGCCGCTCTCGCTGCTGCCGCTGCGGCTGAACGAGTTCATGTCGATCCAGAACATCGATCCGTTCACGCTCTACTTCAACGTCAAGGAATGCTTCACCGGCAATCCCGACGCGGCGTTCTGGTTCGATTTCGGCGCCGGTTCGGATTCCGGCGAGGACACCCTGAGCAAGCTCAAGATCACGACCATCAGCCGTGAGGAGACGATCCCGATCGGCAGCATGGGACGCCCGGTCGTGGTCTATCAGGCACCGATCCGACTGATCGCGACGCGCTGGATCTACGACGAGGCGACCAAGACGCTGTTCTCCTCCGACATGTTCACGCACACGTGGCGCGACCGGCCGGACGGACCGTGGATCATCCAGGACGGCGACGACGATCCGACCGATTTCGACCACGTACGATCGTTCCTGCTGAACACCCGCTACTGGTGGCTGGAGGGCGTCGACACTGCCAAGCTCCGCGCCGGCATCGACCAGATCCTGAGCAAGCACGACATCGAGACGATCGCACCGGGTTACGGTTGCGTCCTGCGCGGCAAGAAGACCGTCGCCAAGCACATCAAGCTCGTCGACGACGTGCTACGCTCGCTCGACAAGAGCGTCGCCACCTCGCGCTATGTCGACCGCGACGAGGAGAGGTAAGACGCATGGTTCAGATCGCGACCAGCCGCCCGGTTCCGGTTCAATCCACCCTCAACCGCCCCAACCCGCTGCCGCGCGAGGTCGCGCCCGGCATCTTCTGGCTCGGCGAGTGCCTCGAGCAGCGCCAGCAGGGCAAGATCTATCACGGCTGCAACGCCTGCTTCCTGATCGTCGGCGACACCGCATCGATGCTGGTCGAGACCGGACATCCGAAGGACTTCCCGATCATCGAGGGACAGCTCAACAAGCTCCTGCCCGGCAAGCCGCCGCTGAAATATCTGTTCGTCACCCATCAGGAGACGCCGCATTGCGGCGGGCTCGGCCGCGTGCTGTCACGTTTCCCCGACGCGATCCTGTGCGGCGATGTCAGCGACTATCACCTCGCCTTCCCGCATTTCGAACACCGCATGCGGATGATGAAGGACGGCGACGAGATCGACCTCGGCGGCCGCGGCTTCCGCGCCGTCGAGCCTGTCGTGCGCGACATGCGCACGACCTGGTGGGGCTACGAGACCCGCGACCGCGTGCTGTTCCCCGGCGATGGCTTCGCCTACAGCCACTATCACGAGGACGGCCACTGCGGCCTGGTCGCTGAGGAAGCGGCGTCACTCGACATCCTGGACACCACCGCCGTGTTCGCCGACCTGGCGCTGTGGTGGACCAAATGGGCCGACATGCGCAACTACTGCGCCCGTCTCGACCGCCTGATCGAGAAGCTCGACGTGAAGACGGTCTGCCCGACGCACGGGCTGGTCATCACCGACGTCGCCACCACCATGCCGAAGGTGAAGGAAGGCCTGCTCTACGGCTCCAGCGTCGCCGAGCGCGGCACCAACGACGCGTCGTTCGGCAAGAAGCCGGCGCCGGTCGCGGCGAAGTAGTGGGAACCTAATTCACGCGGCTGTTCGGCTGAATGATGCCGATCGCAGACAGGAAATCCCAACAGGCGGCGCCGGGGCTCGCGCCGGCAATTCCCGGTATCGCCTGCAAGAGCTGCTGAACCGTCCGGGACGGCGGCAGATTGACCGCAAATCCCCGCGCGCCCAGCTCGGTATAGCGTTCGATGTCTTCGACCGTGGGCGACGACAGCTCCCGCAGCCGGTCCGATTCTTCACGCTCTGCGATTTCGAGGCCGTCAAAACCGTGGATCAGCCGAGCGTCGTTGGAAACGACGTAGCGATGCGGGACCACGTTGCAGAGATCGCCGTGCCGTCCCAGCATGCAGACGAGGAAGTAGTGTTCGCCGGCTTCCGCACCGAGCAGCAGACTGGATTGCTCGTCACCGAAGCCGCGAAACCGCACCCAATCGGCCCAGGGCAATTCCGTCCACGTCGTCTCGCTCTCGACCCAGTGCAAGATGACGGTTTTGTCCGGAGCGCTCTTTTTGGGAACTTCGTTCATCGCGCACTCCGACGCACCGCAAATTGTCTAGCTAGAGCTCTAGCAATCGACCGTCGGGTCACGCGTTAGTGTTCTTCAGGCGCCAGAGTTGGAAGCCCTCGTTTCCGATCGCCTCTTCGATAGCCTCGCGCGAGAACTTGTGCGGCGGCGGCGCCTCGGCAGCAACGATGCCGGTCGCCGTCCAAGGCGCGTGCCGGTCGGGCAGCTTCGACCCGCTCACGTCACCAGCGAACGCGCGCAAGTCCCGCGTGGTCTCGGATTTGAAAATATAGAAACGCATGATTCGATTCCTTGTTGACAGAACGCGCGTTGGCGCGACCGCTCAATATCGATGGCGCGGCACGGGAAGCGCGGCGGAGCATGGTGGCGGACTCGGCGGCAACTCATCGACCAGATCCTGATGGGTCGCGCGCTCCAACCACGAGCGTTGCATCCGCAGCAGAAGCTCGCGATCCGCCACCGATAGCGCGTTGGCCGCAAAAGCACCGCATGCGGCGGCGCTGCTGCGAAATTGCGTTGCCTTTGCCGATGGAGATTGTTCGGGCACGGCTTGCTCCTGGTCTGGCAGGCGGGAGCGCAACCGGTCTCTCAGCCACCGGCGCCCAAGTGCGCATTGCGCAAACGACTCGTTGCGCTAACGACTTGCCGATGATTGCAAGAGCATACACCGTCGACCCAAGGTTACCTAGGAAAATGCCGCTAAATGGCGCTGGCGACGCCTGGGCGGCGCGAACGAGGCACGACAGAAATGTCAAAGCCCCACGGCCGGATGAACGGCCGTGGGGCTGAAACCATGAGCTCTGCCGCGACATTCGCGGTCAAAGCCTATGGGTGCATCTCGCTAGACAGTCTTGAGATTATCGGCCGACGACTTGCCGGTCTTGCGATCGGCGACGACGTCGAACTCAATCTTCTGGCCCTCGTTGAGGCCGCGCATCCCCGCGCGCTCAACCGCGCTGACATGGACGAACACGTCCGCGCCGCCTTCATCCGGCTGGATGAACCCGAAACCCTTTTGGCCGTTGAACCACTTCACGGTTCCCTTCGCCATGACCTAACTCCTTCCAAAGTGTGTATGGCTGCAGTGATGCAGCCGCTCAAGTTCGAGGTTTTGGAAGAAGTTCGTCAGTCAGGCGCGCAATGTGCGCTGCGAGGCCAAGTCATCCGGCCGAAAGCTCGATTGTCCTCAATAGGGATTCGCCGCCAATACTGCAAGCTCCAAGAAGCCTCCAAGAAGCTCCAAGTCCTTGTATGATGGACCATTGGTGTCGCGCGGACGACAAAACCCTGGCTATTGCGACGTGTGGACCCCATATTGACCTCAAGATCGGTATTTCGCCCGGCGCCGATGACTGAGCGACCAATCGTACTCCCCTACCACCGGGAGACGCTGGGTCTGGCTTCTTGGTTCCGCGTACAAGCCGCGCATCGATAGCTCGAATTCGATGAAATTGCGCAACACGCGTGACCGCGTGTGGGGCTTGGCCTGCGCGACCGGCGCCGTTGCCAACACTGAATTTGGAGGGACTAACCTTGCAAGTGCTCGTCCGCGACAACAACGTCGATCAGGCCATGCGTGTCCTGAAAAAGAAAATGCAGCGCGAAGGCGTATTCCGCGAAATGAAACGTCGGAGGTTTTATGAAAAGCCTTCGGAAAAATCAACGCGGGAAAAGGCGGAAGCAATCCGGCGCGCGCGCAAACTCGCCCGCAAGCAGATGATCCGTGAAGGATTGATCGCCGCACCGAAGAAGAAACCAATGGGAACTGGGCGGCCGGGAAGTTCGCCGTTTGCATCGCGCCCGCCCGCAGCCTGACGACCTCACGGTGAGGCACGGGTCGAGCGCGACGCGATAAGTCGCGCGAAGCAACGGCGGTTGGTTGTAGCCGGATCGAGGTTGCCAACCATGACCAGCCCGACCTTTGGCAAACGGCCGTGGACGTCGACGGACCTCGCGGACCTGAAAACGCTGATGCGCCGCAGGGTGCCCCTGAAGGAAGCGGCCCAGTTTCTTTGCCGAAGCGACGCGGAAGTCGATTCCAAGGTCAAAGAGCTGGGTCTGTGGGACGGCCGCGACGATTGCTGAATTGCAGCGTCGAAACACCGGCGATCTAGGTAATTAGTTCCATGCGGCAGGCGCCCGCAGCGGAACCGACCCAGTACTTCTGGATCATATCACGGCCATTGTGCTGATTTTTCCTTTGAACCAAAACCCCTTCCCGCGCGACCAAGCGCATCGACCTTTTCCCTGGGAAGGATCCCGTCATGCCAACGGCCACCGCAACAAAGATCGTCAACAACGGCGTCAACGTCGAAGCGCTGATCGGCGCCCGCGAAGCGCTCACCGCCGCTCCCGCAGCCGCACAATTCAAATGGCGCGCCGCATGCGAATGGAAAAACGGCACCCATAGCCAGTCCACTGTCGAGGGCTTCTACGGCTTGGGTGCGGAACAGAACCGCAAGAAGACCTTCAAATTCGACGCCGACCATCCGGAAGTGTTCGCCTCCGAAGACAAGGGCGCCACGCCGGTCGAATACGTGCTTGTCGGCCTGGCGAGTTGCCTGACCGCCGGCGTCGCCGCGATCGCGCAACATCGCAACATCCAGCTTCGCTCGGTAACGGCCACAATCGAGGGGAACATGGATCTCGCGGGCATCCTCGGTATCGACAGCGACGTCCGCAACGGATTCGGCGGCATCAAGGTCAGCTACAAGATCGACGCCGATGCCAAGCGCGAAGACATCGAAGCCCTGGTCGCGCAATCGCAAAAGCGCTCGGCGGTGTACGACATCGTCACCAATCCGACGAACGTCGTCGTCGAGGTGCTTTGAGCACCGTCGTTCATTTAGTTGATGATCATGCGGCGGAATCGGTCTGCTCTCTCTCCCCCCCTGAGGGAGAGGGAACAGACCGATTCCGCGGCAAGTTCAGCGATCTAACGACACGAAGCTGAAGGACCTTTCGTCATTCGTACCGTCGCAACAGTCGTAATCGGGGCCGGGCATGCCGGCCTCGCCATGAGTCGCTGCCTCGCCGAGCGCGCCATCGACCATGTGGTCCTGGAGCGCGGCGAGGTTGCGAACACGTGGCGCAACGAACGCTGGGACTCGCTGCGCCTGCTCACGCCCAATTGGCAAAGCCGCCTGCCCGGCTTCGGCTACCGCGGCGATAATCCGGACGGATACAGAACCGTCCCGGAGGTCATCCGATTCATCGAAGACTATGCACGAGCCATCTCGGCCCCGGTCAAAACCGGAACGCGGGTGACATCCGTTCGCAGCACCGACGCGGGCTTTCTGGTCCGCACCGACCGCGGCGACTGGGAATGCAAAGCCGTGGTGCTGGCTTCCGGCGCCTGCAACCTCCCCGACATTCCTGCCTGCGCCGAGCACGTGCCGCGATCGATCGACCGTCTGACCGCTCAGCTTTACCGCAATCCCGACCAGCTTGCCGACGGTGGCGTCCTGGTGGTAGGCGCATCGGCGAGCGGCACACAGATCGCCAACGAGATCCAACGCTCGGGCCGCCAAGTCTATTTGTCGGTCGGCGAACACATCCGGGCGCCGCGCGTCTATCGCGGCAAGGACATCCAGTGGTGGATGGATGCTGCGGGCGTGCAGAACGAGCGCTATGACGCCGTCGATGACATTGCGCGGGCGCGACGGGTTCCCTCGTTGCAGCTTGCCGGCACGCCTGGCCGATCGACGCTCGATCTCAATGCCCTCACCGACATCGGCGTGACGCTTGTCGGCCGCTTAGCCGGGATCGCCAACGACAAGGCGCAGTTCGCCGGCTCGCTGCGCAACATGTGCGCCATGTCCGACCTCAAGATGGGCCGACTCCTGGAAACCTTCGACACCTGGTTCGAAACTTCGGCGCGTGACAACGGCGTCGACGGCGCCGTCGAGCCGCCGCACCGGCTGCCGCCCACGCGGGTCGAGGACGCGCCGCCGCTGAGCCTTTCGCTCGCCGCCGGGACGATCAAGACGATCATCTGGGCCACCGGCTACCGCCCCGATTATTCGTGGCTCGAATTGCCGGTGCTCGACCGCAAGAGAATGGTGCGCCACGACGGCGGCGTCGCCGATTGGCCGGGCCTGTACCTGATGGGGCTGCACTTCATGCGGCGCCGAAAATCGACGCTGATCGACGGCGCGGGTGATGACGCCCGCGAGCTGAGCGATCATCTCGCATCGTTTCTCCGCGGAGCGATAACGAAGTCTGGAGAGCCACAGCGGATTCGTTCTCCGCTGCCGACGGCGGCCGGATAGCGGTTGCCACGTCAGGTCCGCATTGCGCCGAAAGGCGGTCAAACCCTGCGGCGTTCACGCTGTGGGGTCTCGATTGCTGTCGACAGCCGAGCCCATCCGTCAAAGCGATAATTCATTTCAGCGCTGGCGACGTTTTCGTCTCCCCGACGATTCGTCGGCGTTCGAATCGCAATTGCGCTCAGCTGCGCATCTCCGACATTCCGATTTCATTCAGCCGATCGCTGTCGCGGGCGCGACCAACACCGCGCTTTGAAATCCTCAGGAAATCTTCAGGTGGGCTAACTCCTTTCCTCAAGCGTGCTGTGTGGGCTGTCGTTAAACACGCGCCCGACAATGGGCCGCAGCTCTGTGCTTCGACGCGTCGAACATCAGCTTCGGCTCAATGAAACGAAAGTGTGATCGCCATCACGGCGACGCACCTCACGCAGAACCAGAGTGCACATCCCCGGAGCATAACCGCTCCTTCACATCACGATCTCTTCGAACAACAGGAGCGAACAATGAAACTTCGCATCAACGATCCGCAAGATCTGCCCGATCTGCCCGAGCCGCAAGCGCCGGTGCCGCCGCCCGCACCGCCGTCGCCTCCCACCGGCCTCACACTGATCGGCACCAACGGCGACGACCTGCTGATCGGTTCGTCCTTTGCGGACACCATCTACGGCCTCGATGGCCATGACCTCCTGCACGGCGGTGCCGGCAACGACTTTATTTACGGCGGCATCGGCAACGATGTGCTCGTCGGCGGCGCCGGTGCCGACCGGCTGGACGGCGGCGCGGGCGTCGACATCGTCAGCTACGCCTACTCGCCCTCGACATGGGGCGTTTCCGTCGACCTCGCCCTCAACAAGGGCCTGCGTGGCGATGCCGAAGGTGACACCTATTACGGCATCGAGGACGTCATGGGCTCGCAGTTCCATGACCTTCTTGCCGGCACCGCGGACGCCAACAGCCTCTGGGGCGGCCTCGGCAACGACACGATCCTTGGCCGCGGCGGCCAGGACTATCTCTACGGCGGCGAAGGCGATGACTGGCTCGATGGCGGCACCGACGGCGACTGGCTGGACGGTGGCGCCGGCGAGGACTGGATCACCTACGCGGCCTCAGCGGCAGGCGTCACGGTCAACATGGCCCTCAGCACCACCACCGGCGCCAACAAGGGCGGTGACGCGGCAGGAGACATGTTTATCAACATCGAGAACGTCGACGGTTCCGCGTTCAACGACATCATCACCGGCGATGCCGGCGACAACAAGCTCTGGGGCAATGGCGGCTTCGATCAACTGGCCGGCGGCGCAGGCAACGACCAGCTCCTGGGCGGCGACGGCAACGACCAGCTGCGCGGCGGCACCGGTGCCGACTACCTCGACGGCGGCGCTGGCACCGACATCGCCTACTACTATGATTCCGCCACCAGCGTTTCCGTCAGTCTTACCGATGGGCGCGGGTATACCGGCGATGCCGCAGGCGACACCTTCTTCAGCATCGAGAATGTCGTCGGCTCGAACTACAATGACCTGATCGAAGGCAACGCCGGAAACAACGAGCTCATGGGGCTTGCCGGCCAAGACCATCTCGTCGGCGGCGCCGGCGACGACCGCCTTTTCGGCGGCGACCAGGACGACAGCCTCGTCGGCGGCCTCGGTGCCGACAGACTGGATGGCGGCAACGGCAACGACTGGGTTCAGTACGGGTTCTCCCAGTCGGGCATCACCGTCAATCTGAGCACCGGCGTCGGTTCCGGCGGCGAAGCCCAAGGCGACACCTACTTCGGCATCGAGAACGTCAGTGGCACTAACTTCGACGACATGCTCATCGGCAATGCCGGCAACAACAGGTTCTACGGCGGCAATGGCAACGACATCATCATCGGTGGCGGCGGCCAGGACGAGCTGTGGGGGGCGGACGGAAACAACATCCTGACCGGCGACGGTTATGGCATGGTTGCCGCCGACACGTTCGTGTTCGACCCCGGCAACGGCCACTCCACCATCACTGACTTCCAGCAAGGTGTCGACAAAATCCGGCTCGTTGGCCACGACCAGTCGCCGGCAAGTTTCGGCACCGATGGTGAGCTGGCGTGGGGCTTTACCGACCAGAACGGTCTGCACGCCAACGCGCTGGACGCCAGCGACAAGTACTTCTTCGATACCTCGACGCACACCCTCTACACGTGCGACTTCACTAGCGGCACGCTGGTCCTGCACGACGCCGTCGCCACCATCAACGCGGATGTGGCGAGGCTTCAGAGCGGCGACTTCCTGTGGGTGTGAGCGTAAGCATCCTGCGTCGTGAAGGGAGGCTCCGGTCAACCCGGAGCCTCCCAAGGAAAGCGCGGCGCGCGTAGCGCTCCGCGCTAGTCCTCGCCCGCCTTGGCAAATCCTATTCCCCTACCGGCTCGAGTCCGCCCTTGATCCACACCGCGCGCGTCGCATCGCGGCCGAGATAGCGCATCAGCTGGAGCGCGGGATCGGGCGTCGCATTGGTCGCGGGCACCGCGCCGTCATAGACGATGTAGACCTGCACCGCCGCCGGCACCGCGCCTGCCAGCACCACACCCTTGGCGCGCGGGATCTCGCTGACGTTGTAGAGGCCGATCTCGATCTCGCCGCTCGCGATCAGGTCCTGGCCGTTGGGCGTAAGCTTGAGCCGGTCCTTGACCCGATCGGTGATGCCGAGATTGGCGAGCACCTTGAGCGCATTGGGCCCGCTCAGGCCGCCGGTGCGGGAATCGCTCAGCGTCAGCGAACGCGCGGCGAGCAGCGCCTTGCGCGTGGAGTCGACCGTGGAGAGGTCGAGCGTGACGCCGTCTTTCACCGCCAGGCCGATGCCGACGCGTACCAGCGGACGGCGCGTGCCACCGCGCCACAGCGCTTCGCGCGCCTGCGCGGCTTCCGTCGCCGCGATCACGAGGTCGAATTGTTCGCCCGCCTTCAGCCGCTCGTTGACCGGCCCCGGCGATCCGAAGGTGAACGTCACCTGATGGCCGGTCTCCTTGCTGAACGCGGCGGCAAGCTCGCGCGCCGGAATGTTGACCGCGTTGTAGGCGAGCACCTTGATCTCGGCGGCCGTGGCCGGCAGCGCGGCGAGCAACACCAATGCGAGCGCAGCCGATCGGTTGAGACGCGTCGGCCAAATTCCCATGGCTTCCTCCCTGTCTCTTATTGGGTCTTGCGACGAACCTGGGGCCGCTAGTCCTTCACGTATTTCGTCACACCTCTCACTGTCGCCTCCGCAGTAAAGAGATTGCCTGCCGCATCGATGGCGATCCCCTCGCCCATCGCTCCGTCCGGCGTGGCCGTCTTGTGTGGCGGCACGAACATCGTGACCTTGCCGTCCTTCAAGCTGCCGATGCGGATGCCCTTGAGCCAACCCGGGTTGCGCTTTTCCGTCGACTCGGAATCGGCGGCATAGAGCGTGCCGTTGCCGTCGATCGCGATCCCGCTGACGCGGCCGAATTCCCGATACTCTGCAATGAACTTCCCGTCCTTGGTCAAAATCTGAATGCGATGGTTGTGGCGGTCGGCGACGATCAGACGCCCCTGGGCATCGAACTTGATCATATGCGGCGTGCGGAACTCGCCCGGCCCCGTTCCGGTTTTGCCGATGGTCCGCAGGAACTTGCCGTTGCGATCGAATACCGAGATGCGCCCGACGAGATTGGGATCCTCGACGTTGGTGTGGCTTTCGGCCACGTAGATGTCGCCGTTGTCGGGATCTGTGACGACGTCGTTCGGATCGGTCAGCGCGTCCGGCGGATTTCCCCGCACGCCTGGCTTGCCCAGCGTCATCAGCACCTTGCCGTCCGGACCGAACTTGACGACGACGCTGCCCTTGTTGCCTTCGCCGGGGAACGTCTTGAGCTCGGCGGGCGTCGCCACCCGCGCGTCGCTCACCCACACGTTGCCGTCGCGATCGACGTGGATGCCGTGCGGCCACACGAACATGCCGCCGCCGAAGCTCCTGACTTCCTTGCCCGAAGGATCGAACAGATGGACAGGGTTAGCCTTGGTGCCGAGACAGCCCGGCGCAATCCCTTGTGAGCAACGGTCAGTCGCCCAGACCGATCGGCCGTCCCGGTCGATCGCCACGCCGTTGGAGCCGCCCCATGGCCTTCCCTCCTGGCTGAGCTGCGCCCAGTCGCGGATGACCCGATAAGGATTGGCGCCGCTGTTGACGGGCTGAACGTCCTGCGTCTGGGCTTTGCTGGCCTCTACGGCCGCCCACACGACAACCGCCGCAGTAAGCCAACAGCGGGCGAAAGCTGACATCGACATTGCAGCGCTCCCTGGTTTGAGAAGCTCGCGCTGCCTTTGTGCACCTTTCCAGTCCCCGACGACAACCGGGTCCAGCATGCGTTATGGAACAGCGAGCGTGAGCGCTGATCCACACCGTGCCGACGGCAATTTGATGCAATGCCGTCACACGCGCCGGAATTCATCCGCGCGCGCGGGATAACTCGTTGAATATTGTTGCGCACGTTCGGCCAAAAACATTCACTGGCCTTCTATCTATCTGAATCGTGATCGGACCTGATGGAGGTGGCGCAAATGCGTGTCGCCAAGCGTCCCGCTATGCTCAAGCGTCCTGCTATTCTCGTCATTGCTGCAGGTGCGCTCATCGCAATGAGCGGCACACCCGCGCTGAGCAACGAGAGCAACTGCCGGCAGCTGGAAGACCTCGCGCGGCAATATGCCGGGGTCAAGTTGAGCAGTCAGCAGCAGCAGATCAAACGCAGGCTGGTCGCCTGGTACAACGACAATTGCAAGCGGGCGCGCACGTTGCAGGCGCGACGCTGACAAACGAACGCCGCCTGCTAGGGCGGCGTTCGGACAGTGCGAATGTCGTTTGAGCTTACGCCGTCGCGGCGGCAACCGCGCGGCGCGCCAGCACGCCGATGAGATGCGCGCGATATTCGGCGCTGCCGTGGATGTCGCTCGACAGGCCGTCGGCCGGGACCGTCATGCCGTCAAGCGACTTTGCGCCGAAGCGCTTCTTGAGCGCCTCCTCGAATTCGGTGACGCGGAACACGCCGCTACCGCCGGCGCCGGTCACCGCCACGCGGATCTCGGAGCCGCGCTTCGACACGAACACGCCGACCAGCGCAAAGCGCGAAGCCGGGTTCGGGAATTTCACATAGGCCGCCTTGTTCACCTTCGGGAACTGGAAGCGGACGATGATCTCGTCCGGCTCGAGCGCGGTCTCGAACAAGCCCTTGAAGAAATCGTCGGCCATGATGCGGCGCTTGTTGGTGACGATGGTGGCGCCGAGCCCCAGGCACGCGGCCGGATAGTCGGCGTTCGGATCGTTGTTGGCGACCGAGCCGCCGATCGTGCCGCGGTGGCGCACCGCCGGATCGCCGATCAGGCTCGCGAGCTCGGCGAGCGCCGGGATGTGCTCCTTGACGATCGGCGAGGTCGCGACGTCGACGTGGCGGGTGAAGGCTCCGATGACCAGCGAGCGGCCCTTCATCTCGATTCCAGCCAGCCCCTCGATCTGGGACAGGTCGACGATGTGCTTCGGCCCGGCCAGGCGAAGCTTCATGGTCGGGACCAGCGTGTGGCCGCCGGCGAGGAGCTTGGCCTCTTCCTGACGGGCCAGAAGGCCTGCCGCCTGCCGTACCGTGGTCGGGCGATGGAATTTGAATTCGTACATGGCGTGCCGTCCCTGATTCCGAATGTCTCGCGATGCGGTTACGCGCGCTCGTTACGCACTTTTGGCCATGGCCTTGGCGCCGGCGGCGATCGCTTTCACGATGTTGTGGTAGCCGGTGCAGCGGCAGATGTTGCCTTCCAACTCATGACGGATGGTCTTCTCGTCGAGGTCGTTGCCCTTGCGCCGCACGATGTCGACCGCCGACATGATCATGCCCGGGGTGCAATAGCCGCACTGCAGCGCGTGATTCTCGCGGAACGCCTCCTGCATCGGGTGCAGCGGGCCGTTCGGCTCGGCGAGCCCTTCGATGGTCGTGATGTTCGCGCCCTGAACCTGCCAGGCAAAGGTGGTGCAGGACTTGGTCGCCACGCCGTTGATATGAACCACGCAGCAGCCGCACTGGGACGTGTCGCAGCCCACGTGAGTACCGGTCAGCCGCAGGTGCTCCCGCAGGAATTGCACCAGCAGAGTGCGCGGGTCGACGTCACCGGTGACGGGCTTGCCGTTCACCGTCATTGCGACGGCGGTCATCGAGGTACCTCCAAAAATCCGGGCCGGGCGGCCTGTTTTGCGTGCCGCCGGTGGGGACCGGCAACAGATAGGGGCAAAATCGCAACGATTTTGCCCCGTTTTGAAGTTTTGAACAAGTTCAACTCTGAACCGGACATGCGCGCTGGGTCAAGGGATTACCTAACGATATGCCAGATTCGCAGGGCTCGTTGGCAGGGGCTTGTTCGCACCGGCTTGGCACGACCCGCCTACCCCTGCTGCACCGCCTTGGCGAAGTTGGCGAAGAAGTCGTCCGCGGTCTTCTTGGCGGCGCTGTTGATCAGCCGCTGCCCGAGCTGGGCGAGCTTGCCGCCGATCTGCGCCTCGACGTTGTAGGTCAGCAGAGTTCCGCCGTCCTTGTCAGCGAGCGCGACCGTGGCACCGCCCTTGGCGAAGCCGGCCACGCCGCCCTCGCCCTCGCCCGAGATCTTGTAGCCGTTGGGCGGATCGAGGTCGGAAAGCCGCACCTTGCCCTTCCAGCGCGCCTTCACCGGGCCGATCTTGATGCTGGCGATGGCCTGAAATTCGGTATCCGACGTCTTGTCGAGTTGCTCGCAACCCGGCACGCAACTCTTCAGCACCACGGGGTCGTTGAGCTTCTCCCAAACCGCCTCGCGCGGCGCGGCAAGCTGCACTTCCCCGCTCATAGTCATCGCCATCGTTCAATCTCTCCATTCCCGCAACCAAACATCCGTCGGGCGGTGTATAGAGCCTTGCCAGCACGCGAGGAAAGGCTTTTTGACGCAGAATTCCTCCTCTTTCATACAGAATTGCCCCTCTTTCTTTGGGGTTGGCGGCGCCCTCCGGGGCCGCTAATGGTGGCCGTCCGGCGTTTTGTTCCATGACTGATGCCTTGAACCCCTCCTCGCTCCTGACTCCGCTGATCTCGAGCGCCGCGATGCGGGCGATCGTGGACGACCGGGCGCATGTCCAGCGCATGCTGGATTTCGTGCTGGCCCTGGCCCGCGCCGAGGCCGCCGTGGCTGTGATCCCCGCGAGCGCCGTCGACCGGATCGGCGCCGCCTGCAAGGCCGACCGCTACGACCTCGCGGCCCTGGGCGAGGCTGCCGCCCGGGTCGGCAACGTCGCGACCCCGCTCATGGCCGCCATCGCCGACGACGTCGCCAAGACCGATGCCGATGCGGCGCGTTTCGTGCTCTGGGGCGCCAGCCCCCAGGATCTGATCGACAGCGCGCTCATGCTGGAACTGCGCGCCGGCATCGACGCGCTGCTCGCCGACCTCAACAACGCCATCGACGGTTTCACCGCGATCGCCGGCCGCCATCGCCGCACCGCCTCGGTGGCACGCACCGCGTTGCAGCACGCGCTGCCGATGCCGTTCGGCCTCAAGCTCGCGGGCTACGCGGCGGCCTTGGCGCGCTCCCGCGAGCGCCTGCGCCGCTTGCGTAAGGAGACGCTGGTGCTGCAGTTCGGCGGCGCCGCCGGCACGCTCGCGGCGCTGGGCGAGAACGGCCTGGCGGTGACCGACCGGCTGGCGGCGCTGCTCGACCTGCCGGCGCCGGACGCGCCGTGGCACGCCCACAGCGACCGGCTGGCGGAGATCGCCTCGGGCCTCGCGATCCTCACCGGCACCTGCGGCAAGATCGCTCGCGACGTCGCGCTGCTGATGCAGACCGAAGTCAACGAGGCGCACGAGCCGGCGCGCTCGCTCACCACCGAGCCCATCACCCTGCCGCACAAGCGCAGTCCCATCACCGCGGGCATCGCGATCACGGCAGCAACCATGGCGCCGAACCTGCTCGCGACCGTCATCGCCGGCCAGATGCAGGAGCACGAGCGCGGCCTCGGCGGCTGGCAGGCGCAATGGCATGCCATCCCGTCGCTGCTGCTGGTCACCTCCGGCGCGGTCGCCGCCATCGCCGACGTGGCGCAAGGGCTCGAAATCGATCCCGAGCGCATGCGCGGCAATCTCGACATCGCGCAGGGCCTGATTATGATCGAGGCCGTCACCATGGCGTTGGGCGCCAAGCTCGGTCCCTATCAGGCGAAGCTGATCGTCGAGGAATCGAGCAAGCAGGCCCTCGCCACCAAGCGCCACCTCAACAGCATCCTGGCCGAGGACCCGCGCGTGACCGCGCACATGACGCCCGGCGAGCTGGCGCGCCTGTTCGAGCTGATGAGCTACCAGGGGGTCGCGCAAACCTATATCGACCGTCTCATCGGCTCGCTCGGCTCGCGCGCACCGAAACGTCCCTAGCTTTAAACAGAAAACAGAAACGACAGAGGAAACGCCATGCCGGTGATCGAAGCCAACGGCTCTCCCATCTACGTCCAGGTCGAGGGCCCGGAGCGCGCACCGGTTCTGATCCTATCCAACTCACTGGGCACCACACTGCACATGTGGGACGGACAGGTAGCCCCGTTCACCAAGCATTTCCGGCTGGTGCGTTTCGACCGTCGCGGCCATGGCAAGTCCGGCCTGCCCCAGGGCCCCTACTCGATGGAGATCCTCGGGCGCGACGTGCTCGCGATCATGGACACACTCGGCATCGAGCAGGCGAACTGGTGCGGGCTTTCGATGGGCGGCATGGAAGGCATGTGGCTCGGCGCCAACGCACCCGAACGTTTCCAGCGGCTGGTGCTGTCCAACACATCGAGCTTCTTTCCGGACAAGAAAGGCTGGAACGACCGGCTTGCGCTGGTGCGCACCAACGGCGTCCCGGCGTTTGCTTCGCCCAACATGGAGCGCTGGTTCACCAAGGGCTTCCGCGAGCGCGATCCGCAAGCGATCGAACGCATGCGCGAGATGTTCGCGGCGACGCCGCTCGACGGCTATATCGCTTGCGGTGAAGCGGTTCGCGACATGGACCACCGCGAACTGCTGCCGCGCGTGACAAATCCGACGCTGGTCATCATCGGGCGCCACGACCCCGCTACCACTCCCGACGCGGGCGACTACATCGCCAAAAATATTCCAGGCGCCGAACATTTCATGATCGACGCCGCGCACATCTCGAATGTCGAGCAGCCGCAACAGTTCAATGATGCGGTCCTAGGATTTTTGACACGTCACTAATCACAAAATTGCCCCACGAACTCTCCGTTTCGATTCAGCAACCGTTAGGTCGTCGGGTCTATCCCGTGAGTTCTCAGAAACGTCACAGGGGTGGTGGCCATGATGCTTATTCGTCTGACCTACTTCAGTCGCAATCGCCTCAACGACTGGTATGCGAGTAGAGACTGCGGCATCGCGGAAGTTCTCGCGACCTCGGTTGCCAACAATCTGCGCGACTGCGTCACCGGCGCACTGTTGTGCGACGACCGCTGGTTCGTGCAGGTGTTGGAGGGTGCCGAGAGCAAAGTTTCCGCCACCTTTGAACGAATTTTACGCGATCAGCGCCATCGCGACGTCTCGCTCGTCACCATGCAGGCGGTGCCCGAGCGGCGCTATCCGAACTTCGCGATGGTCTGCGTCTTCCGTGACCAGGACAATAGCGATCTCTTCCGCCACTATGGTGAGGACGAGTGTTTCGATCCGCGACAGATGCGGGCCGACCGCCTGTCCGACCTGATCGAGGCGGTCGTGCATCGCGAGGCCACGGGGGGAGACGTATGGACGAAAAAGCGCGCCACGAACGCGGCCTGACGCAGCGACGCAAAGTCCTGGGCGATGGCTATGTTGAACGTTCGGTTGCCGCCAGGACTGGGTTCACTTCGGAATTCCAGGAGATCATCACCCGCCACGCCTGGGGTGAGATCTGGACGCGGCCGCATTTCGACGAACGCACGCGCCGCATCCTGGTGATCGGCACGACGATCGCGCTCGACAAGTGGGAGGAATTCCGGCTGCACGTGCGCGCCGCGCTCACCGAAGGCGGCTTCTCCGCCGACGACATCAAGGAGATCATCCTCCAGCAGATGATCTATTGCGGCGTGCCGGCGGCGAACCACGCCTTCCGGGAGGCGGGCGAGGTCGTCAAGGAACTCGGCAAAGCCTGAGGCGGCGACCAGGGGCCAAGCAAGCCCACGCAAAAGCGAAGCCCACGCAAGAAGTGAGACGTGGTCAGTAGCGATCCGCTTGGCGCAGGCGCGCCTCCGGAATCTGCGCAAGCGCCGCGGCGGCTTGTGGTGGCGGCGGTTCCACCGCCAGCACACCGACAGGCAGTCCGAGCCGCACGGCCTCGCGTTCATTCGCGACGGTCGTCGCGCGCGAAGGCTCCGTTGCGCGCGAAGGCTCCGGCGCGATGTGGCGTTCAATCACGATGACCGTGATGGCGCCCGCGACCATCAGCATTTGCGTTGCGGTAAGGCGGATCACCGCGGCCTCGCCCAGCGCCAGGGCCGGCAGCGCCGCCATGACGACGCCGACCACCGCAAGGATAAGCACCACGTCGGTGGTTTCACGGTCCGTCGCGCGGCCGGTCACCAGTGAACGGGCGAACTCGATGAGATAAGCGACGAACGCCGCCACCATCACCAGCTTGATGCCGGCGATGACGTGCGAGGTCATGGTCATATT
>Ga0075420_100000293_pt1 | contig 37428 bp, 33 predicted proteins | sample SoiMetdeltSBSDD4_FD_75296 | JGI IMG/M metagenome (GOLD analysis project Ga0075420, IMG submission 75296) | Bulk soil microbial communities from a Populus tree surrounding site in Tennessee, USA - Soil MetaG P. deltoides SBSDD4 | ecosystem: Environmental > Terrestrial > Soil > Tree plantation...
CGCGCGTCGGGCGAGCCGTACCTGTCCCACCCGCTCGAGGTCGCCCACCTCCTCGTCGGCTTCAAGATGGACGTCACCACGGTGACGGCCGGCCTCCTGCACGACGTCCTCGAGGACACCACCGCCACCAAGGAGCAGCTCGAGCACGAGTTCGGCAAGGAGATCGCCGACCTCGTCGACGGCGTCACCAAGATCGGCAAGCTGGCCTTCTCCTCGCGCGAGGAGCGGCAGGCCGAGAACTTCCGCAAGATGCTGGTGGCGATGGCGCGCGACCTCCGCGTGCTCATGATCAAGCTCGCCGACCGCCTGCACAACATGCGGACCCTTGACTACCTGCCGCCCGAGAAGTCGCGCAAGATCGCCCAGGAGACGCTCGACATCTACGCCCCGCTCGCGCATCGCCTCGGCATGGCGAAGGTGAAGGCCGAGCTGGAGGACCTGGCCCTGCGCTCGATGCAGCCCGAGGACTACCTCGACCTGCAGCGCCGGGTGGCGAAGCGGCGGCTCGAGCGCGAGGCCGACATCAACCACGCCATTACGATCCTCGAGCAGAAGCTCACCGAGGTCGGGATCGAGTCGCAGATCCGCGGCCGGCCCAAGCACTTCTACTCCATCTGGAAGAAGATGCACGATCAGGGGCGGGAGTTCGACGAGATCTACGACCTGACGGCGATCCGGGTCATTACCAGTTCGGTCCGCGATTGTTATGGAACCCTCGGCGTTGTGCATTCCCTCTGGAAGCCCGTGCCCGGCCGGTTCAAGGACTTCATCGCGATGCCCAAGGTCAACATGTACCAGTCGCTGCACACGACGGTCATCGGGCCCAAGGGCGAGCCGGTGGAGATCCAGATCCGCACCCCGGACATGCACCGCATCGCCGAGGAGGGCATCGCGGCTCACTGGCTCTACAAGGAGAAGAAGTCGGGCAAGGACCGCATCGACGACTCCCTGGTGTGGCTGCGCCAGCTCCTGGAGAACCAGCAGGACACGAAGGACCCCGGCGAGTTCCTCGACAGCGTCCGCGTCGACCTGTTCCCCGACGAGGTCTACGTCTTCACCCCCAAGGGCGACGTGAAGGCGCTGCCCGAGGGTGCCACCCCGATCGACTTCGCGTACACCGTGCACACGAAGGTCGGCGAGCACTGCGTGGGGGCCAAGGTCAACGGCAAGCTGGTGCCGCTGCGCTACACGCTGCGCCAGGGCGACATCATCGAGATCGTCACCTCGCCCAACCAGCACCCCAGCCGCGACTGGCTCAAGATCGTCAAGTCGTCGCGGGCGCGCTCGAAGATCAACCAGTGGCTCAAGGTCGAAGAGCGGGCCCGCTCGATCGAGCTCGGCCGCGAGATGTTCGAGCGCGAGGCGAAGAAGTACCGCCTGAACGCAGCGGCCCTGCTGTCCGGCGACGAGATGACGCGCGCGGCCGCCGACCTCGGCTATCCCGGCCCCGACGACCTGCTGGCGGCGATCGGCTACGGCAAGGCGTCCGTCCACCAGCTGCTGAACAAGCTGGCCCCCGGCGCCACGCTGGAGACCGTCGAGCGCGCCAAGCCGTCGCCCGGCACCCGGCCCACGACCGACCAGGGCGTGCGGATCCGCGGCGTGGAGGACCTGCTGGTCCGCTTCGCGAAGTGCTGCAACCCGCTGCCCGGCGACGCCATCGTGGGATTCATCACGCGGGGCCGCGGCCTCACCGTGCACGCCCGCGACTGCCTCACGGTCGCCAAGAGCGTGCTGGACCGCGAGCGGCTCATCGACGTGGAGTGGGACGTGGCGGAGCCGGCGAAGCGGCCGGTCCGGATCGCGGTCTACATCGGCAACGACCGGCCGGGCCTGCTTTCGGAGATCACGGGCGCCATCTCCTCCCGCAACGGCAACATCACGAAGGCCGAGGTCACCGTCACCGACGATCGGCGCGGGATCAACAACTTCGTGGTCGAGGTCTCGGATCTCCGCCAGTTGCAGGACATCATGACGGCGATCCGACTGGTGCATGACGTGATCAACGTGGAACGCGTCCGCGGCTTGTAAACGGGCCGACGAGAAGGGCCCATCTGCTTCGTTGCCTCCTCGCTCCTCCCTGCGGCGTGGGCGGCCCACGCCTCAGTCGTCGCTCGTCGGCGCCTCGCATCTGGACCCTTCTCGTCGGCCCTATCCGCCCGGCCCTGGACCGCAAGGCCGAGCGATCCTCGCTCCGCTCGATCGCGACCACGAGATCACCGTGACCCGGCGGCAGTTCGAGGTGCTGGTGGAGAAGGCGATGCGGACCTTGCCGAAGGGGTTTCGCGAGCGGATCAAGAACATCGCGGTGGTGGTGGAGGACTGGGCGGACGACGAGACGCTGGACGAGATGGGGATCGAGCCGCCCGACACGCTCTACGGGCTCTACCGCGGCGTCGACCTCACCCATCGTGACTCGAGCTACGGCAACGTGCTGCCTGACGTCATCACGATCTACCAGGGCCCGATCGAGGAGGACGCCGCGGACGAGGCCGAGATGGCGGAGATCGTTCGGGAGACGGTGGTCCACGAGCTCGGGCACTACTTCGGTCTCGACGACGACACGATGCACCGGATCGAGGACGGCGAGGAAGAGTAGACTCCGGGTGTGGAGTCGCTGCGCGGGCAGAAGGCGCTGGTCACTGGCGCCAGCTCCGGAATCGGCGAGAGCATCGCGCGGGCCCTGGGGGCCGCGGGCGCCGCCGTCGTCGTCAACTACTCCCGCAACCGCGCCGGCGCCGACCGGGTCGTGGCCGACCTCCAGGCCGGGGGCGGTGAGGCGCTCGCCATCCGCGCCGACGTCTCCCGCGAGGCCGACGTCGAGGCGATGTTCGCCGAGATGCTGGCGGCGTGGGGCCGCATCGACATCCTCGTCAACAACTCCGGCCTGCAGCGCGACGCCCCGCTGACCGAGATGACCCTCGAGCAGTGGAACACCGTCCTCGCCGTGAACCTCACCGGCATGTTCCTGTGCACGCGGCAGGCCGCGCGAGCGATGATCGGCCAGGGGCCCGCGCCCGCGCTCTCGCGCGCGACCGGCAAGATCCTCTGCGTCTCGTCGGTTCACGAGGTGATCCCGTGGGCTGGCCACGTCAACTACGCCGCGTCCAAGGGCGGCGTGCGGCTCTTCATGCAGTCGGTCGCCCAGGAGCTCGCGCCGCACCGGATCCGCGTGAACTCGATCGCGCCGGGCGCCATCCAGACGTCTATCAACCGGCCCGCCTGGGAGACGGCGGAGGCACTCGCGTCGCTGCTCACGCTCATCCCCTACGGGCGGATCGGCGTGCCCGACGACATCGCCCGGGCCGCCGCCTGGCTGGTCTCCGACGCCGCCGACTACGTGCACGGCCAGACGCTCTTCGTCGACGGCGGCATGACGCTCTACCCCGAGTTCGCACGCGGCGGCTGAGGTCCAGTGCAACTGAGCTGGGGGCGCGAGGTCTGCGGTGACCTCGACGCCGCCGAGCGCCGTGAGTGGCTGTGCACCAACGGCCTCGGGGGCTTCGCCTCGGGCACGATCGCCGGCACGCTGACCCGGCGCTACCACGGCCTGCTGATCGCCGCGCTGGCTCCGCCGCTGGGCCGGACCGTGGTGGCGGCCAAGCTCGAGGAGGACGTGTCGTACGCCGGTGGGACGTGGGCCCTCGGCGCCAACCGGTGGGCCGACGGCACGCTGGCGCCGCAGGGCTTCCGCGACCTCGAGCGCTTCCATCTCGACGGCACCACCCCCGTGTGGGCCTACGCCTGCGCCGATGCCCTCCTCGAGCGGCGAGTCTGGATGGAGCCCGGGGCGAACACGACGTACGTGCGATACGCGGTGCTGCGCGCCGCCGAGCCGCTGTCGCTGAGGCTCCGCGCGCTCGTCAACTACCGCGACTATCACGCGACGACGCGGGGCGACGGCTGGCAGATGGAGGTCACGCCGGTGCCGGGTGGGCTCCGCGTCCGCGCCTTCGACGGCGCGGTGCCGCTGCTGGTGCTGGCGCCGGCGGCCGAGGTCGAGCGTGCGCACGCGTGGTACCGCCGCTTCACGCTGCCGCGGGAGCGCGAGCGCGGGCTCGACGCCGAGGACGATCACCTCCACGCCGGCACCTTCCACGCGACGCTCCGGGCGGGGGAGGCGCTGACCGTCGTGCTGTCGACCGAGCCCGGGCCCTCCACCGACGGCGACAGCGCCTGGCGTCGTCGCCAGGACCACGAGGACGACGTGCTCGCTTGCTGGCTGCGCTGGCCCGGCGCTGCGCAGGCGCCCCCGTGGATCCGCCGGCTCGTCCTCGCCGCCGATCAGTTCGTGGCACGGCGTCCGTCGATCGAGGACCCAGAGGGCACGACGGTGATCGCCGGGTACCACTGGTTCGGCGACTGGGGCCGCGACACGATGATCGCGCTGCCCGGCCTCGCGCTCGCCACCGGTCGGCCCGAGCTGGCCGTGCGCGTGCTGCGCACGTTCGCGCGCTTCCTCGACCGCGGCATGCTGCCCAACCGGTTCCCCGACTCCGGCGAGACGCCGGAGTACAACACCGTCGACGCGACCCTGTGGTGGGTGGAGGCCATCCGCGCCACCCACGCGGCGACCGGCGACGACGCGCTGCTCGCCGACCTGTTCCCCGCGCTCGAGGACGTCATCGACTGGCACCGACGGGGCACGCGCTACGGCATCGCCGCCGACCCCGCCGACGGACTGCTGCGGGCCGGCGAGCCGGGCGTGCAGCTCACGTGGATGGACGCGCGCGTCGGCGACTCGGTGGTGACGCCCCGCATGGGCAAGCCGGTCGAGGTCAACGCGCTCTGGTACAACGCCCTGCGGGCGATGGCGGGCTTCGCGCGCCGCCGGCGTCGCCCCGCGACCGCCTGGGACGCCGCCGCGGACCGCGTGCGCGACGGCTTCGGCCGCTTCTGGTACGAGCCGGGCGGCTACTGCTTCGACGTCGTGGACGGCCCCGACGGCGACGACCACGCGCTCCGACCGAACCAGGTGCTCGCGGTCGCGCTGCCGGCGAGCCCGCTGGCGCCGGAGCGGCAGCGGCGCGTCGTGGACGTCTGCGCGCGCCACCTGCTGACCTCGTTCGGCCTCCGCACCCTCGCGCCCGCCGACCCGGCCTACCGCGGCCGCTTTGCGGGCGTCCCGCACGAGCGCGACGGCGCCTATCACCAGGGCACGGTCTGGGGCTGGCTGCTCGGGCCGTTCGCGCTGGCCCACGCCCGCGTGCACGGCGATCGGGCTGCGGCGCGGGCCCTCCTGGAGCCGATGGCCCACCATCTCGAGGACTACGGCCTCGGCTCCATCGCCGAGATCTTCGACGGGGAGCCGCCGTTCACGCCGCGTGGGTGCATCGCGCAGGCGTGGAGCGTCGCCGAGACGCTGCGGGCCTGGCAGACGTTGGCCGAGCCCGCTCGCCAGGGCCGCGTATCTCGCGGGGAAATGGCCTCGAAGCGCCGCCGCTAGCCTCGCGGTTGCACCTGTCAGGACCGACCGAGGTACTGTTCTAGTCGAAGGCCTTAAGTTTCGTCTTGACAAGGGCTTTCATTAGTCCGTACTGTTTCAGCGGATGCTGAAAGCGGTGGAGCAAGCGAAACATGCTCAAAGCTGCAGAGATTCGGCGACAAGTGGCCCAGCGGCTCCGGGAGCTGTTCCCGCGAGCCCGTGGGTGGGATGAGGCCATGGACGTGCGTATCGGCCGTCAAACCGCCGATATGATGGTCAAATTCCGGCTCGGTGAGCACGAGCAGAGCCTGGTCGTCGACGTTGCGTCCCTCGGACAACCTCGACAGATCCGAGCCGCGGTCACGAAGCTGTCCGAGATCAGGCAGGTCACACCGGCCGCGTATCCCGTCGCGGCGTCGGTCTACATCGGCCCCCAGAGCGCCCGGATCCTCAAGGACCACAACCTCGGGTACGTCGACCTCTCAGGCAACTGCTACCTGGCCTTCGAGCACGTCCTGATCGAGAAGGAGGGCAAGCGCAACGTGCGGCCCTCCACGCGGCCGCTGCGGTCACTCTTCGCGCCGCGGGCCACGCGCGTCGTGCGGGTCCTGCTCGCCGAGCCGAGCCGGCCCTGGCGCCTGGAAGAGCTGGCGAAGGCCGCGTCGGTCAGCCTCGGCCACTCCCACAACGTCGTGAAGCGACTCGAGGACCTGCGCTGGCTCGAGCGCGACGACGCGCAGCGCCTGCACCTGGGCAAGCCGGCCGATCTGCTCGAAGCGTGGTCGGAGTCGTATAGCTACCGCACCAACGAGATCGCGTCGTACTTCGCCCCCGAGCGCCCGAGCCGCCGGCTCATGGCCGAGCTCGCGCGCGTGGCGACGGCGGACAACCGACGCTATGCGTTCACCCTGAGCGCCGGGCTGTCGCTGGTGGCTCCGCACACCCGGCTCGGCGCGATCCACTGCTACATCGACGGCGATCCCGCCCCGATCGCCGCCGCGCTCGGTCTGCATCCGGCAGGGGAGGCCGACGGCACGCTGCACCTGCTGTCGCCTTACGACCCGGGGGTCTTCTACGGCCTGCTCGACAAGGCCGGCCTCAAGGTCGTCTGTATGCCGCAGCTGTACGCCGATCTCGTGCGCTACGAGCGCCGGGGCGGCGAGCAGGCCGAGCATCTCCGCCGCGAGGCGATGGGGTACTGATCGTCGACGAAGGGAGGTGAGCGAGTCCATGGCGAAGAAGAAGGCGGCCAAGAAGAAGAAGAAGTAAGTAAACCGCGATGCGCGGTCATCTCGGTAGTGTGGAGGAGGTGAGACCTCGAATGGCGAAGAAGAAGAAGGCGGCCAAGAAGAAGAAGAAGTAAGGATGGTGCCGTGCGCGGTGGGGGGTGGCGGCCTCCCACCGGTGACCAATCGGGAGGGGGGACAACCCCCTCCCGTTTGTGCGTCGTGCTTAAATGACCTTCGTGACCTTGCCCGCCTTCAGACAGCGGGTGCACACCCGGACCCGCGCGGGCCGACCACTCACCAGCGCCCGCATCGAGACGAGATTCGGCAGCCACCGCCGGCGGGTGAGCTTGTGCGCGTGACTCACCGTGTTGCCGACCGACGGGCCCTTTCCGCACACATCGCAGCGCTGCGCCATCGCGACTCCTTGGATCGAAATTACGGACGTCAGAGACAGAAGGCTTGTATAGCACGATGCCCCCGGTGAGGCAAACCGGGCGCCCGGCCCCCCCGCCGACACTGGCCACTCAGCTCCAGTACCTGAAGGGCGTCGGGCCCGAGCGCGCCAAGCTCCTCGCGCGCAAGGGCCTGACGACGGTCGAGGACGCGCTGTTCTTCTTGCCGATCCGCCACGAGGACCGCACGCGGCTGACGTCGCTGCGCAGCCTGCAGGTGGGGCAGGTGGCCACCTGCGCGGGGACGATCGCCGGCATCAGCCCACCGCCGCCGGGTCGCACGCGTGCGCCGCTCGTGCTGCTGCTGCACGACGCGGGCGGCTACGGCACCGCGACGCTGTTCGGACGCGGGTGGCTCACGCGGGTGCTGCAGCGCGGACAGCGCGTGATCCTCCACGGCAAGGGCGCGCGCTTCAAGGACAAGATCACGCTGCAGGTGCAGGACTGGGAGCTCGTGGAGTCCGGCGACGACGAGCCGATCCACGCGGGCGCGCTGGTGCCGGTGTACTCGACGACGGAGGGCCTGCCCCAGCGCGTGCTGCGCTCGCTCCAGTGGCGGCTCGTCGAGGCGCACGCCGCCGACGTCGCCGAGACGTTGCCGGAGGCACTTCGCCGGCGGCGCGACCTGCTGCCGCTCCCCGAGGCGCTGCGTGGCGCCCACTTCCCGCGCAGCGTGGGCGAGCGCGTGGCGGCGCTGCGCCGGCTGGCCTTCGAGGACTTCGTGCTGCTGCAGCTGGGCCTCGCCATCCTCCGCGCCCGTACGACGCGCGCCCGCGGTATCGCCATGAACCCGCCCGGCGCGCTGGTGGGACGCCTCCGCACGGCGCTGCCGTGGACCCTGACCGGCGCCCAGGAGCGCGTGTGGACGGAGATCCGCGCCGACATGGCCGCGTCCCACCCGATGCATCGTCTCCTGCAGGGGGACGTCGGCTCCGGCAAGACGGTCGTGGCGGCGATGGCGGTGCTCACCGCGGTCGAGGCGGGGCACCAGGCGGCCGTGATGGCGCCGACCGAGATCCTCGCCGAGCAGCACTTCATGACGCTCTCCCGCCTGCTGGAGCCGCTCGGCGTGCCGGTAACGCTCCTCACCTCGGCCGTCCGCACCCGCGAGCGCGGCGTGCGTCGAGCGGCGCTCGCCGCCGGCGAGATCGGGTGCGCCATCGGCACTCACGCCCTCGTGCAGGAACGGGTCGCGTTCCGCCGGCTCGGGCTCGTCGTGGTCGACGAGCAGCACCGCTTCGGCGTGGCCCAGCGCGCCCGGCTCAAGGCCAAGGGCGAGCAGCCCGACGTCCTCGTCATGACGGCGACGCCGATCCCGCGCACGCTGGCCCTCACCGTGTACGGCGACCTCGACGTGAGCGTGCTCGACGAGCTGCCCCCCGGCCGAAAGCCGATCGTGACCGCGGCGCGCACGGAGAGCCGCCGGCCCCAGATCTATGCCTTCCTGCGCGAGCAGGTGGCGGCCGGGCGGCAGATCTACGTCGTCTATCCGCTCATCGAGGAGTCGGAGGTGATCGACCTCAAGGCCGCCACCGACATGGCGCGCCACCTCCAGGCCGAGGTGTTCCCCGACCTCGTCGTCGGGCTGCTGCACGGCCGGCTGTCGTTCGAGGACAAGGACGCCATCATGCAGCGCTTCAAGGCGGGCGAGATCAACGTCCTCGTCTCCACGACCGTCATCGAGGTGGGCATCGACGTCCCCAACGCCTCGGTGATGCTGATCGAGCACGCCGAGCGCTTCGGCCTCTCGCAGCTCCACCAGCTCCGCGGACGCGTGGGGCGTGGGCCGTGGAAGTCGTACTGCATCCTGCTCACCGCCGGCCGGCTCGGCGAGGAGGCCCAGCGGCGCGTGCAGGCCATGGTCGAGACCAACGACGGCTTCCGCATCGCGGAGGTCGACCTGCAGCTCCGCGGCCCTGGCGAGTTCTTCGGCACCCGCCAGTCCGGCCTGCCGGAGTTTCGCGTCGCCGATCTGCTGCGCGACGCCGCGCTCCTCGACGAGGCGCGGCGCGAGGCGCTCACGATCATCGCCGCCGATCCCGAGCTGCGTGCCCCCGAGCACCGCGGCCTGCGCGAGGCGCTCCTGGCCCGGTGGCGCGGCAAGCTCGCGCTGGCCTCGGTCGGATGAGCGTCGGCGGCGCCGGCGTGGCGCGGCGGGCGGCGCGGGGCCTGGCCGGCTCGCCACTCCCCAACGTCCTCGCCGCCAGCCTTGCGTTGTGGGGGTGCCGTACCGCGGCCGCCCACTCCGGGCGTCATCCAAGACGCGCTTCGTGGTCCGGTGCCACGGCTGCGGGCGGCGGGGAATGGCTCGCCCGCCACCCGCGGTGCGCGCGCCACGCCGGCGGTCACACGTCATCGGGCCACCCCCAGCGCGGGGTCGGCCGCACCACCGAGGGCCGGCCGTGAAGATCATCGCGGGGGCGCTGAAGGGGCGGAGGCTGGTGACGCCGCGGGGGGAGACGACGCGGCCAACGGCGGATCAGGTGCGGATCGCGCTGATGGATACGCTGACCCCGCGGCTGCCCGACGCGCGGGTGCTCGACCTGTTCGCGGGGGCGGGCGGCGTGGGGCTGGAGGCGTTGTCCCGCGGGGCCGCGCACGTGACGTTCGTCGAGCGCGACGCGCGCGCGGTCGCGGCGCTGCGGGAGAACGTCACGGCGCTCGGCGTCGCCGCGCTGACCCGGGTGCGGCGCGGCGACGTGCTCCGCGAGCTGGCCGCCCTCTACGGCGCCGGGGAGCGGTTCGACATCGTGTTCCTCGATCCGCCCTACGACACGGACCTGGTCGGGACCACGCTGAGCTCGCTGGGCGGCGGCGGCCTGCTCCTCCCCGAGGGGCTCGTCGTGGCGCAGCACTTCACCAAGCGAGCGCCGGCCGCGGCGCTCGGCGCGCTCGGCGCGTTCCGCACCCGACGCTTCGGCGAGACGACGCTGACCTTCTATCGCGCCGCGCCCGGCGCGGGCTAGCCGGCCTTGACTCGAGACCCTCCCCAAAGGCAGGATCGCCGGACCCCGGGCTGGCCGAAGCGGGCTGCCTGCGTCGTGAGCACATCCTCGGGAGCGCGCACACCCGAAGGTGCGACGGCGAGGGCCAGCGCACGCGCGATCACTCCGATCCCCAGGAGCCGAGGGTCATGAGTGGACCGACGAACGGAGGACGAGCGCGCGCGTATCAGGACCTGCGCGAATCCGAGGAGCTCCATCGCATCACTCTCAGCAGCATGTCGGACGCTGTCTTCCTCACCGACGACGACGGACGGCTCACGTTCGTGTGCCCCAACGTCGACGTGATCTTCGGCTACGCGCCGGACGAGGTGCACGCCATGACGCTCGGGCGACTCCTCGGAGAGAACCTCTTCGACCGCGCCGACCTCGCGGCCCGGACGGAGATCACGAACATCGAGCGCGAGGTCACGTCGAAGTCGGGGGAGCGCCGCACCATCCTCATCCACATCAAGGCGGTCTCGATCAGGGGCGGGACGGTGCTCTACGCGTGCCGCGACATCACCGACCGCAAGCGCGCGGAAGACGAGCTGCGCGCCGCCCGCCTGGATCTCGCGCACGCCTCGCGCCTCGCGCTGGTCGGCGAGCTCATGGCGTCGATCGCCCACGAGATCAAGCAGCCCCTCACGTCGATCCTCACGAACGCCGGCGCCGGCCTGCTGTTGCTCGAGCATGACGCGAGAGCCGACGCCGCGCCGGAGCTCGTCGAGATCCTCGGCGACATCCGAGAGCAGAGCCGTCTGGCCGGCGGCGTCATCGAGCGGCTCCGGGCGCTCGCCGCGAACCGGCCGCTGGAGCGCCGGCCGCTCGACGTGAACGAGGTCGCGGACGACGTGCTGCGGCTCGTCGAGGGCGACGCCCGGCGGCGCAGCGTGGTGCTCGCGGCGGACCTCACGTCGTCGCTGCCGGCCGTCGACGCCGACCGGGTGTGCCTGCAGCAGGTCGTCCTGAACCTGCTCATGAACGCGATGGACGCGATGGACCAGGTGACCACGGAGGACCGGCGACTGACCGTGCAGACCCGGCGGGTGGGTGACGCCGTGGAGGTGGCGGTCAGCGACACGGGACCCGGCATTCCCCCCGAGCGACTGCCCCAGCTCTTCGCGGCCTTCTTCACGACGAAGAAGGACGGCCTCGGGCTGGGCCTGGCCATCGCGCGCTCGCTCGTCGAGGCCCACGGCGGCCGGATCTGGGCCGACGCCCCCGGCGAGCGCGGTGCGACGTTCCGGTTGACCCTCCCCGGGCTGCCGACGCCGTAGCCCGATCGCCCGCGTTGCCGCCGCCCGCGCCGCCTTGACTTCGACGCACCGCGGCGACTACGATGCCTGGATTCGAATTCCGCTCGGAGGTCAGGTGTGGGCAAGCGCGCCGTCTATCCCGGGATGTTCGATCCGATCCACAACGGGCACGTGGACGTCATCCAGCGCAGCCTGCAGATCTTCGACGAGCTGATCGTCGCGGTCGTCGCCAACCCGTCCAAGCAGCCGCTGTTCTCGGTGAGCCAGCGGCTCGAGATGATCGACGAGGCGACCTCGGGCATCGTGGGGCTGGGCACGAACTTCCGCATCGTCGCCTTCGACGGGCTCCTGATCGACCTGGTCGCCCGCGAGCGCGCCGACTGCATCGTGCGCGGCATCCGCGCGGTCTCGGACTTCGAGTACGAGTTCCAGATGGCGCTCATGAACCGCAAGCTGCGCCCCACCGCGGAGACGGTCTTTTTGATGCCGCACGAGAAGTACACGTACATCTCGTCGCGGCTCATCAAGGAGGTCGCCAGCTTCGGCACCTCGGTCGCCGGCATGGTGCCGCCGATCGTCGAGAAGCGACTGACCGAGAAGTTCCCACCCCGCTGAGCGACGGGCCCGGAGCCCGTCCGACAAGGAGCACGACGTGCTGGCCGATCGCATGAAGACCCTTGCCCCGTCCTCGACCCTCGCCGTGCAGGCCAAGGCCAAGGAGCTGCGCGCCCGCGGCGTCGACGTGATCTCCTTCGGCGCCGGCGAGCCCGACTTCGACACGCCCCAGCGGATCAAGGACGCCGCGGTGCAGGCGATGCAGCGGGGCCAGACGAAGTACACCGAGGTCGGCGGCGTGCCCGAGCTGCGCGCGGCCATCTGCGCCAAGCTCAAGCGCGACAACGGGCTCGACTACGAGCCCGCCGACGTCCTCGTCTCGGTCGGCGCCAAGCACACGCTCTTCAACCTCGTCATGGCGCTGATCAACCCCGGCGACGAGGTGCTCGTGCCGAGCCCGTACTGGGTGTCGTACCCCGAGCAGGTCCGGCTGCTCGGCGGCGTTCCCGTCGACGTGGCGACCCACGAGTCGACCGGCTTCGACCTCGACCCGGCGGCGCTGGCGGCCGCGGTGACGCCACGGACCAAGCTCGTGGTCCTCAACAGCCCCAACAACCCGACCGGCGCGGTGTTCTCGCGCCCCGCGCTCGAGGCGGTGGCGCGGCTGGCCGTGGAGCGCGGGCTGTGGGTCGTGTCCGACGAGTGCTACGAGGCGCTGACCTTCGAGGGCCGCCACGTCTCCATCGCGTCCTTCAGCCCCGAGGTCAAGGCCCGCACGCTCGTGGTCAACACGTGCTCGAAGGCCTACGCCATGACCGGCTGGCGCATCGGCTACGCGGCGGGTCCCCGCGCGCTCATCCGGGCGATGACCGACGCCCAGAGCCAGGTCACGTCGAATCCGTCGTCGGTGGCACAGTGGGCGGCCGTCGAGGCGCTCACCGGGCCCCAGGACGAGGTGGCGAAGATGGCCGGCGAGTTCGACCGGCGCCGCCGTCTCATCATCGAGGGCCTCAACGCCCTGCCGGGCGTGCGCTGTGGGATGCCCAAGGGGGCGTTCTACGCCTTCGCGAACGTCTCGGGGCTGTTCGGCCGCACGTGGCGCGGGCCCGAGGGCGCCGTGTCCCTCAAGAGCTCGCTCGACGTCACCGCGTTCCTGCTCGAGGCCGCGCGGGTGGCCGTCGTGCCCGGGCGCGACTTCGGCTCCGACGCCCACGTGCGCATGTCCTACGCGACCAGCGATGCGCTGATTCGTGAGGGCCTCACGCGCATGGCCGCCGCGATCGCCACCTTGCAGTGACCGTGGCCGGCGCGGCCGCCCTCGACGCCGCGGCGGCCGCGCGGGTCACGCTGGTGCTCGGCGCCAACGACACCGGCAAGACCACGCTCGTCACCCGCCTCGCCGGCGCGCTGGCCGACGCCGGCCACGCCGTCGGCGTCGTCGACGCCGACCTCGGCCAGTCCGACGTCGGGCCGCCGACGACGGTGGGCCTCGGCCGCGTCCGGGCCCCGATCGCGCGGCTCGCCGAGGCGGAGCTCGTCGCCCTCGAGTTCCTCGGCGTCACCTCGCCGGCGCGCTGCATGCGTGAGACGGCCGCGGCGACCGCGCGCCTCGTCCGACGCGCGCTCGACCTCGGCTGCACGCGCGTGGTCGTCGACACCTCGGGCCTGGTGACGGGCCCGTTCGGGCTGGCGCTGAAGCGGCTCAAGATCGACCAGGTGGCGCCAGACGTGTTGATCGCGCTGCAGCGAGCCGGCGAGTGCGAGCCCATCCTGAGCGCCTACGCGGGCGCGGCCCGACCGGCGATCGCGCGTGTGCCCGCTGGCCCGACGCGACGCCGGTCTCCGGCCGCGCGACGCGAGGCGCGTCTGCGCGCGCTCGAGGCGCACCTGGCCGGCGCCGCGCCGGTCACGCTCGACCTCGCGCGCGTCGCGGTCCGCGCCGCCCCCGGCGCGCGCGGACTGACCGTCGGCGAGGCCGACGGCGTGCTGGTGGGGCTCGACGCCGGAGACGGACGAACGCTCGGACTCGGCCGGGTGCGTGAGATCGATCCGACGCAGACACGACTCACGGTGGACACGGGCGTCGACGCGGCGCAGATCGCCGCGGTGGCGATCGGACGGGCACGGTATCGCGCGGCGTGAGGCCGCGGCTCGGGGCGCCCCGGCGAAGCCGGGGCGCCCGTCGAACTGAGATCTACCGCGTGGTGGAGCCGCTCGGGCTCGACGGCGAGCCAGGAGTCGCCGGTGGAGGCGACGGCGGCGTTGAAGGCGTCGTGGACGGAGCGGTCGTGGACGGCGGCGAGGCCGACGGAGACCGTTCGCCCGGCCGCTCGCCGACGCGATCGGTGCGAGACTCACTGCAGGCGGTCAGCAGTCCAAAGCTGAGCGCCACGGCGCAGAGGCCGGTGAGCATCCTGTTCATGCGAAGCCTCCTCCTTGTGGGGGTTGCGCGAACGCCACCTGAGGTTGCAACGCACATGCCGCCGTCCGACGTCTTGACAGGGTTGTGGACAACTATTACCAATGCGGGTGATCCGCCATACCCTAAGCGGTGATCCGCGACGCGAGCACAAAGGAGACGCATCGATGAAGCTCGAAGGAGCCTATGACGTACCGGCGCCCCGCGAGAAGGTTTGGGACGCGTTCCAGGATCCCGAGCAGCTCCGGCAGGCCATCCCCGGGTGCGAAAAACTCGAGGCGGTCGGCCCCGACGAGTACAAGGCCACGATGAAGGTCGGCGTCGGCGGCGTGAAGGGCACGTTCGAGGGTAAGGTCCGCCTCAGCGACAAGAAGCCGCCAGAGTCCTACAAGATGGCCGTCGAGGGTTCGGGCGGTCCGGGCTTCATCCGCGGCGAGACCGTGATCACGCTGACGCAAGCCGGCGCCGGCACGCGCGTGTCGTACACCGCCGACCTGCAGGTCGGCGGGCTCATCGCCTCGGTGGGGCAGCGCCTGCTCGGCGGCGTATCGAAGATGATGGCCGACAAGTTCTTCACCCGCATGAGCGAGCTCCTCCAGGCGTAACCGGATGGCGTCGCGCTACCTCGAGCCCGGGCGCGAGCGAGCCTCGCGCGCGGACATGCGCCGCCTGCAGGCGCGGCACCTGCGCGCGCAGGTGACGCACGCCGCCCGGCACAGCCCGTTCTACCGGCGCGTGCTGCGCGCGGCCCGCGTCGATCCCGTAAAGGTTCGCACGCTCGACGACGTACGGCGGCTGCCGTTCACGACGAAGGACGAGCTCAAGCAGAACCAGCTCGACCACCCCCCGTGGGGCGACGTCCTCGCGGTGCCGCTCGCCGACGTCGTGCGCGTGCACCTCACGTCGGCGACGACCGGCCGGCCGCTGGCGTTCCTCGACACCGCGGAGGACTGGCACGGCTTCTACCACTCCTACGCGCGCTCGCTCCACGCGTTCGGCGTGCGCCGCACCGACATGGTGATGGCCGCCTTCTCCTACGGCCCGTGGATCGGCTACTGGAGCGGGTTCTACGCGGCGCAGGACCTCGGCTGCCTCGTGTACCCGGTGGGGGGGCTCTCGACCGAGCAGCGCCTCGACGCGCTGCTGACGTACCCGATCACCGTGCTCGGCTGCACACCGTCCTACGCCCTGTTCCTGGCCGAGGCGGCCGCGCGGAAGGGCCTCGACCTCGCCAAGGACACGAAGCTGCGGATCACCTGGCACACGGGGGAGCCGGGCGCGTCGATCCCCGCCACCCGCGCGCGGATCGAAGGCGCCTTCGGCGTGCGCGCCTACGACCTGCCGGGCCTCACCGAGATCGCGGCGTGGGGCTTCGAGTGCGAGGCGCGGTCCGGGCTCACGCACGTGCACGAGGACTACGTCTACCCCGAGGTGCTCGACGAGCAGGGCGCGCCGGTGAAGCCGGGCGAGCGCGGCGAGCTCGTGTTCACGAGCCTGTACCGGAAGGCGATGCCGCTCCTGCGCTATCGCACGCGCGACGTCGTGCAGCTCGCCGACCGGCGTTGCCCGTGCGGGCGCACCCTGGTCGCCTTCGAGGGCGGGGTGCTGGCGCGCCTGGACGACATGAAGAAGGTCCGCGGCATCATCGTGTACCCGCGCCGCATCGAGGAGCTGGTGCGGCCGCACCGCGACGTGGACGAGTTCCAGATCGTCTTCCGCCGCGTCGACGGCCTCGACGACATCCTGATCCGCCTCGATCCCTCGCCGTCCCTTGCCCTCGACGAGCGCACGCGCATGCGCGAGACTCTCGCCACGGACCTGCAGCTCGGCCTCGGCATCCGCGTCAGCGTGGACGTCGGGGAGCCCGGCTGCCTGCCGCGCTGGGACCACAAGGCGCGACGCGTGAAGGACGAGCGCACCGAAGTTCCCTTCTAGGAGACCCCACGTGAAGGCAGCGTATTTCAAGGAGCACGGCGGCAGCGACAGGATCCTCTACGACGACTATCGCGACCCGGCGCCCGGCGCCGGCGACGTGGTGGTGCGCGTGCGCGCGTGCGCCCTCAACCAGGTCGACATGCTGCTGCTCGACGGCCGATTCCCGCCGCCCGAGGGGTTGCCGCACGTCAACGGCTGCGAGGTGGCCGGCACCGTGGAGACGCTCGGCGCCGGCGTCACCACGGTGAAGGCCGGCCAGCGGGTCGTGGTCTTCCCCGGCTTCTCGTGCGGCACGTGCGAGTTCTGCCTGGCCGGCGAGCGCACGGTGTGCCTGCGCTACGGCTACCTCGGCGCCCACAAGGACGGCGGCTACGCCGAGCTCGTGCGGGTGCCGGCCGCCAACTGCCTGCCGCTGGCCGAGGCGATCGGCTTCGAGGCGGCGGCGGCGCTGCCCCTGGCGTTCCTCACCTCGTGGCACGCCCTCATCGCGAAGGCCCAGCTGAAGCCCGGACAGACGGTGCTGGTGCAGGCCGCGGGCAGCGGCGTGGGCAGCGCGGCGATCCAGATCGCACGCCTGTGCGGGGCCCGGGTCATCACCACCGTGGGCAGCGACGACAAGATCGAGTTCGCACGGGCGCTCGGGGCCGAGCGCGTCGTCAACTACCGCACCCAAGACTTCGTCGAGGAGACGAAGAAGTGGACGAACAAGCGCGGCGTGGACGTCGTCGTCGAGCACATCGGCGGCGAGACGCTCGAGCGGTCCACCTACGCGCTCACCCGGCTCGGCACGCTGATCTCCATCGGCAGCCACGACACCCACTGGGGCCGCCTCGACCTGCGCCACGTTTACTCGAAGAACCTCCGCATCGTCGGCACCAACCTCGGCTCGATCACGGAGCTGCGCACCCTGCTCGACTACGTCGTCGACGGCCGGCTGCGGCCGGTGGTCGACCAGGCGTTCCCCCTGAAGGACGCCCGGGCCGCCGTGCAGCACGTGCTGGACCGCAAGAACAAGGGAAAGGTCCTGCTCGTCCCGTGACGCTCGCCCGCCTGCTGGAGCTCGCCGCGCGGCGCTGGCCGGCGGCGGAGGCCGTCGTCGACGGCGACCGGCGGCTGACCTACGCCGAGCTCCACCGGCACGCGTGCGAGCTCGGCGTCGCGTTCCGCGACCTCGGCGTCGGCCGCGGCGACCGCGTGCTCATCGCCCTGCGCAACCGCCTCGAGCACGTGCTCGCGTACTGGGCGCTGCAGACCATGGGCGGCGTGCCGACGCCCGTCAACTTCCGGCTCGCCGCCGCCGAGATGCGATACGTCCTCGACGACTCCGGCGCCCGCGTCGCCCTGCTCGAGGCCGAGACGGCGCCCGCCGTCGTCGGCGCCGTGGCCGGCCGCGACGTCCGCCTGGTCTGGGTGGGCGATGCCGAGGGACGGCCCGCAGGGGCGGTGGCGTTCGAGGGCCTCCGCGCCGACGGCGCGTGTCCGGCGCCCGCGGAGCGCGACCTCTCGCTCATCCTCTACACCTCGGGCACGACGGGGCGCCCGAAGGGCGTGCCGCGCACCCACCGCAACCACGACGCCGGCGCGCTCGCGCAGGCCCTGCAGTGCGGGTACGCGTGGGGCGAGCGGACGCTCGGGGTGATGCCGCTCTATCACACGATGGGCATCCACGCGCTCACCGGGATGGCCGCGGTCAACGGCTGCTTCGTCTGCCAGCCCGAGTGGAGTGCGGCCGGCGCCCTTCGGCTGATCCGCGCGGAGCGGATCACGGCGCTCTACCTGATCCCCACGCTCTTCTACGACCTCGTGCACGCCCCGGAGCTCATGCGCGAGACGGTGGAGTCCGTGACCAAGCTGGGCTACGCTGGCGCCCCCATGCTCGCCGCGCTCACCGAGGACTGCGTGAAGGCCTTCCGGCCGCAGACGTTCGTCAACCACTACGGCTCGACCGAGATCTACACCTTCTCGGTCCGGCCCGACGTCCACCTCAAGCCGGGCTGCGCCGGCCGTCCCGGCGTGCACTCGGCCCTGCGGGTGGTCGCCGCCTCGACCGAGCGACGGGTGGGACCGGACGAGGTCGTGGCGGCGGGCGAGCCGGGCGAGATCATCGCCAGCCTCGACAGCGACGAGGCGTTCAGTGGCTACTGGCAGCGGCCCGACGCCGACGCACGGGCGCTGCGCGATGGCTGGTACTTCACCGGCGACATGGGCTACGTCGACGCCGAGGGCGAGCTGTACGTGACCGGGCGCGTCGACGACATGATCATCAGCGGCGGGGAGAACATCCACCCCGTCGAGGTCGAGGAGGTCCTGGCCCGGCATCCCGGCGTGCGCGACGTGGCGGTGGTAGGGGAGCCGGACGACCGGTGGGGCCAGCGCGTGGTCGCGTTCGTAGTCCCCGCCGGCGCGGAGGTGACGGCCTCGGCGCTGGACGAGCACTGTCGCAGCCGCGGCGAGCTCGCCGCCTTCAAGCGGCCGCGGCGCGTCGTCTTCGTCCGCGAGATCCCCAAGACCGCGTCCGGCAAGATCCTCCGCCGCCTGCTCCGCGACGGCCAGTATTCGGAGATCACGACATGAGCGAGTTCCTGAGGACCGAGCGGCAGGGCGCGATCGCCACCCTGTGGATCGACCGCCAGCCGAAGATGAACACGATGACGGTGGCGATGCGAAACGAGTTCCCCGAGATCTTCCGGACCTTCGATCACGACGACGGCGTGCGCGTCGTCGTGATCCGTGGCGCCGGGGGCAAGGCGTTCAGCGCCGGCGGAGACGTGGCCGAGTTCCTGACGCTCGCCCCCGCCGACCTCGAGCTGTGGGGCGACACGCTGACCGCGGCCGAGCGCTGCCGCAAGCCCGTCATCGCGGCCATCGACGGGTATACGATGGGGGCCGGTCTCGAGCTGGCGGTCGCGTGCGACTTCCGCATCGCGACGCTGCGCAGCGAGTTCGCGTTTCCCGAGGTGCGGCTCGGCATGATCCCGGGCAGCGGCGGCACCCAGCGCGCGATGCGGCTGATCGGCATGACGCGGGCCAAGCTCTTCATGATGACCGGGCAGCGCATCCCGGCCGAGCGCGCCGAGGCGTGGGGGCTCATCACGCAGGCGGTGGCCAACGACGGGCTCGACGCCGCCGTCGAGGCGCTGGCGGGGGAGCTGGCGGAGAAGGCGCCGCTGGCGCTGCGCACGCTGAAGATGGTGCTCAACCGCGGCGCCGACGCGCCGCTCGACACGGCCCTCGAGCTGGAGCGCAAGTCCTACGCCTGGCTGCGGGCGACGCACGACTACGAGGAGGGCGTCCGCTCGTTTCTCGACAAGCGGCCGCCCCGGTACCAGGGGAGATAGCGCGTGGCGACTGGATCGTTCGGCCTCATCCTGGCGAATCGTGCCGTGGTGCTGGGCGCCGTCAAGGCGCGTGACCTGCTCGACATCGCCGTCGAGGGCGAGCGCTCGGGGGTCTTCGACGCCGTCTGGGTCGGCGACAGCCTGCTCGCCAAGCCGCGGCTGGAGTCGATCACCCTGCTGTCGGCGCTGGCCGGCGTCACCGAGCGCGTGCGCCTGGCGGTCGGCTGCATGGCGACCTTCGTGCACCGCCACCCGGTGATGCTCGCCCAGCAGTGGGCGAGCCTCGACGTCCTCTCCGACGGCCGGGCGCTCCTCGCCGTGTGCCTCGGCGGGCCCGACAGCGCCAACGCCGCCCAGGCCGCGGAGCACGCAGTCATGGGCATCGCCTCCGCCGAGCGCGTCGAGCGGCTGGAGGAAGGCATCCGCATCCTGCGCGCGCTCTTCGGCAGCAAGGGCGCCAGCCACGCGGGGCGGTTCTACCGGTTCGAGAACGTCACGCTCGAGCCGCGGCCCGTCCAGGACCCGTGCCCGATCTGGATCGCCTCCAACCCGACCGGGCTCACCTGGAAGGGCGGGGCCAGCGCCTCCGACGCCGCCGTCGAGCGCGGCCTCCGCCGCGTCGCCCGCTACGCCGACGGGTGGATGACCAACAAGCTGTCGCCGAGCGAGTTCGCCCAGCAGTTCGGGCGCATCCAGGCGATGGCGCGCGAGGAGGGCCGCGATCCGGCGGCGCTCGGCAGCGCGCTCTACCACAACATCAACATCAACGAGGACCGGGCCGCGGCGCTGGCGGAGAGCAAGGCGTTCCTGGACGCCTACTACACCGCCAAGTTCACGCCGCAGTTCGTGGAGCAGTGGACGGTGGCGGGCGGGCCGAAGGAGTGCGCTGCGCAGCTGCGCGCCTACTTCGCGGCCGGGCTCGGTCACATGGCGCTGCGCCTGGCCTCGTGGAACCAGCGCGCCCAGCTCGCCCGCTTCCTGGGCGAGGTGGCGCCGGCGCTCGGAGACCGCTGATGCTGCACGGGATCGACCATCTCGTCATCGCCGTCCCCGACCTGGACGCCGCCATGAAGACGTACCGCGACCTCGGCTTCACCGTGGTTGCCGGGGGGCGCCACACCGGGGTGGGCACCGACAACGCGCTCATCGCGTTCCGCGACTCCTCGTATCTCGAGCTCGTCGCCTTCTACGAGCCGCGCCCCGACCATCGGTGGTGGGCGCCGCTCCAGCAGGGTGGGGGCCTCGTCGACTTCTGCCTGCAGACCGACAACCTCGCCGGCGACGCCGCGGTCTTCCGCGGCGCCGGCGTCGACGTGGGCGGGCTCGAGCCGCGCAACCGGCTGCGGCCCGACGGCGTCGAGGTGCGCTGGGTGTGCGCGCTGGCGCGCGGCGCGGACCGTGGCGTGGCCCCGTTCCTCCTCGCCGAGGAGACCGGGCGCGACGAGCGCGTGCCGCGCCAGCGCACGCACGCCAACGGCGTGACCGGCATCGGCCGGGTCACGGTGGCCGTGCGGGACCTCGTGCCCGTCCGTGGCTGGTACGCGACGGCGCTCGGCGTCCCCGGCCACGACGTCGCGTGCCCCGAGCTGGGGGCGGCCGGGGCGCGCTTCGCGATCGGCGCCCACACGTTCGAGTTCCTGGCCGCCACCGGCGCCGGGCCCGTGCGCGACTGGCTTGCCACGCGCGGCGCCTCGCCGTACGCGGCGACGCTCGTCGGCGCCTCGCGCCCGATTCCCCTGGATCTGGGCCGGACGTGGGGCGCCCGCCTCGCGCTCGCCTGAGACCCCTCGAAAGGAGCCCTGCATGAAGCTGGTCCTCGCGGTCGCCCTGGTGCTCGTGGTGGGCGTGTCGGCGGTGGTGGCGCAGACGCCGGTGAACCTCGCCTTCGCCACCCTCGACACCGGGAGCGCGTGGTACGTCTACGGCGCCACCATGGCCGAGCTGCTGCGCAAGACGCTGCCGGCCGGCTCGAACATCGACGTCAAGCCGCGCGCGGGCGGCGTCGGCAACCCGCGGCTCGTGGCCAAGAACGAGACGCCGCTGGGGCTGGCGTTCACCGTGACGAACCGCTGGGCGAGCGAGGGCAAGGAGGCCTACACCGAGAAGCTCGAGAACCTGCGCGGGCTCGTCGGCGGGCTCGACACCTACTACCTCGTCGCGGTCGCGACGAAGAAGCTCGGCGTCGCCTCGGTCCGGGAGATCCGAGACAAGAAGCTGCCGGTGCGGATCTACACCCAGCCCGTCGGCTCGCTCGGGGAGTTCGCCGGGCGACAGCTCCTGCGCGCGGTCGGCCTCAGCTACGCGGACGTCAAGAGCGCCGGCGGCTCCACCCAGCACGTCGGCTACAACGTCATCATCGACGCCTTCAAGGACGGCCGCGCCGACATGCTGATCGCGGTGGTGACCCCCAAGCACCCCTCGGTCAGCGAGATCGTCTCGGCCGTGGACGTCGAGTTCCTCGGCCTCGACGCCGAGACCGCCAAGGCGCTGCTGCCGCTCGGCTACACCGCGGCGACGATGCCGCCCGACACGTTCAAGAACCAGACGAAGCCGGTGAGCACGGTCGGCTTTCCCACCGTGCTGATCACCAACAAGGAGCTGCCGGAGCCGATCGCCTACACGGTGACCAAGACGGTCGTGGAGAACAAGGAGGCGCTGGTCCGTGGGCACGGCGGTCTCGCCGAGTTCGATCCGCAGACGGCGTGGCAGGCCGACAAGGTCGGCATCCCCCTGCATCCGGGCGCCGAGCGGGCGTACCGCGAGAAGGGGTGGATGAAATAGCCGCCGCCACCGTTCTCCTCGACGGCCGCATCCTGACGCTCGATCCCCGCCGCCCGCGGGCGACCGCGCTGGCGGTCGCCGACGGGCGCATCGTGGCCGTGGGCGGCCCCGCCGACGTGAAGCCGTGGCGCGGCCGGGGCGCGCGCGTCGTGGATCTCGAGGGCGCCACGGTGATCCCGGGTCTGGTCGACGCCCACGCGCATCTCGATCGCGAGGGCCTCAAGCTCATCTACCCCTCGCTGGCCCGCTGCCGCTCGATCGCCGACGTCCAGCGGCTCGTCCGGACGCTCGCCGAGGACCGCAAGGCCGATGAGTGGATCGTCACCATGCCGGTGGGCACGCCGCCGTTCTACCAGGACGCGCCGGGCGGCCTCGCCGAGCAGCGGTGGCCGACACGCGCCGACCTCGACGCGGCGGCGCCGGACCATCCGGTCTACATCCGGGGCATCTGGGGGTACTGGAACCGTCCGCCCGTCTACTCGGTCGCGAACAGCCGGGCCCTCGCGCTGGCCGGCGTGACTCGCGCCACCGTCCCGCCCCGCGGCGTGGAGATCCAGAAGGACGCCGCCGGCGAGCCCACCGGCGTCTTCGTCGAGCACAACGTCATCCAGGTGCTCGAGTTCACCCTCATGGCCGCCTCGCCGCGCTTCACGCCGGCCGACCGGCTGCGCGCGCTGCGCGAGTCGCGCCGCCGCTACGCCGCGCGCGGGGTGACGGCCGTCTACGAGGGTCACGGCGTGGCGCCCGAGGTGCTGCGCGCCTACCGCGAGTGCCACGCCCGCGGCGAGCTCCAGCTGCGGTGCACGCTGGTCGTGAGCCCGACCTGGCGGGCCGCCGACGCCGGCGCGACGATCCCCGCGCTGGCCGCGTGGGCGGGCGGGCGTGGGCTCGGCGACGACCGGCTGCGCGTGGGCGGCATCTGCCTGCACTACGGCGGTGACGCCGAGGTCGCGCGCATCCTCCACGCCAGCCAGCCGTACACGGGCTGGGCCGGGTTCGTGGAGAGCGCCAACGACCCCGCCGCCTACCGCGAGCAGGCGGAGCTGGCCGCGCGCCACGGGCTGCGCGTCAACACGCTGGTGACGCGCTGTCTGCCCGAGGTGCTCGACGTGTGGGAGGACGTCGCGAGCCGCCATCCGATCCGCGACCTCCGCTGGGTGCTGGTGCACCTCAACGCGGCGACACAAGAGCAGCTGGGGCGCATCCGCCGGCTGGGGGCCGTCGCGACGACGAACCCGATCTCGTATCTCTATCGCTCGGCCGGCGACGAGGTCGCGCGGCTCGGCGGCGCGGCCGACCAGCTGCTGCCGCACCGGAGCCTCGCGCGCCAGCGCATTCCCTTCGGTATCGCGACCGACAACAAGCCCGCCGACCCCTGGGTCGCCTTCGCCGCCGTCGTCGCTCGGCGCGACATGCGGACGGGCGTCGTCGTGGGCGAGCGCGAGCGCCTCACGCGGGGCCAGGCCCTCGCGGCGCTGACCCAGGGCGGCGCCTGGGTCACCTTCGCCGAGCGCGACCGCGGCCGGCTGGCCCCGGGCTGGGCCGCCGACCTCGCCGCGCTCGAGCACGATCCGCTCACGGCCCCGCTGGAAGATCTCGTCGGGCAGACGGCGCGGCTCACGATGGTCGGCGGCGACATCGTGCACCATGCCTGACCCGCGCTCGCCGCGTGTCTGGCTCGCCGTCGCGTGGTCGGCCTTCCAGCTCTACACGGCGTACGCCGGCATGTTCGACCTGCTCATCCAGCTCCCGGTGCACGTGGCCTTCGCCGTCGCGCTGGGGTTCCTCACCGAGCCGCCGGCCGAATCGGACGCGCAGGCCGAGCAGGCGCGCCGTCGGCGCCCCCGCCCCTGGCTGAACGGCGCCCTGGCGCTGCTGGCCGTGCTGTGCGCCGCTCACTACGTCTGGCAAAACGAGCGCCTGGCGTCGCGCATGGCCATGGTGGACGATCCCGAGCGGCTCGACGTCGTCGTCGGCGTCCTCTTCACGCTGCTGCTGCTGGAGGCCGCGCGGCGGCACACCGGGCCCTCGCTGGTCGTCATGGCCCTCGTGTTCATCGCCTACGCCTTCGTCGGGCCGTGGCTGCCGGGCTTCGTGGGGCACGGCGGCGAGACGTTCCTCAAGCTCGTCGACCAGCAGCTCTTCACCACGCAGGGCATCTTCGGGATCCCGACGATCGTCTCGGCCACGTTCATCTACCTGTTCATCGTCTTCGGCAACGTGATGGACTACGGCGGCATCCTGCGCTTCTTCACCGACGGCTCCCTCGCGGTGGCGGGATCCAGCCGGGGCGGCGCGGGGAAGGTGGCCGTCATCTCCAGCGGGCTCACCGGCACCGTCAACGGCAGCGCCATCGCCAACGCGGTGTCGATCGGCAACTTCACGATCCCCCTCATGATCCGCGCCGGCTACCGGCGCGAGTTCGCGGCCGGGGTCGAGGCGTGCTCGTCGATGGGCGGCCAGCTGGCCCCGCCGGTGATGGGGGCGGCCGCGTTCATCATGGCCGAGACGCTGCAGATGTCCTACGCGTCCATCGCCATCGCCGCCACCATCCCTGGCGTGCTCTACTACGTCGCCCTCGGCGCCATGGTCCACTTCGAGGCCGTCCGGCGCGGGCTGCCCGTCACCCCGCGCAGCCAGCTCCCGCGGCTGGGAGCGGTGCTCCGGCGCGACTTCCACCTGCTGATCGGGCCGCTCCTGCTCGTCTGGCTGCTGTTCACGGGCCGCTCGCCGATGTTCGCGGGGTTCTGGTCGCTCGTCGTGGCCTACGCGCTGTCGTGGATCCGGAAGGACACGCGGATCGGCGCGGCGAAGACGATGGCCACGCTGATCGGCAGCGCGCAGGCGGCCATGCCGGTGGCGCTCGCGTGCGCGACGGTGGGTATCGTGGTCGGGGTCGTCTCCACCACGGGGCTGGGCCTCAAGCTCGCCACCGGCATCGTCGGGCTCGCCGGCGGCAGCCTGTTCGTGACGATGGTCCTGTCCATGGTCGCCGCGCTGGTGCTCGGCACCGGCCTGCCGACGTCGGCCACCTACATCATCACCGCCATCATGGCGGCGCCGGCGCTGGAGCTGCTCGGCGTTCCCAAGATGGTGGCGCACTTCTTCGTCTTCTACTTCGGGATCCTGGCCGATCTCACGCCACCGACGGCCATCTCGACCTACGCGACGGCCTCGATCGCCGGCGCCGACGTGTGGCGGACGCAGGCGCTCGGCATGATGCTCTCGCTCTCCGGCTTCATCATCCCGTTCGCGTACGTGTACGACCCGGCCCTGCTGCTCATCGGCGCCTCGGTGCCGCAGATCGTGCTCCGCACGGTGGCGGCCACGCTCGGCGTGATCATGCTGAGCGCCGCCCTGATCGGCTATCTCCGTGTCCCGACGCGGCTCTGGGAGCGGGGGCTCCTGTTCGCGGGGTCGTTCCTCCTGATCTTCCCCGGCGCCTGGAGCGACATCGCCGGCGTTCTGTGCTTCGCGGTCGTCCTCGTGTCCCAGCGGGCGGCGGCGCAGGCGGTCGAGGGGGCCGGCGCATGAGCGAGATCCCGCCGTCCGACGCGCTCCGCGTGGGGCAGACCATCCCGTTGCTGAGAATCTTCGACGTCGCGAAGGCGCGCGAGTTCTACCTCGACTTCCTGGGGTTCCGGGTCGACTGGGAGCACCGCTTCGACCCGACGGCGCCCGTCTACATGCAGGTCTCTCGCGACGCGTGCGTGCTGCATCTGACCGAGCATCACGGCGACTGCACGCCGGGGTCGACCGTCTTCGTCCGGGTCACCGGCCTCGAGCGCTTCCACGTGGAGATCAGCGCCAGGGAGATCGCTACATGCGGCCGGGCATCGAGACGGCGCCGTGGGGCGCCCGCCTGATGGAGGTCGTCGATCCCTTCGGCAATCGACTGCGGTTCAACGAGGATCTTGCCCCGCCGGCATGACGGAGCGCCTCCGCCTCCTGGACTTCACCACGCCGATCCGCGACTTGATCCGGACCCTGACCAGCAGATCCTCCGTTCCGCGCTCCGCCGCCCGTAGCGCGAGCGCGCGAAGCTCGCGGGATGGCACCTCGCCGGTGACCTTGACGGTGACGGGCGAGCCCCGCCACAGCGGGACACGCGCCCTCGGCACCAGCGGCAACCCGAGCAAGGCGGGGTCCCGGAGCAGGGCGTCGGCGATCTCTCCCTGCACCGCAATGGCCTCGGCCGCGCGCCGGTCCCTGAGCTCGTGCACCTTTCCCAGGAGGGCGACGATCACCACTGCGGCCGCCGCGACGAGGACGATCATCGCCGGGTCTTCGGACAGCGCGTCTCCCAGGAGCTTTAGATGGTCGGCGAGGGGCTCTACGGCCGGAATCACTGGTATCGCCTCGGCCGCGGGGTGCGGCAAGTGTGATGCCATAGTGGTGACCGCTGCGATCAATTGCGTCGTGCGGACTTGCGCCAACGCGGTTCGACGACGGATCCACGAACCGGTAACAATTACACGCGAGGCGTTATCATCGGCAGGCGGTCGCTCGGGGTGAGGGCATGCAACCCCCGCGATTGACCGGTCGTGGCGGTCCGTCTACGCTGCTGGGGCCCGTCGCTCGTGAACGAGGTCGGGAAGGGAGACTCACGTGGGCTTCATGGATCTGCGGCAGTTTCTCGGGCTGCTGGACAAGGAGGGCGAGCTCCGGCACATCGACGCCGAGGTGCACTGGGACCGGGAGCTCGGCGCCGTCGCCCGGCGCGTGCTCGAGAAGAAGGGGCCCGCGCTGCTCTTCGAGTCCATCACCGGCTACCGGACCGGGCGCTGCACGCGCCTGCTGACGGGCGCGCTCGGCGACCGGCGGCGGCTGGCGCTGGCGCTGGGGTTCCCGAAGGACGTGCCCAACGCCGACCTCCTGCCGTACGTGATGGAGAAGAACCGCGCGACGATCCCACCACGCATCGTGACGACGGGCCCGGTGAAGGAGGTCGTCGTCCGCGGTGACGCGATCGACCAGGCCGAGTTCCCGGTCCCGCGGTGGCACCACCTCGAGGGCGGACGCTACATCCACACGTTCTCCGGCATCGTGACCCGCGACCCCGAGACGCGCGTGATGAACGTCGGCATCTACCGGGGCATGATCGGCCAGAAGAACACCTGTCCGATGCTCCTCATCAAGGGCGGCCAGCACTGGGGCCACCACTTCCAGAAGTACGCCGACCGCGGCGAGCCGATGCCGGTCGCCTGCGTGATCGGCTGGGATCCGATCATGCCGTTCCTGGCCGGCTCGCCGATCCCCACCGGCGTCTGCGAGTGGGACGTGATGGGCGCGTATCGTGGCGAGCCGGCCGAGCTCGTCCGCTGCGAGACGGTCGACCTCGAGGTGCCGGCCTCGGCCGAGATCGTGCTGGAGGGGTTCATCAGCGACGACCCGGCGACGTGGGAGAAGGAGGGGCCGTTCGGCGAGTACACGGGCCACCTCTCGGATGTGCCCACGCCGCGGCCGACGATGAAGGTCACGTGCATCACCCACCGGCGCGACCCGATCTTCCAGGGCTGCCTGGAGGGGACCTTGCCCGGCTCGTACAGCGAGAACAGCGTGATGTCCGCCGTCCAGCGGGCCGGGATCGCGTGGAACATCCTCAAGGGCGCCGGCATCCCCGGGATCAAGGACGTCTACGTGCACCCGATCACCAACGGCGTGAACATCGTCGTGCAGATCCGCAAGGCCTACCAGGGCCAGCCCAAGCAGATCGCGGCCGCGCTGTGGGGGAACAGCGCCGCCCAGTACCGCTACAAGCACGTCTACGTCGTCGACGATGACATCGACGCCTCGTCGTACGAGCAGATCGACTGGGCCCTCGCGCACCGGATGAACGCGGGCGAGGGTGGCCTCGTCGTCTTCCCCGGGATCTTCGGCTCGCCCATCGACCCGTCCACGCCGATGGAGGACCGTGACGTGAGCCGCCTGGGCACCGGCCTCTGGAACCGGGTGCTCTTCGACGCCACGCGCTCGTGGAAGTTCGAGCGCCGCGCCGAGTGGGGCGGCGAGCGCTTCCCACCGACCGTGCGTCCCGCGCCCGACGACGAGGCGCGCGTGCGCCAGCGCTGGGCCGAGTACGGCCTGGGCGACCTCTGACGCGGCGCTGATCGAGGGCGAGGGATGAAGATCACCGAGGTCCGCGCAATTCCCCTGACCGTTCCGGTGGCGCCGATGACGCCGGCGTCGACGTGGGAGGCAGGGATCGGGCGGCAGGCGCTGGTGCGCGTGACGACCGACGAGGGACTCGTCGGGTGGGGGGAGTGCTTCGCCTACGGCGTCACGCTCGCGGTGTGCAGCGTGGTGGACGACGCGCTCGCGCCGCTCGTCGTCGGCCAGGATCCGACCCGGATCGAGCTGCTGCTCGACCGGATGCACCGGGCGCTGATGATCTGGGGCCGGCGTGGCCTCGCGATGATGGCGGTGAGCGGCGTCGAGCTGGCCCTGTGGGACCTCCTCGGCAAGGCGCGCGGCGTGCCCGTCTATCAGCTCCTCGGCGGCCTCTGCCAGCCGCGGCTGCGCGGCTACGCGAGCCTGCTCCGCTACGAGTCGCCGGCCGAGGTGCGCCAGGCCGTCGCGGCGGTGCTCGACCAGGGCTTCACCGCGGTCAAGCTCCACCAGACCGACGTGGCCTCGGTGGCCGCCGCCCGCGAGGTCGCGGGGCCCGACGTCGACGTCATGCTCGACACCAACTGCCCGTGGACCGTGGAGGAGGCGATCGCCGTCGGACGGCGGCTCGAGCCCTACGCGCTGCGGTGGCTGGAGGAGCCGGTGTGGCCGCCCGAGGACTACGCGGGCCTGGCGCGCGTGCGGCAGGCGCTGCGGGTGCCGATCGCCTGCGGCGAGAACGACGCGACCGTCTTCGCCTTCCGCGAGATCCTCGCGGCCGGCGCCGCCGACGTCGTGCAGCCGAGCATCACCAAGGTCGGCGGCATCGCCGAGATGAAGAAGATCGCCACGCTCGCCGCGGCGGCCAACGTCACGTTCGTGCCGCACTCGTTCTACTTCGGGCCCGGCCTGGCCGCCACGCTGCACGTCGCGGCCGCCACGCCGGGCGTCCCCTACGTCGAGCTCCCGCCCGGGCAGCTCGCCGCGCCGCTGCTGGCGGAGCCCATCCGTCAGGCCGGCGGCGTCGCGACCGTGTCCGACCGTCCGGGCCTCGGCGCCGACCCGGACCCCGACGTGCTGAAGCGCTACGCGTACACGCGGGAGGCGGCGCGCCCGTTCTACCTGCAATGAAGCTGGTCGTCTTCGACTTCGACGGGCTCATCCTCGACACCGAGGTCCCGGTCTACGAGGCGTGGCAGGAGATCTACGTCGAGCACGGCGCCACGCTGGCCTTCGAGAAGTGGGCCCTGTGCATCGGCACCGCCGACGTGTTCGACCCCTGCGTCGACCTCGAGACCGCGCTCGGGCGGGCCCTCGACGCCGCGGCGCTGCGCGGCCGTCATCGCGTGCGCACCGACGCGCTCATCGACGCCCAGGCGGTCCTGCCAGGCGTGCGGGAGTACGTGGACGAGGCGCGGCGGCTCGGGCTCCGGCTCGGCGTGGCCTCGTCGTCCAGCCGTCGCTGGGTCGAGGGGCACCTGCAGCGTCTCGGGCTGCGCGACCGCTTCGACGTGATCCGCTGCGCCGACGACGTGCCGCGCGTGAAGCCTGACCCCGCGCTCTACCGCGCGGTGCTCGACGCGACCGGCGTGCGCCCGGAGGACGCGATGGCCCTGGAGGACTCGCCGAACGGCGTGCTGGCGGCCAAGCGGGCCGGCCTGACCTGCGTGGCCGTGCCCAACGCCCTCACCGCCCGCCTCGACCTGAGCCACGCCGACCTGAGCCTGACGTCGCTCGCCGACCTCCCACTGACCGACTTGCTCGCGCGTTTCCGCCGCTAGTGTTCTGAGTAGGAGATCGGGTAGCGCCTCCCGACGTGAGCGGGGCGGGCCCGAGGTCGGCCCCCGGCCGCGCCACTTGACGGCGAGCCGTCGTCGCCGTTCGAGCGGAGGGCTTCGGCGAGCGCGCCGCCGACGAAGGGATCGCCGCTCACAACCCCCTATGGGGGATATGGGGCCGCGCTTGCCGAGGCCCGGAGCGAGTTACGGCGACAGGCGAGCCGTCGTGGTGCGGCCGGGGGCCGACCTCGGGCCCGCCCCGCTCAACGTCGCTCCGGCGCATCGGTGAACTTCTGACTCGGGACGCTAACCGACGGGCGGCAGCCCTACCGCGTCGCGGATCTTGGCGAGCTGGGACGCGTGGTCGTTCCAGTGGTACTCGAACAGCGCCCCCACGAACACCGGCAGCGTGATCTCGTCGGTGCCCATGAACGTCTTGAACAGGGGGATCCGGGCCTTGCGTCCGAGCGCACTCTCCGGGAGCGTGCCGAGGTAGTCGAAGACCGCCCGGCGCTGCGTGTCGAGCGCCTCGACGAGCTGTGCGAGCGTCATCGTGCGGCGCTCGGGGGTGATGAACGGGTCGCCAGCCTCGATCTCGATGACGGGGAGCTCGCGGTCCGTGAAGGATTTCAGGATGGCGACCGCGTCCCACCCCGGCTCGAAGAGCAGGTGGGTGAGCACCTCGCGCGTGGTCCACTCCCCCGGCTCGTCGGAGCGCTCCAGGTAGGGGGCCATGCCGTCGAGCTGTCCGGTCAGGTTCGCCCACGCCTCCGTGGACCGTGCCTCCAGATCGCGCATCACCGTGGTCGCCATGTCGTCTCCGACCCCCGCGATGGGAGGGTACCACGTCGGGCCGGCACGGTCCCCGCGGCCCGCCGCGCCGCTGTATGCTGTGGGGCGCCTCCGGGACGGGATCGGTCCCCGACACGCCGAGGCCCTGACGTGCCACGTGCAGCCGGAGGTGAATGGATGACTCGGACGATCGCGCTCGTCTCGCTCGTGGTCTTGATGGTCGGCGGAGCGCTGGCGCAGGCGCAGGAGAAGTATCCCAGCCGGCCGATCGATTTCGTCGTGACGTGGGGCACCGGCGGCGGCGCCGACGGGATGGCCCGCGAGCTCGGCTCGCTCGCCCAGCCGATCCTCGGCGTGGCGCTCCCCGTGTCGAACGTGCCGGGCGCGTCCGGCAACACGGGCCTGGCCCAGGTGCTCAACGGCAAGCCCGACGGCTACACGCTCGCCACCTACATCGCCGACACGCTGGCCACCATCCCGTCCGGGCTCGCCCGTCACAAGGTCGACGATCTCGAGTGGATCGTGCGCACGCAGGTGGCGGACTCGTTCCTGTTCGTGAAGACCGACAGCCCGTTCAAGACGATCCACGATCTCCTCAAGCACGCGCAGGCCAACCCCGGCAAGCTCCGCGTGGCGTCGACCGGCTACGGCTCGGTCGACGATCTCACCGTCCGCTACCTCGAGAAGCGCGGCTACAAGATGACGACCGTGCCGTACCCGAAGCCGGGGGAGCGGTACGCCGCCACGCTGGGCGGGCACGCCGAGGTCCTCTACGAGCAGGCCGGCGACGTCCAGCAATACCTCAAGGCGGGGCAGCTGCGGCCGCTGATCATCTTCGCCGACACGCGCCATCCGTCGTTCTCCGACGTGCCGTCGTCCCGCGAGCTCGGGCTCGAGGTGACGCTGCCGCAGTTCCGGGGTGTCGTGACCCGGCGCGGCACGCCGCCGGAGCGGGTGAAGATCCTGGGTGATGCGTTCCGCAAGGCGTCCGAGACGCCGCAGTGGAAGGCGTTCCTCGAGCAGTGGTACATGCGCCCCGACAGCTTCATGGGACCCGCGCAGTTCGCGCCGTGGATCCAGGAGCAAGCCAGCGTGCTGGACCGGATGGTCAAGGAGTTCGGGCTCAAGCCGTGACGCGGGCCGCCGCCCCGCTCGTCGGGCTCGTCCTGGCCGCCGCGCTGTTCGTCGCCTCGCGCGGGCTCGACGCGGTGGCCCGCGAGGGGCAGCTCGGCCCGGGCTTCTGGCCGCGGCTGGTGCTGCTCGGACTCGGCGCCGCCTGCCTGCTCAAGGCGGTGGCGGAGTGGCGGGCCGCGGGGCGGACGGCCGAGGCGGTGCCGGAGCCCATCGACGGCGCGCGACTGGCGGCGGCCATCGGGCTCATCGTTCTCTACGTGGCGATCCTGCCGTGGGCGGGATTCGCGCTGACGACGGCGGGGTTCATCGCGACCTTCATGACGCTGGCGGGCGCGCGGTCGCCGCTGGTCATCGGCGCCAACGCGCTGCTCGGCACGGTCGTCCTCCTCTACGGATTCGTGCGGCTCGTCTACCTGCCGCTGCCGAAGGGCGAGGGCGTGTTCGAGACGATGACGCTGCTGGTCTACCGGACGCTGCGCCTCTTCTGACCGCGCCGTGATCGAGATCCTCGCGCACCTGGGCACCGGCCTGCTGGCGGCCCTGCAGCCGCTCAACCTGGGCATGATCGTCCTCGGCCTGGTCGTCGGCATCCTGGCCGGGGCGCTGCCCGGCATCACGATGGTGAACTCGATCGTGCTCGTCCTGCCCTTCACCTACCTCATGGGGATCGTGCCGTCACTGCTCCTCATGGTGGGCGTGTACTGCGGCGGCGTCTTCGGCGGGGCGATCACCGGCATCCTGTTCAACATCCCCGGCGACCCCATGAACGTGCCCACCACGTGGGAGGGCTACCGGATGAGCCGCCGGGGCGAGACGCGCTACGCGCTGGGGCTCGCCATCATGAGCTCGGCCGTCGGCGGCCTGGCCAGCGCCCTGTTCCTCGCGCTGTTCGCGCCGCCCTTCGCGCGCTTCGCGCTCGGCTTCTCCTCCGTCGAGTTCTTCTCGGTGGTGGTCTTCGGCCTGGCCAGCGTGTCGGTGCTGGGCCACACCTCGATGGCGGCCGCGCTCGTGTCGCTGTTCGCCGGGATGTTCCTGGGCACGATCGGGACCGAGGCCCAGTACGGGGTCGAGCGGTTCACCTTCGGCGTGCCATTCCTCCGCACCGGCGTCGACTTCGTGACGATCCTGATCGGGCTCTTCGCGATCGGCGAGGTGCTGGAGCAGATGGTCCTGCGCCGCGCGGCGGGTCCGGTCGAGCGACCGGCCACCGCGGTGCCGCGGCTGCCGCTGCGGGCCCTGTGGCCGCTGCGCGGTCCGCTCGCCCGCGGCACCGCCGTCGGCATCGCGGTCGGCGGCCTGGCCGGGGCCGGGGCGACGGTGTCGTCGTTCGTCTCGTACGGGCTCGAGAAGCAGTTCTCGCGACGGCCCGAGCTGTTCGGCACCGGCCACGCGCCCGGGCTGGTGGCCTCCGAGAGTTCGGTGAACGGCTCGACCGGCGGCGCCATGATCCACCTGCTGACGCTCGGCATCCCGGGTAGCGCCGCCACCGCGGTGATGCTGGGCGCGTTCCTGATCCACGGCATCCAGCCGGGGCCGCTGCTCTTCACCAACCAGACACGCGAGGTCTACACGATCATCGCCGGCATGATCCTGGCGAACGTCCTGATGATCGCGCTCGGCTTCGTGGCCGCGCTCTCGTTCGCCACACTGATGAAGGTGCCGGCGCCGATCCTCAACACCTTCATCGTCGTCTTCTGCGTGCTCGGCGCCTTCGCCCTCCGCAACGACCTGGCCGACGTCTGGCTGACGGCGCTCTTCGGCGTCCTCGGCTTCGTCATGCGCCGCTACGGCCTGCCGGTGCCGCCGCTCGTCATGGGCGTGATCCTGGGCCCGATGGCCGAGGCCTACTTCCTGACCAGCATGGTCTCGAGCGGGAACGACCCGACCGTCTTCCTGACTCGACCGATCAGCGCCGTCGTCCTCGCCGCGTCGGCGCTCCTGGTGGCGTGGCCGCTACTCGCGCGCCGGCGAAGGGAGCGCGCCGCCTAGCCTCGACTATTCATGCGCGCACGCGACCACGGCTCGCCCTGATGGCTCGGCCGACCACACGCGCGCCCACCGCCAGCGCCCATCCGAAGTTCGGTGGCCGTTCATGAATGATCCGGGCCAGGGCCGTCGGCTCAGGCGGAGGCGGGGGCGGTGACGGCGGGGCGGAGGCGCAGGCAGAGGGGGACGGTCACGAGCACGACGAGGCTCACCAGAGTGAGCGTGGGGGGGACGCCGGCGGCGTCGCTCACGAAGCCCCACACGGTTGGGGCCAGGGCCGAGGCGCCGATGGTGAGGCTGTAGTAGAGCGCGTAGGCGCGCGAGCGGCGCTCGCTGGAGACGAGGTCGGCCACGGTGCCGTAGAGCACGGACGACGTCCCGTTGAGCGCGACGCCGAGCGGCGCCAGCACGCCCATGGCCAGCGGCAGCGGGGCGGCGACCACCGTGAGAATCAGCACCGTCGTCGCGATCTCGGTGAGCACCACGGTGCGGATGACACCGACCCGGTCGGCCACCAGCCCGCAGACGAACTTGCCGGTGGCGCCGCCGACGAAGACGAGCGCGAACGCGAGGCCCACGCCGCCGACGCCGAGGCCCTTGGCCATCAGGATGAACGGCATGAACGTGAGGAAGCCGGTGCGGGTCGCGTTGTCGACCATCCCGATCGCGCACAGCGCCGAGAACCCGCGCCCGTCTCGGATGCCCCAGCCGGAGACCGGCGTCGTGCCGTTGGCCCCGCGCGTCTCCGCGTCGCCGGCGCCGAGGCGGCCCAGCAGGACGACGATGGCGATCGCGGCGCCGACGCCGAGGACGCCGTAGGAGACGCCGGCCGCCCGCCAGCCGACGAGCCCGGCCAGCAGGCCGATGGCCGCGGCCACGCCCGCCTTGCCCACGTCGCCGGCGAAATTGTAGGTGCCGAGCGCCGTCCGGCGGTTGCCCGTCTCGTACGCCTTGGACACGAGCGACGACGACAGCGGATGCTGCACGCCGGAGGCCAGGCCGGCGACGAGCAGGAGCACTAGGAGCGGCACGAAGCTGCCGGCCCACCCGGCGGCGATGAAGCCGACCGCGGTGACGGCGGTGCCCGCGGCGAGGAGTCGGCGTTCTCCCCAGCGCTCGGCGAGAAAGCCGGCGGGGAGCTGGAACGCCGACATCCCGCCGGTGTAGGCGGACCGGATGAGGCCGACCTGGGTGAAGGACAGCCCGAACTCGCGCGCCCACAGCGGCAGGAACACGTAGAGGATCTCGGAGAAGCCGTCGTGCAGGAAGTGGATGCTGGACGCGGCGCCCAGGATCGCCCGAGCCTGATTCTTCACGGTGCCCCATGATCGGCGGCGCCGTTCGGTGGAGTCAAACTAGAAGTTCTTTAAGAGGCGGCAAGTTTCCCTTGTGATTTGGCCTTTCTGTCGCCAATCTGTCGCCACCCGTCAGATTTTCGAGCAATGTCGCGCCACCCTGCACGGGTTGCCGGGGCAGCCAGCGTCCGTAGGTGTCACACGTCACAGAAATCGAGCTATGGCCAAGCTTCTGCTGAACCCATTGCGGGCTCTCCTCACGCTGGAGTAGGAGCGACGCAAACGAGTGCCGCAAGCAATGGGGCGTGAAATGCCCAGAGAGTCCGGCTGCCTTCAAGGCTCTACGGAAGATGGCGCGAACGCGCTGCGGATCGGGGGGCTCGCCGGAGCGGCTCGCAAACACCCACGCTGGCATCTCGTCCCATCCATAGCGCTTCTGCCGTGTGCTGGACCTCGATGCTGCCGATCCTGACCCACTTAGGGATCTGGGTCCGTCTTGTAGTCGGGGTCTTCCTCTTCCTCCTCCTCATCGTCGTCGGGCAGATCAAGCACAGGGGGAGGGGTGGCGCCGCCGCAGCGACGAGCTTGGGCAGGAGGCTCTTAGGGACGGGATGCTCTTCTAGGACATTCGTGGGTAGAGGCGTTCACGGACGTCGGCCTTGGTCTCCTCGGAACGTAGGAGGGTTCTGGCGAGCTTGTAGAGTTTGTGGGCCGTGCGCCGGTGGCGCAGGGGCCAGACGAGGCGGTCGAGACATGAGGGGGTGAACCGGGCAGAAGTTCGAGATACCAGCCTTGGCTGAACCGCGCTTCTTGAGTTCGATGAGATCCCAGTCACGGAGGTTCTTGGTGATCTGACCAGCCGAGACTCAATGCTGCAGAGTCGTTGTCCCCGCCTCTTCTAGGATGCGAGGCGCAATACTTAAAGTTCAGTATGCCTGAGCAGGCAAAGGCAGCCTGTTCGGAGGAGTTGTCAGCGTGCGATGTAGCCGATCAGGACAGCAACCACGATGACGCAGAGACTGAGTCCGAACGCGACGATGAGTTCCTTGCGAGTCATCTGCGCCGAGCAGGCTTAATACCGCGGCCCCCGCAAAGTGAGGGTCACTGGTGCCTCCCGCGCGAGTGTGAGCGTGGTCACGAGGTGGACATCGAGCAGTCCGGAGAAATCCTCATCCAGAAAAGTCTCCTCCGGTATGAGGAGCGTGTGACGTAGGCTTAGATTCACCTCCACAATGAAGATCTGGAACGCATTCCCGTAGATGGCGAAGTAGTCACGGATCTCAGAGCCGCGAAATTCTCGTTGAAGAAAGTCACGGGTAAGCTGCAGCTTCGCTTCATCGAAAGGCGAGGGGAACGCGTGGTCCCGCATTCGTGCGCTTCGCTGTGCACGGGTTATGCCCCAATCCAGAGAGCCGATCTTTCGGGGAGTTGCCGATAGCTGCGGAGTCTGCGTGGGATGCAGAACTGCGTTACGTCCGCACGAGTTTCGTGGCTGCTTTTTAGGCAGCCATACTGCCGTTAGCGACCTCTCGACGTTGCCTCAGAACATGATGACCTTTCGACGCTTCGTCGACCACGTCTGATGTCGTTGATCCTCTGGACGGTCGAGGAGCCTACGCCTACGAGGTTCCCGATGGCGTGGACACCATGCTCGCCCTCGGCTAGGGGCTCGCGGATCTTGGCCTCGATGGCTGGGGTGATCTTCTTCGGACGACCCAGCGTGGCGCCTTCAGCCTTCGATCGCGACTACTCGGGGAGACGAAGCTTGCGGACGACGAGTGAACAAGAGTATAGAGAGACGCGTCCGAATAGCTCTGATCTCGTTGCCCGCTCGAAAGTCCTACGGCAGAGAGCGGGTAGACGCCCCCGCAAGCGGGAGGGGCTTCATGGACTTCCTTCGGTTCCCCATCGTGCTGGCCTGCAGTCTTCTGGCCCTTCAGACGTTGATCGCCGTTCCGACA
>Ga0075420_100000295_pt1 | contig 37405 bp, 35 predicted proteins | sample SoiMetdeltSBSDD4_FD_75296 | JGI IMG/M metagenome (GOLD analysis project Ga0075420, IMG submission 75296) | Bulk soil microbial communities from a Populus tree surrounding site in Tennessee, USA - Soil MetaG P. deltoides SBSDD4 | ecosystem: Environmental > Terrestrial > Soil > Tree plantation...
CGGGCCGCGGCGATCCGCTGCGGCGAGTCACGCAGCTCGCCACGCGCGCGCCTTGGCAGCGTGGTGCACTCGGCACCTGAAATCCGCACGTCGATCGCCACGCTCCGCAGCAGCGCGTTGTAGGCGCGCACGACCCGGCGTTCGTCCGCAGTAGGCGGCAGGGCTTGCTCGGCTACGGGCGCCGGCTCCGAGCCGCAACCCGCAAGAGAGAGCAGCAACCCTGCGACGGCGATCGGCCGTCCTTGCCTCACCACGGCTTGGAGCGTACCCACGCGTTGTTCTGCGAGAGGCGCCATGAACGGGAAAGGGCGCCACCGTTCCGCGTAGTCCATGCCGTCCGGCATGGCTGGCGCGGGTCCACTCGACGGTCGTGTGGTTGTTCATGACTGTGGTCATCCGCACTTTCGGCCCCCGGCTGCTCGTGCTTTGAATGGGAGGCACAAGCGGCGAAGGCGGCTGCACAGTACCCGGGCCGCGTGCACTAGCGCGGCTTGGGGCCTGCGGGTAGCCTGCAGGTCCGCTCGGCGGCAGAGACGATGCTCACGATCCCCGAGGAAGCGCTGTTGGCGCAAGCGCGGCCGTTCGGCAGGGACTTGCCCGACCCGCAGATCTGGCTGCGGGAGGAGCCGCTGGCCGCAGGGCGGCTGATCGAACTTATCCTCAGCCGACGGATCGCGGCTGGGTCCACGCGTGGGCGGCTCTTGTACAGGGAGACGGTGCGCGTGGTAGACGCCACGCCCACTGGCGATCCGCTGCTCGATGAGACGCTGGAGTCGGTCGGCGCGGACGACCGTCGGACGTGCGCGCATTGGGTCAAGCGGCTGGCCAACGGCTCACGGGACGCCTATCTGGATCGGCTCGTGAAAAGGTCCCTGCTCCGTCGTGATGAGCGCGGCAGCGATCCTAAGCAGTACGTCGCCGACGCCGACGCTCTGGCGGCGATCATCGAGCGCATCCGCGCGGTGCTCGAACAGCCCCCGGCGGCCGACCTGCGCGATGCGGCTCTGGTGACACTACTCGGGTACGCCGGGGCGCTGTTTCCGATACTCAACGAGCTGCGCTGGAATCCTTCGGCGCTCATCGGTGACTGGCTCGCCCGGCGACAGCTGGATCAGGCGGGCAGGCGGGCGATCGAGCTGTACACGAATCGGGCTGCGGGCGACTGGGAGCTGGCCGCCGCCGATGGCATCCGCATGATCGCGTTCGAGGCTGAGCCCGAGGGGTGGACTGGTGGCGGTTGAGGTATCCGCCGATGGATGATGACGCATTGGACGAAAGCAGTAGCTGCGCGGGTCATGGCTCCTCGCGGTCATGAATAACCACGCGACCGACGGCCCGCCTGACCCGGCAACCTCACGCGACCCCTCGCGCGGTGGCCGAGGTGAGGCAAACTTTCGTGCCCCGAGCGGAGCGAGGGTGTGCGAAGGACACTCGCCCGCACAGCACCCGCGCCCACGGCGGCGGACCCTACGAGCCGGCCTCCAGGAACGCCTCGTAGCGCTTGACCTCGCGCTCCGCCCGCGAGCGCTCCTCCGACCCCTCCTCGGCGCTCTCGAGCGCCTTGCGGGCGTCGCTCAGCCGCGACTCGAACGCCGAGCGGTCCATCGCGTCCGGCGCGATCGCGTCCTCGACAAGCACCAGCGCGCGGTTGTCCACGACCTGGAGGTAGCCCTCGCCCTGCGCGAAGCGCACGATCTCCGACTCCGACCTGTAGAGACGCAGCTCGGCCGGCTCGAGGATCGCCATCAACGGCGCGTGGTTGGCGAGGATGCCGATCGAGCCCGTGGTGGTGCGGGTGGAGACCATCTCCACCTCGTCCTCGAAGACCTTCCCCTCCGGGGTCAGGACCTCGACCGGGAAGCTATTCCTTGCCATCGCCCTCGCCGTTCTCAGAGGAGGAATCCGACTCCTCGCCCTTGTCCTCCTCGCGCGCCCCGCGCGCCGCCTCGACCACGTCCTCGATCGTGCCCTTCAAGAGGAAGGCCCGCTCGGGGATGTCGTCGTGCTTGCCCTCGATGATCTCCTTGAAGGAGCGCACCGTCTCCTCGACCGGCACGTACGTGCCGGACAGGCCGGTGAACTGCTCGGCCACGAAGAACGGCTGCGAGAGGAAGCGCTCGACCTTGCGCGCCCGCTGGACCGTGATGCGGTCCTCGTCCGAGAGCTCGTCGATGCCGAGGATCGCGATGATGTCCTGGAGCTCCTTGTAGCGCTGCAGGATCTCGCGGACCTGGTTCGCCACGTCGAAGTGCTCCTGGCCCACGATGTCCACCTTGAGGATCGTGGAGGTGGAGTCGAGCGGATCGACGGCCGGGTAGATGCCCTTCTCCGAGATCGCTCGCGACAGCGTGGTGGTCGCGTTCAGGTGCGCGAACACCGAGGCGGGCGCGGGGTCGGTCAGGTCGTCGGCCGGCACGTAGATCGCCTGGATCGAGGTGACCGAGCCCTGGCGGGTCGAGGTGATGCGCTCCTGAAGCTGGCCCATCTCGGTCTCGAGCGTCGGCTGGTAGCCCACCTGCGACGGCATCCGGCCGAGCAGCGCCGACACCTCGGAGCCCGCCTGCACGAAGCGGAAGATGTTGTCGATGAAGAGCAGCACGTCCTGGCCGCCCTGCTCGCGGAAGTACTCGGCCATCGTCAACCCCGACAGCGCCACGCGCATGCGCGCGCCGGGCGGCTCGTTCATCTGGCCGAACACGAGCATGGTCTTGTCGATCACACCCGACTCGGTCATCTCGAGCCAGAGGTCGTTGCCCTCGCGCGAGCGCTCCCCCACGCCACAGAACGCCGACAGGCCGCCGTGCTCCTGGGCGATGTTGTGGATCAGCTCCTGGATCAGGACCGTCTTGCCCACCCCGGCGCCGCCGAACAGGCCGACCTTGCCGCCCTTGGCGTAGGGCGCGAGCAGGTCAACGACCTTGATGCCGGTCTCGAAGATCTCGCGCGTGGGCGTGAGGTCCTCGACGTTTGGCGCGGGACGGTGGATCGGCCAGCGCTCCTCGGTCTCCACGTCGCCGGCACCGTCGATCGGCTCGCCGAGCAGGTTGAAGATCCGGCCGAGCACCTTGTCGCCCACGGGCACGGTGATCGGCCCACCGGTGTCGACCACCTTCGTGCCGCGCGAGAGCCCATCGGTGGCGTCCATGGCCACCGTACGCACGCGGTCGTCACCCAGGTGCTGCTGCACCTCGAGCACGAGCCGGTCGGATCGGCCTTCCTCCTCGGCCACATCGAGCTCGATCTCGAGCGCGTTGTAGATCTCTGGCAGCTCACCCGCCGGGAACGCGACCTCGACGACGACGCCCTGGACCTCCTCGACGGTCCCGACGTTGCCGTCGCTGCGGCTCTCCCGGCTGGCGGCTTGCGTTGCGGCTTCCATTCTCAATGCTCCTTATCGAAGTCCCTCAGCGCCGGCGACCACTTCCATGATCTCCTGGGTGATCTCCGCCTGGCGCTGGCGATTGGCGGCGAGAGTCAGATCGTCGATCATCTCGCCGGCGTTGTCCGAGGCGTTGCGCATGGCGCTCATACGGGCCCCGTGCTCGGAGGCGGTCGACTCGAGCAGCGCGCGATAGATAGAGATCTCCACGTAGTCGGGCACGAGTCGCGCCAGGATCTCCTCCGGGTCGGGCTCGTAGAGCCAGAGCGCGCGCGACTCCTCGGACTCCTCCTCGCCCTCCTCGCCCTCGTCCTCGATCACGTCGGCCTGCTGCAGCGGCAGCAGCGTCTCCTCGCGCACCTCCTGGTTCACGGCGGAGATGTAGCCGTTGTAGATGATCTCGACGCGGTCGACCTTCTCGTCAACGTAGGCGGCGGTCATGCCGTCGGCGACGGTGCGCGCGTCGGCGAACGAGGGCCGGTCGGTGAAGCCCGTCCAGGAGCCGCCCAGCTCGAGCTGCCGGAACTCGAGCGAGGACACCCCGCGGCGCCCGACCGCGTACCAGAGCACGGTCTTGCCGTCGGAGCGAAGCTCCGCCGCGCGCCGGTTGCCGGCGCGCACGATCTGGGAGTTGAACGGCCCGGCGAGGCCCCGGTCGCCCGTGATCAGGAGCAGCGCCACCGTCTCGATCGACTCGCGCTCCTCGAGGATCGGCAGGTTCGGGATGTTCTCGGCTGCCTGCGAGGCGCGCGAGGTCATGCGCCTGATGGCGTCCGCGTAGGGACGCAGCGCCTCGATCCGCTGCTCCGCCCTCCGCAGCCGCGCGGCGGAGATCATCTCCATCGCGCGCGTGATCTTGCGGATGTTCTTGACGGAGCCGATGCGGCTGCGGATGTCCTTCAGGTTCGCCATCCGCTAGGCGGTCGCCGGCTCCTGCTCCTGGGTCTCCTCGGTCTCCGGCTCGCCGCCGTCGCCGCTCTCGCCACCGTCACCGGACGCGCTTCCCTGGCCGGTGCGGCCGTCCTTTCCGCGCTCCTCCTTGGAGAGGATGCGGTCGGACTCGCCCTCCTCGATGGGGTTGCCCTCGGCGTCGAAGTCGGGCCCGAAGTCGTCGATCGCCTCGGCGATGCAGTCGCCGAGCCGCGACTCGATCGAGTCGTCCCAGTTGCCCTCGCGCAGCTGCTCCATCAGGTCCGAGTCCTCCGAGTGCAGACGCTGCAGCATCGACTCGTGGAAGTCCTTCACGCGCTCGACCTTGATGCGGTCGAGGTAGCCGCCGGTGCCCGAGTAGATCGCCGCCACCTGGTCCTCGATCTGCCACGGGCTGCGCTCGTCCTGGTTGAGCGCCTCCACGAGGCGCGCGCCGCGGTTGAGCGTTGCCTGGGTGTCGGCGTCGAGGTCCGAGCCGAATTGGGCGAACGCCTCGAGCTCGCGGTACTGGGAGAGCTCGAGCCGCAGCTTGCCGGCCGTCTTGCGCATCGGCGTGGTCTGCGCCGAGCCGCCCACGCGCGACACCGAGATGCCCACGTTGATGGCCGGCCGCACGCCCGAGCGGAACAGGTCCGCCTCGAGGAAGATCTGGCCATCGGTGATCGAGATGACGTTCGTCGGGATGTACGCCGACACGTCGCCCGCCTGCGTCTCGATGATGGGCAGGGCGGTGAAGGAGCCCCCGCCGAGCTCGTCGTTCAGCTTGACCGAGCGCTCGAGCAGGCGCGAATGGAGGTAGAAGACGTCACCCGGGTAGGCCTCGCGGCCCGGCGGGCGGCGCAGTAGGAGCGACATCTGCCGGTAGGCGTAGGCGTGCTTGGTCAGGTCGTCGTAGATCGCGAGCGAGTGCTTGCCGTTGTAGAGGAAGTACTCGGCCATCGCGGCGCCGGCGTAGGGCGCCAGGAACTTGATCGGGGCGGCCTCGTCGGCGGGCGCGGCAACGATGATCGTGTGCTCGAGCGCGCCGGCGTCCTCGAGCTGCTGCGCCACCTCCACGACCGTCGACATGCGCTGCCCGATCGCCACGTAGACGCAGACGAGGTCCTTGCCCTTGTTGTTGATGATCGTGTCGATGCAGATCGACGACTTGCCGGTCTGGCGGTCGCCGATGATCAGCTCGCGCTGGCCGCGGCCGACGTTCGTCATGGCGTCGATCGGCTTGATGCCGGTGAGCATCGGCTCCTTCACGGGCTGGCGCGCCACCACCCCGGGCGCCTTGAACTCCGCCGGGCGCGTCTCGGAGGTGTTCACGTCGCCCTTGCCGTCGAGCGGGTTGCCCAGCGGGTCGACGATGCGGCCGAGCAGCTCCTCCCCCACCGGCACCTCGAGCAGGCGGCCGGTTCGCTTGACCTGGTCGCCCTCCTCGATCTTGTCCCACTCGCCGAAGAGCACGGCGCCCACGTTGTCGGACTCGAGGTTGAGCGCGAGGCCGGTCACGTCGTGCGGCAGCTCGAGCAGCTCCATCGACATGCAGTTGTCGAGGCCGTGCACGCGCGAGATGCCGTCGGCGATCGACAGCACGGTGCCGACCTCGGACAGGTCGGCGCCGCCGTCCTCGAGCCCCTCGATGCGCTGCTTGAGGATGCTGGTGATCTCGTCTGGCTTGATCTGCACGGGCTAGGTCTCCTTAAGCGGCCTTGGCCACTTGCTTGCGTAGCTGTTCGAGTCTGTTTCGCACGGTGGCGTCGAGGACCATGTTGCCGACCTGCAGGCGCAGGCCGCCGAGCACGTCCGGGTCGACGCTCGCCGACAGCTCCACGCGCCTTCCCGTCTGCTCCTCGATCTCCTTGCCGATCTCCTCGACGATCCCCTCGTCGAGCTCCACCGCGCTCGTCACGCTCACCGGCAGGAGCTTGTTCTCCTCGGCCCACATCGCGTCGAAGCTCCTGCGAATCCGGAACAGGGCCGGCATCCGGTGGCGCTCCGCCAGCAGCTCGAGGAAGTTCGTGAGCCGCTCGTCGGCGTCGCTCACGATCTGGGTGACGCCCTTCCTCTTCTCCTCGGACGAGAAGTAGGGCGAGAACAGGAACACCTGCAGGTTGCGATCGCTGTCGAGGGCCTCGGCGAACTCGCCGAGCTCGTCGTGCACGCGGTCGAGGGCGTCGTTCTCCTTGGCGACCTCGAACAGCGCCCGCGAATACACCTCGGCGATCTCCTCCATCTAGTTCCGGCTCCCCTTGGCCTCGCCCGACAGCGCCGAGAAGTCCACGTCGCTGAGCGCCTCCTCGATCAGGCGCCGGTGGTCCTCGGGCTGGAGCGCGCCGCGCGTGACCTTCTCGGTGGCAAGCACGGTCAGGTTCGCGACCTCCTTGCGGATGTCGTCGAGCGCGCGCCGGGTCTCGGCCTCGATGTCGCGCCGGGCGGCGGCGAGCAGCTCCTCGCGCTGCTGCGAGGCGCCGGCCTTCGCATCGTCGGCGAGCGAGTCGGCGGCCTTGCGGGCGCGGGCGGTGATGTCCTCGGCCTGCTCGCGCGCCTCGCGCAGGCGGGCGCGGTACTCCTCGAGCAGCTCGTCGGCCTGGTGCTTGGAGCGGGCGGCGTCCTCGAGCGACTGCTCGATCGTGAGCCGGCGCCGGTCGAGCGCCTCAGCGATGCGGGGAAAGGCGAGCTTGTTGAGGAGGAAGAGCGTGATGCCGAAGGCCAGCAGCGTCCAGATCATCAAGCCCACGTTGGGGCTGACGAGGAAGCTGCCGCCCTCCTCCTCGGCCGCCTCGCCGCCGCCCTCCTGGGCCGCTAGGAGCACGAAGCTCGCGATGTCGCCGATGAAGTCCATCGCCGGCCTAGAGGAAGAACGCGATCAGACCGAAGATGAACGCGTAGAAGACGATCGCCTCGGTGAGGGCGAAGCCGAGCCACTGGATGCTCGTGATCTCCTCGCGCATCTCGGGCTGGCGGGTCACGGACTCGATCACCTTGCCGAAGATGTAGCCCACGCCGATGCCCGGGCCGATCGTGCCGAGGCCGGCACCGACTCCGAGGGCGATCGCCTTCAGGCCGTCCGTGGGGTCGGCCGCCTGGGCGATTGGTACGAGAACTCCGAGATCCATGATTCCTCCTGTCAGTGGCCTCCGGCGCTTGCCTCGCCGAAGTAGATGGAAGTGAGCGTGGCGAAGATGAAGGCCTGCAGGGTGGCGATCAGCACCACCTCGAAGGCGAAGAATCCGACGGCCAGCGGCAGCGTGATCCAGCCGAGCGCGGCGAGCCCGAGCAGCACCGCGAGCCCGCCGCCCATGAACAGGATCAGCAGGTGGCCGGCGAGCACGTTCGCGAACAGTCGGACGGAGAGCGAGATGATCCGCACGAACTGCGAGATCACCTCGATGAAGAAGATCGGGACGGCGGCGGGGCCGCTCACCCCGGCCGGAATCCAGCCCTTCAGGTACCGGACGAGGCCGTGCCGGCGGATCCCCTGCCACTGATAGAGGCAGAAGACCGTGAGCGTTAGCGCGAGCGGGATCGACAGGTTCGCCGTGGCGGCGTATAGGGCGAACGCGGGGAAGTTGATGCCGAGGATGTCGACCGTCTCGTGGTCGTTCACCGGCAGCGGGATGTACCCGATCATGTTCGAGAACCAGATGAAGAAGAAGAGCGTTGCTACGAACGGGAACCACTTGGCGGCCATGTCGGAGGGCATATTGCCCTTGGCGATGTTCGTGTAGGTGAGGTCGTAGGCGCCCTCCACGACCGTCTGCACCCGGTTCGGCTTCTGCTGCATACGGCGCGCGACCCACACCATCGACCCGATGGTGAGCGCGCAACTGAGGAAGATGTAGAGCACGGCCTTGTTGAACGACAGGTCGAGGCCGCCGATCTTGATCTCGATCCAGGGGTCGAGCTTGAACTCGTCCTGCGGCGCGAACTCCTCGTTCTTGCCGTCCGAGCCGAAGATCAGGTAGAGCAGGATCGCCACGCCCAGGTAGACGGCCAGGAAGATCGCGACCTTGGCCCTGGTGCTCATGCCCTTGCGCTCCTCGGGCGGGCCGGCGGTGGTCGTGGCCTCCGCGGTGCTCACCTCGTGCCCTCGCTCTCGAACGGGCGCGTGAGCATCTGCGAGGTGAAGAAGAACGTGAACAGCGTGATGCTGAGGATCGCGGCGGCCAGCCCGGCCTCGCGCTCGCTAAGCCCGACCACGAAGATCGACCCCGCCACGATCCAGCCGCGGGCGATCATGCTGCCGGTCATCAGGCCGGCCACCGTGCGCGGGTCGTCCGCGGCCTGGGCGCGGGCGAGGATCGCCGACCCGATCAGCCGCTGCACGATCCAGCCGAACGCCGCCCCGGCCCAGCCGAGCAGCGGCAGGTCCGCGGCTGCGAAGATCGGCAGCGCGAGGGCGAGGACCCAAAGGTCGAGGTACCGCAACATGCGCAGCGGCATGGGGTCGGATGCTTTCAGAGCGTGCGTCGTCAAAGGGGTCTCCGGGACGAACGACGGGCGGGCGGCGTCGAATTGCTCGTTCCGGGGGCCAGGAAACCTACACCAACGCGGGACTTTGTGACTACTTTGTGACAGTTGGCTCGCGAGCCTCCGGCACCTCCCTCAGCCGCCCCGACTCCACCTCGTACACGAAGCCGCGCACGCTGTCCGTGCGCGGCACGAAGGGGCTCGTCCTGATCCGGCGCACGGAGTCGCGCACGTTCTCGTCGAGGTCCTCGAAGGCGTGCACGGGCCAGTCCGGCTCCCGGCCCGTCTCGCGCTCGAGGTGGTCGACGAACTCCTCGTCCGTGAAGGTCAGGAGACCGCAGTTCGTGTGCTGGAGCACGATCACCTCCTCGGTGCCGAGCAGGTGCTGAGAGATCGACAGCGAGCGGATCGCGTCGTCGCTCGCCACGCCGCCGGCGTTGCGGATCACGTGGGCGTCGCCCTCCTCGAGCCCGAGCAGGCGGGCCGGGTCGAGGCGCGCGTCCATGCAGGCGATCACCGCAACCTTGCGGGCGGGCGCGGATGCCAGCTCACCCTTGTCGAACGCTGCGGCGTAGCGGGCGCTGTTCGCGATCAGCAGGTCGGTCTCGCTCACTGGCGGCACAGCATGCCAGCGGCGCCGGGGGCGGTCCACCGGGATGCACCGAGAGCTCAAGGGATGGGTAAGGAGCCCGATACCGAAGAAGTGGCCCGCCTCGCCCTCACCCTCGCCGTGCTCGCGCTCGGGCTGCCCGCCGCGGCCGTCGCGGCGCCCCACACCGCCCCGGGCGGAAAGGTCCTCTGGGGCGGCCAGGGCGGCTACAAGCCGGGCAACATCTCGGACTTCGCGCGCCACTCCGGCAAGGCCCCGGCGGTCTACAACTACTTCATCCCCTGGAAGGGCACGGACCCGGCGCTGCACTGGCTCTCCTTCCGGCTCTCCGACGCAAGCGCGCACGGCGCCCGGCCGATGCTCTCGGTCGGCGTCGAGGGCAGCGGGCTCACGCCGGGGGCGATCGCGCGCGGCGAGGGCGACACCTTCCTCGTGCGCCTGAACGCCCTGCTCGCCGAGCACGGGCAGCCGGTCTACGTCCGCCCGCTGTCCGAGATGAACAACGGCAACAACCCGTACTCGGCGTTCGACCTCTCGGGCCGCTCGCGCGGGCCGGCCTACTCGACCGGACAGTTCAAACGCGCCTGGCGGCGGCTCGCGCTGATCCTGCGCGGCGGCGAGCGCTCGCAGATCGACGCGCAGCTGCGCCGGCTCGGGCTGCCGCCCGTCCGCAGCGCCGCCGACGCGCTCCCCCGCCCCGAGGTGGCGCTCATGTGGGTGCCGCTCTCGTTCGGCAACCCAGAGATCGCGAAGAACCACCCGCGCCACTGGTGGCCGGGCGGCGCCTTCGTCGACTGGGTCGGCACCACCTGGTACTCGCCCTTCAAGGCGTCATCGGCGATGCACGCGATGTACTCCAACCCGCTCTGGTCGCGTAAGCCGTTCGTGTTCGCCGAGTGGGGCGTCTGGGGCCGCGACGACCCCGGCTTCGTGAGCCAGTTCTTCGGCTTCCTGCGCGCGCATCCGCGGGTGCGGATGGCGGTCTACTACCAGTCCGCGCTGCTCTCGCCCGAGTTCAGCCTCTCGAGCCATCCGGCCACGAGCAGGGCGCTGCGGCGGATGGTGCGCTGGCCGCGGCTCGCGGGCGCTGCCGGCTAGCGTGCGAAGCGCGGGCCGAGGGTGGCGGCGGCCTCGCCCATCCGGTCGAGAGCGGTGAGAAGCGCCTCAACCACCACTCCGTCGAACTGGCTGCCGGCGCCGGCCTCGAGCTCCTCGCGGGCGGCCGCCTGCCCGAGGGCGGGGCGGTACACCCGGTCGGCGGTCATCGCCTCGTAGGCGTCCGCCACGGCGAGGATCCGCGCCTCGAGCGGGATCGCGGCGCCGCTCAGCCCGTAGGGATAGCCCCCGCCGTCGGGACGCTCGTGATGGGCCAAGATCCAGGAGCGCAGATCGTCGAACTCGCCGCGGGAGAGCAAACGGGCGGCGATCTCGGGGTGGGTGCGCAGCTCGCGCCACTCGGCCGCGTCGAGCGGGCCGGGCTTGGAGAGCACGTGGTCGGAGACGCCGACCTTGCCCACGTCGTGGAGCACGCCGGCGAGCCGCACGCGCTCCACCCGTTCCGGCTCGAGGCCCAGCTCGCGCGACATCAGCTCGGCGTAGCGGGCCACGGTGTGGCAGTGCTTGGCCGTGCCGGTGTCGCGGATGTCGAGGGCCTCGGCGAGCGCGACCACGGTCGCGAGCTGGAGATCTCCGTGCCCGCCGGGCGCGCGCCCGTCGAGCAGGCGGGCCACCTCGGGGCTGTGGATCACCGAGCGGTCGCCGCCCAGCTGCTTCGCGCCCGCGACTGCGCCCAGGGCGCTGGCCAGCAGGCCCACGCCGTCCTCGCCATGCTCGGGATGGCTCGCCACGCCGAAGCTGATCGTGAGCCCGAGCGGCGAGTCCCCGAACTGGCGGTGGATCGCACGCCGCAGCCGCTCGGCCACGAGGAAAGCGCCGCCCTCGTCGGTGTCCGGCAGCAGCACCGCGAACTCCTCCCCGCCGATACGCGACGCGTGGTCGATGCGCCGCTTCCACTTCACGAGCGAGGCGGCCACGAGCGCGAGGGCGGCGTCGCCCGCGGCGTGCCCGTGCTGCTCGTTCACGAGCGCGAACGAATCGAGGTCTCCCACGATCACGCTCAGCGGCCCGGCGCCGCGACGGACGCGCTCGAGCTCCAGCTCGAGCTGCTCCTCGAAGGCGCGACGGTTCAGCAGCCCGGTGAGCGAGTCGGTGCGCACCGCGTTCTCGATGCGCCCGACCAGCGTGTCGATGCGCGCCCGTTGGCGAAGCACGACGTACACCAGCGCGATCGCGCAGGCGGTCGGAACGAGGAACGCGAGGAGCGGCGCGACTCCCATCTCCCTGCAATATCGGAGGGTTGGGGTCGAGTCTTGAAGGATCGGCGTCCCGCTCTCGGCACAATCCCTTGCGTGTGGATCCAACGACGGCTGACGCTGACACCCCGGCGCCGCGGCTTTCACCTCGTGACCGACGAGATCGCCGAGGGCGTTCCCGAGCTCCGCGAGCTGCGCGTCGGGCTCGCCACGATCTTCATGCAGCACACCTCCGCGTCGCTCACCCTGAACGAGAACGCGTCGCCCGACGTGCGCCGCGACTTCTCCACCTGGTTCGACGACGCCGTCCCCGACGGCTGGTCCGGCTTCGCCCACACCCTCGAGGGCCCGGACGACATGCCCGCCCACATCAAGTCGTCGCTGACCGGCGCCTCCCTCGTGCTGCCCGTCTCGGACGGCCGGCTCGCCTTGGGGATCTGGCAGGGGATCTACCTCTGCGAGCACCGCGACAGCGGCGGCTCGCGCAGCGTGATCGTGACCGCGTTCGGGGAGGCCTGACCGCCCGCTCCGCCGCTCCATCTGCGAACATGTGTTCGTGCGCTGGGACGAGCTGAAAGTCGGAGCCGACGAGGGCCGGCGGCTGCCCGGATACCGGGAGCCGGCCACCATCCGGACCTTCGACGCACCCGAGTCACTCGACGTCCGCTTCTACGAGATCCAGGCCAAGTCGATCCTGAACCGGGTGCCCAAGGCGTCGCAGATGCCGTTCCGGTGGACGATCAACCCGTACAGGGGATGCACGCATTCCTGCGTTTTCTGTTTCGCCCGGCCCACCCACACCTATCTCGGCTTCAACGCCGGCCGTGACTTCGAGCGCGAGATCGTCGTCAAGGTCAACACGCCCGAGCTGGCTCGCGCTGAGCTCATGAAGCCGACCTGGAAGCGCGAGCACGTCGCGCTCGGCACCAACACGGATCCCTATCAGTGGGTCGAGAGCCGCTACCGGCTGATGCCGGGGGTCTGGGAGGCGATGCGGGACTCGCGCACGCCGTCATCGGTGCTCACCAAGTCGCCGCTCTTGCTGCGCGACGTCGAGCTGTTCAAGCAAATCCCGAGCTTCGCGGCCAACCTGTCGATCCCTACGCTCGACGAGAAGGCCTGGCGGGCCAGCGAGCCGCACACGCCGCACCCGCGCAAGCGGATCGAGGCGGTGGCGGAGCTCACGCGCGCGGGGATCCCGTGCGGGGTGCTGATCGCGCCGCTGATGCCGGGCATCAACGACTCTCCGGAGCAGGTCGAGGAGATCCTCGAGCTCTGTGGCGAGGCCGGCGCGGTGAGCATCGGCGGGATCTGCCTGCACCTGCGCGGCGAGGTGCGCGGCATCTTCATGGACTGGCTGCGCGGCTATCGGCCGGATCTCGTGCCGCGCTACGAGCGGCTCTACGCGCGCGGGGCCTACGCGTCACGGGAGGAGCGCGAGCGGCTGTCCGCCCTGGTGCGCGCCGGGCGGCGAAAGCTGCCGAGCGGCCTCGGGCGACCCAACCACACCGGGCACGAGCGGGCACTCAAGCACGACGCCGCGATCGACGCGGAGCACCCGGATATGGCCGCGCCGCCGGCCGAGCAGGGATCGCTCTTCTGAGGGATGACGCGCCTAGGCCGTCCATAGACTCCGCCGACTTGCGCGTCTGGGCCGACATGACCAACGTGGCGCATCCGGTGGTGCTGCGTCCGCTGATCGAGTTGCTCGAACGGGACGGGCACGAGGTCGAGATCACTGCGCGGCCGCTCTCGCACACGCTCGAGCTGCTCGACGCCTGGGGCCATCCGTACACGGCGATCGGCCGCTACGGGGGCGCATCCAAGCTCGGCAAGGCACGGGCCGCGAGCGGGCGGATCGCCGGGCTGTTGCGGTTCGCGCGCGGGCGCGGGTTCGACTACGGCATCGGCCACGCGTCGGCCGACCTGCCGCCCGTCTGCCGGCTGCTGCGGATCCCCAACACCACGATGTTCGACTACGAGTGGGCCACGCTCCAGCACAACGTGATCTGCCGGCTGGCGACGCGCGTGCTGGTGCCCGAGGCGATCCCGCCGGAGCGGCTGCGCCGCTACGGCGCGCGGCCGCCCAAGCTGGTGCGCTTCCCGGGCCTCAAGGAGGAGTACTACCTCGCGGACTTCGAGCCCGACCGCTCCGTGCTGGGCGAGCTCGGCGTGCCCGAGGGGGAGCCGCTCTGCGTGGTGCGCACGCCGCCCTCGTACGCCCTCTACCTGGGCGGGTCGGAGAACGACCTGCTGCCGCCGCTGCTGCGCCACCTCGAGGGCCAGGGCTGCTGGATGGTCGTGCTCACCCGCACGCCGGAGCAGCGCCGCGCGGTGGCCTCGCTCGGCCTCGAGCGGCTGGTCGCCCCCGAGCGCGCCCAGGACGGCCGCAGCCTGGTGGCCCTCGCCGACACCCTCGTGTCCGCCGGCGGCACGATGAACCGCGAGGCGGCCGTGCTCGGCACGCCCGTGTGGTCGATCTTCGAGGGGCCGCTCGGCGGGGTCGACGAGCTGCTGATGCGCGAGGGCCGGCTGCGGATGCTGCGGGCGCCCGAGGAGCTGGTGGTCGAGCGAAAGCCTCCGGGCGCGTTCGAGGACCGGGTTCGGCGCGATCCCGCCGATCTGCTGCGACTGGCGGTGCCGGGGAGCCAACCGCGATGAACGTCCCGGAGTGGCTGCCCCAGCAGATAGTCCGGGACGTTCGATGCGCTGGCGGTAGGGCGGCCGCCGCCCGGGCTGAGAGCGCGGCCGCCGCCCGGGCTACCGGTACCCCGCCGTCACGGTCCGCTCGACCGTGTCCTGGCGCTCCTCGTCGGTCTCCGGCGGCCCGACCTCCACGGCCACCTCGGCGCGCACGAGGCGCCCGAGGCCCATCGCCTGCAGGTGGCGAGCCTTGAGGATCTCGAGCGTGTAGGCCATCCAGACCGACGCCGCGATCACCACCACGCCGAGCACGGAGACGAGCACCAGATTGCCCGTGTCCCACTCGCCCTGCGGTCGCGGCGGCACGAAGCGCACCATGATCGCGTAGGCCGAGAGCATGATCGCCCACAGGTGCAGATAGGCGGCCGTGCGCCGCTGCGAGAAGCCGATGCGCATGAAGCGGTGGTAGAAGTGGTTGTGGTCGGCCGACCACGGCGGGCGCCGGTACTTGAGCCGCTTGAGCACCACGAACGAGGTGTCGAGGATCGGCACGGCCATCACGAGCAGCGGGCCGGCCAGCGCGATCGTGGCGGCCGTCTTCAGCACGCCCTCGACAGCAATCAGGGCGAGCAGGAAGCCGAGCGCGAGCGCGCCGGAGTCGCCCATGAAGATCTTGGCCGGGTGGTAGTTGTGGCGCAGGAAGCCGAGCGTGGCGCCGCAGACCACGGCGGCCAGCACGGCGGCGTCGGCGCGGCCGAACGACACGGCCAGCAGCGCGAACGACGCGGACGCGATCGCGACGATGCCGGCCGCGAGGGCGTCCATCCCGTCGATCAGGTTCACGAGGTTGGCGAGGAACGCCACCCACAGGAGCGTGAGCGGCACCGCGGCCCAGCCGAGGTCGTAATCGCCGAGGAACGGCAGCGTCACGTGGTCGATCGTGAGGTCCCAGCCGAGCACCGGGATCAGCGCCACCAGCACGACGGCGACCAGCTTCGCGCTCGGGCGCAGCCCGCGGATGTCGTCGTAGAGCCCGACGAGCGCCACCAGGCCGGTGCCGATCAGGATGCCGGCGTAGGGGCCGTCGAGGTCGACCCAGATGAGCGCACCCACAAGGATCGCGATCACGATCGCCACCCCGCCGATGCGCGGAACCGGCTTGGTGTGGACGCGGGGACGGTCGCCGCCGTGGTCCACACCGCCGACGCGCGGTGCGATGTTCGCCACGACGGGCGTGAGCACGAGCACGATCACGGCCGCCGTGAGGAAGCCCCACGGGATCCCGTCCTCCAGGAGCCCGCGGATGGAGTCCCCGAACGACATGGTTGGCAATAGCCTAAACGCGGTCCCCGCGGATTCGGGGCGCGCCGGCGCCCATTGGGGGCCTCCGACAGGCGTCCACCACCCGGCCCGGGCGCGAAAAAGCCGTGCTAGCATCGATTTGCCGTGGACGTCGCAAGCACTCTCGCCACGGCCGGTGCCAGCTTCGACCAGCGCCTTGCCACCAAGGAGGCGCGCCTCGGGATCGTCGGACTTGGCTACGCCGGCCTTCCGCTCGCCATCCTCTTCGCCGAGTCCGGCTTCCCGGTCACCGGCATCGACCTGAACGAGGAGCGCGTCCGCCACGTGAACGAGCGCCGTCCGTATCTGGTGGACGTGCCGCTCGAGCGCTACGACGCGGCGGGCGGCCGGCTCGCTGCCACCTCGGACTACAGCGCCGTCTCCGAGCTCGACGCGCTCACCATCTGCGTGCCAACGCCGCTCTCGAAGACGCGCACCCCGGACATCTCCTTCGTTGTCAGTGCGGCCGAGGCGGTGGCCAAGCACCTGCGCCCCGGGCAGCTCGTGATCCTCCAGTCCACGACCTACCCCGGCACCACGCTCGAGATCCTGCTGCCGATCCTCGAGGCGGACGGGCGCAAGGTCGGGAAGGACTTCTTCCTCGGCTACGCCCCCGAGCGCGTGGACCCCGGCAACAAGACCTGGACCGTGCGCAGCACGCCGAAGCTCGTGGCGGGCGTGACGCCCGAGTGCCTGCGGCGCACCGAGGCCGTGTACTCGCAGATCGTGGACACCGTGGTGCCGCTGTCGAGCCCGACCGTGGCCGAGACGGCCAAGCTGCACGAGAACACCTTCCGCGCGGTGAACATCGCGCTGGCGAACGAGCTGGCCGTGATGTGCGACCGGCTCGGGATCTCCGTCTGGGAGGTAATCGACGCGGCCAGCACCAAGCCGTTCGCGTTCCTCCCCCACTACCCCGGCCCGGGGCTCGGCGGCGACTGCATCCCTGTGGTGCCGCACTTCCTCGCCTGGCGCCTGCGCGAGTACGGCTACTCGGCGCAGCTGATCGACGCCGCCCACGAGGTGAACGCAGCGATGCCGCAGCACGTGGTGAACAAGGTCGCCGACGCCCTGAACGACGCCGGCCGCCCGATCAAGGGGTCGCGCATCCTGCTGCTCGGCATGGCCTACAAGGCGGACGTGCACGACACCCGTGAGTCGCCGAGCCTCGAGGTGCTGCGTCAGCTGCTCCTCCGCGGCGGAGATGTGACTTACTGCGACCCGTGGGTGACCCAGGTCGAGCTGGACGACGTGCTGCATCAGGGCGTTTCGTGGAGCGCGGAGACGGTGGAGCGGAGCGACTGCGTCGTGATGCTCACCCCCCACCGGCAGTTCCTCGACGAGCCGCTCTGGGACCGAGCTCGCCTCGTGGTGGACACGCGCAACGTGGCACCGCACGGGCCGGGCGTCTGGACCATCTGACCCAGGCCGAGGCCGAATGAGACTGCTCGTCCTCGGCGCGGGCTACCTGGGCGCCAAGCTGGCCGAGCACGCCCTGGACGCCGGCCACGGGGTGGTGCTGGCTGACAACTGGCACGCGACCGCGCGCGAGCAGCTGCACGGGCTCGAGGAGCGCGGCGCGCTCGTCGAGACCGTGGACGTGCGAGAGGAGGACGCCGTGCGCTCGCTCCTCGACGCCCGCTACGACCGAGTGCACCTGCTGGCGGCCCAGGCCAGCCGGCCGCTCTCGATCACCGACCCGGGCTATACCGAGCAGACGAACCTGGTGGGGCCGCGCCTGGTGGCTGAGGCGCTGGCCGACCGGCCGGGCACGCGGCCGCCGCTCGTGTACGGCAGCTCGCTTCACGTGTACGGCCCCGATCTGCAAGGCGAGATCACAGGCGACGCCCCGTACGGCCGCCAGGGCGACCTGGCCCACCTCTCCAAGATCTACGCCGAGCTGTGCCTCGAGCTGTACGCGCGCCGGCACGGCCTCGACCTCACGCTGCTGCGGCTGGGGATCGTGTTCGGGCCGAGCCCGGTGGAGCACGGGCGGCCCGAGTCGCAGACCGTGGTCGACAAGTTCCGGCTGCTCGCCGCGGCCGGCGAGGAGCTGACCCTCGACGACGGCGGGCGGGCCACGATCGGCGTGGCGCACGTGGACGACGTGGCGCGCATCCTGCTCGATTCGCCCCGTGAGCCGGGGATCGTGCGCGCCAACGTGGCGGCGGAGACCGCGACGGTGGGCGACGTGGCCCGGCTCGCGCGCGGGGAGGAGCCGCGGGACAGGCCCGCCTTCACCGTGGCGAGCCCGTTCGAGTACCGGCACTCGATGCGCGAGTACCTGTCGTGAAGCTGCTCGTTACCGGCGCTAGCGGCTTCCTCGGCTCGCGCGTGACGCGCGTGCTGCGCGAGCGCGGCCACGAGGTCGTGGCCGTGACCCGGCCGGGCCCGCGGCGGCGCGCCTCGCTGGAGGAGGTGCGCCCGCTCGAGGCCGATGCCGGCGGGCCCGAGATCCGCGAGCTCGTGGAGGGCTGTGCCGCCGTGCTCCACTTCGGCGGCGTGCCCGACCCGGGCGCCGCTCGGCGCGATCCGGCCCGCGCCGTGCGCGAGAACGCGGGCACCACCGTGAACCTGCTCGAGGCCTGCGCGGAGCACGGGGCGGGGCTCGTCTACCCGTCCTCGGTGCGGGCCGCCGTGGATCCGCCGCCGGACCCCTACGCGCTCTCGAAGCGCCTCGGCGAGACGGCCTGCCGGCTCCACCCCGCGCCCGCCACCGTCCTACGCCTGACCTCGGTGTTCGGCCCCGGCCAGCTCGTGTCGGAGGGCGCCACGGGCGCGATCGCCGCCTTCGCCTGGCGCGCTCTGGCGGGCCAGCCGATCGTGATCCCGGGCGACCCGATGCGCACGCGCGACTTCGTGTACGTCGACGACTTCGCGGCCGCGCTCGAGGAGCTCGTGAGCGCTGGGCGCTGGGACGAGACGCTCACGGTGGCGAGCGGAGCGTCCACGCCGCTGATCGAGGCGGCGCGGCTGGTCGTGGCCGCCGCGGGCTCGTCGGCGGAGATCGAGACGCCCGGCGGGCGGCTCGCGCCCGGGGAGAACGAGAGTTACTCGTCCGGCACCGGGTTACGCTTCGCGCCGCGACCGCTAGAAGAAGCGGTGGACCTCTATGTCGACTGGCTTCGACACCATCACCCTGCTCAAGGCAGCGCCTGAGCCCGATCAGATCGCCGAGCGCCTGGACGGCGGGCCTTGGCGTGGGATCGAGCTCTGCCTCATGCCCGCCGAGGTGGACAGCGACGAGCGGATCGCGGCGGTGACCGAGACCGCCCGCGCCGCGCTGGCGGACGTGCGCGGGGCAGATCCGGCCTTCGCCGTGACCGCGGAGGCGCCGGTGGCCTGGCCGAGCGGCGCCTTCGTGCGCGTCGACCGCCTCGACGACGAGGCGCGCGCCGGGATCGAGCGAAGCGCGCGCTTCGCTGCCGTGGTCGGGTCGCCCGTGCTCACCATCCACCTGTTCACCCCCAAGACCCCCGAGGAGTTCCGCCGCGACTGGCGCCACGACGCGCCTGGCGTCGACGAGGACGAGGTGGAGCGCTTCCTGCGTTTCTTCGCCGCCGCCTGCACCGCCCAAGGCGTGATCCCGCTGATCGAGAACGTCCCGCCCGTGCTGCGGATGCGCACGGGGGGCGTCTACCTGTCGCCGATCGGGGGTCACTGGCGCGACCTGCTTGCCTGGCGCGAGCGCGTGCCGGAGCTCGGCTTCACGATCGACACCTCGCACGCGGCGCTGTTCCGCTCGTTCGCGGCCGCCTCCCCATCCACCTTCGGGCTGAACGGCGACGACGAGCTCGACCTCGGCCGCTACGTGGAGGAGCTGGGGCCGGCGGCCGAGGTGGCGCACGTCTCGAACGCGCACGGCGTGCTAGGCGAGGGGCTCCCCTACGGCGCCGGCGACATCGACCTCGACCCCGTCGTGCGCCGGCTCGCCGCGCTCGTGCCCTACATCGTGGCCGAGATCGCCGAGCCCGACCCGATGCGCTCCCCGTCCATGAAGGCCGCCTACCACGCCATCGAGCGGGTGATAGCCGCGCCCCAGGAGGTGCCGATCGAGCGCCCCCGGCGCCGGCTGCGCCCGCAGCCGTTCGACTGGCAACGCGTGCTACAGCGACCCGATCCGGTGCCCGCGGTACTCGAGCTCCAGGAGCTGGTGGGCGGCCGGCGCGTGCTGATCACGGGCGGGGGCGGCTCGATCGCGCGCTCGCTGGCCACGCTGATGCTCGGCTTCCGGCCCGAGCTCGTGACGCTCGTGGACAGCCACGAGGCCTCGCTCACCGCTGACCGCCGCGCGCGCGAGTCGCTCGAGCTCGTGCACCTCGACCACGTGCTGTGCGACATCCGCGACCGCGGGCGCATCGCCGCCGAGCTTGCCCGCGCCCGGCCGAACCTCGTGTTTCACCTGGCCGCTTACAAGCACGTGGACTGGGCCGAGATCTATCCCGACGAGTTCCTCGACACGAACCTCCACGGCAGCTGGAACCTGCTGCGCGCCGCCGAGGACGCCGCGGTGGACACCGTGGTGGTGGCCTCGACGGACAAGGCGGCGCTCGCCGCGAGCTACTACGGGCGCACCAAGCGCTTCATGGAGCAGCTCACGGCGTTCTCCGCAAGCACCGGCGGCGCACGGCGCACCGCGATTCGCTTCGTGAACGTGCTCGGCAGCGCGGGCAGCGCGTCCGAGCTCTTCCTGCACCAGACGCGCGCCGGGGTTCCGCTCACGATCACGGACACGGGCATGCTGCGCTACTGGATCACGATGGCCCACGCGGTGACCGCGGCGGCGCACGGCGCGCTGCTGGCGGCGCGCGGGGTGATGCTGGCCACCCCGGCCGGGGCGCCGGAGCTGACCGTGGGCGAGCTGGCCACGCGCATCTGGCGGGGCGCGGGCATGGACGGCGAGCCGCACGTGGACCTGCTCGGCATCCGCCGCGGCGAGACGCTCAACGAGGTGCTTACCGGTGCGGGCGAGTCGCTCGGCGAGGAGCTCCACCCCGGCGTCGTGGCTATCGACTCCGACGAGGTCTCGACCGCCGCTGCCAGCTGGGTGGCGGAGCGGATCGGCGCAGGCACGAGCCGCGAGGACGCCCGCGAGGTCTGGCGCGAGGCGATGGAGCGCCCGGGCCTGATCGTGCCGAGCCAGGCGCGCTCCGGCTGAGCGCGCCGATCAGCGGCGGCCCCTGACCACGACCCGCCGGTAGCTCGGATCGGCCTTGATCTGGCGCTCCGTGAAGCGCATCGGCAGGAAGCGCTTGGCCGAGAAGAGCTTCGTCTGGTCGGAGGAGAGCGGCGAACGCGGGTTCTCTGACTGGGAGTAGGTGAGGATCGCCTTGCCGTGCGGGCGCCCCTTGCGGTCGAAGCCGGCGACCATCACGAACGACGACCCGGTGAACGGGTCGTAGCGGCCGCTCGCGTCGCGGCTCGTGGTGATCACGTTGAAGCAGCCCTCTCCGCCGCCGCAGCCGTGAATCGGGATCGCGCCGCCGGAGCGCGGCTCGAGCTGCACCTCGCCGAGCGGCACGTCGAGGGCCAGGCCCTTGTCGCGGAGGTCCTGCACGGCGCCCGCGAGCGCGGACCCCACACTTGGCGCCGACGCGTCGAGGTCGGCCGGGGTGGTGAGCGGCGCGGCCGCGTCGAAGGGCGTGCGCCAAGGCACCGTGCCGGCGCTGAGCAGTCGCCAGAACTCGCGCCAGAGAACGGCGCCCCGCGAGTCGAGGTTCGCGCGCCCGTCCCAGCGCGCGAGCACCTCGCACGCCTCGACGACGTCGACCGGCCGGCCGTCCGGCAGCACCTGGCTGGGGTTGGCGCGGCAGGCGGCCACGACCGCGTCGCGCGCGAGCTCCGCCGAGTAGTTGCGGTTGCCGAACATCAGCGCCCGCAGCCTCGCCTCGGTCAGCTTGGTGCCGGAGGCGCGCAGCTCCTCCGCCATCAGGAAGGTGAGCCGCGTGCGCAGCGAGCGCGCGCTGACCTCCGGGCCGATGATGATCGGGAAGCCGGTCAGGAGCCGCCGCGGGTTCGCGAGCCAGTAGGAGTCGTTCGCGTTCGCCACGTAGTCGCTTCGCCGTAGCCGCGGCAGCTCGCCGGGGCCGAGGATCCCTGGGCTGACGGCGTCCCGGTCACGCCCCCAGGCGCAGCCGGTTCGCGATCCGTCGAGCAGCGAGAGCCGCGCGGCCGCCAGCAGCAGGTCCGACTTGGCCCCCACCGAGCAGCGGCGCTGCAGCGCCTCGGTCACGTGCGGCACCACGGACTCGTCGCTGTAGTAGGCAGCACCGGAGCGGTCGGCCGCGATCGTGTTCGTCCACGGGTTGCCCTGCACGCGGGTGTTGGCGCGCTGGATGCCCCGGACCGAGCCGGCCACGTCGTAGGCCGCCCACTGGTTCGTGGTCCGGAAGTGGTCCCAGTTCACGTCGGCCAACGCGTAGGCCACCTCGCCCGTCCAGGTGAGCGTGGCGCTCGGCAGCGAGAACACGGGGCCCCAGCGCGTCTCGTAGAAGGTGTGCCGGCGCACGTCCCCTGCCCCCACGCGCACGCTCACCCTGCGCTCGCGCATGGGGGTGGGCTTGCCGTCGAGCACGTAGGTCGTGGGCCTCCCGGGCGCGAGCTTCAGCTCGTAGGGCGTGAAGCGGCGCGCGGTGGAGACGGTGTGCGACCACGCCACGTTGCGGTTGAAGCCGATGTTGACCGCCGGGATGCCCTGGAGGGCCGCGCCGATCACGTTCAGCTTGCCGGGGACGGTGAGGTGGACCTCGTACCAGCGATCGCCGCCCTCCCAGGGGAAGTGCGGGTTGCCGAGCAGGAGCCCCCTGCGGCTCGCTGTCATGGAACGCCCGAACGCGTAGGCGTTCGAGCCGAGCTTGCCTGGCTCGCCTAGCACCGGGTCGGAGCTGAGCCCGGCCCGCAGCCGGGCGGCGGACGGCAGCCGGCGCGCGGCGGCCGCGCTCCCGGCCACCGGCGGCTGGGCCGCCACGAGCCCCTGTATGAAGTTGCCCGACGAGGCGCGCACGTTCAGCTGGTGCACGCGCCGGTACATGTCGTGCGTGGTGATCGGCCGCACCCAGCGCTCGCCGCGGCAGCGCGGGTCCGGCAGCCGGTCGCGGCCGGTGCGGCGCAGGTAGGCGTTGTAGCCCGCCACGAAGCCGCGGATCACGGCGCGCACCCTGCGCGAGGGGCCCCGCGGGTAGCGCTGCCGGGTCAGGCGCTCGACGATGCCCGCGTCCTTCACGCGCTGGTAGAAGAAGTCCGACTCCAGGTTGTTGATCCGGGCGGCCGGATCCGACCCGTAAGAGCCCTCGGGGCCGAACCAGCGCGAGCGCTGCGCATCGAGCGTGACCACGATGTCGGCGAACGTGCAGAGCTGGTCGCTCGCGTAGGCGTAGCCGTAGCCGAAGCCAAGCGAGCCGGAGTCGCGCGCCTTGATGTGCGGCACCCCGCCGCTCGTGCGCCTGATCTCCGCCCGGTAGTCGGCCGCCGCGGCGACCGGGGCCAGCACGGCCGCGCCGGCCAGCACGAGCACCACGAGCCACAGCCGTCGCGCCTGCTTCAAAGGGATCCTCCCGTCTCGGAACCTCGGGAGGACAAGCTACCTGAGGCCCTCCTCGCGCAGCTGATGCGCTGGCGTGAAGAAGCCGCGGTAGCCGAGCGAGACCGCGATCAGCGCCGCGAGCGCCACCGCGCCCAGCAGCACCCAGAGCAGAACGAGCTGGAGGCGCACCGCGTCGATCGGCTCGGCGCCCGCGATCAACATGCCCACCATCGTGCCGGGGAAGAACACGACCCCGGTCGTCTTCGTGGAGTCGATCAGCGGGATCATGCCGGAGCGCAGGCTGCGGGTCACGAGCCCGCGCGAGGCCTGGCCCGAGGTGGCGCCGAGTGCCAGCATCGCCTCGATCTGGCGGCTGCCGTCGTGCACCTCGTCCGCCAGCCGGTTGAGCGCCACGGCCGCGGCGGTCATCGAGTTGCCGATCACCATCCCGCCCACTGGCACGAGGTAACGCGGCTCGGGCTCGAACACGCCGAGCGCCAGCACCAGCCCGAGCGTGCCGGCGGCGGCCACGGACAGCGCCAGCACGATCGGCCCGAGCGCGCCGGGCACGGCCTTCGCCCTGCCGCGCGCCGTGAACGAGCCGAAGGCGACCATCCCCGCGAGCAGGAGGGCCACGAGCCAGAGGCTGTCCGTGTCGAAGATCGCCTGAATCACGTAGCCCACCGCGGTCAGCTGGAGAAACGAGCGCAGCACCGCCACCCCGAGGTCGCCCTCCAGATCGGCCCGGCGCCAGAACGACACCGCCGCGGCGAGCGCCACCAGGACGAGCGCGGCAGCTACCTCGCTGGCCGAGATCGACACCGTGCTCACGGCGCGAGCCTCCCGCCGTCGAGGCGGACGATCCGGCGTGCGAGCCGCTCGGCCTGGTCGGCCTCGTGGGTCACGAGGACGGTCGAGAGCCCGCGCAGGCCTCGGAGCGCCGACTCGACGGCGGCCTTGGCGTCGCTGTCGAGCGACGCCGTGGGCTCGTCGAGCAGCAGCACCTCCGGCTCGAGCGCAAGCGCCCGCGCCAGCATCACGCGCTGCTGCTCGCCCACCGAGAGCCGCCCGGCGTCGCGCTCCGCGAAGCTCGGGTCGAGACCCGCGAGGCGGAGCGGCGGCGCGGGGTCCACGGAGCGGTCCTCGAGGCCCGGCCCGTAGCGCACGTTGTCCGCCACCGTGCCGGGCACCGGCGCCGGCAGCTGCGGCACGAGCCCCACGCGCCGGCGCAGCTCGAGCACGTCGAGCTCGCGCACGTCGCGGCCCTGGAAGCGCACCACGCCGCGGTCGGGGTCGGCGAGCCGGTTGAGGAGCCGCAGGAGCGAGGACTTGCCGGACCCGGAGGGGCCAAGCAGGGCGGTGTGGCCCTCACCGATCTCGAGGTCGATCCCGTCCAGCGCCGGCCGCCCGCCGCGGGCGAGCGCGACGCCCGACAGCTCGAAGAGCGGTCCCTCAGGCGACGGCGGCCTCGGCGAGCTGCGGGTAGAGCGGGTAGCGGTCGGCAAGTGCGCGGGTGCGCTCCGAGAGCTCGGAGCGCTTGCTGTCGGAGAAATCGCCCGTGAGCGCCTCGCCGATCACCTTGCCGATCTCGCGGAAGTCGTCCGCCTGGAACCCGCGCGTGGCGAGCGCGGGCGTGCCGATGCGCAGACCGGACGACACGGCGGGCGGGCGCGGGTCGAACGGCACCGCGTTGCGGTTCACGGTGATGCCGACCTCGTGCAGGCGGTCCTCACCCTGCTGGCCGTCGAGCTCGGACTCGCGCAGGTCGGCCAGCACGAGGTGCACGTCGGTGCCGCCGGTGAGCACGTTCACGCCCGCGCCCACCATCTCCTCGGCCACGATCGCGGCCCCCTCGCGCGTGCGGCGCTGGCGCTCGCGGAACAGGTCGCTCGAGGCCACCTTGAGCGCAACGGCCTTGCCGGCGATGGCGTGCATCAGCGGACCGCCCTGGTGGCCCGGGAACACGCGCGAGTTGATCTTCTTGGCGTACTCCTCCTTGCAGAGAATCATGCCGCCGCGCGCCCCGCCCAGCGTCTTGTGCGTGGTGGTTGTGACCACGTCGCAGTACGGCACCGGGCTCGGGTGCTCCTCGGCCGCCACGAGCCCCGCGAAGTGCGCCATGTCGGCCACGAGCAGCGCGCCCACGGAGTCGGCGATCTCGCGGAAGCGCTGAAAGTCGAGCTGGCGCGGGTATGCCGACCAGCCGGCGAGGATCAGCTTGGGCCGCGAGTCCTCGGCGAGCTGCTGGAGCTCGTCCATGTCGAGCCGCGAGTCCTCCTCGCGCACGCCGTAGGCCACGATGTCGAAGTAGAGGCCGGAGAAGTTGATCTTCATCCCGTGCGTGAGGTGGCCGCCGTGGTCGAGCTTCATGCCGAGGATGCGGTCCCCCGGCTCGAGCAGGGCCATGTAGACGGCCGAGTTGGCCTGGGCGCCCGAGTGCGGCTGCACGTTCACGTGGTCGGCGCCGAACAGGGCTTTGGCGCGGTCGATGGCGAGCTGCTCGGCCACGTCGACGTGCTCGCAGCCCCCGTAGTAGCGCTTGCCGGGATAGCCCTCGGCGTACTTGTTGGTGAGCACCGAGCCCTGGCATTCGAGGATCGCCTGCGGCACGAAGTTCTCGGAGGCGATCATCTCGAGCGTGCGCTCCTGCCTCGCGACCTCGTCTCTCAGCACCTCAGCGATCTCTGGATCGACGTCGGCGACCGGCTTGGTGAAGTAATCGGGGCTCAGCTCGCTCATCGCGGTCACCGTACCATCGCGCGCGGCCCGTCAGCCGAGCGTCCTCCCGACCGCCGCGGCCGCCACCGCGCCCTCGCGCAGCACGGCGAACGTGCCGTCGCGCTCGTACGCGGTCAGGTCGACCACCGTCGACGGGGTGCCGGGCAGCTCGCCGCCGTCGAGCACGAGGTCCACCCCGGCGCGGATCCGTTCGTCCACGTCCTCCACCCGGCGCGCATCGGCGCCGCCGGCGCGGTTGGCGCTCGACTGGAGCACGGGCCAGCGCAGCGCCTCGAGCGGAGCCAGCGCGCCCTCGAGGCGCGGCACGCGCACGCCGAGCACCTCCGGGGTGGGGCCGCAAGCGAGCGGGTAGCGGCGATCCGGGTTCGGCAGCAGCAGCGTCACCGCGCCGGGGAGCAGTGCCTCTAGCGCGGCGCGCGTGCGCTCGCCAAGCTCCGGCAGCGCGGCCAGGGCCAGCTCGAGCCGGAAGAACATCACCGCCGCCGGCTTGTCGGGCACGCGCCCCTTCAGTCTGTAGAGGCGGGTCACGCCCTCGCGCGAGTCGGGTTCCGTGGCGAGCCCGTACACGGTGTCGGCCGGGAACAGCGCCACCCCGCCGACGGCGACGCAGCGCGCGAAGGTCTCGATTTGCTCGGGCCTCAAGGCACGCGGCCGACCGTGATGCGCTCCCAGTTCGCCAAGTCGGGGCGCGACTCGGCGTCGTCGAGCATCGCGCGCACGTCGGCGGCCTGGTCCTCGCCGTGCTCGAGTGCGACGAGCGTGCCCGAGGGCGCGCCGCCGATCAGCTGCTTGATCGCGTCGAGCCCGTCGGCTCCCGACACGAACGCCTCGCGCGGCTCGTAGTGCACGATCTCCGGCTGCATGCCGTGCCAGGCGTCCTCGCGGATGTAGGGCAGGTTGGCCACCACGAGGTCGTAGTCGCCGTCGGGCAGGCCGGCGTCCTCCGATACCTCGAGCGGGAGCCCGAGCTTGGCGGCGTTCTCGCGCGCCACCTGCGCGGCCTCGTGGTAGGGCTCGGACGCGGTCACCTGGAGGTCGGGGCGCTCGTCGAGCAGGGCGAGGGCGATCGAGCCGCAACCCGTTCCCACGTCGTGCACGCTGGCGCCCTCGGGCAGGTCGAGCGCGATGTCCACGAGCAGCTCCGTCTCCGGCCGGGGGATGAGGGTGCGGCGGTCGACCGCCAGCTCGATGTAGCGGAAGCCCTTGCGCCCGAGGATGTAGGCCACCGGCTCACGTTGGACGCGCCGGCGCACCCGCTCGCCAATCACGCGCGCGGCCGCCGGCGGGATCGCCATGTCGGGGTCGAGCACGAGCGCCTCGCGCTCCACCCCCAGCGCGTCGGCGATCAGGAGCTCGGCGTCGAGGCGTGGCGTGGTGCAGCCCGCGGCGTCGATTGCCGTGACCGCGGCGTCGAGGGCGTCGCGGACGGTCATGCGCCCGCCACCGGCTCGGCGGCCTCCAGCAGGCGGCGCTTCTCCTCCGCCTCGAGCGCCGCCGTGAACTCGTCGAGCTCGCCGGCGAGCACGCCCGGCAGGTTGCCCTTGGTGAGCCCCACGCGGTGGTCGGTCACGCGGTCCTGCGGGAAGTTGTAGGTGCGGATCTTCTCGGCCCGCTCGCCCGAGCCCACCTGCGCGAGCCGCGCCGCCGCCTGCTCGGCCTGCTGTGCCGCCTGCTCGCGCTCGAGCAGGCGAGCGCGCAGCACGCGCATCGCCTTCTCGCGGTTCTGGAGCTGCGACTTCTCGTCCTGCATCGAGACGACGAGGCCGGTCGGCTTGTGCGTGATGCGCACCGCCGAGTCGGTGGTGTTCACCGACTGGCCGCCCGGACCCGAGGAGCGGTAGACATCGATCTGGAGGTCGTTCTGGTCCACCTGGACGTCCACGTCCTCGGCCTCCGGGAGCACTGCGACCGTGGCGGTGGAGGTGTGGATGCGACCCTGCGACTCCGTCTCGGGCACGCGCTGCACGCGGTGAGTTCCGCCCTCGAACTTGAAGATCGAGTAGGCCCCCGCCCCCTTGACGGCGAAGGTGAAGTGCCCCTCGCCGAGCTCGATCGACTCGTGCTTGAAGCTGCGACGCTCCGCGTAGCGGGTGAGCATCCGGTAGAGGTCGCCGGCGAACAGCCCGGCCTCCTCCCCGCCCGCGCCCGGACGGATCTCGACGATCACGTCCTTGTCGTCGTTCGGGTCGGGCTCCACCATCGCTAGCCGGATCTCCTCTTCGAGCTCTTCCAGGCGCGACTCGGACTCGCCGAGCAGCTCGCGCAGCTCGGGGTCGTCGCCGTCCTCGGCCAGCAGCTCGCGGGCACCCGCGGCGTCGTCGCTCGAGCGCCTCCACTCCTGCGCGAGCAGGTTCGCGGGTTCGAGCGTCCGGTAGGCGCGGCCCACCTCGGCGTAGCGGCGCTGGTCCGAGATCACCTCCGGGTCGCCCAGCTGCTCGGACAGCTCGGCGAAGCGCGCCTCTATCTGCTCGACGAGCCTCTCGATCACACAGGGGAGGGTACGCGCCTACCCCAGCGCGCCTTCTCCGCGAACTCGATCAGCCGGTGGAAGTAGCCCTCGACCTTCGGACCGGGCCCGAGGCGGCGATCGTCGAAGCGGACACGCATCTCGAAGTACGGGAAGTAGACCTCCATGCGCTCCAGACTCCTGTGGCGGCGGCGCAGCCAGGGATGGAGCAGGCGGCGGTACAGCCGCGGCGGCAGGGTGGCCGGCGAGGGCTTGCCGAGGTGCTCGGCGGACAGCTCGAGCAGCCTTCCGACGGTCGTGGCGTTGCGACCGGCCACCAGGTGGAACGTGCCGTCCGGGCCGCTCGAGGCCAGGTCGTGCACGCGATCCGCCACATAGTTGACGGGCACGATGTCGACGGGCGAGGAGCGCCGCGCCGGGATCGCCGGGATCCCGCCCTTGGCGAACGCCTTGAGCGGGCCGTAGAGCACGTTGAACGACGAGGTGCGTCCGGTGCGGCTGTCGCCAACCACGATGCTCGGGCGCAGCACCTGAAGCGGCAGGTCGGCGCCCCGCTCGCGCAGCATCCGCTCGGCCTCGAACTTAGACAGCTCGTACGGGTTCCGGAACGGCTGGCCGACGTCGAGCTGGTCCTCGCGGAAGAGCGCGCGCGGCTCACCGGCCACGTAGGCGGTGGACACGTAACTGAAGCGCTCGAGCCGCTCGCAGCGCTCGGCCAGCTCGACCATGCGGCGTGTGCCGTCGACGTTGATGCGGCGGGACTCGTCGAGCGGAAGGTCGAACGACACTGAGGCGGCGCAGTGCACCACGGTGGTGACCTCCGACCGGAGCTCGGCCACGTTCTCGTCCGAGAGCCCGAGCCCAGGCTGCTCGATGTCGCCCGCCACGGCGCGCAGGCGCTCGTGGGACGGCAGCCGTGCCGCCGCCGCGTCGTCGTCCTCGGCGCGCACGAGCGCGAAGACCGTGCCATCTCCCGCTTCGAGGAAGCGGGAGAGCACCTCATGGCCAACGAAGCCCGTGGCGCCGGTGAGAAGCACAGCGCCCATCAAGTGGGTTTCTCCACCGCGGGCGCTGACCAAACCTGGCGCGTCAGCCCACCGCGGCGGTGCGCAGGTGATCGGTGTCGCGGGCGAAGAGCGCGCCGTCGGTGTCGAGGAACGGGAGCTTCTCGTCGAGCCAGGTCGGCAGCCACCAGGTGCGGTCGCCGACCAGCATCATGATCGCCGGCAGCAACCCGAGGCGCACCACCGTCGCGTCGATCACCACGGCGCTCGCAAGCCCGATCCCGAGCTGCTGGATGAGCGAGAAGCTCGAGGCCGCGAACGCGAGGAACACCGCGACCATGATCAGCGCCGCGCCGGTCACCACCTTCGCGGTCTTCGAGATCCCGAACTCGACCGCCGCCGTGTGCGACTGGGTGCGCACGTACTCCTCGCGCATGCGCGTGAGCAGGAACACCTGGTAGTCGATCGAGAGCGCGAACGTGACCACGAAGATGCCGGTGACCGTCACGATGTCGAGCTTTCCGGCGCCGCCCATCAGCGGGTCGTCGCCCACGAACAGGAGCGTGAGGATGCCGAACGCCGCGGCCACGGTGACCAGGTTCAGCGCGACCGCGATGGCGGGCAGCACCACCGAGCGCAGGATCGGGATCAGCGCCAGGTAGGTCACGAGGCAGATCGCGAAGATGATCAACGGCAGCCGCGAGTGATTCACGCGCAGGAAGTCGGTGAGCTCGGGAGCCGTGCCGCCCACCGGCGCGGCGAGCCCGGTGGTGTCCTCGAAGCGCTGCGTGAGCGCGCGCACGTCGTCGACCACCTGATCCTGCAGCGGGTCGTTGGTAGGCACGTCCGGCATGACCAGGATGCGCGCCTTGCTGCCGCCGTCGCCGCTGTCCACGAGCCCGGAGACCGTCTCCCGCTCGGCGGGGCGCGCGCCGTCCAGCCCGGCGGCCAGGAGATAGCCGGAGGAGAAGAACCCGGGCGAGGCCAGCTCGAGCGTGCGCAGGGTCCGCAGCGGCGCGAACGGCCCGCGCCGCGCGCGCAGCTGCCGGCGGACGACGCCCAGCCTCGTGGACGCCTCGCCGAGGCCTCGCTGCAACTCCACCAGGAGCGGTGCCGCGCGGATCCCGCCGGCGTCGAGCAGCCCGCCGCCCGTGGCGAGCAGCGACTGCGCCCCGTCGGTCAGCAGGTCGAGCTGGGGCTGGACGGCCGCCACGCTGTCGCGCGCCCGTCGGAGCGCCGCCGCGAGCTCTCCCCCGCCCGACTCGATCGTGCTGAGGCCCGGCGTGACCAGGCGCCCGGCGCCGTCGGCCACCTGCTCCATCACGTCGGCGAACTGCCCGATCTCGCGGACCCCGTCGTCGACCTGCCCACCGGCGGCCTCGACGAGCGCCAGCTCGCCCGCCAGCGCGGCGTCGAGCCCGGGAAAGCCCGTGACCTGCGCGGTGGAGAGCTGCGAACTGCTGCCGGCCACGGCGCCAAGTGCCGCCGCCACGTGGCGGCGCGCCTCCTGGACCGCCGGATCCGACTGCGCCGAGGTCGCGCCGTCGAGCGCGCGCAGCGCCGCCTCGAGATCGGCCTGGCTGGCCTGGACCGGCACGCGCAGGATGCCCAGGCGCGCCTGGGCCTCGCGGAGCGCGCTCTGCCCGCTCGCGATCGAGGGGATGAGCCCGTCCACGCGGTCGCGGATCTGGCCGAGCCCGCCGGCCAGACGGCCCGCCTGGCGACGGAGCGTCCGCGTGCCCTGCTCGAGCTGGACGGCGCCGGACTGCGCGACCGTCAGGCCGCGCCGCAGGCGCTCCACGTCGCCGGCGCGGCCACCCGCGGCCGCCAGCAGACCCTGTCCGGAGGCCAGCAGGCTCTGCGCTTGCTCGAGGCCCCGGGCGATGTCCCCGGCCTGGCGGCGCGCCTCCTCCCGAGCGAGGTCGAGCGCGCGCGTGCGCCGGCTCAGCTCGCGCTGCGCGGTGGCGATGTCGGCGAGTGAGGATTCGACCTGCGCCGGCGCCTCTTGCACCGGCGCCGCCTGCTCGGCGATCAGCCCCGGCCCGGTGACCGCGGTAACGCGCGGCAGCGCCTCGATCCGGCGCTCGAGCCGGGTGATATGGGCGAGGCGGTCGGGGTCGAGCAGCGTGCCCCGCGGCGCGGCGAGGGCCACGTCGATCTCCGGCCCGAAGCGCGCCTTGCGAAGCGCCTCGAACGCCGCCAGCCCCTCGCTGTCCTTGGGGAGCACGCGCGGATCGGCGGCGGTGGTGTCGATCGCGAGCACGGGCGCGGCGAGCAGCAGCAGCGGCACCGCAAGCAGCGCGGCGGCCGGCGCGGCGCGCCGGCTCACCCGGGAGACGACGCGCGAGATCAATCCGCCGTCCTCGGCCGGCGCGCCGCCGATCTGCCACAGATTCACCCGGTGGCCCAGGAGGCTCGTGGCCGCCGGCGTGACCACGATCGCGCCGATCATGCTCAGCACCGTGACGACGCTCATCCCGAGCGCCATGGACAGCAGGATCGTGCCGGGCGACAGAAGGAACGCCACCGCCGTGATCGCCAGCAGCACGACGCCGGCGAAGCTCGCCGTTCGCCCCGCGGTGTTCGCCGCGATGGAGGCCGCCTGCCTGGGCGCGTGTCCATCCGCGAGGCTCGCTCGAAAGCGCGTGACGATCAGCAGTGAATAGTCGACCCCCAGCGCAAGCCCGATCATCGACGCCGCGCTGAGCGCGATCGCGTCGACATCGGCGAAGTTGAGGATCAGCGAGATGATCCCGAAGCCGGTTACCACCGTGCCGGCCGCGATCAGGAGCGGGATCGCCGCGGCCACCGGGCTTCGGAAAACGAGCAGGAGCACGAGGATGAGCACCGGCACGGCGATCAGCTCGCCCTTGTGGAGCGCGTCGATCGACGACTCGTTCACGTCGCTGCCGAGCGACGGGATCCCGGCGAGGTGGGCGCGCACCGGCGGCTCCACCCGGGCCCCCACGAACTCCTCCACCGGCCCGATGACGGTGTTGATGTTGCCGCCTTCCGGGATCCGCAGGTCGACGCTTATGGCCGCCTCGCCGGGGCGCGGCCGCAGCGCCTCGAGCTGCTCGGCGTCGCCGCTCCAGGGGGAGATCGCGCGGGTGCCGGCCCGGCGCTGAAGCGCGCCGGCCAGCCGCGGCCCCTGGCGGTCGATCTCGCGTGCCGGCCCGACGAGCAGGATCACGAGCGACTCGTTGAAGCTGCCCTCCCGCACGTCGCGCCAGCGATCGGACTCGGTGCCGGGGATGAACAGCAGCGAGGGCTGGACCTTGTCCTCCACGCCCCGCCCGATCAAGCCGAAGACGGCGACCACGAGCGCCCACCCGACGAGGACCGGCGCGGCGTGCCGAACCGCGAAGCGGGCGATTGGGGTAACCACCTTGCGAGACTAGTCGCCCTCCGGTGAGCCAACAACCGGGTTAGGATCGCTGCGAGGAAGGATTGGCCTGATTTGAGCCCCCCGCACGACACAATCGTCTCCCTGCTCGACGGGATCGACTTCTTCGCTCCCCTCTCGAGCGACGAGATCGACCTGCTCGCCCAGCGCGTCGACGAGGTGCGCTGGGACCCGGGCACCACCGTGTTCGAGGAGGGCGACCGCGGCAACGCGTGCTGGGTGATCGACAGCGGGCGCGTGAAGGTCACCCGGCGGCTCACGGACGGGTCGCCGATCGCGCTCGCCCACATCGGCCGCGGCGGGGTCGTGGGCGAGCTGGCGCTGATAACCGAGGACCGGCGCTCGGCGACGCTGGAGACGGTCGAGCCCACCTCGGCGCTCGAGATCGCGGGCGAGGACCTGATGACGATCCTGCGCGGCAACGCCGACGCGGCGATCGGCATGGCCGTGCACGTTGCCGAGCTGCTGCGAACGGCGGAGAACCGCCTCTTCGCCACGGCGACCTCGACCGTGAACGGCCGCATCCTGGCTACGCTGCTCGCGCAGGTCGAGGCACGCCAGGCCCGGCATCCGGGTGAGGATGAAGTGGAGCTCGTGGGCAGCACCACGGACCTCGCCCGGCTCGCGGGAGCGCCCAAGGACGCGGCCGCGCGCGTCCTGCACTGGCTTGAGAACGAGGGCGCGATCTCCGTCAAGCGGGGCCGGATCATCGTCCGCTCGGCCGCGGCGCTCAGGGGGCACCTCAGCTGAGGCCGATCGCCGCGGGGGCGCGGCTGTCAGCCGCGCTGCTGCTGTCCCTTGGTGCGCTCCCGGCGGCTGCGCAGACCAGCACACCCGTGGCGCTCGACCCCGGTGTGGCCGGGCAGGGAACGGCGCTCGTGATGTTCGCCGACTCCACCGTGCTAGCGCCCACGGGCACGGCGCCCCGATCGCTCACGATCGCCCTCGCGCGCGGCACGCGCGTGGACAGCGGGGCGCGCGAGCGGCTCTGCACGCGCGCGCAGGCGTCTCGCTCGCGCTGCCCGGCGGCGAGCGGGATCGGCTTCGGCCGCTTCGCGATGTCCGTGGGCGGCTACCTCGAGGGCGGCGGTCAGACCGAGCTTGCCTGGTGGCTCGATGCGTTCCTGGGCACTCCCGCGCGGCGCGGCGACGCGGCTTCCGTGGTGCTCCAGGCCCGGCTGCTCGGCGCCCCCAGCGTGGGCCTGCTGCTCGAGCCGCTGATCGGCGCGACCGTGCCGCGCGCTGCCCGCTCGACCGTCCGGGTCGTGCGCCGGGCGGACGGCGGGATGGGCGTCGAGCTGCGGTTCGCCCGGCTGCCGGTGCAATTCCGCCCACCGGCGCCGGTCTCCGTCACGCCCGCGCGGCTCGAGCTGTCGCTCAGCGCCGTGCGGCGCACCCGGCAGAGCTTCGTGCGCCGGGTCAGGGTCAGGACACCGTCCGGCTACGAGATCCGGAGGATTCGCGATCACCGGCTGATCGCCCACCACCTGTGGCGGACCCCGGAGCGCTGCGGCGGCTCGTGGCCCTACGAGCTGCGCGTGGGCTTCCCGGACGGGGTGCGCCGCACGACGGGCCGGATGGAGTGCACGCAGACGCCCTGACCAAACGAACGTCCCGGAGTGACTGCCCTGGCGACTAGTCAGGGACGTTCATCGCGGCGGCGGCGGATCTAGGCCACGACTTCCATGCCGACCTTGTCCTCCTCGGACGCCGCGCGCGGGTTCTCCACCGCGAGCACCGCGTTCAGGGCGGCGATCGCCACGGCGAGCTGGGACAGGTCGGGCTCCCGCGTGGTCAGACGCTGGAGCTGGATGCCGGGCCACATGAGCACGCGCGCCCAGCGCTTGGTGCGGTTCCTTCCGAACCACTTGATGAGCTCGAAGGCGAGGCCGGCCACGATCGGGATGCCGAGCACGCGCGAGATGAACAGCCAGTGCCAGTCGAGCTTGCCGAGCGGGGCGAACACCACGATGGCCACGATCATCACGATCAGCAGGAAGCTCGTGCCGCAGCGCGGGTGGAAGCGCGAATAGCGCTGCGCGTTCTCAGGCGTGAGCGGCTCGCCGGCCTCGTAGCACGAGATCGTCTTGTGCTCGGCGCCGTGGTACTCGAATACGCGCTGCAGGTCGGGCATGCGCGAGATCAGCGCCAGGTAGCCGAGGAAGATCGCGATCCGCACGAGCTTCTCGATCACCACGAACAGGATCGAATTCGGGATCTGGTCCTGGAAGATGTTGGTGAGGCCGGCCGGCAGCAGGAAGAACAGGCCGACCGCGAACAGGAGCGCGAACACGATCGTGCCGGCCCACATGCCGCCGCCGATCTCCTGCTGGTCGCCCCCCTCGTCGGGCGGCACCTGGGCGTTGGCCGAGATGCCGAGCGCCTTGAAGCCGATCTTGAGCGACTCGCCGAGCGCCGCCACGCCGCGGATCACCGGCCAGCGCAGGATCCGGTGGCGCTTGTTCCAGGACACGAGCGGCTCGGAGATCACCTCGATCTCGCCCTTGGCCCCCTCCTTGGAGTCGGCGCCGCCCGCCGCGAGCTGCGCGGCCGTGGGCTTGCGGACCGCCACCGCCCAGGTGGAGATCCCGCGCATCATCACGCCCTCGAGCACCGCCTGACCGCCGATCGGCGCGTCCTTGGTGGCCTCTCGGAGGTGATCGGGGGCGGAGCCGTTGCTGGAGGAGGGGGTACTCACCTGCGTCATCGTATCGGCGTCTCGCGGCGGTCCCTGAGCGCCGGAGCGCCGGAACGGCTCAGCGGCGGGGGAGGTCCGCGCAGGCACGCTCGCTCACGTTATCCGTCTCCGAGGTCTCGGCGATGGTGCGATCCGGGTCGACCTCGGCGCGCACAGTACGGGTGCACGCGGGCCCGCGGAAGCCGACCTGCTTGTGCTCGCCGGGCGGCAAGGTGGCGATCGTCACGGTGTCGAGCACGCCGTCGTCCACGGTCAGCCGCACCGGCACCGCGCTCGCCGCCGCCCTGCCCGTGTTCGTAACGCGCACGCCGTAGCGCAGCACCCCGGGCACCTGGGTGTCGGACGCGCCGGTGACCCGGGCCTCCAGGTTGGGCAGCGAGACGAACTGCCGGCAGACGGCCGAGAAGCGCCGCAGTCGCTGCACGACGCTGCCATCGGCCGCGTACCAGCGGAAGTCGACCCGCACCCGGTAAACGGTGTTCGGCGCGAGGTTCCTGACGCGCTGGCGGTAGGCAAACGCGCCCACGCCGGGCTGCGAGCGGTGCCAGCGCCTGAGCCCCGGCGCCGACACCGGCCGGAAGCCCGCGGGGTCGGTGCGCTCGAGCAGCGTGAAACGCATGCCCATCTGCCGGGCGCCCGTCGCACGCTGCATCTGGCCCCGGAACACCGCCTCGTGGACCGCTACCGAGCAGCTCATTAGCCTGACCGAGGCGCCGGGAGGCGTCTCGGTCAGCGAGGCGGTTGGGGCCGCCGCGCCGGAGGCGAGGGGCACCACCGCGGCCACGGCGCCCGCCAGCGCGAGCGCGCAGATGATCATGCGGCGCAGCATGTGCCGTGAGAACAGCTTCGCGAACGCGGAGTTGCGGCCGGCGCTCAGCCGCGCCCGCGCGAGCGCGCGGCACGGCGCCGGAAGCGCTCGACGCGGCCCCCGGTGTCGACCAGCTTCTGACGACCCGTGTAGAACGGGTGGCAGTTCGAGCAGATCTCGACGTGCAGCTCGGGCTTGGTCGAGCGCGTCCAGAACTCGTTGCCGCACGTGCAGCGCACGTGGGCAGGGCCGTACTCAGGGTGGATTCCCGGCTTCATGCGGCCTTCCACTTTAGCGGGGGGTTTCGAGGCGCCGTCCGGCGCGCCCATTGAAATGAGGGCGTGGGCGACCTCGAGGCCTATGAGCGCCGCTTTCGCCGGCGGGGCCTGCCGCTCTTCATCGAGGGCCGGAGCGCCCGCGAGGACGTCTGGACGCGCGCCGCGCCGCTGCTCGCGCTCGTGTTCATCGGCGAGATGCTCGGCGCGATCCAGTTCGACTGGCCGATACTCGTGAACGTCGCCGCGGCGCTCGGCGGGCTGGCGATTCTCCTCGGCGCCTTCGGGTTGCTGAACCTCGCTCGCGGCCGGCGCTTCTGGTCGCTGCCGAAGGACGTGGGCTATGCGGAGCTCGCGGCGTTCGTGCTCGTCCCGGCCGCTCTGCCGCTCATCTTCGGTGGGCAGGCCGGCAGCGCCGCCATCACCGTCGCCGCAAACCTCCTTCTGCTCGCGCTCGTCTATGCGGTGATCGCCTACGGGCTGCTGGCGATCGTGCTCTGGGCGGCGCGCAGGTTCTTCGACCAGCTCGGCGCGGCGCTGAGCGTGATCTCACGCGCGGTGCCGCTCCTGCTCGTGTTCTCGCTCGTGCTGTTCATCAACACCGAGATGTGGCAGGTGTTCTCCGAGATGCCCGACGCGTTCCTGGTGCTCGTGGGAGGCCTGTTCGTGGCGGTCGGCTCGGTGTTCGTGATCGTGCGGCTGCCGCGCGAGGTCGACGACCTCGAGCGCGAGGTGGGCGATGGCCCGCCGCTCGATCGGCGCGAGCGAGCGAACGTCGGGCTGGTGATGTTCGTGAGCCAGAGCCTGCAGATC
>Ga0075420_100000296_pt1 | contig 37404 bp, 33 predicted proteins | sample SoiMetdeltSBSDD4_FD_75296 | JGI IMG/M metagenome (GOLD analysis project Ga0075420, IMG submission 75296) | Bulk soil microbial communities from a Populus tree surrounding site in Tennessee, USA - Soil MetaG P. deltoides SBSDD4 | ecosystem: Environmental > Terrestrial > Soil > Tree plantation...
AGTCCCGCGATTTCAGGCTGAATCTCGGTCTTCTGCCCGGTTGGGCGCGGACGGCGGCGCGCCTCTGGCTCATGCTGCCGTAAGTCCGTCGCTGTCACCCCCGCCAAGGCCGGATCTGCCCATCGAGCAGCCCACCACGCCCACCACGTTCGGGCTGATCATCAACCGCAAGACCGCCAAGGCCCTCGGCCTCACGATCTCGCCGTCGCTGCTGGCGCGGGCGGATCAGGTTATAGAGGAGTGGACCGCGCCGCTTTCTGCTGACCGCGCTGACGCCTGAGCCAACTGTCTGACGCATTCCGGCTCGTCGGGCTCGGTCGCCTCAACGGTTGTATAATTGGCTGCTCACCGCCATCAGATCACAGCGACGCGACAGGAGACGGCGATGAAGCGAAGCGTGGTGGCTGCAGTGGTCGCCATAATGATGGCTGGAAGCGTGGCGCCGGGTGGTGCCGCGCCGCGTGGCGGGGCCGGTGGTCGTGGTGGCGGCGGCGGATGGCACGGCGGTGGTGGTGGCAGGCACGGCGGCGGCGGCCACTGGCACGGTGGAAGTCGTCACTGGCACGGCCATGGCCACTGGCACGGCGGTTGGTGGGGTGGAGGCATCTTCATCGGTGGTCTTGGCTGGCCGTACGGGTATCCCTACCCCTACGTCGGCTATCCTTACCGGTATCCGTACACGGTATATGGCGCCGAGGTCGCTACGCCGTCCGCGCCCACCTATTACGAGCAGCAGCCGATCCAGCGCGAGGTCGTCTATCCGAACGGCAAGTACGTGCTCTACGGCGACGGCGTGACTCAAGCGTGGCAGTGGGTATGGATTCCGGCAACTCTGCCGTCTCAATCTGAACCTCGCTAGAAGCAGCGCGCGCGAGCAAAACTGAGACTGTAACGCCCAGCGTTTGCCGCGCGGCACGGCGTTCCCGCAATGCACGGCCATCGTGGATGGGTCGATTCTGGTGGCCTCATGTCGTACGGATCGAACCAACTTGCCATGTTCCGACGTGCGACCGTCCAGATAGACAAGATACTCAAGGGTGCATGCAGAAGAGCATCATTCTCCCAGGCCGCGAAGCACCGATGTGGACGCGGAACTTGTCGAGCGGGGTGTGCTCCCGGCACACCCCGTCGGCAAGCGCTCGGTTCAGCGAGTCTAGTTTTTCGGGGGGGAGACCTTGATGTCGTTCTTCACGCTGATGACGCCGTCCGTGTCTTTCGCCAGCCGCTCGGCCTCGGCCTTGGCCTGCTCGTTCGGGACCGTCCCCTTCAGGTGAACGACGCCGTTGTTCGTGTCGACGTTCACCGACACCAGATTCTTGACCCGGTCCGTCGTTAGCTTCGTCTTCACCTTCGTCGTGATCATGGTGTCTTCCGCCGCCCCCGCGTCCGCCAGGAATGGCGACCCGGCCACGAGCATCAAAACTACCAAGGCGCTCAATAAGGCCCTCATCTTCGCACCTCCTCTTATTTGGAGAAGATAGCTAGCCAGTCAGCCTCAATCAAGATCCGTGCCGTCGAACTAGACGGCCGTTCCCACAGGTGTAGCACGTGCCCTCGACGACGCTGAAGCCGGGTCGGGCCACGAGTACTTGCGCGGCGTCTCGTAGTTCTTGGACAGGCAGGTCGAGCTTCACCACCAGACAGTCGACGCAGTAGCCGGATGGGGCGCTCGCCCGCAGGACAGCAGCCAGCCGCGCGCCTGAGGTATCGTAATCGCTCTGCATCGTCCTGCAGTCCGTCTTCATCTTGACCGGTTCAGAGGCGGTTTCGCTCAGCGAAGAGCTATAGGCCTTCGCGGGTCGTCGTCATGAGCGATGCGTCGCGACTATCCTGCGACGTACACCTGCTCGCCGAGCACGCTGCCGCGCAGTCGCACTTCGAGGCAAGCATCTTCTGGGTCCAGACGCCATGGCTGAACGCGAGCCTCGAACGGCTTCGGCACCTCCGGACCCCGGTTGCACGCCTCCGTCAGGTTGAGACGAATCCCGCGGCATCCGGGTGAGTTGAAGCGCCTGAAAGAGCGTCCGAACGACCTGCGGTTGATCTGCGCTGAGCGCCGAGCCAATCGCCCATGTCGCGAGCGACCGCAGACAAACCGGTGGCGGGATCCAACGGGGTTCGGCTGACTCCCCCGAAAGGCGCTAGGGCCAGCGCTCCACTGGCTCCGTTCATCTGGCCTGCGTGTTGCTGTTCCAGGATGTCGATGCTGGAGTGCATCGCCTGCCGTCGGCCCATCGATCCCGGCGAGCCGATCGTCATCGTCATCACGGCGTTGCCGTCCCGACTGGACCGGATTCCCTTGTTACGGCACGTGAATGCGGCGCCTGGCCGCTGGCACTGGCGCTGCGCCCCCCGCAGCGTCCGTCGGTACGCGCCGCCGATCACCCTCCTGGATGCGCCCGACTCGGTGAACTGAAGCTGTGCAGCCGGTGCACAGCTACTGGGCGCCGGGCTGACACCCGTCCCGCAAGGACCCCGAGCGGCCCCGCGGTCCGGTTGACCCGGTGACGGGCTTGCCCCACCATCCCGGCAGGGCGCCGCCGCTTTCCGCTGGTTCTCGGGGGCCGGTGTCCTCGACCACGCCGCTCGCCGCCAGGGCGAGGTAAGGAGAGCCCACCGATGATGACCATCGTGACGCACGTGCACCTGAGAGAGGGAGCCGGGCGTGACTGGGACGCCGCCATGCGCCAGCGTCTGTCGGCCGCGCGGAAGGCATCGGGTTGGGTCGGAGGACAGCTCCTCCGGCCGGCCGACAAGCCCGAGCGGAGGGTGATCGTCGGCACGTGGAGGACCCGCGCGAACTGGGAAGCCTGGCACCATGATCCGCAATTCACCGAGACGCGGCAGCGGCTCGACGGGCTGGAGAGGGCGCCGGCCGAGCACTGGTGGCACGAGGTCGTGCTCGATGTCCGGAAAGCCTCGACGCCGGCCGCGTCAGCGTCGAAGTCTCAAGGCAAACGGGCGGCGAAGGGCAAGAAGAAGAGCCTGCGGCGGCGCTAGCGCCTTAGCCGCAAGTCGACGAGATCCGGATCCGGGGCCGCGTCCGTAGTGCCCGGCAAGAATCCTTTGCCGGGAGACATCCCATGAGACAGCTGCGCAGCCCACGATTCTCGTCCGCTCTCGCCATCGTCCTGGCGGCGGTGGTCCTCGCCAGCGGACCGGCCGCCCGGGCGGCCAGCCACCGGGAAGCGCCCTTGATCGCCCTGGATCCGGCGGCCGACAACACCGACGTGTACGCGTTCGTGAGCTATGACGCCGCGAACCTCGCCCGTGCCCCGGACGCGCGGAAGGTCACGTTCATCATGAACGTGAATCCCGGCCAGGACCCCGGCGACGGGCCCAACTACTTCAACTTCGACGACGACGTCCTCTACGCGATCAACGTCGACAACGACGCCGACGGCAAGGCCGAGGACGTCGTGTACGAGTTCCGGTTCAAGACCGAGGACCGCCCGGGACCGGGGGGCCTGACGTCGCCGGTGCCCTACCTGGGCAACCCGCACATCCCGGCCGGGGTCGGACTGCCGGGCATCACCGCGCTGGACGGCCCGGGCTCGGAGGGGCTCACCCGGCGCCAGACTTACACTGTGACCGAGGTGCGCGAACGTCACCGGACCCCGCTGTTCGCGGGCCGCACGCTCGTCGCCGTGCCCTCCAACGTCGGGCCCGCGACGATGCCGAGCTACGCGGCGCTGGCCGCCAAGGGCATGTACACCGACGACACCACCGGCATCCGCGTGTTCGCCGGGCAGCGGGCCGAGACCTTCTACATCGACCTGGGCGCCGTGTTCGACACCCTCAATCTCCGCCGGTACCTGCCGCTGCTGACCGGCCCGGGAGAGGACTCCGACGCGGTGAACCCCTTCGGCGTCAACCGCTTCAGCGGCTTCAACGTCAGCACCATCGCGATCGAGGTGCCGATCAGCCGCATCACCCGCGACGGCAAGCCGGCGGGCGCCACCAGCGGCCCCGTGATCGGCATGTACGCGAGCACGGCGCGGCAGAAGGTGAGGGTGCTCGGCAAGGACGGTGGTGCGAAGACGCAGGGGCCCTGGGTCCAGGTGTCGCGAATGGCGAACCCGCTGGTGAACGAGCTCATCATCACCACGCCGGTCAAGGACCAGTGGAACGCCGCCGAGCCCGAGGACGAGGCTCGCTTCCAGGCCTTCTACACGAACCCGGTGATCGCGACCGCGCTGCAGCTCGTCTACGGAGTGGACGTCGTCCCGATCGACGGCTCGGACGCGACGAGCCGCACCGATCTCATGAGCATCCTGCTCAAGTACCCCGGCCAGGCGGTGCAGGGCACGGATTGCGGGCGGCCCTGCGCGGAGCTGCTGCGACTGGATCTCCGCGTGCCGCCCACCGCGGCCGAGAACCAGAACCGCCTGGGCGCGGCGCTGAGCGCGGACGGGGCGGGCTGGCCGAACGGGCGGCGCCCCAACGACGACGTGACCGACATCGCGATCCGGGTGGTGGGCGGGTCGAGCTACATCGCGGCCCGGGCCGGCGACGGCGTGAACTTCCTCGCCGGCGCCCCCGGTGCCGTGGGCGCCGAGATCACGGCGAACGGCATCGCGAAGACGTTCCCGTTCCTGCCGACGCCGTACGACGGCAAGACCCGGCGTCACGTGGACTGCGGCGAGACGGGGCCCGGCGCCAACCCGTGCGGGCCGCGGGTCCCGTGAGCGGCGCGCCGACGGCCCTGCGGCGGGCGGCCGTGATCGTCGCGCTGGCATCGGTGATGGGCCCCGGCGTGCTTCCGGCCACCCGGGCCGGTGCGGAGACCACGCCGGCGGATCGCGCGATCCTGGACGCCCAGCGCTCGCTGCGACGCTACCCGGCCGACGCGACCGCCCACTACCGGCTCGGCGACGCGTACATCAGGAAGGCCCGCGAGACGGGGGACGCGGCGTACTTCATGCGCGCCGAGGCCGCGCTGCGGACGTCGCTGACGCTGGCGCCGCGGCACGGCGGCGCCACCCGCCATCTGGCCTACGTTCGCTACTCGGTGCACGACTTTGCCGCGGCGGCGGCGCTGGCGACGACGGCGGTCGAGCTGGACCCGTCCGACGGCCACGCCTACGGCATCCTCGGGGACGCCAAGCTCGAGATCGGCAACTACGACGAGGCCGAGGCCGCGTACCGCCGGATGCTCGAGCGCCAGACGGATCTCCACGCCTGGGGCCGCCTGGCCGGCCTGAGATCGATTCGCGGCGAGCCCGGGGACGCCATCGCGATGCTCGGGCGGGCCGTCGACGAGGGCAAGGCCAGCCGGCGGCCGCCCGAGAGCATCGCCTGGGCGCAGTGGCAGCTCGGGACGGAGCACCTCGCGCTGGGTGATACGAAGGCGGCCGAGGCCCGCTACCTGGAGAGCCTCGCGACCAGTCCGGGCTATCATCGCGCGCTGGCCGGGCTCGCCCAGATCCGCGCGGCCCAGCAGCGATACGGGGACGCCGTGGATCTCCTGCAGAGGGCGATCGCCGTCGTTCCTCTGCCGGACTACGTCGCCGCTCTCGGTGACCTCCACGCCCGGATGGGACGCGCCGACGCGGCCGCCAGGCAGTACGAGCTCGTCGAGTACATCGGCCGTCTGAGCGAGCTGAATCGCGTCCTCTACAACCGGGAGCTCGCGTATTTCTACGCCGACCACGATCGCCGGCTCGATCGGGCGCTGGCGCTGGCGCGCCAGGAGCTGGAGGTCCGGCGCGACGTCTATGCGTACGACGTGCTGGCCTGGGCCCTCTACAAGAACGGCGAGCTGGGCGAGGCCCGCGCCGCGATCGCCGAGGCCCTGCGGCTGGGGACGCGAGACGCCCGGCTCTTCTTCCACGCGGGCATGATCCATCTGGGGCTGGGCGAGCGCGACGCGGGGCGGGCGTATCTCCGGCGCGCGCTGGCCACCAACCCACACTTCCACCTCTGGCACGCCGAGCACGCGCGACGGCTGCTGGCCGATGGCCGCTAGACGCTTCGTCCTGCTGGGCGTCCTCGGCCTGCTGCTGTCGCCGGCCGTCGGTCGCGCGCACCCGATGGGGAACTTCAGCGTCAGCCACTACTCGTCGCTGCGGGTCGGGACCGAGGCGATCGAGCTCCGGCACATCCTCGACCTGGCCGAGATCCCCACCTTCCAGGAGATCCTGGACACCGGGATCGTGCCGGAGGTCGGCCACCCGACCGTGCGCGCGTACCTCGCTCGCAAGGCGGAGGCGCTCACGAGCGGGCTCCGGCTGGAGGTCGACGGAGCCCGGCTCGAGCTCCGCGTGGTGTCCAGCGAGGTGCTCTTTCCGCCGGGAGCGGGCGACCTTCCCACGATGAAGCTGGGGGTTCTCTATCGAGCCGTCGGCGACGGGACGCCCGGCGACGGCGTCCACCGGATCCGCTTTCGCGACGAGAACCTGCCCGATCGGGCGGGATGGAAGGAGGTCGTCGCTGTCAGTGGGCCGGGCGTCGCCTTCGCCCAGAGCTCGGTGCCCGAGACGGATCGAAGCGCGGAGCTGAGCCGCTATCCGACCGACCTCTCGAGCTACCCACCGCAGGAGCTCGAGGCGCAGGTGTTCTTCCGGCGCCAGCCATTGCCGGCGCCCCCCTCAGCCGTGACGCCCACCGTCGATTCGTCCGGGCTCCGGGCGAACCGAGAACGGACTCCGCGCAGCGGGCTCACCGAGATGGTGGCGACAGGCGAGGTGGGGCCCGCGATCGTCCTGCTGGCGGCGATCGTGGCGATCGGCCTCGGCGCGCTGCACGCCCTCGAGCCGGGGCACGGCAAGACGCTGGTCGCTGCCTATCTCGTCGGCTCGCGCGGAACCGCGCGCCACGCCTTGCTCCTCGGCCTGACCGTCACGCTTGCGCACACCGCCGGCGTGTACCTGCTCGGTGGGATCACGCTCTACGCCTCGCGCTACGTCGTGCCCGAGCGCCTGTACCCGTGGCTGGCCGTGACCTCCGGCCTGATCGTCGCCGGGCTCGGCGTGGCCCTGTTCCGGCGGCGGTACTCGGCCGCCCACGGCCACGCGCACGGGCACGCGCACGATCACGGCCACGCCCACGATCACAACCACCGGCACGACCACGCTCACACGCACGATCACGGCCCCGTGGGCGGTCATCACGTCCATTCGGGCGGGGCGGGGGTCAGACTCAGGGAGCTGATCGCGCTGGGTGTGAGCGGCGGCATCGTGCCGTGCCCGGCGGCGCTCGTGGTGTTGCTGAGCGCGTTCTCGATGCGCCGGGCCGGCTTCGGGCTCTTCCTGATCGTAGCGTTCAGCGTCGGGCTCGCGGCGACGCTGATCGCCATCGGGCTGCTGATCGTGTACGCCCGGCGCCTCGTGACGCGCTTCGATGGAAACGGGCCGCTCGTGGGGCGCTGGCTGCCGCTGGTCTCGGCCGTCGTCGTGACCGTGCTCGGCCTCGCCATCGCGGCCCAGGCTCTCGGCGCCTGGCCGCCGGGGTTCCGGCTCTGAGCCGGCGCTGGCCGTGATGGATACTCCGCTCCTTGCCGCGCTCGGCCTCGGGTTCCTTCTGGGGCTCCGCCACGCGGTGGACGCCGACCACGTGGCCGCGGTGTCCACGCTCGTCAGCCAGCACCGGACCCTCACCCGCTCGTGCCTGCTGGGGACGTGCTGGGGGCTTGGCCACGCGCTGGCGCTTCTTGCCGCCGGCGCCGCGACCATCGTGCTCAGGCTGAGCATCTCGCCGCAGGTCGAGCAGTCGCTCGAGAAGGGTGTCGGCTGCATGCTGATCCTGCTCGGCGGACAGGCCCTTCTGAGATCCCTGGCCGCGTGGGGCATGCCAGCCGGGTCCCGGGCTCACGAGGCTCACGGCGTCCCGTGTCGGGACGGTGCCCGGCACCACCATGCCCACCTCGTGCGAGTCGGCCGTCGGCCGTTCGTCGTGGGTCTGGCGCACGGGATGGCCGGGAGCGCCGCGCTGATGGTCCTCGTGGCGGCAGCCATGCCGTCGCCCATCGGGGGCTTTCTGTACATCATCGTCTTCGGGGTCGGCTCCACTATGGGCATGCTGCTGCTGAGCGGTCTGATCGGCCTGCCGTTCGTGCTCACGACGGATCGAGCACCGCGCGCGCTGGCGTGCATCCAGGTGCTCGCCGGTCTGGCCAGCAGCGGCCTGGGCCTCACGCTGCTGTGCGCGCCGTCATCGGTCGTCTGATGTGGGCGCGGTCCTCGCCTCCAGCCTCGAGGGCCGGGCGGGACCGTGGCGAAATCGTCGCCAGAGCCGGTAACCCAGCAGCGTGCCGGCCGCGACCGCGACGAGGCCGAGAAACAGCCAGCGCCGGTTGTCGGTCGTGAAGAACACCACCGCCCGCTCGCCGATGAGCGCGCCGACGACGACCCAGAGCGTCGTGTAGAGCACCGTACCGACCGCATCGAAGACGAGGTACCGCGCGTACGTCAGCTCGGCGCAGCCGGCGCACGCCGACGCGAACAGTCGCACGCTCGTGGAGAAGCGGCTGAACAGCAGCGCGGCCGGGCCGAAGCGCGCGAAGTAGACGAGCGTCCGCTCCACGCACCGGTCGGAAGCGAGCGTGACCCGGCAATAGATCGCCAGGATCCGGGTGCCCGCCAGCCGGCCGGCCAGATACGGGACGTGGTCGCCCAGGACCGCGCCGGCCGTGGCGAGCGCGATGAGCCCCAGCAGGTCCCGTTCCGAGGTCAGGAAGGCCGGGGTCAGGATGAGGATCACTCGACTGGGGAAGGGGATACCTGCCGCCTCGATGAGCGAGGACCAGAAGACGACGGCATGGGGATGCCTCGCGACGAAGTCCAGGTGGGGACGCAGGTCCATGCATGTTATGCGCCGCCGCAGCGCCCCCCGCCGCCGGGTTGCCGTGGTCGGGCGCCGAGGGCTACTATCGCGCCGAGGCTACTCGACGTCGCACACACGGAGGGCGCGCCATGCCCAGGCTGAAGCACATCGCCATCAGCACGCAGGACGTCGACAAGACGGCGAAGTTCTACGTCGACGTGTTCGGAATGAAGGAGATCGCCACGATCGACGATCCGGGCACGCGCGGGTGCTTCCTGAGCGACGGGTACATCAATCTCGCCATTCTCAACTTCAAGAGCGACCAGGCGGCCGGAGTCGAGCGCGGCCGGGCCTGGAGCGGCATCCACCACATCGGCTTCGAGGTGGAGGACATGACGGGCATCGCCGAGAAGCTGGCCGCCGCCGGCTCCTGCACCCGGGACGACATCCACGAGGCGCTCGGGGTCGGTCAGGGCCAGCGCAAGCACAACGTCGAGGTCAAGTACACCGGCCCCGACGGTGTCACGATCGACGTGTCGGAGACCGGATGGGTCGGGACCTCGTAGAGGGGCGGGCGGGCGCCCCGATCAGCCGGCGGCGATGATCTCGTCGATCAGGCCGTAGCGGACGGCCTCGGCGGCGTCGAGCACGCGTCCGCGTCGCATGTCCTCGGCGATCTCCTCGGCGGGGCGGCCGGTGCGCCGGGCCAGCCGGCTGTAGAGCGTCCAGAGATCGTCCTGTTGCCGCCGGCTGTACGCGGCGATCTCGTCGGGCCCGCCGGCGAACCGCGCCGTCGGCTGGGAGAGATGGAATCGCGTGTGCCGGCCCGCCGCGCAGTGATCCGCGGCCGCCAGCACGCCGACGGCAGGGCCACCCACCCGGCCTCGGCAGACGACGCGCAGCGCCGAGCGCAGGCCGTCGGCCGCGTCGATCAAGGCGAGGACGGCGCCGAGCCCGCCGTCGGCGCTGCTCAGGTGGAGCTCGATGGGCTGGTCGCCGCCGGCCTCCAGCGTCAGGAGGGCCGCCACCGCGCTCGCCGCCGCGTCGTCGTCGAGGCGACGGCTGACGAGCACGATGCGGCGCGCGAGCAGCTGGCCTTGCAGCCAGCCCTCGAGGCTCACTTCTGCTTGGCGACGATCTGGTCCTTGATCTTGTCGTACGTCGCCTGCGGCACGACCTTCTTCTGAACGAGCTCGTCCTTCCGCTTGTACGGCCGCCCGTCCACGATCTTCTTGGCGTACGCGTCGCCGATGCCCGGGATCGTCTTGAGCTGGTCCTCGGCGGCGCTGTTGATGTCGAGCGGCTCCTTCTTCGCGGGCTTCGCGGGCGCGGCCTTGTCCGATTTCGCGGCCGGGTCGGCCTTGGGCTGCGCCAGGGCCGGAGCGGCGGAGGTCAGGAACGCCAGGGCGATGGCCAGGACGATCAGTCGCATCATGGGGTCTCTCCCTCGGCACCTCTACGGGCGCCGGATCACAGTGTCACGCCGCCGAATCGCGAAATCAAAGCCTTGGCGCGCAGGAGCGTGGCGACCGAGGCGCGGAGGGTCGCCTCGCCGGGGTGTTCGCCGGCCTTGACCCGGTCGCGCGTTCGGCGCAGGATTGGCCGGGCCAACGCGGGATGCCGGCCGCCGGCCGGACGACCGATGCGCCCCGACAGGAGATCAGCTGTGCGCAGAATCGACCTTGCCATCGGCATCGGCGGCGCGGCGGGCCAGGGCATCGCCACCCCCGGGGATATCCTGGCGCGGATCTTCGTCCGCCGCGGGCTCCACGTGAACGCGTACAACGCCTACCAGTCCATCATTCGCGGCGGGCACATCTTCCTGACGCTCCGCACCAGCGACCAGCCCGTCCTGAGCCACGGCGACAAGATCGACGTCCTCATGCCGCTGAACCAGGACACGATGAATCGGCACCTGAAGCTCATGCGGCCGGGCTCGGTGGTGCTCTTCAACAGCGACACGATCAAGCCCGGTGTCGTTCCCGGCGGCGTGCAGCTCTGCCCGTTCTCGGTCAAGGCGCTGGCGCCGTCCATCCGGGGTGACCTCGTGCAGAACACGATCGCGCTGGCCGCGGTCCTGCGCCTGATCAAGGTCGAGTTCGAGACCCTTGAGGAGATCCTGACGCTGCAGTTCAAGCGGAAGGGCGCGGCCGCGGTGGCGGAGAACGTCGGCGTCGCCCGGGCCGGCTACGACTACGCCGCCGCCCACTTCACCGCCTTCCCGTTCTCGCTGCCCGAGGCCGGCAAGCGGCTGGCGTTCTTCGAGGGCAACCAGGCGCTGGCGATGGGTGGGGCGGCGGCCGGGGTGCGCTTCTACTGCGCCTACCCCATGAGCCCCGCCTCCGGCGTGCTGCACTGGATGGCCCGCCACGCCCGCCAGCTCGGCATCATGGTCCGGCAGGTCGAGGACGAGATCGGCGTGATCAACATGGCGATCGGGGCCGCCCACGCCGGCTGCCGGGCCATGTGCGCGACGTCCGGCGGCGGCTTCGCGCTCATGAGCGAGGCCCTGGGGGCGGCGGCCATGATGGAGATCCCGGTCGTGTGCATCAACGTCCAGCGCGCGGGGCCGGCGACCGGCGTACCCACCAAGACCGAGCAGGGCGACCTGTGGCAGGTCCTGGGCGCCGGTCAGGGCGACTATCCGCGGATCATCGTCGCCCCGACCAACATCGTCGACTGCTTCAAGCTGGTGCCGGTGGTCTTCAACCTCGTCGATAAGTTCCAGTGTCCGGGCATCATCCTCTCCGATCTGCTCCTGTCCGAGGGCCGGTCGAGCATCGACCCGGCCCAGCTGGACTTCAGCGTCCCCATCGACCGCGGTGAGGTCATCGGCCTGAACGGGAGCACGCCGCCTGCCAACGGCTTCAAGCGCTACGTCGTCACCGACAGCGGCATCTCGCCCCGCGCGCTCCCGGGTACGCCCGGGTACGCGCACGTCGTGGCGACCGACGAGCACGACGAGGACGGCGTGCTGATCAGCGACGAGTTCACGGATCCGCACAAGCGTCAGGCCATCCACGAGAAGCGGATGCGCAAGATGGAGGGGGTGCTCCCCCTGCTGCCGCCGCCCCAGCTGCACGGACCGGCGGACGCCCGCGTCACGCTGGTCGGCTGGGGATCGACCGAGGGCGTGATCCGGGAGGCCATGGAGCAGCTGGCCGAGGCGGGGATCGCGGCCAGCACTCTCCAGGTCAGGTGGCTCGTGCCCCTGCACGCCGACGCGATCGTGGCGATCCTGCGCGCCTGCCGGACGGTTATCATCGTCGAGAACAACTACAGCGGCCAGTTCGCGCGCTACCTGCGGGCGGAGACCGGCGTCGATGCCGACGGACACATCCGGAAGTACGACGGGGAGCCCTTCATGCCGCACCACATCGTGGACGGCGTCAAGGCGATCCTGACCGGCGCGACCCGGCTCTACGTACCCGTGCACGAGATCCAGGTCTGAGGGAGAACGGCGATGGCCACCATGGTCCAGGCTGAACGCGCGAAGGTGACGATCAAGGACCTCAAGGGCAAGGTCGATCCGGACTGGTGCCCGGGCTGCGGCGACTTCGGCGTGCTGGCGGCCCTGAAGCAGGCGATCGTGGAGGTGGGGCTGCAGCCCCACCAGGTCCTGACTGTCAGCGGCATCGGCTGCTCCTCGAACCTGCCCGGCTACCTCAGTACCTACGGCATGCACACCCTGCACGGCCGCGCGCTGGCCGTGGCCACCGGCGCCCAGCTGGCCAATCACGACCTGAAGGTCGTCGTGACGGGCGGAGACGGCGACGGGTACGGCATCGGCGGCAACCACTTCGTCCACGCCATGCGGCGCAACGTCGACCTCACCTACGTCGTCATGAACAACCAGATCTACGGGCTCACGACGGGCCAGCTCTCGCCCACCAGTCTCAAGGGGATGAACACCAAGAGCACCCCCTTCGGCAGCGTCGAGAACCCCATCAATCCGCTCCCGCTGGCCATCGCGGCCGGGGCGACGTACGTGGCCCGCGGGTTCACCGGGCAGCAGAAGCAGCTGGTCGAGCTCATCAAGGGCGGGCTGCAGCACCGGGGCTTCGCCCTGATCGACACCTTCAGCCCCTGCGTGACCTACAACCACGACAACACGCACGAGTTCTTCAAGCAGCGGACCCGCAAGCTGGAGGAGATGGGCCACGACCCCACCGACTTCCAGGCGGCGATGGAGCAAGGCCGCCTGTGGGGCGAGACCATCCCGATCGGTCTCTTCTGGAAGCGCGAGGACCTGCCGGCGCTGGACCAGCTGGAACCCGTCCTCGATCACGGTGGCCCGCTGGCCCACCGTCCGCTGGGCATTGCCGCGGACACCGCCCAGGCGCTCATCCGGGAGCTGATGTAGCGCCGCGCTCGATTGACGGCCCGCGCGCTCCTGTGAGAGCCTCCGGGCTGCGATGCGCTGTCCGGGTTGCGGCTCCGACAATCCGAGCGACATGCGATTCTGCGGTGAGTGTGGCGCGCCGCTCCCGCATCGGTGCCCGCAGTGCGGATCCGAGAATCCGCGACGCTTCCGGTTCTGCGGCACCTGCGGCGTTGCGCTGCCCGGCCACTCCTCGAGCCGCGAGGCGACGACGGCGCCGCGCGCTCGCGGTCAGGACGCGCGGTCGCCGTCCACGGACGCCGCCCCCGAACGACTCGACGCCGAGCGGCGCCATCTGACCGTCCTCTTCTGCGACCTGGTCGGCTCGACGGCCCTGGCCACCCGCCTGGATCCGGAGGAGCTCCACGAGGTCGTGCGCGCCTATCAGCGCGTGTGCGCCGAGGTGATCGAGCGCTTCGAGGGCCACATCGCCCAGTACCTCGGCGACGGCGTGCTCGTGTACTTCGGCTACCCCAAGGCGCACGAGGACGACGGCCCTCGCGCCGCGCGCTCCGCCCTCGGGATGGTGGAGGCCGTGGGCCGCTTGAACCAGAGCCTGGTCCGAGAGCGCGGCATCAAGCTGGCGGTCCGGATGGGCATCCATACCGGCCTGGTGGTCGTGGGATCGATCGGCGGCCACGGGCGCCAGGAGCAGCTCGCGCTCGGCGACACGCCCAACGTCGCTGCTCGGCTCCAGGGCCTCGCCTCGCCCGACACGATCGTCGTCAGCGCCGCCACCCAGCGGCTCATCCGGGGAAGCTTCGCGTGCCAGGAGCTCGGCACGCACGCGATCGAGGGCGTGCCCACCCCGGTGCAGGTATTTCGCGTCCTGCGCGAGCACGACGCCCAGAGCCGCTTCGAGAGCGCCGCCGGCGTGGGCGTCACTCCGCTGGTGGGCCGCGAGCCGGAGCTCGGGGTGCTCCTGGAGCGCTGGGCTCGGGTGAAGGAAGGCCAGGGACAGGTCGCCGTGCTCAGCGGCGAGGCCGGCATCGGCAAGTCGCGGCTGGCCCAGGTGGTCAAGGAGCGCGTGGCCGGCGAAGGCCACGGCTGGGTGGAATGGCGGAGCTCGCCCTATCACCAGCAGAGTCCGCTCTACCCGGCGATCGCATACCTGCACCGGCTGCTGGGATGGCAGCCCGAGGAATCTCCGCCGGACAAGCTGCGCAAGCTGGAGGCGCTCCTGGCCCAGCACGGGCAGGACCTGTCCGAGACCGTGCCGCTCTTCGCGGCCCTGCTCACGCTGCCGTTGTCCGAGGCGTATCAGCCGCTCGCCCTCGCGCCGCAGCGGCAGAAGGCGAAGACCCTCGATGCGCTGCTGGCCTGGCCGTGGCAGGGGCAGACGCCGGGGCCGCTGCTCTTCATCGTCGAGGACCTGCACTGGCTCGATCCCTCGACGCTGGAGTTCCTCGACCTGCTCGTCGACCGCGCTGACGGCCTGCGCCTGTTCATCCTCCTCACGTGCCGGCCCACGTTCCCTCCGCGGTGGGCTCCCGCGGCGCCCCTGACCTACCTCACGCTGAGCCGGCTGCAGCGGCCGCAGGCGGCGCTCATGATCGAACGCGTCGCCGGGGGGAAGGCGCTGCCCATCGAGATGCGCGAGCAGCTCCTGAGCCGGGCCGACGGCGTGCCGCTCTTCATCGAAGAGCTGACCAAGATGATGCTGGAGTCGGGATTCGTCCGGCCGGAGGACGATCGGTACGAGCTCACGGGCCCGCTGCCGCCGCTGGCCATTCCGGCCACGCTCCACGACTCGCTGGTGACGCGCCTGGATCGGTGGCCCGAGGCCAAGCCGGTGGCCCAGCTGGGGGCCACGATCGGCCGTCAGTTCTCGTTCGAGCTGTTGAGGGCGGTGTCGCCGTCCGCTGACGCCGAGCTGGAAGGGGCGCTGGGGCAGCTGGTCGAGGCCGAGCTGCTGCACCAGCACGGCCTGCTCCCCGCCGCGACCTACACGTTCAAGCACGCGCTCATCCAGGAAGCCGCGTACCAGTCCCTGCTGCGGAGCACGCGTCAGCAGTACCACCAGCGGATCGCCCAGGCCCTGGTCGAGCGCTTTCCCGAGACGGTCGAGACCCAGCCGGAGCTGGTGGCGCGTCACTACACCGAGGCGGCCTCGGCCGACCAGGCCGTGGTGCACTGGCGGCGCGCCGGCCAGCGCGCCATCCAGCGATCCGCCAACCTGGAGGCGATCAGCCATCTCTCGAGGGCGCTGAGCTTGCTGCGAAGCCTGCCGGAGGCGCCCGAGCGCACCCAGCAGGAGTTGATGCTGCACCTCGAGCTGGGCGCGCCACTGCTGATGATCAAGGGCTACCCCGCGCCGGAGGTCGAGCAGACCTACACCCGCGCCCTGGAGCTCTCCGAGCGCGTGGGGGATAGCGCGCAGCTCTTCTCCGCCATCTCGGGGCTGTGGGGTATCTACCTCACGCGGCCGCAGCTGCAGGTCGCCCGTGACCTGGCCGAGCGCAGCTACGCCCTGGCCCAGCGACTGGGTCAGCGCGAGCTGCTGCAGGAAGCGCACCTGATGCTCGGCGCGTCGCACTTCTACCTGGGAGACCTGGTCTCCGCGCGGACGCAGCTCGAGCAGGGGATCGCGCTCTACGAGCGTCCGACCGGCCCCGGCAGGCCGTTCATGCTCGGCGCCGACCCGGGAGCGCGCTGCCGCGCCTGGGCCGCCTGGACGTTGTGGATGCTGGGCTACCCGGAGCAGGCTCTGGCCCGGATGAACGAGGCCCTGCCGTCCGATCAGAAGGAGTCGCACGCCTTCACCCGCGCGTGGGTCCTGCACTTCGCGGCCACGCTTCACGCGTGGAGAGGCGAGCTGCAGCTGACCCAGGAGAAGGCCGAGGCGGAGATCGCCCTCTCGGGTGAACAGGGCTTCGTCCGCTGGCTGACCGGCGGCATGGTGCGGCGCGGCTGGGCGCTGGCCATGCGCGGCTCCCCGGAGGAGGGCCTCGCCCAGCTCGATCGGGGGGTCGCGACGTGGCCCTCGAGCGCGGGGGAGCTGGGCCTGACCAGCATCCTCGGCCAGAAGGCCGAGGTCCTGGGACGGGGACAGCAGACAACCGAGGGACTGCGCGTGGTGGCCGAGGCGCTGACCCTGGCGGACAAGAACACGGAGCGCTATTACGCCGCCGAGCTGCACCGGCTCAGAGGCGACCTCATGCTGCAGTGCCAGTCCCCCCCGCCGATGGACGACGTCGAAGCCTGCTTCGTCCAGGCTCTCGACATCGCTCGGGGCCAGCAGGCGAAGTCGCTGGAGCTGCGCGCCGCGCTGAGCCTGAGCCGGCTCTGGCAGGCCCAGGGCCGACGAGAGCAGGCACGGCAGCTGCTCGGGACCGTGTACGGCTGGTTCCGCGAGGGCTTCGACACGCGCGATCTGCAGGACGCGAAGGCCGTGCTCGGATCGCTGGCCTAGCACGAGACCGCGCGCGGTGCCGTTCCCGAGCTCGACCGTCGCCCGCCTGCTCCAGGCCCAGGCCGAGCGCATTCCCGCGGCGCCCGCGATCCTCGCTCCCCGGCGACGTCCGCTGACCTATGGCTCGCTGTGGCGGCACGTCCGTCGCGCCGCGGACGCGCTGCAGGCGGCCGGGCTCGGGCGTGACGACCGCGTGGTCTTGGTCGTCCCCAACGGCCCGGAGATGGCGGTGGCCTGCCTGGCCGCGATGACCGGCGCCGTCTGTGCGCCCCTGAACCCGGCCTGCAGCGCACAGGAGTTCGAGCAGTACACCACCGACGTCGGCGCCAGGGCGCTGATCGTAGCGGCCGGGATGCCCTCGCCCGCGCGCGACCTGGCTCGCCTGCGCGGGCTGCCCGTCCTGGAGCTCGCGCCGGTCGTCGACGCGGAGGCCGGCGCTTTCACCCTCACGGGTGGGGAACCGGCGTCGCGTACGGCTGGGCCGCCGGCCAGGCCCGACGACGTGGCCCTGGCCCTTCACACGGCCGGAACGACCTCGCGTCCCAGGATCGTGCCGCTGACCCACGCCAACCTGTGCGCCTCCGCCCACAACATCAGCCGCGCGCTCGATCTGCGCGAAGCCGATCGCTGCCTGAACGTGATGCCGCTGTTCCACGTGCACGGCCTCGTCGGAGCGCTGCTCGCGTCGCTCGTCGCCGGCGCCAGCGTCGTCTGCGCGCCGGGCTTCTCGCCCGAGCAGTTCCTCGACTGGCTCGCCGACTCGGACGCCACGTGGTACACGGCCGTTCCCACCATCCACCAGGCCATCCTGGCCCGGATGCAAACGGCGCCGGGAGCTTGGCCGCGTCTGCGATTCATCCGCTCGACGTCCGCCTCGCTGCCTCCGCCTGTCCTGGCCGAGCTGGAAGAACGGTTCGGGTCCCCCGTGATCGAGGCGTACGGCACCACCGAGGCGTCGATGATCACCTGCAACCCGCTGCCGCCAAGGGTCAGGAAGCGCGGGTCCGTCGGTGTGGCCGCCGGACCCGAGCTCGTGCTGCTGGACGGCCTGGGGCGGCCGCAGCGCCCCGGCCAGGCCGGGGAGATCGCGGTCCGTGGCCCCACCGTCATCGCCGGCTACGAGAACGACCCCGGGACGAACGCCTCGGTGTTCGCCGGGGGCTGGTTCAGGACCGGCGACCAGGGATACCTCGACGCCGACGGATACCTTTTCATCACGGGCCGTGTCGAGGAGACCATCAACCGCGGCGGCGAGAGCGTCTCACCCCAGGAGATCGACGCGGTCCTGCTGGAGCACCCGGCGGTGGCGCAGGCCGTGACGTTCGCCGTGCCCCACCCGAGGCTGGGCGAGGACATCGCGGCCGCGGTCGTGCTCCGCCCCGGGGTCGCGGCCACCGCGGACGACGTTCGAGCGTTCGCGGCCACGCGCGTGGCCTCGTTCAAGGTGCCCCAGCAGATCATCCTGGCGGCGGACCTGCCCCGGAGCCCGACCGGAAAGCTCCAGCGCATCGGTCTGTCCGACAGGCTCGGCTTGACCGGGCCCTCGCTCGTGGAGGGCCCCGGCGACGGTGCTCCGCTCGCGCCCGTCGAGGAGATCACGCTTGGCCTGTGGAGGCAGACCCTCGCGGTCGCGAGAATCGGCCGCGATGACAACTTCTTCGCGCTGGGCGGCGACTCGATCCTGGCCACGCAGCTGCTGAGCCGGGTGCTCACGCTCCTGGGGGTCGAGATCGCCTTCCGCAGCTTCTTCCAGACGCCCACCGTGGCCGGCATGGCCAGGGCCATCGAGGCCGCGCGCGCGGCCTCACCTCGCCCGGCAACGCCGCGCCTCGCGCCTTCGCCGCAGCCGGGGCCCGTGCCGCTGTCCTATGCCCAGCAGCGGCTCTGGTTTCTCGATCGGCTCGGTCTGAGCGGCCACGCCTACCACGTGCTCGAGGCCGTCCACGTCCGGGGCGACCTGCACGTCGCGGCGCTGGCCGACAGCCTGTGCGATCTCCAGGCGCGCCACGAGATCACCCGCGCGCGCGTCGTGGATCGCGACGGACAGGCTCACCAGGAGATCGGGCCGCCGGATCGTCACCCTCTCCGCGTCGTGGACCTGGGCGAGTCGCCCTCGTGCGAGCGCGACGCACGGATCTTGGCGCTGGCGCTCGCAGAGATGGAGCGGCGATTCGACCTGACCCGAGGCCCGCTGCTCCGCGCGACGCTGGCGCGCCTGGCTGCGGACGAGCACGTGCTGCTGCTGACCATGCACCACGTGGTCTGTGACGGCTGGTCGTACGCCGTGCTGTGCCGCGATCTGCAGGCCTTCTATGGGGCCAGGACCTCCGGCACGCCGGCGTCCCTGCCCGAGCTGCCGCTGCAGTACGCCGATTACGTCCGCTGGGAGCGACAGCTGGTGGCCGGAGACGCCCTCGCGGCGCACCTGGATTACTGGAAGCGCCGGCTCGACGGCCTCGCGCGGCTCGACCTGCCCACGGATGCGCCCCGTCCGCGTGTGCCGGGCTTTCGCGGGGCTCGTCAGCCGCTCGCCTTCTCCCCGCAGCTGACCCGCGCCCTGAAGACGCTGAGCGGGTCCCGAGGGGCGACGCCGTTCATGGTCCTCCTCGCGGCCCTCCAGTGCGTGCTGCACCGCTACTCCGGGCAGGACGACGTCGCCGTGGGCACGCTGGTCGCCCACCGCACGCGCGCCGAGCTGGAGGGACTCGTCGGGCTCTTCGTCAACATCCTGGTGCTGCGCACGGACTTCACCGGGGATCCCACGTTCCTGGATCTGCTCGCGCGCGTGCGGGACACGGCCCTGGACGCCTACGACCACCAGGACCTCCCCTTCGAGAAGCTGGTGGAGGAGCTGCACCCCCGGCGCGACCTGGGTCGTCACCCCCTCGTCGACGTCCTCTTCATCTACCAGAACACGCCGCGCGCGCGGCTCGAGCTGACGGGGCTCACCGTGTCCCCGCTCGAGATCGACCCCGGCACCGCGAAGCTCGACCTGACGCTGGAGCTGACCGAGGCCGCCGACGGGCTGCGTGGCTGGATCGAGTACAGCACCGACCTGTTCGACCCGCCGACCATCGCCCGGATGGCCGGCCATCTTCACGCGCTCGTGGAGGCGATCGTGAGCGACCCGGCGCGACGGGTATCGCGCCTGCCCCTGCTGACCGCCGAGGAGCGGACCCGGCTCGTGGAGGGCTGGAACGACACCGCGGCCGACTATCCGCGGAACGCCTCGATCCCGGAGCTGTTCCGGCGCCAGGTGGGGCGGACACCCCACCGGATGGCCTTCATCGAATCCGGACAAAGTCTCACGTACGAGCAGCTCGACCGGGCCGCGAACCAGCTCGCCCAGCATCTGGGCACGCTGGGTGTCGCGCCGGGCGTGCTGGTCGGGGTCTGTCTGCCGCGCTCGCTCGACGCCGTGGTCGCCATGCTCGGCATCCTCAAGGCGGGCGGAGTCTACGTGCCCCTGGACCCGAGCTATCCAGCCGAGCGGCTGGCCTTCATCGTCGCCGACGGGCGGCTCGCCGTCGTGGTGACCTGTCGGGCGGCGACCGCGCTGTTCTCAGGCCCGGGGCCGCATCTCGTCTGTCTCGACGGGCTGCGCGAGGAGCTCGCGGGCGGGCGCGGCGACGACCCGGACGTGCGCGTGGGGGCCGAGGACCTCGCCTACGTGATCTACACGTCCGGCTCCACAGGCCGGCCCAAGGGCGTCGCAGCCCCCCACCGCCAGGTCGTCAATCGCCTGGCCTGGATGTGGCGGGCCTACCCCTTCGTCCCCGGCGAGGTCGCCTGCCAGAAGACGGCTCTGAGCTTCGTGGACTCCATCTGGGAGTGTCTGGGCGCCCTGCTGCAGGGCGTCCCGACCGTCATCGTCCCCGACGCGATCGTGCACGATCCAACGGCGCTCGTGCGCGTCCTGGCCGAGGCCCGGGTCACCCGTCTCTGGCTCGTGCCCTCGCTGCTGCGAGTCTTGCTCGATCGGTTCCCCGACCTGGAGCGCCGCCTGCCCACGCTGAAGTTCTGGGTCACGAGCGGAGAGGCGCTGCCGCTGGACCTCTATCGGCGCTTCGAGGCGTGCTTGCCCTCGAGCGTCCTCTACAACCTCTACGGCATTTCCGAGGTGTGGGACGTCACCTGGCAGGCGCCGCCGCTCCGCCCCGGCCCGGTGCTGCGGGTGCCCGTCGGTCGCCCGATCGCCAACGTGCGAGTGTACCTGCTGGACGAGCACGTGCAGCCGACGCCGGTCGGCGTCCCGGGCCAGATCCACGTCGGCGGCGACGCGGTGAGCCGTGGTTACCTGAACCGCCCGGCTCTGACGGCGGAGCGGTTCATCCCCGATCCCTTCAGCCGGGAGCCGGGCGCCCGCCTCTACCGGACCGGCGACCTGGCCCGGTATCTCGCCGACGGCACGATCGACTTCCTGGGACGCGCGGACGACCAGGTGAAGCTGCGGGGGTATCGCATCGAGCCGCGCGAGGTGGAGCTGGCTCTCGAGCGGCATCCGGCCGTCGGCCAGGCGGTCGTGACCGTGCGGGAAGACGTCGCCGGCGAGCCGTGCCTCGTGGCCTACGTGGTCGGCGCACGCCAAGCCGTACCGCCGTGGACGGCGCTGCGGCGCTTCCTGCAGGCGCACGTCCCCGCCCACATGGTGCCGTCGGCCCTCGTGCAGCTCGATCAGCTTCCCTTGACGCCAAGCGGCAAGGTCGACCGGCGCGCCCTGCCTCCGCCCGATCGCGATCGGCCGGACCTGCCGACGGGCTTCGTCGATCCACGCCGGGCCACCGAGGCGACGGTGGCTGGCATCTGGGCGCAGGTGCTCGGCTTGGACAGGATCGGTCGCCACGATGGCTTCTTCGATCTGGGAGGGCATTCGCTGCTCGCGCTGCAGGTGCTCGCCCGGATCCAGGCCGCCACCGGCGTCGAGGTGCCGCTGACCCGCTTCTTCGAGACGCCGACGGTCGCCGAGATCGCGGACTTCATCGACGGCGCTCACACCACGGAACTGGTCCCCGCGCCGATTCCCCGTGTGTCCCGACGCCGGGCGTTGCCGGCCTCGTACGCTCAGGAACGGCTGTGGTCCTTCGACCGGCTTGCCCCGCGCAGCCCCGCCTCGAACATCGCCTACGCGATCCGGCTGGATGGCCCCCTCGACCACGGCGTCCTCGAGCGGAGCCTCGCCGAGCTTCGCGCGCGTCACGAAATTCTCAGGACCACGTTCAGGGTCGTGAACCGGCATCTGGTGCAGGTGATCGCGTCGTCCGCGCGAGCGTCGATTCCGGTCGTCGACCTCCGGTCTCTTCCCGGGGCCGCACGCGAAGCGGAGATCCGGCGCCTCGCGCGGCTGGAGGCGCACCGGCCCTTCGATCTGGCCCGGGGCCCGCTGGTTCGCCTGCACCTGTGGCGCCTGGCCGAGGAGCAGCACGTCCTCGTCGTGACGATGCACCACATCGTCAGCGACGGCTGGTCGATGGGGATCTTCATCCGCGAGCTGGGCGCCGGGTACCGTGCCGGATCCGAGGGCCGACCTGCCGATCTTCCGTCGCCCGCGATCCAGTACGCCGACTTCGCCGCATGGGAGCGCCGCACGGCTCACTCGGGCGGCTGGCGCGCGCAGCTCGCCTACTGGAGGCGTCAGCTCCGTGGCCCGCTCCGGCCCCTGCGCTTTCCCGCCGCGCGCCGCCCACGGCAGTCGCACCCGGCCCCCACGGGCCGCGAGCCCTTTTTCGTCTCCGTCCCGCTCGCCGCTGCCTTGGCGGCGTCGAGCCGTCGGGAGGGAAGCACGCCGTTCATGATGGTCGTTGCCGGCCTGAAGGTCCTCCTGCATGCCTACACGGAGATGGACGATCTCCGTGTCGCGGCCTTTCTCGCCCGACGCCAGCGCCGTGAGCTCGAAGGGGTGATGGGGCTCTTCTCCGACGCGGTGATCCTGCGAACGAGTCTCGCTGGGAATCCGTCGTGCGGCGAGATCGTGCGGCGGGTGCGGGCGACAACGCTCGAGGCGCTCGCCCACTGCGAGATTCCCTTCGAGGTGGTCGCTCGGACTCTGGAGCGCGAGCGTGGGCTGCCGCGCGCGTCCCTCAGCCAGGTGCTGGTGATCTGGCAGAACGCATTTCGCCTGTCCGGGGAGGACGCGGGCGGCGCCCTCGGCTTCCTGGAGATGGACCAGGACTGGCTCGCCCCGGAGGGAATCCCGACGACGTTCGACCTGATCTTCGAGGTACGGGAACAGCGCTCAGGACTGTTGGGCTCGTGCGTCTACAACACGCGCGTGCTCGACGCGTCGGCCGTTCGCCGGCTCCTCGCGGATCTCCAGACCGTACTGCATACCGTCGCCACCGCACCGGGCCAGCGGTTGCGAGCCGTTCGCGGACTGCTGGCCCGAACCGCGGACGGCGCCGGCGTCACGTGAGGCGCCCGGGCTCGGAAGGTCGCGCAACAGGAAGCTCGGCCGGGCTGCTACTATCACGCCACGGAGGAACCGGTCACATGGGATTCTTACCGCTGGTGCAGGGCGTCGCCCAGGAGCTCGATCTCAACACCGTCGAGCTCTTCAATCGTTTCTTCTCCATGCGTGAACTGATCCAGCTCCACATTGCCGATCTGAGCGTGGGCCAGCTGGCGCTGCTGAAGGCGGCTCTGCTGCAGGAGCTGGCAAAGCAAATCGACGACAACGACGGGCTACGGGAAGCAGTCAAGAACCAGGTCAAGAGGGTGGCCGACATGATGCACGAAGATTCGGCCGAGTAGCCCGTCAGGGCTTGCTGGTCGTCTTGACGAGCGCGACGACCAGCGCGATCGCGAGCGTGGTCACGGCGATCACCGACAGCGCCCTTCCGAGCGTCGCCTTGACCGCGTCGAGCGAGATCACGTCGAGGATCGCGAGGTTGACGACGAGCGCCGCCGCGACCACGGCGAGCGCGACTCCGAGCATCAGGGTTCTCTTGAGCATGACGCCTCCCGGTCGTGCTGTCCTGCCGAGCTGCACGATCAGCGACCCGACGCGACCGACCCGGCGCGTGGCCCCTCCGCGCGGAGGCGCTCGCCGGCCGCCCGGGCCCGCTCCAGCGCCCCCGGCGGGATCCCGCTGCCCATCTGGGCCAGCGCCGCCACTCGTGCCTCGATCGAAGGATGAGACCCCACTCCGCGGTCCCACCAGCCGGTTTCCGGAGCCTCCGGCTCCACGAAGAAGAGGTGCGCCGTGGCCTTCGCGAGCCCCGCGGGGTCGCGTCGAGCCGCCCCCACCGTGACCAGGGCGAGGGCGAGCCCTTCGGGATCCCGGGTCAGCAGCACCGCGTCGGCGTCGGCGAGGAACTCGCGGCGCCGCGATACCGCGCCGCCGACCCGCCTGCCGCACAGGTAGGCTCCGAAGAGGACGTAGAAGGGCGATCCCATCAGCAGCGGGCCGTAGAAGATCATCGCGGCGACGAAGACGGCCAGCAGCACGTGACCCCGGGCCGCGGCGGCGAGGAAGTCGCGAACCTCGCCGGGGAACAGCCACAAAGCCAGCGCGACCTGGCTGACGATGGCGAGCACCGCCAGGACGGCCACCACGGCCATGAGCCCGCTCAGGACCAGCCCGGCCTTCACCACGGCGGGGTTCCGGAAGAGACCGAGCGCCGTCAGCAACGTCAGCGGCAATCGCAGGACGGCCAGGACTCCGGCCAGCAGCGTGTTGAGCCGCGTGTCCTGGTTGCCGATGTGGGACAGCTCGTGGGCGACGACACCCTCGAGCCCGCGGCGGTCCAGGAGGCCGAGGAGGCCACGCGTGACCACGACGGCGGAACGCGTCGGGTCGAGGCCGACGGCGAAGGCGTTCGGGGCCGCGGACTCGATCAGGTAGGCCTTCGGCGTCGGCAACCCTGCCGCGAGGCTCAGGTTCTCGACGACCCGGCACAGCTCGGGCTCGTCCTGACGGCTCGTGGGCCTGGCCCGGGTGAGGCGCAGGACCAGCCGGGTCGCCTGCCGCAGCTCGAGCCAGGCCGCGGCGCCGGCGGTGAGGAGGACGACGAGCGCGGCGAACGCCGCCGTCACCACGAGGGTCAGGATGGTGTCTTCGCCGGACGAGCCGAGCCGGTCGACGACGGAAGCGCCGCCGGCGGACCGGAGCAGACCGAAGTAGATCGCGGGCGCGAGCAGCGGGATCAGCCCCGCGACGAACGGCACGGTCAGCAGCGTGAAGAGGATCAGGAGCCGCCGGGTCGCGCGGCGGTTCGCCGTCACGCGGTCGTAGACGAGGACCGGCCCGGCCGTCGTCGCGTCGGGCACTCGGCTAGGTTGGTGACGGCGGCGGCGTCTCGGGTGCCCGCTCGCGCGCCGGCGCCGAGAAGCTCACCGCGACCTCGGCCCGGCCCTCCCCGGCGGTCTCGAAGTACTCGGCCGGGAGAAACCCGAGGGCGCTGGCGACGAGGGTGCCGGGAAACGACTCCACGCGCGTGTTGAAGTCCAGCACGGTGCGGTTGTAGAACTGGCGGGCGTAGGCCACCTTGTCCTCGGCGTCGCCCAGGTCGCGCTGCAGTGCCGTGAAGCCCTCCGACGCCTTCAGCTGGGGATAGGCTTCGGCGACGGCGAACAGGTGTCCGAGTGCCTGACTCAGGGCGGAGTTGGCGCCGGCCGCGGACGCGGCGCCGCTGGCCTGCTGCAGCGCGCCCCGGGCTCGGGTCACCTCCTCGAACACCGTGCGCTCGTGACCGGCGTAGCCCTTGACGGTCTCGACGAGGTTGGGGACCAGGCTCGCCCGCCGGCGCAGCTGGACGTCGATCCCCGACCACGCCTCGCGCACCCGGTTCCGCCCGCGCACGAGCTTGTTGTAGACGCCGATCACCCAGAGCAGGACGGCGACGACGACCAGGACGGTCCCGAGCGTGGCAGTGCTGGCGCCCATGTCCACCTCGCGCTTCGAGACAGATGTGCGGCGGGAAGCGCACACCCAGACTAAGCGGGACCCGGTATCGGGGCCGAGCGATATTTCCGCGGACGGCGCCACTCCCAGGCCGCGGCTGTCCTGCATCGCGGCACGCTCACGCCGCCCCCCGGCTGTCGATTCCGGCCCGCCCCGGTCGACTACGTGACGAGACACGGGCCCGGGGCCTCTGGACGCCGGGACGACAATCGGAGAGAGACGACGAGAGGAGTCACCACGGTGCGATTCATGGTCAGTCACGGGGGAGATCGAGCATGAGCGTCGCGCTGTGGATCGTTCAGGGGCTGCTGGCGCTGCTCTTCCTGTTCGCCGGCGGCACGAAGCTGGTCCTGCCGCTCGACAAGCTGACGGGGTCCGTGCCGCTGCCCGGCCTCTTCCTGCGGTTCATCGGCGCGGCCGAGGTCCTCGGCGCCGTCGGCCTGATCCTGCCTGGGTTGCTGCGGGTGCGACCGGCGCTGACGCCTCTGGCCGCCGCCGGGCTGGTGATCATCATGATCGGCGCGACGGTGGTCACGCTCGCGGGCGGGGAGGTGGCGACGGCGCTCATCCCGACGATCGTCGGGCTCCTCGCCGCCTTCGTGGCGTACGGCCGCTGGCGGGCGGCGCCGGTGTCCCGGAGACCGGCATGAAGTACCTGTGCCTGGCCTACTACGACGAGAGGCGCTTCGAGGCGCTCTCCCCGGCGGAGCTGGAGGCGATCGTCAGCCGCTGCCCGGCCTACGACGCGGACCTGCGCGCCAGCGGCCACCTGGTCATCCAGGGATCACTCCAGTCGCCGCGGTCGTCCGCGACCGTCCGCCCGCGAGAGGGAAAGGTCTCCATCACCGACGGCCCGTTCGCCGAGACGAAGGAGCAGATCGGCGGATTCTTCGTCATCGAGGCGCGGGACCTCAACGAGGCGATCCGGGTCGCTTCCAAGCACCCGGCGGCACACCTGGGCGAGGACGTCGGGTGGGGAATCGAGGTCAGACCAATGGACGCCTTCGAGCCGGTGTGACGGTCATCGGAAGGACTGGCGGTGCGGCGCGCCGTGCGCGCAGGGGGATAATCGGCGCGGGCGTCGATACGGGCGCCCGCCGTTCGACTTACTGCATGGAGGTCCGCGAGTGAAGTACATGCTGCTGATCTATCTCGGCGAGGCATGGGACAAGCTCGACCGGGCGGAGCGACAGCGGATCTACGATCGGCAGATGGAGATCGCCGAGCAGGTCACCGCGAGCGGCCGCTATCTGGGCGGGTCGCCCCTGCAGCCCGCGTCGACGGCGACCAGCGTCCGCGTCCGCGACGGCAAGCGGCTGGTGACCGACGGGCCGTTCGCGGAGACGCGCGAGCAGCTCGGCGGCTACATGATCGTCGACGTCGCGCACCTGGACGAGGCGATCGCCATCGCCGCCCGGAGCCCGGTGGCGAGCGTGGGAACCGTGGAGGTCAGACCGCTCCGGGAAGGACCGCCGGTGTGAGGCCCACGGGCCCGAGGCAGGCGGCGACCAAGAGCAGGAAGGAGTCTGAGGTATGAGCGGAGTCCGCGTTCTGATCGGCACGCGCAAGGGCGCCTTCGTGGCGACGGCGGACGGCACCCGTCAGCGCTGGGACGTCAGCGGGCCGCACTTCGGGGGGTGGGAAATCTATCACCTCAAGGGCTCGTCGGCTGATCCCGACCGGCTGTACGCTTCGCAGTCGAGCGGCTGGTTCGGGCAGGTGATCCAGCGCTCCAGCGACGGCGGCAGGACCTGGGAGCCCCAGGGCAACAAGTTCTCGTACGACGGCCCCACCGGCACTCACCAGTGGTACGACGGCACGCCGCATCCCTGGGAGTTCGCCCGCGTCTGGCATCTCGAGCCGTCGTCGACCGACCCCGACACCGTCTACGCGGGCGTCGAGGACGCCGCCCTCTTTCGCTCGACCGATGGCGGTCAGACCTGGCAGGAGCTACCCGGGCTGCGGACCCACGCCTCGGCGCCGTCCTGGCAGCCGGGTGCCGGCGGGATGTGCCTGCACACGATCCTGCTGGATCCCGTGCGGCCCGGCCGCATCTTCGTGGCGATCTCCGCCGCCGGGGCGTTCCGCAGCGACGACGCCGGCGCCTCGTGGCGCCCGATCAATCGCGGCCTGCGGTCCGAGCAGATCCCCGATCCGACGGCCGAGGTCGGCCACTGCGTGCACCGCATCGCGATGCACCGCTCCCGTCCGGCCGTGCTGTTCATGCAGAAGCACTGGGACGTGATGCGCAGCGACGACGCCGGCGAGACGTGGCGGGAGGTCAGTGGCAACCTGCCCACCGACTTCGGGTTTCCGATCGACGTGCACGCCCACGAGCCCGACACGGTCTACGTCGTGCCGATCAAGAGCGACTCCGAGCACTATCCACCCGACGGCCGGCTGCGCGTGTACCGCAGCCGGACCGGCGGCAACGAGTGGGAGGCGCTCACGAACGGGCTGCCGCAGCGCCACTGCTACGTCAACGTGCTGCGCGACGCGATGGCCGTCGACGCCCTCGAGCCGTGCGGGGTGTACGTCGGGACGACCGGCGGCCAGGTCTACGCCTCGGCCGACGCCGGCGACCGCTGGGCGCCGATCGTCGAGCACCTCCCGGCCGTCGTGTCGGTCGAGGTCCAGACGCTGCCATGATCCGCGTCGTGCTCCCGGCCCACCTCCGGACGCTGGCGCACGTGGACGGCGAGGTGAAGGTCGACGTGGAGGGACCGATCACCCAGCGGGCCGTCCTCGACGCGCTCGAGGCCAGCTACCCGATGCTGCGGGGGACGATCCGCGACCAGGCCTCGCGGCAGCGCCGACCGTTCGTGCGATTCTTCGCCTGCGAGGAGGATCTCTCCCACGAGCCGCCGGACAGCCTGCTGCCGGCGGCCGTGGCCCAGGGCGCCGAGCCTTTCCTCGTCATCGGCGCCATGGCCGGGGGTTAGGTGGGCCCGACGCCCCCCTCTCGCCCCCGGGACGCCGGCCGGTCGATCCACTCACGGAGGCATTGCGATGAGCGACAGGGCTGATCCGCGTCGGCCGTCGACGCGGATCTTCTACGGCTGGGTCATCGTCGGGGTGGCGATGGTGGTGACCTGCGTCGGCTTCGGGGCGATGTTCTCGCTGGGCGTCTTCCTGCAGCCGATGGCCGCCTCGATGGGGTGGTCCCGCACGGGCATCTCGACGGCGGCGCTCCTCAACTTCCTGAGCATGGGCGTCGGCTCGTTCGTCTGGGGCGCGCTCTCCGACCGGCTCGGCACCCGCACGGTCGTCCTCGTCGGCGGGGTCCTGCTCGGATTCGGCACGGTCATGGCGAGCCAGGCCCCGACCCTCGGCCACTTCCAGGTCTACTTCGGCGTGGTCGTGGGGTTCGCTGCGGGCAGCCTGTACGCGCCCCTCACCGCGACGACCAGCCGGTGGTTCACGCGCAACCGCAGTCTGGCGGTCGCCCTCGTCTCGGCTGGCCTCGGCCTCGGCTCGACGACGACGGCGCCGCTGGCCCGCTGGATCATCACCAACTACGACTGGCGGACGGCGATGCTGGTGATCGGCGACCTGGCGTGGCTGGTCATCATCCCGGCCGCGCTGCTCGTGCGGGAGCCGCCCGCGCTCGTGGTGGCCGGCGCGTCGGACGGCGCCGCCGGCGCCGACGGTCCCGATCTCACGGTCGCCCAGGCCCTGCGCACGCCGCAGTTCGCCGCCATCGCCTTCACCTACTTCGCGTGCTGCGCGGCGCACTCCGGACCGATCTTCCACATGGTCGCCAATGCCATCGACCACGGGGTCTCGGCGATGGCGGCCGCCACGGTCCTCAGCGCGGCCGGCATCGCCTCGCTCAGCGGCAAGATCGTCTGCGGGCTCGTGGCCGATCGGGTCGGCGCCAAGCGCGTGCTGGTGGCCGGCCTCGTCCTGCAGGCGGTGGCGATCAGCCTCTACCTCGCCACCCGGCAGCTCTCGCACTTCTACGGCGTCGCCATGATGTTCGGCTTCGCCTACGGCGGCATCATGCCGCTGTACGCCATCGTCGTCCGCGAGTACTTCGGGGCGAAGATCATGGGCACGACCTTCGGCGCGGTCGGGTTCGCGTCCACGATGGGCATGGCGCTCGGGCCCGTGGCCGGGGGCTGGGTGTACGACGCGCTCGGCAGCTACGCCTGGCTCTTCATCGCGTCGGCCGGGATCGGTCTCGGCGCGGTGGCCATCGCGCTCACGTTCCGGCCCCCGCGCGTGCTGCCGGTCGCGCTGCCGGCGCCGAGCGCGGCCCACTGACGGGCCAGCGCCGGGGGCGTGGCTACCTCAGGGATTGCCTCCGGCAGCCCGGCGGCTCCTGAGCAACCAGTCGATGAGGGCGCCGGCATCGCCGTCGTCCTCGGCGGATCGAGGGCTTGCGACGGTCTCCGGCCGACGCTGAGCCTGCGGCCGTGGCCTGGGCGGGCCGAGAAGGGCGGCCGGCGTCGCCGAGCCCTGGGAGAGGATGGTTTCCGTCCTCTCCGGCTGCGGCGGGACCGTCCGTTCCGGCTCCGGCGCGACACCCTGCGGAGCCGGCGCGGTGGCGAGGTCGGGGCGCGCCACGTGCTCGGCCGGGATGGTGGCCGCTCCGGAGCCCGCCGGCTCGGCCGCCGCTGCGGCGGCCTCGTCGACTGGCCTCGGTGTGGCCTGCGCCGGCGTCGGCGGGCTCATCGGCTGGGGCAATGCCGAGGACCAGGGCACTCGCTCGCTTCGCGTCACGCCCCAGGCGGCGCCGAGGATCACCCCCGCGACCGCGGCGGCCGTCAGCCAGACCGCGCGACGCCTCGGTCGGCCGGGGGCGCGCGGCGGGATGCTGCTCGCCGTCGGCGGGACGATGGCGGGCACGGGCTGCGCCGCCGGGCGTGACGCCGGCGCCTCGGCGGGCTCGTCGACGGCCCGGAGGGGGCGATCCACCATGGCGGCCGTCACCACCCGGCCGCCGGCCAGGCGCAGGTAATCGAGGGCGTCGATGCACAGCGCGTTGACCGCGCGCGGAATGCCCTCGGACACGACCCAGATCTTGCGCAGCGCCGAGGGGGTGAAGAGGCGACCGCGGCCGCCGGCGACGCGCAGACGGTGCGCCACGTACTCGGCCGTCTGCTCCCGGGTGAGCGGACGGAGGTGGCAGAGCGCGTCGGGCTCGACCCCGGCCGCGCGCAGCGCGTCCAGCACTCCGCGCTGGCCCACGAGGAGTACGCTCAGCGTGGCCGACGTCGGGGCAGCGCCGTCCTCGTAAGGCAGGCGACCGAGCTCGACCAGCAGGTCGTTGTTGAGGCGCTGGGCCTCGTCGACGACCAGGAGCACCCGCCGTCCGCCTTCCGCGGTCTCGGCCACGAAGCGCCGCAGCTGGTCGAGGAACCCCTGCCGGTCCTTGAAGTCGGACGGCAGGCCGAAGGCCTCGGCCACGGCGGCGAGCAGGTCCATTCCCTCCAGGATCGGGTAGAGCAGGCGGCCGACGACGACCGGGTCCTCGCGCACGCGGACGGCGAGCGCGTGGGCCAGGACGGACTTCCCCGTACCGCCTTCACCGACCAGGGCCAGGAGGCCTTGCCGGCCGAGCGCCGCACCACGGAGCACGCGCAGCGCATCGTCGTACTGTCCGGTCAGCCAGAGCGACGCGCGGTCGGCCGTGGGCTGAAACGCGCGGGCTGCGTCGGCGGGGAGGAGTCGCGTGCTGGTTCTCATGTCGCCCTCGGAAAGCGTGTGGATGGGTCCGCGGCGAGACCGGCACCGCCAGGAGGGGAAACGCCACGACGACGAGGATGGTGTCTACCATTCGTCATCGCGACGCCAGACCGCACGGAGCACGATACTAGGTTGCGCGCCGCACGCTGTCAACGACGATTCACGTCGCCGCGTCCTCCGAGAGCCTCGGCCTCGCCGGATTGGCGCGGCGGCGCGCCGCGTTGACTCCGGTTCCGGCCGGTCCCTATAATCGCGCGCGCTCCGGCGCACACCCCGTTCGTGCGGCGCGCGGGAGGAGCGGTGACCGTCGATCGCCCCGGCCACATCGTCCTCGAGCAGGTGACCCAGCGCTTTGCCCTGCCGCGCGAGGGCCGGGAATTCACCGCCGTCCAGGACGTCTCGTTCGATGTCGGCGGCGGCGAGTTCGTGTCGATCGTGGGTCCCTCGGGTTGCGGCAAGTCCACCCTGCTGGCGCTCGTGGCCGGCCTGGTGCCGGTCACGGCCGGCCGCATCAGCCTCGACGGACGGCCGGTCGACGGCGTGACGCCCAGGCTCGGCTTCGTCTTCCAGCGCGACGCGCTCTTTCCCTGGAAGACCGTGGCCGAGAACGTCGGGCTGCCGCTGCTGTTCCGCGGCGTCGCCGCCGCCGCCGCCCGCCCACGGGTGGCCGAGTGGATCGCCCGGATCGGCCTCGGCGGTTTCGAGCACTATCACCCGCACCAGCTGTCGGGGGGGATGCGCAAGCGGGTGGCGCTGGCCATGACGATGGTCTACGAGCCCCAGATCGTCCTGATGGACGAGCCGTTCGGCGCCCTGGACGTGCAGACGCGCAACCTGATGGAGAACGACCTGCTCGACCTGTGGGCCCAGTTCCGCCGCACGGTGGTCTTCGTCACCCACGACCTGGAGGAGGCCATCGCGCTCTCCGACCGGATCGTCGTCATGACCGCCTCGCCCGGCCGCGTCAAGTCGGTCTACGAAATCGGCCTGCCGCGGCCCCGGTCCGTGACCGAGATCCGCTTCCACCCGGACTTCGGCCGGCTGTACGAGACGATCTGGAAGGACCTCAAGGACGAGGTACGCCTTGGCTACGAGCGCAGCCGCCACGGTCTCCCGGGCTGAGATCCGCCTCTGGCGGGCCGGCCTCCTCGGCGCCTTCCTCGCGCTGTGGGAGGTGGCGACGCGCCGGGCGTGGGTCGACCCGTTCTTCGTGAGCCAGCCCACCGTGCTGGCCGCGCAGATCTTCGACTGGGTGCGGAGCGGGTTCATCGTCCGGCACCTGCTGGTGACCATGCAGGAGACGATCATCGGCTTCGTGCTCGGCACGCTGCTGGGCGTCGCCGTCGGCTTCGCGTTCGCCCGCTGGCAGACCCTGGCCCACGTCTTCGACCCCCTCATGGTCGCCCTCAACGCGATGCCGCGGGTCGTCCTGGCTCCCCTGTTCATCCTCTGGTTCGGCCTCGGCCTGCTCTCCAAGGTCGTCATGGTCATCTCGCTGGTGTTCTTCGTGGTCTTCTTCAGCACCTACACCGGCATCCGCGAGGTCGACCGCGACCTCGTCAACAACGCCCGTATCCTGGGGGCGAGCCCGCGCCACATGATCCGGCACGTGCTCCTGCCCTCCGCCCTCACGTGGATCTTCGCGAGCCTGCGCACCAGCGTCGGCTTCGCCCTCATCGGCGCGGTGGTCGGCGAGTACCTCGGCGCCCACGAGGGCATGGGCTACGTGATCTCCTACGCGGAGTCGATGTTCAACGCGACCGGCGTCCTGGCCGGGCTGCTGGTGCTGATGGCGGCCGTCATCGCCATCGACCTGGGCCTCAAGCGGCTGGACGCGCGGTTCTCGTACTGGAAGCCGATCGCGAAGTGAGCCTGCACACCTGGGAGGCCTGCATGTCAGTGCTCCGACGTCGCACCGTCGCGTTGGCCGTCGTCGCGGTTCTACTCTCCGGAGGCACGCCGGCCGCCTGGGCGGCCGAGAAGGTCACGGTCGGGGTGGGGGGGACCGCCCTCATGGTGTACCTGCCGACCATGCTCGCCAAGAACAAGGGGTTCTTCGCCGAGGAGGGCCTGGACGTCGAGATCCTGGACATCAAGGGCGGGGGCTCGCAGGCCGCGTCCGCGCTCATCGGCGGCTCGGTGGACTTCAGCGCCAACGCCATCGACCACGCCATCAAGGCCAAGGTGCAGAAGAAGGACCTGGTCGCCGTCCACTCCCACGTGCGGTTGCCGGTCATGGGCCTGGTCGTGGCCAACAAGCACAAAGGCGAGATCACCTCGATCGCCGACCTGAAGGGTCGCCCCGTGGGCGTCACCTCGCCCGGCTCGCAGACCCACATGGTGCTCGGCTACCTGCTGACCAAGGCCGGCGTCAAGCCCGACGACGTGAAGATCATCGGCGCCGGCGGCAGCACCATGCCGATCGCCCTCGAGAAGGACTCGGTCCACGCCGGCATGATGGTCGACCCCTTCTTCACGGCCTTCCTGAAGCAGGGCAAGGGCTACGCTCTGGTCGACATGTTCACCAGCAAGGGCACCCTCGACGCGATGGGCGGCGAGGTGCAGGGCACCACCCTGCTCACCCGCCCGGACGTGATCGCGCGGCGGCCGTCCACGGTGCAGAAGATGGTCAACGCGCTGGTGAAGGCCAACAAGCTGATCGTGGCGTCCTCGGGCGAGGAGATGGCCCGGACCCTGCCCAGGGAGCTGGCCGGGGACCCGGCCCTCTACGCGGAGTCCTTCGAGCACGCGCGCGAGGCGTTCCCCCCCGACTCCCTGGTCAGCCGGGACGGTGTCGCCCGTGTCATCGAGACGATGCGGACGTTCGACGCCGTGCCGGCCGGCATGAAGATCGAGCCCGAGAGCGTCTTCGACAACCGGTACGTGCTGAAGGCGCTGGGCCGGTGAGGCCCGCCATGCGCCTGCGGCTCTGGGCCGTCGCCCTCTTCGCCGTCGGATCGCTGGCGTCGCGCTCGCCGGCGGCCGCCGAGGTACGCGTCTTCGTCACCAACGAGAAGTCGGACGACGTCACCGTCATCGAGGCGGCCAGCGGCCGGGTGCTCGCCACGATCCCGGTCGGCAAGCGGCCGCGCGGCGTCGCGGCGAGCCCCGACGGCCGGCGGGTGTACGTGTCCAACAGCAACTCGGACACGGTCAGCGTGATCGACGCGCGCGCCCTCACCGTCGTGCGCAGCGTGCCGGCCGGGGTGGACCCCGAGGGCCTCACGTTCGATCCGGCCGGGACGACCCTCTACGTGGTCAACGAGAACGAGCTGTCGGTGACGCTGCTGGACGCCTCCACGCTGGCGATCCTCAAGAAGATCGAGGTCGGCAAGGAGCCGGAGACGGCCGTGGCCTCCCCGGACGGGAAGTGGATCGCGGTCTCCAACGAGACGTCCAACGACGTCCACCTGATCGACACCGCCGGCCGGACGGTGGCCGGCCGCGTGACCGTGCCCAAGAACCCGCGCGGCATGCGCTTCACCAGGGACTCGCGCCAGCTCTGGGTCGCCAGCGAGCAGGCCCACGAGGTCTCGGTGATCGATGTCGCCACCCTCCGCGTGGCTCGCTCGGGGCCGACGGGCGGGCAGCGCCCCGTCGACGTGACCCTCATGCCGGACGGCGCCCGCGCGTACGTCACCCACGGCCAGTCCGGCGACGTCTGCGTCCTGGAGACGGACACGCTGCGCGTCGTCGCGGTCATCCCCACCGGGCCACGGACCTGGTGGTCCGCGCTCACGCCGGACGCCCGCTTCCTCTACGTGACAGTGGGGCGCGCCGGCGAGGTGGCCGTGATCGACACCCAGTCGAACGCCGTCGTGCGTCGCATCCCCGCGGGAGCCCTGCCGTGGGGCGTCGCCATCGCGGACGTGCCCTGAGCGACCCGCCTTCGACCGGGGCGCCACGCGTCGGTAGGGGTGGCGGCGATCGGACGCAGGGCCGGACGCCTCAGCGGCGCATGATCCAGTCCCAGTGCTGCGCGGCGCGCTCCAGCACGCGCGGCACGTCCTCGCGCAGCAACAGGCCGGCGCCGACCAGCGACTCGGCCCCGCGGGTTGCGACGTCGAGGTAGGCCCGCCGGTCAGGGTATCGACGCTCGATGCTGGGCCGGCTGTCGGCGGAGCGCTGTCGCTCCGTCTCGGTGCGCGCGAAGGGGGTATAGGTGCCCAGGAAATCCCGCAGCTCGCCGGCGTCGGGACCGGCGCCGCCTCGCAGCTGCCAGGGCGTGTAGGTCGCCAGCGGCGCCAGCAGCTCGACCCCGCGCAGCCCGGCGGCCTCGTTGCCGTCGCCATCGACCTGTGACACCAGCGAGGGAAACGGCGCGCCGATCCCCGGCGGCTCCCGCGTGATGACGCCGGCCGTCCACCGCGCGCCGTAATCGACCCGATGGGCCTGGTGGATCACGCGCGGGGCGGTCACGTCGGGAACGCGCGGGAAGGCGAGCGCCCCGATCCGCACCAGGCTGCCCGCGGCCAGCGTCGGGTAGGCGCTCGGCGGCGGCGGTCGGTCGTCCCGCACCCATTCGATCAGCCGGACGAGCAGCGCGCGGAGCGTCACCAGGAAATCCAGCGGGTTACCCCGGTAGGCCTGTCCGGCGCGCTCGCTCTCCGGCGGCGGAAACGCGCCGATGAAGTGCTGACCGCCGGCGAGATGGTAGATGCGCTCGCTCGGCAGCGGCGCCACGTCGGCGCGGCCGTCGACGGAGGTGTGGATCAGCGACGCCGCCCGCCCCCAGTACTCGTAGCCGGTGTTGGTGACGAACGTCCGCGGCCGGTGCTGCTCCCGGACGGCCGGACGAGCCAGAAGCCCGTCGGAGATCCCCGTCTCCGGATCGGTCTGGGCGCGGCTCGTGAACGGGAACAGGTCGGTCGGGTAGAAGAATGCCGAGAAGCGATGGGCGTCGCGCGAGGGCTGGGCGAACCGATGGTTGAAGCTGCCGCGGCCGGCGCCCGCCGTGTGGACCAGCATGCCGTCGAAGACCCTGCGTCCGGTTTCATCGGTGTTGAAGCCCTGGTAGAGGAAGTGCCGCAGGAACCGGCCGCTCTGCGACACCCCGAACGCGACGGCCGTGGTGACCGGGAACTCCGAGCGCGCGTCGTGGCGGGCCCAGGCGACGAGGTCGCGGACGGCCGCCAGGCCGATGCCCACCACGACGGGGTCGCGCGCGCGGTAGACGAGCTCGTAGATCTTGCCGGGCTCGAAGCCGCCACTCAGGTGGACCCAGGTCGGGTCGTCCACGAGCGCGCCGCCGTTGTCGACGCGGGCGAAGCGCCAGCGGTCGCGTGGCACCATCTCCCGGGGCCCCAGTCGGGCCGCTCGCACGGTCAGCACGTTGTCGGGGTGACGGGGATCGACCACCGGGTAGGCGACGTGGTCGCGATGGGCGAGCGGCAGCGCCGGTGCGAGCCGTTCGACCGTCCAGTCGCTCCGCACGAGGCCCTCCAGGTGCCCGTCCTCGCCGCGGGCGACCGGCGCGCGCAGGCGCAGCAGGCCAGGCTGTGCCGGCACGTCGAATTGCCAGCCGACCCAGATCAGCGTCAGGCCCAGGCGGGTCAGGAGCCGATCACCGAGATCGGCGTCGGTCGTGGGATCGAGCCGCCAGGGGGCCCGGTCGAAGTAGGGCAGCAACGCCTTGCCGCCACGGTTGCTGATCTCGAGCAGCGCCGTCGATCCGCCCGCCGGCGGCCGGCGGGGCCGCAAGACCATGAAGTCGGCCGAGGCCTCCACCCGTCCGCGCTCGTTGCGCGGCGCGCGGTCGAGGTCCACGACGGCCGCGTTGGCCGGCAGCGACGGGTCGAGCTCCAGCTCGACCCGCCCGGCGAGCTTCTCGTACGCGCCGCCCAGCATGTCCTGGCGCGTCGTGACGACCAGGCGCCGCACCTCGGCGCTCGCCGCGGCCGGGCCGGCGAGGAGCACGAGGGCGGCGAGCCCCAGGGCGATCCGGACCCGCCTGCTCATCGCGGGACGTAGCGCACTCGGTGGACGGCGTCGCCGTGGTCGTCGGAGACGAACAGGCTGCCGTCGCGGCCGACCACGAGGTCGACGGGCCGGCCGATCACGAGGTCGCCGCGCCGCCATCCGGTCGAGAACGGCTGAAGACGCACGGGTCGCCCGGCCCTGAACCTGACGCGGACGATCTCGTAGCCCGCCGCCGGCAGGCCGGCCCGCGAGCCGTGCAGCGCGACGAACAGGTCGCCGGCGTACTCGCGTGGGAACTGGGCGCCCGTGTAGAAGGCCAGCCCGAGCGGAGCGGCGTGC
>Ga0075420_100000298_pt1 | contig 37373 bp, 37 predicted proteins | sample SoiMetdeltSBSDD4_FD_75296 | JGI IMG/M metagenome (GOLD analysis project Ga0075420, IMG submission 75296) | Bulk soil microbial communities from a Populus tree surrounding site in Tennessee, USA - Soil MetaG P. deltoides SBSDD4 | ecosystem: Environmental > Terrestrial > Soil > Tree plantation...
ACGTTCCCACCGCTATCCCGCCCGCGGCGACCAACCCGCCAGCCGCCGAGTGAGCTACACGATCACGCTACACCGCGTCAAGCCCCTACCAGCGGATAGATCTTAAAGAAGCGCCATTGGCCACCCGGCCAGCCGTTGGAGGGGCCATCATCGCCTGCCTGGCGGATGCCGATCCCGTACCGATAAGGAATTGCGCTACAAGGCTTCGGGATCGGCCGCGCGCGCCAGTCCGTCCAGGTCAGTCACGAGAACTGTCCGGTACCCGACCCGGATAACCCCGGCACGGGCCAGGAGCCTCAGGTGCTTCTCTGCCGTCGGCAGCCGCACCCCGGCCAGGGACGCGATCTCCTCCTGAGTCAACGACACGCCAAGACTGTGGCCGCCCGGACACGGCTGGCCGTACTGGTACGCCAGGGCCAGCAGCACGCGGCTGACCCGTACCCCGGCGTCGACCGTGGCGAAGTCGACCCGTCGCTCGTTGGCCCACCGCAGCCGCTCGGCGAGCATGCTCGCCACCGCGAGCGACGCCTGTGGCTCGTTGAGCAGGAACTGGCGAAGCTCTCGACCGCTGATCTCGCGGGCAACGGTCAGCGAACACGTGATCACCGTTGCCGAACGTGGGGCGCCGGACAGGACCGACATCTCCCCGACCAGGTCACCGCCGACCCGGATATCGAGTAACGGCTCTCGTCCGCTGTCGTTACCCAGCACCTTGACACAGCCGTTGAGCAGCAGGAAGGAACGTCCCGGTGGCTCCCCGAGGCGCAGGATCGCCCGGCCCGGCTCGACCTGGACGGCCCGGCCCAACCCGAGCATCAGGACCCGGACCGGCTCGGGCAGCCGACCCAGGAGGCTCGCCGCTGGCCAAGCCGGCCCTACCGACCCCATGGGCAACACCCCGCTACTCGACCGCCCTGCATACGCGCCAGCCAGCACCTCAACGCGGGCCATCACTGCCGATGCCCATCCCGTACGCGGCGCACCGCAGCGCTGGATCCTCGCCCGAAGTGACCAGTAGTAGCACCTCGGACCCCGCCGGATGGCACGACACCACGGAGACCCACCCGGTTCCGGCCTGGATCCGCACCGGGGTCGGCACGCCGCAACCCGTACCCGACACGTGCCTGGGGTGCGGGTATGTGTGGCGGTGTCCTTCTGCTCTGCACCATCTGAGCGAGCAGAGCCGCATGTCGACGCTGCCGGCCGGGTCGGGCAGGACACCCCCAGACTCTGCTAGCGGCAACGGTGCAGAGCATAAGGGGCCGCGTACTACCTTTCCCCGGGCCGCTCGAAGCAGCTTCCACGCCGTTGTCCCGCATCCGTCGACCCGCGTCGGCCCCGGACAGAGCGTGGATGACCGTGGCCACTGCCGACCCCACGAGCACGCCAACGAAGCGACCGCAACGGCTTGGGCGATAACCTGGCCCAACGCCGCCAACTCGTCGACCGACATTCGAACCTCCCTGCTCAACGATCTGGTCCATAGACCTTCACACTCGAACAGGCCGGCGCACCCAATACAGGTACGGATGAGTAACAACGATCGTCAAAGCGGCTGAGGGCGGCGCAACGAGTACGGCGCGGGTCACCTAGCCAGCCAGCGTCGCCAGCGGCACGGCGAGGTGGGTGCGCAGCTTGGCGGCCACCTCGTCCGGCGGCGCGTCGGCGTCCACGCGGACGAAGGTCGCCACCTCCGGCAGGCGTTCGTAGGCCGCCGCGGCGGCGGTCAGGAACTCGAGCCGCTCGTGGTCGGTGCCGCGCGCCTCGATCCGGTGGTACGCCTCGGCCGGCGAGACCGCCAGCAGGAACGTCACGTCGGGCGGCGGGAAGACCCGGTACGCGACCCGGGCCAGCCGCTCTCCCAGGCGGCGTAGCTCGTGCCGGGCCCAGTCCCCGGCCGCGCCACCTGGACCGGGCCGGCCCCGGGAGCGAAGCTGCCGGACCCGGGCGGGCGCGTGCGCCCGGATGCTCGCGTACTGGCAGACGGCGTAGCGGTCCATCACCGCGACCCGCCCGGTCAGCCGGGAGCTGACCACCGCCCGCCCGATCGCCAGCCACCGCAGCACCGCCTCGACAGCGAGCATCCCGGCCCGGCCCAGCAGCGCCTCCCCGTCGGGCCGCCCGAGCCGGCGCGCCAGCCGGGCGAGCCAGCGGCGGCCACCGGCGTTCTGCCAGTAGCGGGCTGGACGGCCGTTTGCGGTGAGCCATTCGGCGAGCCAGTGCGCCTGTGTCGTCTTGCCGGAGCCGTCGATGCCGACCAGGGCAATGATCCGCGGCCCGCGGTTGCCTGCCACGCTGACCCACGGTACTCACCCCGCGCACGTGCCCGGCCGGGTGCCGACGAACGGCGGTTACGACATCAGCCGATCTTACTGTCCGTTTTTCGACGGACACGTTGTGCGATAAGCCCAGCCAGGGCGGTGGGTCAATGGCGGCCGTGGCGGAAGTTCATCACCTCACCTATGGCTGGTTCAGCCCGGTAGCGGCCTATGTCGCGGCCTTCCTGGGCATGCTCCTCGGCCTGGTGTGCGCGGCCCGGGCCCGGGACGCCACGGTGCGCCGTCGCCGGATCCGCTGGCTGGTGCTCGCCGGGGCAGCCATCGGAGGCGGCACTGTCTGGCTGATGACCTTCATGGCCATGCTCGGCTTCGACGTACCGGCCAGCCGGGTCCGCTACGACCCGTTCATCACGATCGCCAGCCTGGCCCTCGCGGTAGTCGCGGTCTGCCTGGGCCTGCTCACCGTGTGCCTGGGCCGCCGTCGCGTGCTGAAGGTGCTGCTCGGTGGCGTGGGCACCGGGTTGGGGCTGGCCGTCACGCACTACACCGGCCTGCTCGGCCTCCACGTCGGCGGCAGGATCTCGTACGACCTCGAGCTGGTCGGGATCTCGGTGCTCATCGCCGTGGTCACCACCACGCTGACCCTGTGGCTCTCGGTCACGCTGCGCAGCTGGCGGCTGATGATGGTCGCGGCCGCCGTGCTGGCCGCCGGGATGGTGGGCATGCACTACACCGCCATGGCGGCCCTACAGGTGCACCTGTTCACCTCGCCCACACCGGTCGAGGGGGTCAGCTCGTTCGTGCTCATCGTGCCGATCACGCTGCTGACCGCGGCCGGCCTGATCGCCACGGCGTTCAGCGCGCTGCAGGCGATGACCGAGGAGGAGTTCGCCCGCGACGACTTCCAGCTCAACCGCACGCCCCCGCGTGCCCGTACGCACGCCGAGACGCCCTTCGAGCTACGCGGCACCGTCAACGGCGACGCGCTGGTCGTACGCCGTCACTGACCTGCACCACCCCCGCAGGCACGCCGGGGCCCGGACCGCTTCCCCCAGCCGCAGTCCGGGCCCCGGCGCGTGCGTGCCCGCGGTTATCGCGCCAGCCGGCGCGCCAGTGCCATGGCGGCGACCCCACCGGCCGCGATGGCGGCGGCCCTGCGGATCGTGGCGCGCCTCGCCCCCTCGAAGCCGCCCGCCACCGCAGCGTCGTCCGCAGACGCCGTGAACAGGTTGCCCGACGTCTGCCGGGTCGGCGTGTCGACGAACGCCATCCGGCCGGCGTACCAGCCCAGCGCGCGCTCGGTCAGGCCGGGCGAGAGCCGCCACTGGGCCGCCAGCAGCCGGGTCGCGGTGCCCACGTACGCCTCGCGGCGCGGGTGCTCCAGCAGCCGTACGATCCTGCGGGCCACCCGCCCCGGCGGGTAGACCGGCGGCAGGGGCTGCACTCCCCGGCCGGTGTGGTTACCGGCGTGGCGGTAGAACGGCGTGTCGATGGAGCCGGGCAGGACCGTGCAGACCGAGACCGAGTCGTCGCCCTCGGCCCGCAGCTCCTGCCGCAGCGCGTTGGAGAACGCCACCACCCCGTGCTTGGTGATCGTGTACGCGCTCAGGTAGGGCGCGGAGACGACACCGAGCACCGAGGCCACGTTCACCAGCACCCCGCCGCCGGCCCGGTCGAACCAGGGCAGCGCGGCGCGGGCGCCGTACAGGTAGCCGAAGAGGCCGACCTCGACGGTCTGCCGGATCTCGGCCATCGGGGCGCTGCGCAGCGGGGCGTAGAGCGCCGCCGCGGCGTTGTTGACCCAGGCGTCGAGCCGGCCGAACTCACCGGCCGCCCGGCCGGCCAGCCGCTCCACCTCCACCGGCACGGTCATGTCGGTCGGCACCACCAGGGCCCGGCCGCCCTCCTCGACGCAGGCCTGCGCCACGTCCTCCAGCGCGTCCTCGCGACGCGCGGCCAGCACCACGCTGGCGCCGCGCCCGGCGAGCGCGAGCGCGGTCGCCGCCCCGATGCCGCTGGAGGCGCCGGTCACCACGACCACGGACTCGTCGAGACTCTTTGTCAGGGGCATAGGGTTGCGACTACCCAGCCGGGGTACGCGTTATACCCAGCCGGTCCCCGGGTAGTCGACCAACGTGATCGTCCTGGGCACGTCCGGCTGGCAGTACGACGACTGGCGTGGCCGCTTCTACCCCGCTGACCTGGCCAAGAGCCGGTGGCTGGAGCACTACGCGGCGCGCTTCGGCACGGTCGAGGTGAACAACGCCTTCTACCGGCTGCCCGAGCGCACCACGTTCACCGCCTGGCGGGAGCGCACCCCGGCCGACTTCCGCATCGGCGTCAAGGTGAGCCGCTACCTGACCCATGTCCGGCGGCTACGCGAGCCGGCCGAGCCGGTGGCCCGGTTCCTGGAGCGCGCGGCCGGGCTCGGCGACAAGCTCGGGCCGGCCCTGCTGCAGCTGCCGCCGACGCTCGCCGCCGACCTGGAGCTGCTGGACGCGGTGCTGGCCCGGTTCCCGGCCGGCGTGCAGGTGGCTGTGGAGCCGCGGCACGCGAGCTGGTGGGGCGCGCCGACCCGGGCCGTGCTCGAGCGGCGGGGTGCGGCCCTGTGCTGGGCGGCCGTACCGCCCTGCGCAGCTGGCTGGACCGCATCGTCGAGGCGTACGGCGAGGGCCCGCCGGTGTACGTGTACTTCAACAACGATCCGGGCTGCGCCGCCGTTGCCGACGCAGTGGCGTTCGCGGCGCTCGCCCGTAGGCAGGGCCTTGCGGTGACGCGTACCCCCGGGTCCTACGGCTGACCAGCGGCCGGGCCGGGCGCCGTGGACGAGCCGGATGCCGCCGGCGGACCGGGTACCGCAGTGGCCGTGCCGGCCGGCTCAGCGTGCTGGCGGGCCCGCTCCCGCAGCAGCTCGCGGACGTCGGTGATGTCGCCCGGTGAGGTGCGCGACGCCAGCCAGTACATGATGCCGGTGGGGATGAAGAAGACCTGGAAGAGCGCGAGCCCGAGGGCGTAGTTCAGCGGCGGCGGGAAAGCCCGCTCCAGCGCCCGGAAGGCCACGCCGACCAGGGCGTTGCCGCTGGCCCGCCCGACCCCGTTGACCAGGTTGCCCATGCTGTACACCGTGCCCCGGTGCTCCGGCGGGTTGACGTCGGCCAGTAGCGCGAACCAGTTGGGTGAGTTGGCCGAGGTCAGCGCGAGGGCCACCACCGAGGCGAGGAAGCTGAACCCGACCGTGGGCTCGGTGAGCACACTGGACAGCACACCGGAGACGACCTGGCCGGTGCTCGCATTGGTCGGCACGTCGACGCGCAGCGGCATGAAGAACAGCACCAGGTAGAACGGGATGGCCGCCAGGATGCCCACGGCGGCCACCATCGCCCGCCCGCGCGGGGTGCGCCGCTGCAGCCGGTCGCCCACCAGCCCGCCCACGATCGACAGCACCCCACCCAGCTGGAACAGCGTGGCGAAGAGCGCTCCAATCTGGATGGACGGCTCCTCGGCGTACCCCAGCTTCTCGGCCTTCTCCTGGAACAGCACGGGCAGCCAGACCAGCGAGCCGAACGCAAACTGCGCCGTGAGCCCCTGCAAGACAAGCCAGACATTGGTACGCCGGGCGGCGATGCCCGGCAGGTCGGCCCGGGCGATCCGGTGCTCGTAGTCCCACCCGGCGTCGTAGAGCGCCCTCAGCTCCGGCTCGCTCTGCCCGCGCTGGATGTCGTAGGTGAGCCAGTACGCCAGCGTGGCGACCACGCCGACGACGGTCAGGACCAGGAACGGCCGGCGCCAGTCCCCGGCGCCCAGCAGCCCACCGAGCACCGCCCCGGCGAGCGTGCCGACTCCCTGGGAGAGGCCCCAGAAGCTCATCACCAGCCCACGCCGGCGGGGCGAGATGAGATCGGTGACCACCGAGAAGCCCACGGATGCGACAGCGCCCAGCCCGACCGAGGCGAGCAGCTGGGCCCCGAGGAACGACAGGTAGCTGCCGGCCAGTGCCGTCCCGGCCGTGCCGGCGGCCCACAGCAACGTGCCGTACATCAGCAGCGGCTTGCGGTTGGCGCGGTCGCCGACGTAGGCCCAGGCGACCGCGGCCACGGCGCTGGTCAGGAAGCTGGCCGCGGTCACCACGCCGACCGCCGCCTCCGCCACCCCCAAGTCATCCGCGATCGGCCGGTAGAGCGGCGGCACCAGGCCGATCGCCACGTTGTCCAGCGAAGCCAGCACCACGAACACGACCACGCTGTAGACCCGGTGGGCGGTCGAGGCGCGGCCGGCTGCTGCCATGCCCGGGACGGTAGCGCACCCGCCGCGCTGCGCGCTGGCCACGCAACCCACCCCGGTACGGCGAGCAGCGGCCGCCTCGGTACGGGCGAGCGGCGGCCGCCCCGTGCCGGATGTCCGTGCCGGAGTACGGCCTGCAGCACCTCATACCAGACGGCCTGGACCGAAGCTACGAGAGGCCGGGTGCCTGCGAACACAACTCGTTCTGGCTACGACCAACTGGGTCGCCTGGCGGTGTCACCACAGATCAAGCTGCAAATTTGAGATCAACAACGAAGTACCTTCGGCCTAGACAGGCCAGGCGGCCCGGGCAGCCGTAAGCTCGGGAAGCCCCGCTTTGATCAAATCAATTTCAGTGATATTGGGCTTATCCAGCCAGCCGATGACCCCAACTTCACTGAAATTGATTTGATCAAGATGGTACAGCCGACCTCCCGATCGGCCAGCTCATCACTTCGCCCGCTTTACCCAGCTTTGACCTTTTCCGGTGACGGCTCGGGCAGCCCAGATGGACGCGACCGCCGGGCCGGTCTCACCGCCGGGCCGGTCTCACCGTCGCCCGATCCCCTTCATGATCACTAGCGGGTACGGGTGGCGGTCCGGCGCAGCCAGAGCAGTCCGAGGACCGGCAGCACCAGCGGCACGTAGCCGTACCCCTGCCCGTATCCGGACCACACCGTCTCGTCGGGAAAGTCCTGCGGCGCGAGCACGCTGTAGGTGCCGACCGCGAGCACGCCCACCAGCTCCACCGTGCAGCAGGCCAGAGCTACCCGCCACCCGGTGTGCCCGGCCTGCGCGAGGCCCACCGCGGCCAACAGGTACACCGCCGCAGCCAACGCGGAGAGCAGGTAGGGCAGCGGCGCGGCGGCGAGGTCGGTGGCGATCTGGTACGCCGACCGGGCGCCGGCGGCGAGCGCGAAGAGGGCGTACACGCCCACCAGGACCCGACCCGGGCCGGCGTTGGTGGCCAGGGCCGTCCGGACGGCCCTGGCCGGCCGCGCCGGGCGGCCACCCTCAGCCGGACCCGGCTCAGCCATGCCAGATCTGCTGTAGCCGGAGCATGAGGACGGGCAGCACGAGCGCTGCGGCGCCGAGGATGACCGCGCCCCACCTGGTGCGCTCCAGCGCGGCGAGCGCAGCTGCTGCGGGCAGCAGCAGCGGCGCCGCAACCAGGTATCCGACGAACGTCACCATCGAGCCTGGCCGCTCGCCGCTGGCCAGCCGCACCACGGCGACCACGACCTGGGCCAACAGCACCACCTCGACCACGACCGCCCCGACCAGGTGCACCCGGCCCGGCGCCCGGTCCCGGGCAGCGGTCAGCACGCAGCCGGCCGCCAGGGCCAGCGAGCAGGCGATGACGGCGACAGCCAGCCCCGAGCTCACGGTCCCGCAGGCTACACCGGGCTCAGACCGGGTACGTACGCGCCACCGCCATCAGACCGGGTACGTACGCGCCACCGCCACCAGCTCGGAGACGTGCGATCCGGTGATGCCGACCCCGGCCGGACGGGGCACGAAGCCAGGCAGGCTGTCCAGCCCGTCGCTGCCGTCGATCACCCGGATCGGCACGCTGCCGCCGCCACCAGCACGCAGCACCAGCTCGACCTCCACCCCCTCGGCGGGCGGGGCGTGGAACTGCACGCTGAACGTCCACCGTCCGTCGTCGGAGTGGTGTCCGCTGACGGTGCCGTTCGCGGGCAGCTGCTGGCCGGCGACGACCGCTCGCTGCACGGTCCCACCGGCGCGGTCCACATAGAACGCCAGCAGCCGCACGGGTCGCTGCGGCTGGATCCGCATCCGCAGCGTGCGCAGGTCTCCGCTGCGCTGGTCCGACAGCACGGTCAGCTTGGGCGCTGGCAGCGGGCTGGCCTGTGCCGGCCCGGTGGACAGCTCCTCCTCAGCGTGGACGAGCAGCGGGAAGTCCCCGTCCATCCGCGCGGTGCCGTTGACGTACTGGTCCGTCCACCGGCCCGGTCTAGTCTCCCGGCTGGCCCAGCGCGCCTGCCCGGTGTCCGCGTCCAGCGCGTACATCAGGCTGCTGCCGGTCGGGTGCGCGGCGTCGAAGCGGTCCACGACGAGCCCGGTCGCGGCGAGCGCGACAGCGAGCAGCGTAGCCCCGGCTCCCGGCGCGCTGGCGAGCCAGCGGCCAGGACCACGCGGCAGCGCCACCTCGATGACCGGCAGCATCGCGAGGCCGAGCAGCATGGCGAACAGCGCCGCGGCACCGCCCTTGGCCAGGCCCAGCGCGGGGAACATCGTGACGACGGTCGGCAGCAGCACGAGGACGCCGACCGCCGCGCCGACCGTCAGCGCGGCCAGCTGCGCCGCCGGTCGCGGGTACGCCAGCGCGGTGATCCCGGCCAGCGCCACCGCCAGCGCCGGCAACGCGGCTACATAGGACCCACCGGGTACGGCCGCCGCCAGCAGCAGCCCGAGCCCGGCCAGCCAGCCCAGCGCCCCGATCGCCAGGGCCTCCGCGCCGATCCGGCGACGCAGCCACGCGTACCAGCCGAGCAGCACCGCCGCGGTGACGGCGAGGATGGCCAGCCGGTACCACAGTGGACGGTACGGCTCGAGCAGCTGGCTGTACCCGGGGCGGATCGCCGCGACCACGGCCCACAGCAGCTGGGCAGCGACCGGGGCGACCAGGATGGGCAGCAGTGCCGCGCCGAAGCCGGCTGCGAGCCGGCGCCCGGAGACCACGCCCTGCCGCCGGGCAAACCACGCCAGCACGGCGACCGCGGCTGCGGCCAGGACCGCCAGCGGCCACACCAGCCAGCCGGGGTAGCGCACCAGCATGCCAGGCACCGGGAAGTACGTCGCGTCGCCGGACGCCTCCACCGTGGCCAGGTCCTTGTCGGCGAACGCCCGGGCCAGCCCCAGCGCGTTGTCCCCGTGGTGCTGCAAGCTCTTCTGGTCCACCGCGGCCGGGTTGTCCTGCGGCCGGTGGTACGCCGAGCCGCCATCGATGTGTGCGGCGTTGAGCCCGGCAAAGCCCCGCTCATGGAACAGCGTGAGGTCGGTGTCGTTCGGCAGCCTCCGGTAGACCTCGGCGGAGAAAGACATCCCGATCGGGTGCGGTGCCGCCTTGGCGAAGACACCGATCAGCTCAGCGTTCCGCTCGGACGTCTCGAACATGACCGCGGGTCCGCTGCTGCCTCGCGCCTCCAGGTTGAGCACCACCCCCCTGCCCTTCGCAAGCGGGTGGCTGGCGAGGAACGCCGCCGCGCCGCACATGCAGATCTCCTCGGCGTCGGTCAGCAGGAACACGACGTCGTTGCGCGGGCGTGGGCCCGTGGCGAGCACCCGGGCCACCTCAAGGATTGCGGCGACCCCAGCCCCGTCGTCGTTGGCGCCCGGCCCGACCTGGATGGAGTCATGGTGGGCGACCAGGAACACCCGCCCGGTGGAGGCGGTGCCGGGCAGCGTGGCGACTACGTTGCGGACCCGGGCCAGCGCGACGCTTTCGCCCTCGTGCGCGTCGTGCACGCCGACCGCCTCCTGCACCTCGGTGGTGAGGCCAAGCCCGCGAAGCGCCTGTTCGAGGTAGGCGACGACCTCGACGCTGTTCGCACTGCCGGTGGGGTGGGCGCGGGTGGCGAACCGCTCGATGTGCGCCTGCGCCCGCCCGGCACTGAACTCGTCTGCGGCGGCGCTGGCCGGCTTGGGATCGGGCGGGGAGACATCGGCTACGGAGAGGGCCGCGACGACGCCGAGGGCCAGCAGCGCTCCGGTGGCCGCGACAGGACGGGAGATCAGCACCGCAACATACTGCCGGCCCTCCTCGTGCGGTGAGCGCCCGGGGTCGGCCCTGGGCGCCGGGTCAGGCCGGCGCCACGGCAGCGCGAACCAGCCGGGTCAGGCCGACACCACGGCAGCGCGAACCAGCCGGGTCAGGCCGAAACCGCAGCGGCGCGCACCAGCCGGGTCGCCCACCGTTCCGCGGCGAACGATGCGAACGGGACGGTGCCGGCCAGCAGCAGCAGCGCGGTCCGCCCCAACGACCAGCCGGCCCGGCGGGACAGGTCGAACGCCAGGACGAGGTAGGCCATGTACAGGAAGCCGTGCACCGGCCCGACCATCTCCACCAGCGCCGGCTGGTCCGCCAGGTACTTCAGCGGCATGGCCACCAGCGCCAGCACGAGCAGCAGCACACCGACGACGTACGCGATGACCTGGAAGCGGCGCAGTGCCGAATACACGGCTCGGTCTCCTTCGGCTCTGGTCATGGGCGGTACTCGCTGGGCCTGCGGTGCGGGTTGGCGTTGAGCCAGGCCAGGTAACGGTTGTAGGCGGCGAGCTGCGGATCGGTCTCGTCGGCCGGGTCGGCCGGCGGTGCCACGGGCCGGGTCCGCACGGGTCGCCGTACCCCCGGTGCCGGCGGCTCCGGTGCCTCGTCCCGCGGCGGACGCAGCTGCGCGCGTACCTCGCGCACCCACACAAAGATCACAAAAGCGGCGAAGAGCGGCCACTGTACGGCGTACCCGTAGCTGAGCAGGTTGCCGGCGGCGGCCCGGGTCACCTGCCACCAGCCGAGGCTGAGGAACGCGCTGACCAGGACGATCATCGCGGCGTGCTTGAGCAGCCAGCCCGGCGTCAGGAAGCGCCGCACGGCGGCAAGCGTAGCCCGCCCGCCCAGGTCGCAGCCGGGCGGCACCGGTACGGTGACCGGCCGCGCGGTACCGTCCGGCCATGGGCGCGGGGGTTCGTGTCGAACGCGCCGGTCCAGTGGTGACCGTGGTCCTGGACCGGCCGCAGGTGCGCAACGCGGTGGACCGGGCCACCGCGCAGGAGCTGGCGGACGCGTTCCGGGACTTCGACGCCGACGAGTCGGCCGCGGTGGCGGTGCTGTGGGGCGCCGGCGGGGTGTTCTGCTCCGGCGCGGACCTGCACGCGCTCGCCGCGGGCGACGGCAACCGCTTCGCCCCGGACGGTGACGGCCCGCTCGGCCCGACCCGGATGCTGCTGTGCAAGCCGGTCATCGCGGCGGTGAGCGGGTACGCCGTCGCGGGCGGCCTGGAGCTGGCGCTCTGGTGTGACCTGCGGGTGGCCGAGCCGGACGCGGTGTTCGGCGTCTTCTGCCGCCGCTGGGGAGTGCCCCTGGTCGACGGCGGCACGGTGCGCCTGCCCCGCATCGTGGGCCTCGGCCGGGCCCTCGACATGATCCTCACCGGCCGGCCGGTGGGCGCCGAGGAGGCGCAGCGCATCGGCCTCGTCGACCGGCTGGTCCCGCCGGGGCAGGCCCGCGCCGCCGCCGAGGAGCTGGCCACGGCCCTGGCCGGCCTGCCGCAGGAGTGCCTGCGCAACGACCGGCTGTCGGCGTACTCCGGCCTCGGCCTGGACCTCGATGCCGCGCTGCGGCAGGAGTCCGAGTACGGCGCCCGGTCGGTCGCCGCCGGCGCCCGCGATGGAGCGCAACGCTTCGCCCAACGCCACGCCTCGGCCCCCGCCGACGCTCCGAGCATGACAACGCCCAGAAACCCGACAACTCCCGGGAACCCGACGAACGCTCAGGACCATGACGACGCTCGGGGGCCCGCCAGCGTCGGCGGGCCCCCGTCCTGACCTCCGTCGCGTTACCGGGTTTGCCCCTATACCCGGTGCCGCCGCAGCGAGCTGGGCGCGTCGGGATGGGCGTCCTCGTCGACGCCGATCCCCAGCCGGTCGACGAGCTCACCCCCCATCCACGCCGCGACCGAAGCCAGGCCGGTCGCGAGAACCTCGACCACGAACAGGCCACCGCCGGCCGCGTGGGCCGGCTCTGCCTGCCGGACCAGCCACACCACAAGGAAGACCAGGGCCACCAGCGTGTTGGCGCCACCGTGCAGCAGGCCGATCCGCTTGGCCCTGGTCCCTTGTGGAATGTTGAGCCAGTCCAGCAGCCCGAAGGGTGCGGCGAGGGCCGCACCCACCAGGCCAGCGGCGATGTTCCAGTAGGCTACTTCGCCGAAGACCTCGCCCCCACCGAGGATGTCGACCAGGTCGAAGACGACAGCGGTGACGAACAGCCCTAGCGGGAACATCACGAGCATGGGATGTACGGGGTGCCCCAACACCCGTACCCGTGGCTCGGTCATCCGCCGCTCCTTGCCTCTCGCTGCGTTGTCCCTAGTTGCGAGTTGCTAGGTCCCCTGGTTGCGAGCTGCTAGCTGAAGATGCTGACTCCGCCCGGGCCGACGAGCAGGCCGACGACGATCAGCACGATGCCCCAAAGGACCTGCCGCCGGAACAGCGCGAAGATGCCGGCGACCACGAGAACTACCGCGAGGATCCAGAGAAGAAGTTCCATGGTGCGGCGGTTACCCGAGGGCCGAAAAACCAAAACCTGGTTTGCCACCGGCCAGGCCGGGCAACCTTGCGGTTGTTCCCGTTGGTTTAGGGAGGCTGCCATGCCCGGTCGGGATGAGCTGCCCAGCACGCTGAAGCGCTCGTCAAAGAAGGCGCAGGAGACCTGGGTGAAGACCCATGACTCGGCGGTCGAGTCGTACGGCGAGGGCGAGCAGGCGCACCGCACCGCGTTCTCGTCGCTCAAGCACTCCTTCGAGAAGGTGGGCGACCGCTGGGAGCCGAAGGAAGGCGGCAAGCGCGGCCCGAGCGACGCGCAGGCCGCCCGGACCCGCCACGCGAAGCCCACCAAGACCGCCGGCGGCGTCGACGCCAACGCCACCAAGGCGCACCTGATGGAGATCGCCAAGCGGCTGGAGGTCCGGGGCCGCTCCCGGATGACAAAGGCGGAGCTGGTCGAGGCGATCCAGAAGGCCAACGACCGCACGACCCGCAAGGCCCGCTCCGGCTAGGACGTCGCTCCCGCGAGGACGTCGTTCGTGGCCATACTTTGGCTCACCTCTCCAGCGCGTGGACGTTGAACACGCTGTACGCCTGCCGGATCACCGGATGCGCGACGTTGCGGACCCGTACCCCGCCGGGGGTGGTCCCGCGCTCGCTGCCGGCGTGCGCGTGCCCGTGGATGGCGAGCGTCGTGGGCGCCGAGTCGATCGCCTGGCCCAGCAGGTAGGACCCGAGGAACGGGTAGATCTCCGGCGGCTCCCCGGCCAGCGTGTCCGGCACCGGGGCGTAGTGGGTCAGCGCCACCCGCACGTCGCACTCCAGGTTCTGCAGCGCCGCACCGAGCCGGTCGGCCGCGTCGCACGTGGTACGCACGAACGCCTTCATCTCCGGCTCGCCGAACGCGCTGGCGCACCGGCCGGCGAACCCGCCGCCGAAGCCCTTGACGCCGGCCACGCCCAGCCGGCCCCCTGCTGTCGACAGGCACACCGAGCTGCCTTCGAGCACCCCGATGCCGGCCGACGCCAGCACGTCGACCAGCCCCTCCACCTCGTCACTGTGGTGGTCGTGGTTACCCAGCACCGCGACGACCGGCACGCCGAGCCCGCCGAACTCCTTCGCCACGCAGCGCGCCTCGCTCACCGTGCCGTGCCGGGTCAGGTCACCGGCGAGCAGCAGCGCATCGGCGCACTCGGGCAGCTGCTCCAGAGCAGGGCGGAACCGGCCCACCACATCGGTGTCCATGTGCACGTCCCCGACCGCGGCGACCCGGATCATCGCAGCTCCTCCGCGCCCTGCGGCGGCTGGGCCCGGGTCACCGCCAGGTCGGCGTGCACCTGCACGCCAGGGAAGTGCGTGGACACCAGCCGCAGGATCTCCTCGCAACGGTGCGTGCTCTCCACGTCGCCGTGCAGCACCAGGGTCTGCTCCCGACGGGTGACCGTGATCCCCTGCTCGGCCACTGACTCGTGCTCGGCGAGCAGCCGCTGCACCGCCGCCTCGACGTACTCGTCGACCGGCCCGGTCACGCCACCTCCACCAGCTTCGACGTGTCGTCGTCCCCGTCGGCGCTGACCGCGAGCGGCACCACGCCGAGCCGGTCGAGCAGGACCAGAAAAGCCTCCGCGTACGGCGAGTGCGCGGTCTCCTGGCGCACCCGTACCCAGTCGATCTGCTCCCGCAGCGACCGGGCGAGCGGCAGCCCCTTGGCGAAGTCGCAGTAGTGCTGCGAGAACGTGAGCAGCTTGTGCACCATCAGCAGGGTCGCCGAGACCACCGGCAGGTAGACCGCGTTGACCGGCCGCATCACCGTGTCGGCGAGGGTCTCCTCGGTGACCGGCCGCTCCACCGGCCGGTGGATGAGATCGACGAGCCGGCCGTCGTCGTACACCTTGACCAGCCAGTCCTCCGGTGGCCGCTCGGTGGTGAAGCCGGCCTCGGCCAGCGCCTCCAGGGCCCGGTCGGCGTCCTGCTCCTGGATCAGGAAGTCGACGTCGTGGTCGCTGGAGGTGCCACCGTGCGCGTAGGCTGCGAACCCCCCAGCCAACGCGAACGGGATGCCAGCCTGTTTGAGCACGGAGGACACCCGCTTCAACGTAACGAGCAGACCATCATCCATGCGGTTGGTCATGGTGAGCTCCCCGGTTCGGCCATGAGGTCTGGCAGTACCCGCCCCCGCAACCCTTCACACCTGGCTGGCATCCGGGCGGGCGGCGATGGCACCCGGACGGAGGCGCGGTCACCCGGGCGGAGGGGCAGTCACCAGGGCGCCGTTTCGTCCGCGCAGGTCCGCGGGAACTACCGGCCCATGCCGACGCCAGCGCCGCAACGCACGCCCGAGCAGGACCAGGGGACCGCCCAGGACCAGGGGACCAGCCGGGGCCAGCGGCCCCCGTCGAACCATCCGGACGACATGCCGTCCTCGGTGAGCGGCGACCTCACGTTGTTCGACCGGTTCGCGACCACCGCCTCGCGCTACGTCTCCCGGGCGTGGTTCTTCGCGCTGTGCGTACTGCTGATCCTGGTATGGGCTCCGTCGATCGTCCTGATCCGCAACATCGACACCTGGCAGCTGATCATCAACACCGCCACCACCATCGTCACGTTCCTGCTGGTGGCTCTGTTGCAGAACAGCCAGACCCGGGCGGACGCCGCGGTGCAGCACAAGCTCAACGCCATCGCCGACGCGCTCGCCGACCTGATGTACGCCCAGGCCGGTGACGACCCCAAGCTCCGCGAGGACATGCAGGAGCTGAAGTACGCCGTGGGTCTCGAACGCCGGGAGGGGTCCTGACCCACCCGGCGCCGCCGTCACGCCCCCCGGTCACGGTCAGCCGTCGCGTGGTCAGCTGCCAGCCGGTCAGGTGCCGGCGGTCAGCCGTCGTTGGCCGGGTCCAGCTCCTCGCGCAGCGCGGACAGGGACCGGGCGAGCAGCCGGGAGACGTGCATCTGGGAGATGCCGACCTGCTCGGCGATCTGGGACTGGGTCATGTTGCCGAAGAAGCGCAGCATCAGGATCCGCTGCTCCCGCTCCCCCAGCATGGCCATCGCCGGCCCGAGGGACAGGCGCAGCTCGGCCAGCTCCAGGTCGGCGTCCTCCTCGCCGATCAGGTCGCCGAGCTCGGTGCCGCGGTCACCGGTGGGCGCCGGCGTCTGCAGCGAGACCGCGTTGTACGCCCGGGCCCCCTCGACCCCAGCCAGGATCTCGGTCTCCGGCAGGTCCAGGTGCTCGGCCAGGTCGGCGACGGTGGGTGCCCGGCGCAGCTGCTGCATCAGGTCGCTGGTCGCCTCGCTGATGTTCACCCGCAGCTCCTGGAGCCGCCGCGGGACCCGCACGTCCCAGGTGTGGTCGCGGAAGTGCCGCTTGATCTCGCCGACGATCGTCGGTACTGCGTACGCGGCGAAGTCCACGCCGCGCGCCGGGTCGAACTTGTCCACCGCCTTGATCAGGCCGACGGTGGCCGTCTGGATCAGGTCGTCGACCGGCTCCCCCCGGCCGCCGAACCGGTTGGCCAGGTGCTGCGCCAGCGGCATCCACGCCTCGATCGCCTGCTCCCGCAGCGCCTCCCGGGACGGGTGGTGCCTGGGCAGTGCGGCCAGCGTACGAAGCAGCTCGTTGGCGCCGTTGTCGAGCTGGGTGGCGGCGGGCCGTTGGCCCAGCTCCTCGGTACGCACAGAGGTGGCGGTCACGGTCCCTCCCTCGACTGTTCCACGCCATCACCGATACGGAGCGTCGTTGGGCCGCAGCCACCAGGGGCGCGGCGCGACCGTACGGATTAGCCAATACTAGCCATTCAGCCTGCGAAAATCCAGCCGAACGGTGGAACCGACTCAACCACCTAGTTAAGTGTCCACTATGGAGATTTATCCGCCGTGGAGCGGGTAAGAGCCACTCATGCGTGTTCTAGGGATCAACGCCGTCTTCCATGACCCGGCCGCCGCCCTCGTCGTGGACGGCCAGGTGGTGGCCGCCGCCGAGGAGGAGCGGTTCAGCCGTCGCAAGCACGGCAAGCGCCCGGTGGCGTTCAGCGCGTGGGAGCTGCCCGAGCGGGCCGCCGCGTGGTGCCTTGCCCGGGCCGGCCTGGAGCCGGCGGAGCTGGACGCGGTCGCGTACTCGTTCGACCCGGGGTTGTGCCACGACGAGGTCGACTTTGGCGACCAGTGGGAGTGGCTACGGGTGATGTATGCCCGCCGGGCGCCTTCCTTCCTAGCTACCGCGCTGCCGGGGCTCGATCCGGCGATAGTCCGGTTTGTCCCGCATCACGTGGCGCACGCCGCCTCGGCCGGGCTGGCGGCGCCCGCCGGCGGCGGCCATGGCGACTGCGCGGTGCTGGTCCTCGACGGCCGGGGCGAGGTGGCCAGCCACCTGGCCGGGCGGTACCGGGCCGGGGAGCTGGAGCCGCTGTCCGCCCAGGCGCTGCCGCACTCGCTCGGGCTGATGTACGAGAGCCTCACCGAGCACCTGGGCTTCCTGCGCTCCAGCGACGAGTACAAGGTGATGGCCCTGGCCTCGTACGGGCAGCCGAGGTTCCTGGGCCAGCTGCGGGAGGCGGTGTACGCCACCGGCGACGGCGGCTTCGCCGTGCACCCGGTCGACTGGGCGACCCTGGCCAAGCCCCGCCCGGACGGCACCGAGCTGGGCGAGGACCACGCCGACCTGGCCTGCAGCGTGCAGACCCGGCTCGAGGAGGTGCTGCTCGACCTGGCCGGCTGGGTGTACGACGCGGCCGGCGGGCCGGACACGCTGGCCCTCGCCGGCGGGGTCGCGCTCAACTGCGTCGCCAACGCCCGGCTCGCCGCGCAGGGGCCGTTCCGGCGCGTCTGGGTGCAGCCCGCCGCGGGCGACGCCGGCACCGCGCTCGGCGCCGCGCTGCACGCGGCCCGCTGTCTCGGCGAGCAGACCCAGCCGATGCCCGGCGCAGACCTCGGCCGCAGCTTCACCGACGAGGAGATCGAGGCCGAGCTGCGCCGCGCCCGCCTGCCGTACCGGCGGCCGCGGTCGGTCGCTGACGCCGCCGCGGCGGTGCTCGCGGAGAACGGCATCGTCGCGTGGTTCCAGGGACGCAGCGAGTACGGCCCCCGCGCGCTGGGCCGGCGCTCCCTGCTGGCACACCCTGGGGACGCCGCCAACACCGAGCGGCTCAACGACGTCAAGGGCCGTGAGCAGTTCCGCCCGGTCGCGCCGATGGTGCTCGCGGAGCGGGCCGGTGAGCTGTTCGACGGCGTGCTGCCGAGCCCGTACATGCTGTTCGTGCACCGGGTACGCGACCCGTGGCGGGAACGGGTCCCGGCCGTGGTGCACGTGGACGGCACGGCCCGGATCCAGACCGTGGATGCGACGACCGAGCCGCTGCTGGCCGAGCTGCTGCGCGGCTTCGAGCACCGGACCGGCCTGCCGGTCGTCGTCAACACCTCGCTCAACACCGCCGGCCGGCCGATGGTGGACACCCCGCGGGAGGCGCTGGAGCTGTTCGGCTCCGCCCCGGTCGACCTGCTCGCGATGGGCCCGTTCGCGGTCCACCGCGGCGGCCTGGCGACGTGACCGATCCACCGCGGCGGCCTGGCGACGTGACCGGCCCACCGCCCACGCCCGGCGACGCGAGCCGCACCGGCGACGCGAGCCGCACCAGGGGCGGCGGCCGGGTCAGCGTGGTCGTCCCGACGGTCGGGCGGACGAGCCTGGGCCGGCTGCTCACCGCCCTGGCCCCGCAGCTCGCCGCCGAGGGCGGAGGGGTTGAGGTGATCGTCGTCGATGACCGGGACGGCGGGCAGGACACTCCCTTGCCCGGCACCGGCGGGGCGGCGTACCTGCGGGTCGTCCGCGGGCGTGGGGCGGGTCCGGCAGCCGCCCGCAACGCCGGCTGGCGCGCGGCGCGCGGCGAGTGGGTGGCTTTCCTCGACGACGACGTGGTGCCCGCCCCGGACTGGCTCCGCCGGCTGCGCGCCGACCTCGGCGCCGACCCGGACGTGGGCGGCGTGCAAGGCAGGGTCGACGTGCCGCTGCCGCGCGACCGGGCGCCCACGGACTGGGAGCGCAACACCGCCGGCCTCGCCAACGGCGAATGGATCACTGCCGATATGGCGTACCGGCGGGCCGCCCTGTCCGGGGTCGGCGGCTTTGACGAGCGGTTCCCGCGCGCCTACCGCGAGGATGCCGAGCTGGCCTACCGGGTGCGGCGGGCCGGCTGGCGGCTGGTCCGCGGGCAGCGGCGGGTGTGCCACCCGGTGCGGGCGGAGGACGCCTGGGTGAGCCTGCGGGTCCAGCGCGGCAACGCCGACGACGCGCTGCTACGCCGGCTGTACGGTCCACAGTGGAGAGGTTTGCTGGGTCTGGCGCGCGGGCGCCGCCGCCGGCATGCCGCGGTCACGATCGCCGCGCTGGTCGCCACCGCGGCGCTGGTGGCCTCGGCGGCCGCGCGGCCGGGTCCGGGCCGCCGCCGGCTGCGGGCGGTCGCGGCGCTGGCCGGATCGGCCTGGTACGCCGGAACGGCGGAGCTGGCCATCCGGCGGGTCGCGCCGGGGCCGGGCACACCGCGTGAGGTGGCCGTGATGGTGGTCACCAGCGCCCTGCTGCCGCCGTTGGCGATGACCTGGTGGGTGCGCGGTTGGTGGACAGCGAGGCATTTACCGCCATACCTGACATGGGGTGCAGCCGTCCCAAATGATGTTTGCTCATGGCAGGCACGGGAAAGAAACCTCCGTGTACCGGCATGAAAATTCCACCAGCGGCCTGCTCGACGCGGTGCTCTTCGACCGCGACGGCACGCTGGTGGTGGACGTGCCGTACAACGGCGACCCGGCCCGGGTGCGGCCGGTGCCCGGCGCCCGGCAGGCGCTGGACCGGCTGCGGGCGGCAGGGCTGCGCCTGGGCGTGGTGAGCAACCAGTCCGGCGTCGCCCGCGGGCTGCTCACCGAGGACGGCGTCGCCCGCGTGAACGCGCGCGTGGAGCAGCTGCTCGGGCCGTTCGACGCGTGGCAGGTCTGCCTGCACAAGGACGCCGACGGCTGCCTCTGCCGCAAGCCAGCCCCAGGCCTGGTGTACGCCGCCGCGGCGGCGCTGCGCACCATACCGGCCCGGTGCGTCGTCATCGGCGACATCGGCTCGGACGTGACCGCCGCAATGGCGGCCGGTGCCAGCACGATCCTGGTGCCCACCGCGGCTACCCGGGCCGACGAGGTCGCCGCCGCGCCAATGGTCGCCGGCGACCTGAGCCAGGCCGTGGACATCGTGCTGCGCCGGGCCCGCATCGCAGCGGCGGATGGGCCCCTGGCCGAGCCCGGTGCGCACGTCCTCGCCGTACGGGCCGACTCAGCCGGTGACGTGCTCGTCACCGGGCCGGCGATCCGGGCGCTCGCCGCGCGCGCCGGGCGGGTGACGCTCCTTTGTGGTCCACGCGGGCGCGCAGCGGCCGAGCTGCTGCCCGGCGTGGACCGGCTGGTCGAGTGGCGCCTGCCGTGGCTGGACCCGCAACCGTCTCCTGTGGACCGTGCCGACGTCGAGGCACTGGTAGGCAGGATCGCCGAGGAGGCGCCCGACGAGGCCGTCATCTTCACGTCGTTCCACCAGTCGCCGTTGCCGTTCGCGCTGCTCGCGCGGATGGCCGGCGTGCCGCGTACGGCGGCGGTCAGCGATGACTACCCCGGTTCCCTGCTGGATGTGCGGCACCGGGTGCCGCTAGCCCTGCCGGAGGCCGAGCGCGCACTCTCGCTGGCTGCCGCTGCCGGCTATCCCCTGCCTCCCGGGGACGACGGCACCCTCAGCGTGCGCCCAGCCGTCGCCACCACACCGGCTGGCACCGCCACACCGGCCACCATCACCGCGCTGGCTGGCGCCTCCAGGCCGGCGGGTGCCGCGGCGCCGGTCGCTGGCGCGGCGCCGGTCGCCGGGCCGTACGTCGTGGTGCACCCGGGTACCAGCGTGCCGGCGCGGGCCTGCCCTCCCGACCAGTGTGCGCGGATCGTCCGCGCCCTGGCCCGCGCCGGCCACTCCGTCGTCGTGACCGGCGACCGGCGGGAGCGGCCGCTCACCGCCTACGTGGCCGGTGACGCAGGACTGGACCTGGGCGGCCGGACCACCCTCGGCGAGCTGGCCGGAGTGCTGGCGCAGGCCGGCTGCGCCGTGGTGGGCAACACCGGCCCGGCCCACCTGGCCGCGGCGGTCGGCACCCCGGTGGTGAGCCTGTTCGCGCCAACTGTCTCCTTCGGACAGTGGGGTCCGTACCGGGTGCCCACGGTGCGGCTCGGCGACCCGGTTGCGGCGTGCCGGCACACCCGTGCCACGGACTGCCCAGTCCCCGGCCACCCCTGCCTGCGTACGGTCGAGCCGGGCGACGTGGTCGCCGCGGTCGAGCTGCTGCGCGCCAACCGGCCCGCAGCGGGCGCCGCCCGCCCGGCCAGCTCCGACCACCCGACCGGCCCGGAGGACCGGGCATGAACGTCCTGCTCTGGCACGTGCACGGCGCCTGGACCACGGCATTCGTCCAGGGTGGACACCAGTACCTGGTGCCGGTCACGCCGGAGCGGGGCCCGTACGGCCTGGGCCGGGCCCGCACCTACCCCTGGCCGGCGACGGTCGTCGAGCGGACGCCGGCCGAGCTGGCCCGCGCCGAGGTCGACGTGGTGGTGCTGCAGCGCCCGCAGGAGCTGGCCCTGGCCAGCCAGTGGCTCGGCCGGAGCGTCGGCGTCGGCCGCGAGGTTCCCGCGGTCTACGTCGAGCACAACACGCCGCGCGGCGACGTGCCGGACACCCGGCACCCGATGGCCGACCGCGACGACCTGCTGGTCGTCCACGTCACCCACTTCAACCAGCTGTTCTGGGACTGCGGCGCCACCCCGACGACCGTGGTGGAGCACGGCATCCCGGCGCCGGCCGCGTCGTACACGGGTGAGCTGCCCCGGCTCGGGGTCGCCACCAACGAGCCGGTGCGCCGGTGGCGGGTCACCGGCACCGACCTGTATCCCCGCTTCGCCGGGGCCGCCCCCCTGGACGTCTTCGGCATGGGCCTGGCCGGGCTGGCCGGCCGGGTGGGGCTGGGCCCTGACCGGCTGGCCCTGCACGACGACCTGTCCCAGGCCCGGATGCACACCGAGCTGGCCCGCCGCCGGGTCTACCTGCACCTGACCCGGTGGACCTCCCTCGGGCTCAGCCTCCTGGAGGCGATGGCGATGGGTATGCCAGTGGTCGCGCTCGCGACCACCGAGGCGGCCACGGCTGTACCGCAGGGCGCCGGCGTCACCGCGACAGACGTCGACCAGCTCGTCGACGCGGCTCGCTGGCTCGTCGAGGACGCCGCCGCGGCGCACCGCCTGGGCGCCGCAGCCCGCACCGTCGCCACCACCCGCTATGGCCTCGATCGATTTCTCGCCGACTGGGACCGAGTGCTGAAGGAGGTAGACCGATGAGGATCGCCTTGATCTCGGAGCACGCCAGTCCGCTCGCTCCGTTGGGCGGGGTGGACGCGGGCGGGCAGAACCTGCACGTGGCTGAGCTCTCGGCCGCTCTGTCCAGGCTCGGTCACGAGGTGCGGGTCTACACCCGCCGGGATGCCCCAGGGCTGCCAGCGCGGGTACGCATGCCGTCCGGCGCCACGGTGGTGCACGTGCCGGCCGGTCCGGCCGAACAGCTGCCAAAGGACGACCTGCTGCCGTACATGAAGGCGTTCGGCGGGTGGCTGGGGCGCGGCTGGCAGTCCGGGTGGAGCCCGGACGTGGTGCACGCCCACTTCTGGATGAGCGGGCTCGCCGCGCTCACCGCGCGCCGCACGTACCCGGTGCCGCTGGTGCAGACGTACCACGCCCTCGGCTCGGTGAAGCGCCGCTGCCAGCACGAGCGGGACACCAGCCTGCCGGCCCGGGTGCCGCTGGAACGGGCGCTCGGGCGCGCCGTGGACCGGGTCGTCGCGCAGTGCCGGGACGAGGTGCGGGAGCTGGTCCGGCTCGGCGTGCCGCGGGTGCGGATCAGCGTGGTCCCGTCCGGTGTGGACGCCGACCACTTCTGCCCGCACGGCCCCAGCGAGCCCCGCGACCCGCGCCGCCCGCGCATCCTGTCGGTGGGGCGGCTGGTGCCGCGCAAGGGCTTCGACGACGTGATCCGCAGCCTGCGCCTGGTGCCGCGCGCCGAGTGCGTCATCATCGGCGGGCCCGCGCCGCGCGACCTCGGCAAGGAGCCGGAGGCCGCCCGCCTGCGCGAGCTGGCCCGCGGCTGCCGGGTGGCGGACCGGGTGCGGCTGGTCGGCGCGGTGCCGCGCGAGGACATGCCGCGCTGGTACCGGTCGGCCGACGTGGTCGCCTGCGCCCCCTGGTACGAGCCGTTCGGCCTCACCCCGCTGGAGGCCATGGCCTGCGGCGTGCCGGTCGTCGCCACCGCGGTGGGCGGGCTCATCGACACCGTCGTGGACGGGCTCACCGGCGACCTGGTGCCGCCGCGCGACCCGACGGCGCTGGGCCGGGCGCTGCGCGCGGTCATCAGCGACCCGGTCCGCCGCATGGGGTACGCCACCGCGGGCATGGACCGGGCGCGGCAGTGCTACCCGTGGGAGCGTACGGCGGCCCGGCTGGCCGCTATATATGCAGAGGTCAGCGGCGAGCCCGTGGCGGAGCCGGCGGCCGAGGCGGTGGCACCGTGACACCCGAGTCCACAGTGGATGGCATCCAGCCGGACGGTGGCCGGCCGGACGATGGTTGCCAGGACGCTGGTTGCCAGGACGGTGGCCGGCCGGACGATGGTTGCCAGGACGCTGGTTGCCAGGACGGTGGCCGGCGGGACGGTGGCCGGCGGGACGGTGGCCGGCGGGACGCCGTGGCGGCCTCGTTGCACGCGGTACCGGTCGAGGCCGCGGAGCTGCTCATCGACGACCACCTGGCCGCACTCGCCGGGGCGCTGCTGCCGTTCCGCCGGGAGGCGGCGCGGCTGGCCCGGTGGGGCACCGAGCTGGCCTGGACGCTGGGCCACGGCGGCCGGCTGCTCGTCGCGGGCAACGGCGGCAGCGCGGCCGAGGCGCAGCACCTGGCCGCGGAGCTCGTCGGCAAGCTGCGCGAGGACCGGCCTGCCCTGTCCGCCATCGCGCTCTGCGCGGACAGCGCCGCGGTCACCGCGATCAGCAACGACTACGGGTACGAGGAGGTGTTCGCGCGCCAGGTGCGGGCACACGGCCGGCCCGGGGACGTGCTCGTGCTGCTCTCAACCAGCGGGCGCAGCCGCAACCTGCTCGCCGCTGCGGACGCCGCGGCAGAGGTCGGGCTGCGGCTCTGGGCGCTGACCGGCCCGGCGCCGAACCCCCTGGCCAGCCGGTGTGCCGACGCGCTCGCGGTGCCCGCCGACGACTCGCAGGTGGTGCAGGAGCTGCATCTGGTCGCCGTGCACCTGTTGTGCGGCTACGTCGACCTGGTGCTGCCGACGGTGCTCACCCTCGTCACCGCCTACGGCGATGCGCGGCCGCTCGCGGCCGGCCCGCCCGGCGGCGCCTACCGGAGCGTGGAGCGGTGAGGTCGCGGCGGCTGGTCGTACTCGGCGACGCCCTGCTCGACCGCGATGTCGAGGGCGCGGCCGACCGGCTCTGCCCGGACGCCCCGGCTCCGGTGCTGACCGAGACCGGGGCCGTGGACCGTCCCGGCGGTGCCGCGCTCGCCGCGGTGCTGGCCGCAGGCTTCGGGTACGACGTCACGCTGGTGGCCGCCTTCGCCGCGGACGAGGCGGGCGAGCGGCTGCGCGGCCTGCTCGACGCGGCCGGGGTCGAGGTATGCGCCTTGCCGTTGGCCGGGGCGACACCGGAGAAGATCCGGCTACGGGCCGACGGCTACGTGCTGCTGCGGCTCGACCGCGGCGGCGATGGTGGAATAGGTCCTCTCGACAGCGGTGACCTGCCCGCCACTGCCCGAAACGCGCTGCACCGGTCGGCGGCCATACTGGTCAGCGACTACGGCCGGGGGATGGCTCGGCTCGCCCCAGTGCGCGCGGCGGTCGCGGCGCAGGACGGCACACCGGTCGTCTGGGACCCGCACCCCCGAGGGGCCGCCGCGGTGCCCGGGACCCGCCTGGCCACGCCCAACGAGGCCGAGGTGGTCCGCCTGGCCGGATTGCGGGCGGCCGGGTCAGCAACAGCCGAAGGCCGGCCGGCCGGCGCGGCAGACGGAGAGCGACCGACCAGCCCGGCGGACGGCGGAGAACGACCGACCGGCCCGGCGGACGGCGGAGAACGACCGGCTGGCCTGGCGGACGGCGGACGCCAGCTGGTCGGCCTGGCGGCACCCAGGGGCAGGTTGGCCGCGGTAGCGGGCGCGGCAGCGGCGCTGCGCGAGCGCTGGCGGTCCGGCGCGGTGGCGGTGACCCTCGGCGCGGACGGGGCGCTGCTGTGCCATGGCGGTGCCACGCCGCTGGTCGTGCCACCGCCGGCAGGCCCGGTGCCGGCCGTGGCGGACACCTGCGGAGCGGGTGACTGCTTCGCCGCGGCGGCCGCCGCCGCGCTGGCCGACGACGCCCTGGTGTCCGAGGCGGTGCAGGAGGCGGTCTGCCGGGCTACGTACTTCGTGGCGGCGGGTGGGGCGGGCGCGGTGCGGCTGTCCGGCTCCGGGCCGCCGAGTCGGTGGCCGGACTGCGGCGGCGTAGCCGCCGACGACGTGGTGGCCGCGGTGCGGGGCCGCGGCGGCACTGTGGTGGCGACCGGTGGCTGCTTCGACCTCGTGCACGCCGGCCACGTCGCCACCCTGGAGGCGGCCCGCCGGCTCGGCGACTGCCTGGTGGTCTGCCTCAACTCCGACGCGAGCGTGGCCGCGCTCAAGGGCCCTGGCCGGCCGGTGGTCCCCGCGGCCGACCGGGCCCGGCTGCTGCAGGCGCTGGAGTGCGTGGACGCGGTGGTCGTGTTCGACGAGGCGACCCCGCACGCGGTGCTGCGCCGGCTGCGCCCGGACGTGTGGGTCAAGGGCGGCGACTACTTCGACGGACCGGCCGAGGCACCGGCGCTGCCAGAGGCCGAGCTGGTGCGCTCCTGGGGCGGGCAGACGGTGGTCGTGCCGTACCTGGCGGGCCGCTCGACCACCGCCATGATCACCGCGGTGGCGCGGCGGCGCACGAGGCTTGCCGGGAGGAAGGGACTGGTGGAGAGGAAGGGATCGGCATGACGGCTCCAGGAACCGTGCTGGTGACGGGCGGGTCGAGCGGGCTCGGCGCGGCCGTGGTGACCGCGGTGGCGAAGGCCGGCGGGCGGCCCTGCGTGCTGGACCGCCAGCCGCCCCGGGTCGACGTGCCGTACCTGCACTGCGACCTGGCGGACACGCGGGCCGCGGAGGAGGCCACCCGGCAGCTCGCCGAGGAATGCGGCGGGCTCGACGGGGTGGTGACCGCGGCAGGCATCGACGTGCCCGGACGCCTCGCCGACGTGCCGGGGCACGTATGGGAGCACGTGGTAGCGGTCGACCTGCTCGGCACTGCTGCGGTGGTCCGGGCTGCGCTGCCCTACCTGGAGCGCTCCGCCGGTCACGTGGTCACCGTGGCGTCCACCCTCGGGCTGCGCGCGGTCAGCGACGCCACGGCGTACTGCGCGGCAAAGTTCGGCGTGGTGGGCTTCACCCGGGCGCTCGCCGTCGAGCTGGCCGGTACGGTCGGCGTCACGCTGCTGGTGCCCGGCGGCATGCGTACCCGGTTCTTCGACGACCGGGACGAGCGCTACCGGCCCGGCCCCGACGCGGTGCTCAACGACCCGGCCGACGTCGCCACGGCGGTGGTGTTCGCGCTCTCCCAGCCGCCCGGCTGCGCCGTACGCGAGCTCGTCGTGTGCCCGGCGGTGGAGCCGTCGTACCCATGATCCTGGTGCTACGCGCCCTCGGCATCGGCGACCTGTGCGTGGCCGTGCCGGCGCTGCGCGGGCTGCGCGCGGCCTACCCGGACGACGAGATGGTCCTCGCCGCCCCGGCCTGGCTCGGCCCGCTCGCCGCGCTCACCGGGGCGGTGGACCGGCTGCTGCCCCAGGACGAGCTAGAACCTCCACAGTGGAGCTTTCCATCGCCGCGCCTCGGCGTGAACCTGCACGGCTGCGGGCCGCAGTCGCACCAGCTGCTGGCCGCCGCCCGTCCCCGGCGGCTGCTCGGGTACCTCTGCCCGGGCTTCCCGAATGGTCCACACTGGAGCGAGCCGGAGCACGAGGTGCACCGCTGGTGCCGCCTGCTTTCGTGGTACGGCATCCCGACCGACCCGGCCGACCTGCGGCTCATGCCGCCTCCCGGCGCTGGCGTGCCGGACGGCGTGACCATCGTCCACCCCGGGGCCAAGGCGGCGTCGCGGCGGTGGCCGGTGGACCGGTTCGGCGCGGTCGCCCGGGAGCTGGCCGCGGCCGGGCACCGGGTGGTGGTCACCGGCTCGGCTGCGGAGCGAGCGCTCGCCCGGTCCGTCGCCGCCGGGGCGGGCCTGCCCGCCACCGCCGTGCTCGCCGGCCGGCTAGGCCTGGCCGGGCTGGCCGCCCTGGTCGCCCGAGCCCGGCTGGTGGTCTGCGGCGACACCGGGGTCGGTCACCTCGCCACCGGGTACGGCACACCGTCCGTGCTCCTGTTCGGCCCGGCGCCGCCGGCCGCGTGGGGCCCGCCGGAGGGCCGCTGCCAGAATCGGGTTATCTGGCACGGCGAGGTGGCCGGAGCCGCGACACCGGACGCGCCGGATGCGCCGCACCCGGCGCTGGACGCGGTGACCGTCGCCGAGGTGCTCACCGAGGTGGCCGCGCTCGACGCCTCACCCTTCGACACCCCGGCCGTCAACGCCTCGCCTGCGGCGCCGGGGAGGCGCCATGCGCCTGCGCCGCTGTGACCCCTCCGGGCCGGGGTACCGGCGACGCCGGCGCGGCCGCGGGTTCAGCTACCTCGCCCCCGACGGCCGGCCGGTCACCGACCCCGGGGAGCTGGCCCGGCTGCGCGCTCTGGTGATCCCGCCGGCCTGGCGGGACGTGTGGATCTGCCCGGACCCGCGCGGGCACGTCCAGGCGACCGGGGTGGACGCGGCGGGGCGCCGGCAGTACCTCTACCACCCGGTATGGCGGGCGAAGCGGGAGGCGCAGAAGTTCGACCGGGTCCAGCAGGTGGCCGGCCGGCTGCCCCGCCTGCGCCGCCGGGTCTCCGCCCACCTGCGCGGCGAGGGCCTGTCCCGGGAACGGGTCCTCGCCACCGCGGTCCGGCTGCTGGAGTCCGGCCTGTTCCGGGTCGGCGGGGACGAGTACGCCACCAGCGAGGACGCCACGTACGGCCTGGCCACGCTGCGGCCGGAGCACGTGCGGGTGGGCCGGGACGGGGTGGTCTTCGAGTACCTGGCCAAGGGCGGCATCGAACGGGTCTGCACGGTCACCGACACCGAGGTCCGAGAGGTGCTGCGCGAGCTGCGCCGGCGCCGGCGGGGCGCGGACCGGCTGTTCGCGTACCGGGTCGGCCGGAGGTGGCGGGAGGTGCGCAGCGACGACGTCAACGGGTACCTGCGCGAGGTGAGCGGGTGCGAGATGACGGCGAAGGACTTCCGCACCTGGCACGCGACCGTGCTCGCCGTGGTGCTGCTGGCCCAGGCTGGCGTTGCGGAGCCGGTCACCAGGCGGCGGCGTACGGTGGCCCGGGTCATGCGGGAGGTGGCCGAGGAGCTGGGCAACACACCCGCGGTCACCAAGGCGTCCTATGTGGACCCGCGGGTGGTCGACCGCTACCACGAGGGGGTGACCGTGCCGCTGCGGCGGGAGCTGGACGGCTACCCCGCGCCGCCCGCCGTGGAGCGGGCGGTGCTCGCGTTGCTGACCGAGGACGGGTGACGCAGCCGGCCACGGCCGGCGTGTGCCAGCGGGACAGGTCGCCGGCCACCATGCCCCCTGACGTGGCGACTGTGGCGACCTCGCCGGACGGCGGCGCGGGGAGCAACGCGGTGAGCTCGTCCAGGATCCGGTCGGGGGCGAGGAAGGGCGCCATGTGCCCCAGCCCGTCCAGGGGAACGTACGCCTTGGCGGGTGCCTTGATCCTGCGCAGGCGACGGGTCCTACCAACAGGCCCGGGACGCCCGGCCGGGCACGGATCTCAGCCGGTGTCCTGGCAGTATCCCACCGGCGGGTGGGCACTGATCGCCCGGCGGGCCTCCGTCCGGCCGAGGTTCCACGCCTGCCAGCCTTCCGGCTCGGCCAACCGCGTCTCCGCGTCGCGCAGTGCGCAGTTCCGAAGCTCCTCGGGCAACCGGTACAGCGCCGGGACCGCGTCAGCGGACAGCTCCCGCAGGTACGGGACGTCGAGGCGCTCGCCGCGCTCGAACCTGTCGATGTTGCGGTCGGCCACGAACCGGTCCGGGTTCAGGACCGCGAGCCCGAGCAGCATGGCGACGCCGGTGGCCACCACGGCCTGGGGCAGCCAACCGCCACGCAGCCGTACGCCCGCCGCCAGCACGAGGACGAACACCACGCCCAGGGCCAGCTCCACGGCGATCACAAACACGCGCAGCTGCGTGAAGCCGTACGCCTGCATGTAGACGACCATCCGGTACACCGCCGACGCGAGGATGACGAGGGTCAGCGTGGCGAGCGTGCCGAGCAGGACCCGTACCCATATCCGGTCGGTGACCGTGGTGCGGGGCGCCCAGCGACCGACCGCCGCGAGGACCGCCAATGTCAGCACGGTGACGATGAGCAGCTGCCAGAAGCCGCGGCGGGCGTACTCGGCGAAGGTCAGTCCCGTCGTCCGCAGCACATACCGCGGCCCTCCGAAGAGGACAGCCAGCTGGACCGCCACGAAAGCGGCGAACAAAAGGTCGAGCAGGGCGATCGGGACCGCCCACTCCAGACGGTGTACGGTCCGGCGCTCGCCCACGGCCGTGTCATCAAGGTTCGGTGGGGCGAGCAGAAGGTACGCCGCGCCCAGCGTCGCCGCGCCCACCGCTAGGAACAGGAACGCCCAGCGGAACAGTGTCGACACGGCCGGGGTGACGACGTCGGTGAGCTCGGCGAAGGCTGCGTCCGCGGCGGCGAACAGCGAGCCGAAGACGATGAGCAGTGCCAGGCTCACCCCCAGCGCCGCCCCCAGCCGTGCTGAGCCGGCTCGCCGGGTCCGCGGCGCGGCCAGCCCCCGCCTGGCCCAGGGCAGTGCGCGGATGACCGCGACCGGCTGGACCAGCAGGCTGCCCACCATGCCCGGGACCGTGCGCGGCCCGACCACGGCGAGCGCCCCGGTCACCACGGACGCCAGGAGACAGAGGACAAACAGCCAGCCGGCGTCCCGGATGGCGCCCACGGCCAGCAGCGCGACGGCGGCCAGCGCCCACGCGGTCCGGCCCGCCCGGCCGCTGGGCCCGGCCGGTCTGCTCGCGGCCACCCAGCGCAGCCCGAGCACCATCACGAGCCCGGTGAGAGCCCAACCCACACCGGTACGGTCCAGTGGCACGCTCGCGGCGGCCCCGACGCCGGCTGCGGCGACGGCCCCGAAGACCGCGGCCGGTGCAGGCGGGTCCGGCTCTGGCCAGCTCGGGCCGAAGAAGCCCGGCGTGGGCTGCGGCCCCGGCACGGTGGACAGCTGTTCGACGGACATGCCCCCTCCTGGGTCGTCGGCTCGGCGCCTAGCTCGCGGACGTGGGCGACCTGCGCCATCCGGCGCGCGGTACGGCTGCATCTACAGGCGACGAGTGTCGGCTAGCCCTCTGCGTATAGAGGAATAACTCTGAGTGCATGTCACTGCACTGTGCCGGCACAGTCAACCAGGTGTGCCGGATGAGTTAACTTGGGCGAACCGCCTAAGCCGGGAACTGGTACCGCAACTCGTACACGGAGGCGTCCATCACCATCCGGTTGACCTCAACACACCGGCCATCACCTGCGTACGCGTGTCGTACCACCTCGAACACGTGCACACCCACCGATGGCAGGCCCAGCTCCCGTACCTCTTCGACGGTTGGCCGGCGGGCCGTCACGCTCTCCTCGAACTCGACCGGCTCCGCTCCGATATCGGCCAGCCGCGCATAGATCCCGCCGGCGCCCACGTCGAGCTCCTCGATCGGGGTGCCGCCGGCGAGCTCGACCGGCAGGTACGACGTGGCCACCTGGACGGTGCGGCCGTCGACCTCGAACCTACGAGCCCGCACCACGACGTCGGTGCCAGCACCGATCCCCAGCGCCATCGCGACCGCCTCCGGCGCCGGCTCCCGCCGCACCTCGACGCTCACCGACCGCCGCCGCTGCCCCGTGTCGTGGTCCTGGATCATCCGCCCCGACGTCCGGGCGGCGGTGCTGAGCCGCTCCGGCGACCGCCGCACGATCCGGGCGAACCGGCGGACGAACACGCCAACACCATGGCGGTGCTCGGTGAGCCCTTCACCGCGAAGAACATCCAGGGCCGCACCGACGGTGGTACGGGAGACGCCGTAGCGGGCCATCAGCGCGGTGTGCGACGGGAGCTTCGCCCCGTCCGCCAGCTCGCCCGACTCGATCGCGCCACGCAGGTCCGCGGCGATACGCCGATACGCCTGAGTTTCCTCGCTCACGGCCTGCCTCCGGCTGTTCATGAACAGTCCGCGAGTGTACCGGCAAAGTCGGCTCCAGGCAGTGACCTGCTAGCCCGAGTGGGCTCGACCCACCACGCGCTCAGCCGGCTGTCAACACCGGCACCGGCCAGGACCCGCAGCGGCAGTTGGGCGCATGGTGGTCCTGAAGACCGCCATCGCATATGACATTCTTACTCCGATCTTGTAATCTATGGCCCATCTGGGTTAGCTTGAAAAGGCACTGTCAGGTCATGGCGGCGTCGCTGGACACCCGCAACCGAGCAGCCTGCGCCGGTCCCGCGCTTCTGGAGTCCATAGGGCCCTGGGCGGAAGGAGTGTGATGTCAGTCCAGGCGCATGGCTGGGAGGATGCCGCAAGGGCACCGGTGGCCGCACGACTTCGGGCAGCCCGTGCGGCCGTGGGACTGACTCAGGCCCAAGCGGCGGTCGAGCTTGGCGTGAGCCGACCGCTGCTGATCGCCATTGAGCGAGGCACGCGGGAACCTCAACCGGCTGAGCTTGTCAAGCTGGCGCAGATCTACGGTCGGTCGGTCAGTGACCTTCTCCGGCCAACCCCGCCACCGCTTGCGGTGAGCGCACGGTTCCGGACGGCGTTCGGCGACATGCCCGGGAGCGGAGACCTGGCCGGCCCTGTTACGCAGCTGGAGGCTCTGGCTGATGACTATCTGGACCTGTTGCACCGCGCACAGGAAAGACCCCCTGGACGCGATACCCCGGCGCACTCCATAGAGCACCTGGACGCCGCGCGGGCAGGTGAGGACATAGCGCTTGAAGAGCGGAGCCGCCTCAACCTCGGCGACGGCCCCGTCCCCGCCCTCAGGGAGATCCTTGAGATAGAGGTTGGCCTAAGAGTATTCATGATAGCCATGCCCGGCAGGGTGGCTGGGTTGTTCGTCTTCGTCGAGCCCCTCGGCGGATGCGTCGCGGTCAACAAGAACCACCCGACCGAACGGCAGCGCTGGACGATGGCGCACGAGCACGCGCACTTCTTGGTGTCCCGGGGACGCGCCGAGATCACCTCAATAAGCACTTCCCGTCGGTACGGCGAGGGCGAACGTTTCGCAGATGCCTTCGCCGCCAACTTTCTCATGCCCCGGAGCGGGCTCGCCCGTCGCTTTCACGAGCTGAAGCGCGGAAAGGGCGGAAAGATGACAGCGGCGATGCTGGTGCAGCTGGCACACGCGTACCGGGTCTCCGTGCAGGCGCTTACCCTGCGACTGGAAGATCTGGGACTGGTTCGTTCCGGCACCTGGGAAAGGCTACGAGACAACAGCTTCCAGTCACGGGTCGCGGCCCGCCGGCTCGGGCCTGAGTCGATCGCCGACGCGATGGATAACCTTCCGCTGCACTATAGAACTCTGGCTGTCCAGCTCTACGCGGATGGCGAGATCACCGAGACTCAGCTCGCCAGGTATCTTCATACCGATGTGGTCGGCGCCAGACAAGCGTACGAGCACCTTACCGCAACTCATGACATAACGAACGACGGCGCGGTGCAGGTTGTCGACCTGGCCGAGACGCCGGAGTGACCGTGCACCCGAACCTCCTGCTGCTAGACGCGTGCGTTGCTATCAACCTCTATGCAACGAACCAGCTGACTGAGATAGCGCAGTCCCTGGGCATCACCTTTCTTCTCGTCCAGCAGGCGGCTGCCGAGGTGGGCCACCTCAGGGAGGTCATAGATGGTGACCTTGTTATCACCCCGGTCGACCTGAGCAAGCATCTTGACCAAGAAGCCGTGCAGCTGCTTCACGTCCAACCAGCGGAGTACCCTCTATACGTTGCCCTTGCCTCGCTTTTGGACGATGGCGAAGCAGCCACGATAGCCGTCTCCAGCAAAAGGCTCATACCTATGGCTACAGACGACCGGAAGGCACGAAGAGTGTGTGCCTCCCGGTCACTCCCCGAGCCGCGACGGACACTTGCGCTCATACGTGCGCACACTGAAGCTGTCTCTCTTGACGATGGCGACATCCGCGAGATGCTGCGACGAGTCCGAAGGCGCGCCAGCTTCACACCACCTCGTTCAGACCCTGACCTCAGCTGGTGGATTCGCTTCGTTGACGACTAAAGCACCGGGCCGGTACCGATATCTTCTACCAGCGCGACAGGCGCGAGACCAACAAAGCAAGACCCCGCCCCGCCGTCCCGCCCTGGCGGCCCACCAGGTCGCGGTACCCGAGCGATCCCGGCCCTACCATCGGCCGCGCGCCCGCCTCACCCCGCCGCGCCACCCCATTCAGTCGTAGGTCTTGACCGCGACCGCACGACCCGTCATGATCGCGATCACGACAGCAAATGTGCAGTACGACTACACAAACGGCGTCCGCGTCGCGATCTTGGCCGTGACGCGACCATAGCGCCGGAGGACATATCCGAAATCCCACCATGCGGTAATGGGGAATGGATCTGGCTTCGGCAACCTCCGTTTCTGTTCACGTGCGTAGGGTTCGAACTGTCTGTCAGGGCCATTCCTTGAACCGACGCTCTAGCGCTCTGGTCCTCCGGCCGGTCGGCTACGCGCAACCGTCACAGATGAAGGAACCAACTCTTGACCCGCGGTGGCACCCCGCTCCAGCGGGGGGCTTGGTCGCATCTCCTGGTGGGCAGCCCTCGCCAGACCTGGCGAAAGCCTCACCCGACGCGATGAGCCGGTTTGCCGCGCCGGGGCGGGGGCACTGTGCTGCGCATGACGGAACAGGTCGTGGTCATCACCGGAGCCAGCGCCGGCGTCGGGCGGGCGGTCGCGGCGGCCTTCGCCCGCCGCGGTGCGCGGCTGGGCCTGCTCGCCCGCGGCGCCGCCGGGCTCGCGGCAGCTGAGAAGGAGTGCGCCGAGCTGGGCGCCGCGCGGGTATGCACCGCCGAGGTGGACATCTCCGACGCGACGGCCCTGGACGCCGCCGCCGACCGCATCGCCGGCGACCTGGGTCCGCCGGACATATGGGTCAACAACGCGATGGTCTCGGTCTTCGCCCGGGTCTGGGACATCACGCCGGCCGAGTTCCGCCGGGTCATCGAGGTCAACTACCTGGGCAGCGTGCACGGCACGCTCGCTGCGCTGCGTACTATGCGCCCGGCCGGGCGCGGCACGATCGTGCAGGTCGGCTCGTCTCTGGCCTACCGCGGGATCCCGCTGCAGTCGGCGTACTGCGCCAGCAAGCACGCGGTACAGGGCTTCCTCGACTCGCTCCGCGCCGAGCTGCTGGCCGAGCACCCGGGGATCCGCCTCACCATGGTCAACCTGCCGGCGGTCAACACCCCCCAGTTCAGCTGGGTGCGCACCAGGCTGCCGCGCCACCCGCAGCCCGTACCCCCGATCTACCAGCCGGAGGTCGCCGCCCGGGCCATCCTGTGGGCCGCCGACCGCGCGCCCCGGGAGCTGAACGTCGGCGCCCCGACCGTGGTGACGCGGGTGCTCGACGTGCTGGTGCCCGGGCTGGTCGAGCGGTACCTCGCCCGTCGCGGCTTCGACGCGCAGCAGACCCCCGAGCCGGTCGACCTCGCCCGGTGGCGGGACAACCTGGACGCCCCGGTGGACGGCGACACCGACCACGGCGCGCACGGGGAGTTCGACGATCGGGCCAAGAGGCGCTCGCCGCAGCTGTGGCTCGCCACCCACAAGGGGGCGGTCGCCGCTGGCGCGGCCGCTGCCTTGGGCACGGCCGCGGCCTCAACCTGGGTACGCCGCGCCGCCGGGGACTGACGCCCTGGCTGCGTCGAAGCTGCTCCCGACGGCGGGTGCCACCGGGAGCAGCTTCCCGCGGGTCCGTTAGTGCTCGTGGTCGAGCTGGGCCCTGATCTCGCCTCCGGGCCACAGCGAGGTATGCACGTTCACGTAGGTCTTGCCCGCGCGCAGCGCGTTGATCAGCTCGTCGAACTGGCCGGCGCTGATGCCCTGGCCAGCAGGCCCGATCACGTTGGCGGGAGTGATCGTGCCGGTGATGGTCGCCGGTGCGGCGGGGCACGGCTGCGTGCCGGCTGGGCCGTTGCCGAGGTTGGTGCAGAGGAAGACACTGATGCCGCCGCTCTGCGCGCGGCCGCCGACGTGGATGTGGGCCTGGAGGACCGAGCCCTCGAGGTCGGCGTAGCTGAGCTCGTACTCGATCGTCTGGGCACTCCGGTCGGTGTTGGCCCGGAACTCGCCCCGGCCGGTCGTCGAGATCACCAGCGGATCCTCCTGGTAACCCGACAGATGCACGCTCAGGCTGCTCTCGCCCTCGTCCCCGCTCGCCGTCGTGCTGCTCACGACGGTCGCCGCCACCGTGGCGACCACGGCGGCTGCCACCGCGAGCAGTCGCGTACGCCCGATAGTCACGCCTAACTCCCTCCGGGTAGACAATGTCCCTAGAAGGGCACGCGCCCGGTCGGCGGCGGGTTCAACCGTGCGGCTCTGCATCAGGCTGGCGTTCCGCCGCCGGATGACCCGCCGGGACGGCCGGCAGCGCCTGCGGTTCCTGCCGTTGCACCTGGCGCTGGAGGGCTACCTCGCGCTCCAGTTCGGCGGGGCGCCCATCGCCTGGCAGCAGTGGACCCGCCGGGCCGTCACCCGCGGCCTGTCCCCGCGCGTCGAGGCCGTAACCAGGCCCGCAAGGTGCGGGTCCGGGGGTGCCGTAGCACCGCCTGTCATCCAGCGCTCGGGCGGACCCGAGGATCCGGGCCGGCCTGAGCATCCGGGCGGACCCGAGGATCCGGGCCGGCCTGAGCATCTGGACGGGCCTGAGCTTCCGGGCGGGTCCGCTGGGTGCCCGGGGGCGGCGGTGCCGGGTCCGCTCGGATCGCCCGGACCAGGGCGGACAAGCCGAGGAGCAAGGCGTCGTTCTCCGCTGGCGTCATCGCGGCGACCCAGCGGACATAGCGCTCGTGGAACGCCGAGGCCATGCTGGCGTGGAGGTCGCGTCCCTGGTCGGTCAGCCGCAGCCGGTACAGCCGGCGGTTGCCCGGGTCTCGCTGCCGCACCAGCAGGCCCTTGCGCTGCATCTCCGCGACCATCCGGCTGATCGAGCTCTTCTCCAGACGCAGCCGCTCGGCCAGGTCCCGCTGGGACAGCGGGGGGTCGGTGTCCAGCTCGTGCAGGGCGAACGCCTGGGACAGCGAGACTGGCTGGCCGGGGACCGCATCGTCGGGGTGCAGCATGCCACCGGCCCGCGCGAGATCCATGAACAGCTTGTGCAGCCGTTCGGCCGGTGTCTCGGCGTTCACCCTGCCCCCTCCCAGGGTTGCACTCTACAACTATTACTCGGTACCGTGGGCGGAAAAGTTGCAACATACAACCTTGGAGTTGAGCGCCATGCGGATCCGTGCGCACCTGCTTCACGGCGACCGGGACGGGGCCTTCCACGGCCGCCGCAGCCGGTTCTACAACCTGATGGCCACGCGGCTGCTTCGCCGCGTGTACCGGCGGCTGGCTCAGGACATCGCCGAGCTGGCCCCGAAGGACGGCGCGTTGCTGGACATCGGCACCGGCCCAGGCGTACTCCTGGCCGAGCTTGCCCAGCTGCGTCCGGACCTGACGCTGACCGGCATCGACCTGTCGGACGACATGGTCACCGCGGCACGGCGGAACCTCGCACCGTACGGCGACCGGGCCACCGTCCAGGTCGGCGACGCCAGCCGCCTTCCGGTCGCCGACCGTTCGTTCGACCTTGTCGTCTCCTCGTTCAGCCTGCACCACTGGGAGGACCCGCAGGCCGCCGTCCCGGAGCTGGCGCGGGTGCTGCGCCCCGGCGGGAGGGTGTGCATCTACGACTTTCGGTTCGCACCGTTCGACCAGCTCACCGCGACCGCCCAGGCCCGGTCCGTCCTGACCGCCCAGCCCCCGCAACAGACTCTGGTCCGCATCGCCACCTTCCTCCCCCGGTGCATCAGGTACACCATGTCGGCTGAGACCTAAAGCGCCTGGCCAGAGGTCTTATCCGCGACCGAGGTGGCCGGAGCGGGGGCCACGGTGCTGCGGTGACCGGGTCCTGCGAATGAGTACGGTGGCCGTCGCCGCCGGATCGACATGGCGCCGAGCCCTGTGCGAGCATGGGATAG